>Ga0209963_1000105_pt1 | contig 339406 bp, 318 predicted proteins | sample ThiBio_1000_biof_2_FD_183957 | JGI IMG/M metagenome (GOLD analysis project Ga0209963, IMG submission 183957) | Wastewater bioreactor microbial communities from Cape Town, South Africa - Thiocy_cont_1000_biof (SPAdes) | ecosystem: Engineered > Bioreactor > Thiocyanate-remediating >...
CCTATGCCGACGCCATCCGCGGTGCATTTGGCACGGCGGTCGGCGGCAGTGAGAAAACGGCTGATCTGACGCAGTCCGAGGTGCTGGTCTTGATGTGCATCGCCTATTTCCAGCCGATCACCCGTGCAGAACTGTCCTCCTTCTTCGGCAAGGAGGTCAGCCGCGACCTGATCGGCCGTCTGCGCGCCGCCGGCCTGATCGCCTCCGGCCCGCGCAGCCCGACGCCCGGCGCGCCCTATACCTACGTCACGACGAAACAGTTCCTGCTCGAGTTCGGCCTCGCTACGCTACGCGACCTGCCAGACTTCGAGGCGCTCGAAGACGCAGGGCTACTGTCGAAGGAGAAACTATTGGCGGGCGATATCCCCGTCGGGCTGGCGAGTGGTGAAATAGCGGAAGGCATTCAAGAGGAATAGACACAGTCTGCGGCACGGATGGCACGACGCCAGAACTCCGTAAGTCGCCAACGGCCTCATCCCATCAAATTGATCTCGAATACGAAGGAAAGCCGCTCTTTGGTCCGGCCATGCCTGAATCATCAAATTACGGGGATAATCGGCTGCCGAGGCCGCCTGGAGGCTTGCGTCAGTGCATCGACGAAGATCGGTTTCCAGGACATGATGTGATGCCGAAGCAATTCGACTAGGTCCTCACGAGCGCCTTTTTCAGCTAGTTCGATCAGCTGATAGTGCTCCGGCACGGAAGCGACTTGACGTTCGTGGCCGGCGCGCGAGCTTATGCCATACAGCCGCATCCGGTCCCTGAGACTCATCACGGTTTCTGTCAGCAGTGCGCTCCCGGCCGCGCCGGCGAGCGCGAAGTGAAAAGCCCGGTCGCTTTCAAGATAGCCCTGCACGTCCTCCGTTTCCACAGCCTTGGCAATGGCGTCTGCATGAGCACGCAGCGCTGAAAGATCGACACCCGGCCGGTCGGCCAGAAGACGCGCGGCATGAATCTCCAGCACGTCGCGCATGTCGAACAACTCCTCCAATTCGCGGAGACTGGGCTCGAGGACGCGAAAGCCCCTGTTGCGCAAGGGTTCCAGAAGGCCCGCACGGCTCAGTTCGAGCAAAGCTTCACGAACCGGAGTGGTGGAAACTCCGAGGTTGCTGGCGAGGCTTGGAACAGAAAACATCGTCCCCGGCCCACTTTCGCCGGAAATGATCTCCGAGCGCACGCGCTGGACAACCTGTTGCCTCAAATTCTGATTCGTTCCGGCGGCAGCTTTCCGCGAAGGCATGGCATTCCTCACAATCCGTCGAAGAACATAGCCGACGGTCGTTTGACAAACTAGGAAAGATATGGCGTATTATAGTAGCGCGCTACATAAATGCGCTACACAATAAGCAAACCATGAGCGAACGCTTTCCCGCCTATTGCACCTTGTGCCGCTCCCGATGCGGCTGCACGGTCGTCATCGATGACGGGAAGCTGAGCGCCGTCGAACCCCTCGCCGATCACCCGACGGGAGGGGCGCTTTGCGCCAAGGGTCGCGCGGCGCCGGAACTGGTCGCCAGCCCGAACCGGCTAACCCGTCCGCTCAAACGCACCAACCCGCGGGGCGCCGCCGATCCGGGCTGGCAGGAAATCACCTGGGACGAAGCGCTCGACGAGATCGCCAGGCGGATCGGACAAATCCGGGCCGAACACGGCGCGGAAGCCGTCGCCTTCGCCGTGACGACACCGAGCGGCACTCCCATGGTCGACAGCTTCGAATGGGTCGAGCGGTTCGTCCGGCTTTTCGGCAGTCCGAACCTTATCTATGCCGTCGAGGTCTGCGGATGGCACAAGGATTACGCCCACGCGCTGACTTTCGGGCGTGGCATCGGAATGCCCGATTACGAACATGCCGACACGATCCTGTTATGGGGCCACAATCCCGTCAGGACATGGCTTGCCCAGGCATCCCGCATTGCGAATGCGCGCAGCCGCGGCGCGCGCGTCGTGGTGGTCGATCCGAAGCCCGAGGGATCGGGCCAGTTCGCGGACCAGTGGCTTCGGATCAGGCCGGGCGCCGACATTGTGCTGGCGATGGGCGCAATCCGACACCTGATCGAAACGCGATCATATGATGCCGATTTCGTTCGGCGCTGGACGAACGCGCCAATGCTCGTCGATCCGAAAACGGGCTTGTTCCTTCGGGCTTCCCAAATCTGGCGAGCGGCGAAATCTCCCGACGCGTTCGTGGTGGTGGGTCGCGATGGCCTGCCGCGGCCCTACGAAACCTCCGGGCCGCTTGAAGATCCTGGAGGTATCGAGCTTCTGCGAGCAGCGCCGCTCAGGCTGCGCGACGGAAAGCGTCGTATCTGCCGCACCGCCTTTTCCCTCCTTGCGAAGGAAGCGGCCAGATACACGCCGCAACGTGTCGCGACGGACACATGGCTGAGCGTCGAGGACGTCGAGGCTTTCAATCGGACGATTTCAGGCTCGTCGGCGATCACCTATCACTCATGGACAGGCGTCGGGCAGCACAGCAATGCCAACGAAACCGAACGGGCGATCGCCATCCTCTATGCGCTGACCGGTTGCTGCGACGTGCCTGGCGGCAATCTCTGGCCGGTTCCTCCACCGACGCGCGGCCTGAACAATTATTCGCTTCTTCCGCCAGAACAGCAGGCGAAGGCACTCGGGCTAGACGCCCTGCCGCTCGGGCCTCCGGCACGCGGCTGGGTCACGGCGAAAGACTTCAGCCGCGCCGTTATCGAAGGGGAGCCCTACAAGGTGCGGGCGCTGGTGGCGTTCGGAACGAATTTCGTCGTGTCGCAGGGTCATTCGAGCCGAAACCGGCGGGCTCTGGAGGCACTGGATTTCCAGGTTCATGTCGACATGTTCATGAACCCGACGGCCGAAAGCGCTGACATCGTCTTGCCCGCCAGTCTCCCCTGGGAACGCGATGCGCTCAAGGTCGGTTTCGAGATCACCCAGGAAGCGGTGGAGACGATCCAGTTCCGACCGAAATTCGTCGATCCGCCGGGCGAATGCCGCGCCGATTATGACATCGCTGCGGCTCTGGCGCTCCGCCTCGGCATGAGAGAACGCTTCTTCGGCGGCGATATCGAAGCGGGATGGAATTATCAACTCGCACCCCTCGGCATAAACGTCGACGAACTGCGGCGGCATCCCGAGGGCCTGCGCGTGCCGCAGCGTTTCCGCCATCGCAAATATGCTGAGCAAGACGACAGTACGGTAACGGGGTTCACGACCCCCACCCGGCGGGTGGAGCTTTATTCCGAGCAGATGCGCAGGCATGGCTATGCGCCTCTGCCCGGTCGTCAGGGGGTCGACCGAAATACATCCCAACGGGGAGACGAAAGCCGGTTTCCACTTGTGCTGACGACCGCAAAGAGCGGCTGGTTCGTGCATAGCGCGTATCGGCATGTTGCATCCCTGCGCCGCAAGAGTTCGGAACCGAAGGCCGAAATCAATCCGCTGCTAGCGGTGGACAAAGGTTTGAAGGAAGGAGACTGGGCCAGGATCGCGACCGAGACCGGGAGCGTCCGGATGCGGGTGCATCTCAATCCGGCGATCGAACCGCGCGTCGTGATCGCGGAGTTCGGATGGTGGGAGGCATGCCCGCCGCTAGGCTTGCCCGGTACTCCTCCGACGGGACGTCTTTCCTCCAATATCAACGATGTCCTTTCCGATGACGACCGCGACCCTGTAAGTGGCTCAGTCCCATTGCGGGCGGTCGCGTGCGACATAGAACCGGAAGCGACCGCCAATGTCGGGCATTGGACCGGAAAGCGCCGCTTTACCCTCGTCGCGCGGCGAATGACGAGCGCCGATGTCGCGGCGATCAGCCTCGCGCCTGAAGATGGCGGTGCGCTTCCGCCATTCCGCCCGGGACATCACGTGGTCGTATCGATACCCGATGGCGGCTCTCGCGCCTATTCGTTGACCGGCCGCTGCGATTCACCCGACGGCGGCTTTCACATCGGGGTCCGCCGTGACCCGACCACTGAATCGGCCCAGTCCGTGTCCCGGGCGCTGCATGCGCTACCGATTGGCACAGCGATTGACCTCGAACCGCCTCAGGGAGTGTTCACGCCGCCGCTGATGGGGGAACGGCCCGTCATTCTTGTCGCCGGCGGCATCGGAATCACCCCCTTCATCTCCTACCTGGAGACGCTGGCCGGTCGGACGAGCCGGCCAAAGGTCCTGCTGCTCCATGGATGCAGGAACGGAGGCCAGCACCCCTTTGCCGATGAAGTGCGGATGTTGCGGAGGAATATTCCGACGCTCGACGTGACCGTTGCATATTCGAGACCGGAGAAAACCGAACGGATCGGGCGTGACTACGACCATTTCGGCAGACTTACCGGCATTGCGCCGGCAATCGATTCCGGCCAGCGGCCACTCGCCTATGTCTGCGGCTCGGCGGACTTCGTTACCGGCTTGACCGACTGGCTGGGCGGTCTGGGCATTCCTCGCTTCGACATTTTTTCGGAAACTTTTGTATCGCCGCCCGAAATCCCGGCGGACCTGGAGCCCCGCCGGATAACGATCGAAGGCGCCGGCAAAAGTTTCGACTGGGCTCCGGCGAGCGGGACGATCCTCGATGCGGCGCTCAGCGCGGGTATAGCGCTGCCTTCTGGTTGCAGGGCGGGGCAATGCGAAAGCTGCCTCGTGCGCGTGACCGCCGGAAGCATCGCCCATCTCGGCGACTATTCGGGCGAAGGCTGCCTGACCTGCCAGGCGGTTCCGCTCACGGAGGTCACGTTGGCAGTCTGACAAAACTTAAACAAGCAAAGAGGGGTACTATTCCATGACTGACGCAGTAGCCAAACATCATCAATCGATCGGATCCCGAGACAATCCGCTCGCGCGCTTTTCGCAATTCATGGTCGGCTTCGCGGAGCGCTGGTTTCCCGACGCCTATGTCTTCGTCCTGCTTGCTGTGATCGTTGTTGCCGCCGGCGCCATCCTGCATGGCGGCTCCCCCATCGAGGTCAGCCAGGCCTTCGGCAACGGCTTCTGGAATCTCATCCCGTTCACCATGCAGATGGCGCTTGTCGCAATCAGCGGATATGTCATCGCCATGTCGCCAGCCGCGGCCGCCGTCCTGAAGCGCCTTGCAAACGTGCCTACCACGAGTCGCGGCGCAGTCGTCTTCGTCGGCGTCCTCAGCATCCTGCTGTCTTTGCTGAATTGGGGGCTGAGCCTTATCTTCTCTGGCCTGCTGGTGCGGGAGATAGCGCGTCGCTCCGACATAAAGCTCGATTATCGCGCTGCCGGCGCCGCCGGCTATCTCGGCCTGGGCTGCGGCTTCACCTTCGGCATCACGTCCTCGGCCGCCCAGCTTCAGGCGAATGCCGCAAGCATACCGGAAAGCCTGATGCCGATTACCGGTGTGATCGGTTTCACAGAAACGATCCTGACATGGCAAGGGCTTCTTACGACCCTCGTGGTCACGATCCTTTCAGGTGCAATCTGCTATTTCACCACGCCAAGTCTCGAAAAGACCGTCACGGCCGACGATCTTGGTGTCAGTCTGGATGACGACAGGATCGAGAAAAAGAAGCCTCAGCGTCCTGGCGATTTCCTCGAATACAGCCCAATCCTCACCATCCTGATCGTCGTACTGGCGCTCGGCTGGCTCTGGCACGCATTCCGTTCAGGCAACCCTCTGATCACGCTTTCGGGCCTCAACACCTACAATTTCGTCTTCCTGCTGCTCGGTATCCTGCTTCATTGGCGTCCGCGCAGCCTGATCGATGCCTTTTCCAAGGCCATGCCCAGCGTATCGGGCGTCCTGCTGCAGTTCCCCTTCTACGCCGGTATCGCGCATATCCTGACGAAGGTGCACAATGCCAACGGCCTCAGCCTGTCCGACACGATCGCCCATTGGTTCGTCGACGTGTCATCCAATACCCTGGGTTTCTCGTTTCTTGTCAGCATCTACTCGGCCGTGCTCGGCTTCTTCATTCCGTCGGCCGGCGGCAAGTGGGTGATCGAAGCGCCCTACATCATGACTGCCGCAAACGCGATCCATGCGCATCTGGGCTGGACGGTGATGGTCTACAACATCGCGGAGACGCTGCCGAATTTCATCAATCCGTTCTGGATGCTGCCGCTGCTCGGTATTCTCGGTCTCAAGTCGAAGGACCTGATCGGTTATACGTCGGTGCAGTTCTGCATCCATTTCCCGATCGTGCTGTTCATCGCGGCGGTTCTGATGACAACCTTCGCCTATCACCCGCCCATCCTGCCGTAATAATCGGGGCGGGGTCTGAAATGGGCCCCGCTGCACCCAACAGTCGAGGGCAGAAAAAGTGTGGGGTTATCCAGCGTCCGAGCACAGGGAGCGGCTAGTAGACTTTCTCTCTGTCAAGCGGATGAGTCTCCAAAACGATGGATTCCGCGCACATACGTACTAGCATAAAGACGGCAAGGAACCCTGCTGCCCCTGACAATCCCACAACTGTCGCATTCTACGGTGGCGCGCCACGGGCTGGCCGTGGATTCCCTTCAACGAGAGGAACTCGTCACGGATACGCTGTCGATCGAGGCATCGATCGTGTCGCTTCGCCAGCGAATAGGTGGTGGGCGCTTCCCCTTCAACCCTAAGCCCTTGCTCAAGGAACAGTTTGAAGCAATCGGCGCCTGAGATGTGCCCGGCCGAACGCTGCCTTGCGTCCCGGCAAATATTTGCAGCAGAGCCGCTCCGCCTGCCGATCGAGCGAAAGATATGGAACTCTAAGGGTGGCCGATCGGGAGTTGGGTTCTGTGTCGAAAATTTGGGCGGTCCCCTGGCCCGATTTCAATATAGGCATGCGGGTGCACCGCTGGATGCCTGGATCGACTAGGGTGTGAGGAGCGTCTTCAGGATCGAGGCTCCCAGCGTGTATTTCGGATCGACCATGTTGCCGAGCCTGACACGCCCGGTCTGCGTCAGCAGCATGTAGGCATCGATCTCGTCGAAACCGTAGTCGCTCGCCATCCAGCGCACGAGTTCGCGGTAGGCGATGCGGGCGGCATCCTCCATGGGACGTGACGAACCGATCGTCATGATGAAACGCTCGTTCTCCAGCCGCGGCCAGCGGAAGGTCCAGCCCTTGATGAGGTCGATCTGGACCGTCGTCACCGTCGGGTGCTCGATGGCCACGCCGCAAAGTTCGCCGTCTCCCTGGGCCGCGTGGCAGTCGCCCAGGTAGAGAAGGCCGCCGGGCGCATTGACGGGAAGATAGATGACCGCACCGGGGCCAACGTCCGGCAGGTCCATATTGCCGCCATAGTAGTCAGGCTGCAGCGACGAGATCGCCTCGATCTCCGGTGACGTCCCGATCGTCCCGATGAATGGCTCGTAGGGCAGGGTGATCCTGTCGTTCCATTTCGTGCCGTTGATGGCATCGACTTCCACCTTCTTCACCTTTTCGGGCAAAGGCGGATTGAGGAGCGCCGTATCGCCGGTTCCGACGAGGCCGCCGAACTCCGGCATGAGGCAGGTGGTGCCGCAGGGCTGCGGCCCGCGAGGAACGATCTTCTTGATGTAGACGGCCAGACAGTCGCCCTTCTCCGCTCCGTTGATATGGATCGGGCCGTTCTGCGGATTGAGATAGGGGAAATTCAGGATTTCGCTCGGCACATCGCTTTCGTGCCGGATCTTGCCTTCGAACGCGTCGTGGGTCTCCACGCTGATCTCCGCGCCCGGATCCACTGACAGTACAGGCCTGGCGTATGGGCCATAGACATAATGATAGGTGCCCTGGTCGGCCTCTGTCAGTTCATGCGCGCTGGTCGTCCTGCCTCCGGCCAAGCCGCGCCGGGCCATGATCGAGCCCTCGAGCCAAGGCGCCCGTTGCCTTTCCATCTCGTCTCTCCCGTAGATCGCTCTTGACAAAGAGCCTATCGCCAATTTTACATATGCGCAATAGATGCTCATATGAGCAAAGAGGGCTTATGGCTACTTCGCCGCGTCTCCTGGTCAAGATCTGTCATGCCTACTACCGCGAGCGCATGACGATGGCGGAGGTCGGCGCTCGTTTCAGCCTCTCCCGGCACAAGGTCAGCCGCATGCTGCAGGAGGCCGAGGAAGTCGGCATCGTGCGCATAGACATCCGCGCGCCGTCGGGCCAGGCGAGCGCCATAGAGCGGGCTGTGGAAACGGGCCTCGGCGTCAAGACGTGTGTGGTGGCGGAGGTCGAGCGCAATCTGGCACCCGACGAGGTGAAGCGGCGTACCTGCGTCGTCGGCGCGGAGTTCCTGCGCGAGATCATCCAGGACAATGGTGCGATCGGCATAGGCTGGGGCAGCACGACCTTCGAACTCGTCAACCAGTTCGAGCCCTATAGCGTGCCCGGCGCTCAGGTCATCCAGATCACCGGCGGCAACAAGCGGATCGCGCACCTCTTCGACTGCCAGGAGGTGACCCGCCGCCTTGCCGACAAGCTCGGAACGCCGCCGCTTCTGCTGCATGCGCCCGGAATCGTAGATCGCAAGGAAACGCGGGATCTCCTGCTGCGCGAAAGCTCGGTCGCCGACATTTTCAAGCTCTTTCCCATCCTCGACATGGCCATCGTGGGCATCGGATCGCTGGTGCCGTCCGAGGCGTCGATGCTTCTCGGTAGCGGCTATATCGGGGTGCCGGAAAAGGCGGCTCTGAAACGCGCCGGAGCCGTGGGCGACGTCTTTTCCTACTTCATCGATGCCGCCGGCGAGGTCGTGAAGACCGAAATCTACGACAGGATGATTGCTATCGGGATCGAGGACCTGAAGCACATTCCTACCCGGATCGGCGTCGCCACGGGAGCCGTGAAGGCCAGGGCCGTGATCGCGGCGGTGCGCGGCGGCTTCGTCAACACGCTCATTCTCGATTCGTGGCTCGCGGCCTCGGTGCTGGCGGAGATCGGATCGCCCCTGTCGTCGGCGGAACTCGAAACGGTGTGAGCCGAACGAGATACGCCGATCTTGCCGGCACGGCGCAGCGCCGGATCATATGTAGAAACGTTGCGCATATGGAGGAGACAATGTCACAGTCGAGTAGAGTAAAAACAGGAAAGGTAGCGGATGCCGCCCAGGCGGAGCGCATTTCGGCGGAGCGACCCAAGGGCGGCAAGTTGATCGGGACGCGACGGCAATTCCTGGCCGGCGCGGCGGCGGCGGGTGCCGTCGGCGCGCTGGGCTTCCCCGCGATAAAGGCCAAGGCCGCCGAAACCGGGCCCGTCAAGTTTGGCCTGCTTGAAGACCAATCAGGCAATTTCGCACTGTTCGGCTTGCCCAAGCTGCATGCCACGCAACTCGCCATCAAGGAGATCAATGACGGCTTCACGCTGATGAGCGGTCCGACCGGACCGGGCGGAACCGGCAAGGACGGCGCCTTTACCGAGCAGGTGGATGTACTGGTGCCATCGAACGACAAGGGCATCAACGGGCGCGAAGTGACATTGATCTCACCCGATCCGCAGTCCGAACCACGCATGTACCAGCAGCTTACGAAGCGCCTCGGCCTGCAGGACGAAGCCGATGTCATCATGGGCGCTTTCGCCAGCGCGAACCGTGAGGCTATGCGTCCCGTTATCGACCAGATGAAGAAAATGTACTGGTACAACAACCAGTACGAGGGCGGGGTCGCGGACAAATACACCTTCTGCACCGGCGCCGTCGCCGAGCAACAGATCATCCCCGCGATGCAGTACTGCATCAGCAAGTTCGGCAAGCGCATCTATATCCCGGCCGCCGACTACAATTTCGGGCAGTTGAGCGCCATGTGGACACGCGCCATGGCGCCGCTTCTCGGCGGCGAGGTGGTGGGTCAGGAATTCATTCCGCTCAGCGTCACGGACTTCACCTCGACCATCGCCCGCATCGAGCAGGCGAAACCCGATTGGCTGATGATGTACATCACCGGTCAGAACCATGCGAACTTCTATCCGCAGGCGAACGCGGCCGGCCTCAAGCGGCCGATGGGCTCCAGCATCAATCTCGCCCAAGGGTATGAGCACAAGCGCTTCGCGCCGCCGGCGCTGGCCGGCATGAACGTTGCCGTGAGCTACATGGAAGAGATCCCGACGCCGCGCAATCAGGCCTTCGTCAAGCGCTTCCGCAAGATGTTCCCGGACGAACCTTACATCCAGCAAGAGGCGCACAGCGCCTATGTCGCCACGCATCTTTATGCAGTGGCCTGCCGGCTCGCCAAGACGACCGAACAGGGCGCCGTGATGGAGGTGCTGGAAAGCGGCATCGGCATCGAGGCGCCGGCCGGATGGATGTTCATGGATCCGGCGACGCATCACATGAGCCAACATATCCGCATGGCCTCCTGCGACGAGAAGCACAACATCACCTTCGTCCAGGAATGGCCATCGATCGAGCCGTGGTGGACACGCCGGCTCGGCGTCAATCTCGTCAAGACGCCGGAGTTCAAGCAGTACACTCCGGCCGACGATCCCGCCTTCAAGAAGTTCCTGTGACCAATCAACCAGGTGGGCGGCCGGTTTGGCCGCCCACGTTGCGGAAAGCGGCCCATGACAGGCGACCTCTTCAATTTCGGATACCAGTTCCTGGTCAACATCTCCTTCCTGATGTTCGCGGCGATGGGACTGATCATCGTCCTCGGCATGCTCAACATCATCAACCTGGCGCATGGCGAGTTCATCATGATGGGAGCCTATGCGACGACGCTCCTGGTACATGCCGGCGTGCCCTTCGTCGTGGCGGTGGTCGTCGCCACGATCATCGTCGGCCTGATCGGCATCGTGGTCGAACGGCTCGTCATTCGTCGCTTCTATGGCAACCGGCTGAACGCGCTCGTGGCTACTTTCGGCCTCAGCCTCATGCTGAGCCAGGGAACCCTCCTCATCTTCGGTCCCTTCCTCAAGGGCATCAGGATGCCGCTTGGCGGCTTCCGGGTCGGCGAATATTCCTATGCGACCTACCTGCTTGTCGTCGCGATCCTCGCCTTCGTCCTGCTCTTCGCACTCTGGCTGTTGTTTTACCGCACACGGCTCGGCATCGACATGCGCGCCACCATGCAGAACCCGGACATGGCGCGCGCGCTCGGCGTCAATACGAGCAGGATCCATACGTTCAGCTTCGCGCTCGGAGCGGCGCTGGCCGGGCTGACGGGCGCGCTCTACGCGCCGACCACGACCATCGTGCCGCTTTTCGGAACCGCCTTCATCGCGCCTGCCTTCATCACGGTCGTCATCGGCGGCGGCGCCGACCCGCTGATCGGCGCGCTGGCAAGCTCGGTGCTGCTGTCGACCGTGTCGACTCCGCTCTCGTCGCAATACGGTACGTTTGCCGGACGCATCGGCCTGATGCTGGCGGCGCTGATCATCATGCGCTTCCTGCCCGACGGCCTGTCCTATTACGTGCGGGCGGCGATGCTGCGTCGGCGCAAGGCCCGTCCGGAGGGCGCTCGATGAACGGCCAGAGCCATGTCGCCGCGCAATCAGGATCGATTGCGCCGGCGTCAGCGACTGTTTTCGAAAGGCTAGGACTCGACGGACCGCTGACCATCTTCGGTGGCCCGGTCTACTGGTTGCTGTTCGTCTTGGCGCTTGCGGCGGCCCTGCTGTTCCCCCTCTATGGTTCGGTATTCGCTGCCCTCAACTTCACCAATTTCCTCATAAACGTGCCGCTGGCACTCGGGCTGGCGCTGCTGTGGGGTTATTGCGGTGTGCTGAGTTTCGGCCAGGTCGCCTTCTTCGGCATCGCCGGCTACGCCTACGGCGTGATGGCAATCAACTGGGGCATGGGGTCGGCGACGCTGCTCGCCGCATTCTGTGCGCTCGGCCTGACGGCGCTGGTCGCGGCTGCGTTCGGCTATTTCCTGTTCTACGGCCGGGTCAGCGGATGGATCGTCCCGGTGCTGACGCTTGTGTTCACGCTCGTGCTCGAGACCTTCCTCGGACAGACGGCCGGCATGGAATGGAAGATTGGCGAGGCGCCGCTCGGCGGCTTCAACGGCATGACGAACATTCCCTCGCTCACCGCCGGAACGATCAGCTTCGATGGTTTCAGCCTGCCGCTCTTCTATCTCGTCATCATCCTGGTTGCCGGAATCCTCGTTGGTTTGCGCATGCTCGCCAACAGCCATTTCGGCCATGTCATCATGGCGATCCAGGAGGATCCCGAACGCGCCGAACTCCTCGGCTACGACATCCGCCGCTACCAGCTCGTCGTTTTCACCATCGCCGGATTTCTCGCCGGGTTGAGCGGCGTGCTCTACGCCACCTGGGGTAACTTCATCCAGCCCTCCTCGGTCGGGCTGCTGGCCGCCACCTTCCCGGTGCTGTGGGCGGCCGTGGGCGGCAGGCGCAGCCTCACCTCGGTCCTCATCGGGACGATCGCGCTGGCCTCGCTTTCGGATGCGCTTGCCGTCTATAGCGGCGAGCTTGCCTTCGTCGTCATGGGCGCGCTGCTGCTCTTCGGCATGATGGCGGCGCCCGACGGCATCGTCATCACCATTTTGCGTTTCCTGACAAAACTTGTCGGGAGGAAGTCGAGATGACGCTTCTCGTTCTTGAAGGCGTGCGTCGCCGCTTCGGTGGTATCGTCGCCGCGGACGGCATCGACCTCGCGCTCGGGGACGGCGAAAGGCGATGCCTCATCGGACCGAACGGCGCCGGCAAATCGACCGTGTTCAAGCTGATCATGGGGTTGGTTCGTCCCGATTCCGGTTCGATCCGCCTCGACGGTCGGGAGATCACGCGCGAGGAGCCGTTCCGCCGGGTGCAACTCGGACTGTCGATGAAGTACCAGACGACGCGCATCTTCCCGAGCCTCACCGTGGCCCAGAACATGTCGATCGCGCGGAGCCGGGGTGGCAACGGTTCCGATCTTGTCTCCTGGGCGCTCGACCGGCTCGGCCTTACAAGCCTCGCAACCCGATCCGCGGGAGAGTTGAGTTACGGTCAGCAGCACTGGCTGGAGATGTGCATGGTGCTCGGGAGCGGCCCGCGCGTCGTTCTCATGGATGAGCCGACCGCCGGTATGACGCCGGAGGAGAGCCGCCGAACCGGCGGCTTCATCAAGGAACTCACCGGGCGCGGCATCGCCGCGATCGTCATCGAGCACGACATGCACTTCGTCCGCGATCTGGAAGCGCCGACCACGGTGCTGCATCAGGGCCGGGTTTTCCGCGAAGGCAGCATGGCCGAGATCGAGGCCGATCCGGAGGTTCAGCGCATCTATCTGGGAGAGGTCGATGCCTGAGGCGCTGCTCGAAGTCGAGGATGTCCATAGCGGCTACGGCGCAGGCGACATCCTGCAAGGCGTTTCGCTTTCCGTGCGGAAAGGAGAGATCGTGGCCGTGGTCGGCCGCAACGGCGTCGGCAAGACGACGCTGATGCGTACGGTGATGGGCCTGCTGCCGCTCAGGGCCGGTGCTATCAACCATCACGGACGCCCCATTGTCGGGCTCAGCCCGCAGGCACGCGCGAAGGCGGGCTTCGGCTACGTGCCTCAGGGCAAGATGATCTTTCCTTTTCTCACCGTGGCCGAAAACCTGAAGATGGGCGAACGCGTGGGCGGCGCGGCGCGGCCATGGGACCAGATCTTCGACATGTTCCCGATCCTGCGCGAACGGCTCGGCCAGCAGGGAGGCACGCTGAGCGGTGGCCAGCAACAGGCGCTCGCCATAGCGCGGGTTCTGGTCGGCAGCCCGGAGATCCTGATACTCGATGAGCCTTCGGAGAGTATCCAGCCCAACATCATCGCGGATATCGGCCGCGTGCTCGCGCGGCTGAATGCCGAGCAGGGGCAGACGATTGTGCTGGTGGAGAACAATTTCAGTCTCATTCGCGCCACCGCGCATCGTGCCTACGTTCTTGACCGGGGACGCTGCGTAGCGGAGTTGGCGGCGGAAGAGGTGTCCGATCGGGAGCGCATGCTGCGCTACCTGTCAGTTTGATGCGGAGAGTGACGATGAGCGAAGACGCGTTCGACCGATTTCTTGCCGGCGTCGGCAACGAGCCCAACCGATTGGCCGCGATCTATCATGCCGTCCGGAGCATTCCTTATGGTTCGGTGGGCGCTCGCGATCCGCTCCAGGTGATGAAGAACCGCAGCGGGTCCTGCTCAGGCAAGCATGTCCTCTTGCGTAACCTCCTGCGCAAAGCCGGTTTCGAGGCGGGCGTGGTGACGATCTACACCCATTTCGATTCCAAGCTGAAGCCGAATACGGCCTTTCCCGACGAACTCAACGAGATGATCGAGGAGGGCGGTGTCCCCGATTACCACCACTATGTGCGAGTCGGAGGGGAAGGTGGCCAGAATCTCGACGCGACTTGGCACGACGCGGTGATACCCTATGGCTTCCCCGTCAACTCCCTCTGGAACGGCGAGGGTGATACGGAATTGGCGTCGGTGCCGATCAAGACCTTCGATCCGGTGGAGGACCTGATTGCGTTCAAGATCAGGATGGTCGACACGCTCCCCAAGGCGGAATCGCGGCGTCGGAGCCGGTTCTTCAGCCTCCTTACAGGCTGGATCGCGGGCTTGGGCGAAGGCAGGGGATGAGCGACGCGACCCGGCTCTTCGCTGGCGTCGACGCCGGGACGACCGGCGTTACCGTCGCCCTCTTCACGGAAGACGGCCGGATAGCCGCAAGCGCCGATCGCGACTATCCCTGCATCTTCGAGCGACCTGGCTGGGTCGAGCAGGACATGGACATCGTCTGGCGCGCGTTGTGCGAGGCGAGTCGGGAGGCCATGCGCGGCGTATCTCGGGACGCCGTCGTCTCCGTCGGCCTTTCCAGTCAGCGCGGTACATTCGTCCTCCTCGACGAAAATTTCCGGCCGCTGGCTCCGGCGATCGTCTGGAACGATGCTCGTGCGACGGAAATGGAGGCGTTTCTGGCGTCTCGCATAGCGCCAGCACGCTTCCGCGCGGTCAGCGGCATGCCGATCTCGGCCTCATGGGCTGTCGCCAAGATCGCATGGGTCGGCCGGCACAAGCCGCAACTGCTCCAGAAGACGCGCTGGATCTGCAACGGCCAGGAATACCTACTTCGCCTGCTCGGCGCCGCGGCGCTCGAAGGCGATCCCTCCAGCCTGACTCTCAACGGCATGCTCGACATCCGCAAGTTGCACTGGAGCGACGAGATCTGCCGCGCGGCCGGCATCGACATGGAAAAGCTGCCTCCCATAGGTCAGCCGGGGACAAGGATCGGCGGTGTATCGGCCACGGCGGCCGAATTGACGGGTTTGCCGGCCGGAGCAGCGCTTTGCCGCGGCGCGGGCGATCAGCAATGCGCGGCGGTCGGGGCCGGTGTGGTCCGCCAGGGAATGGCCGAGATCACCATAGGCACGTCGGCGATGATGGTTGCCCATCTCGACCACCCCGATCTGGTGTCGGGCGAGCAGACCTATCTCGGCGCTCATGCCGTACCCGGCAAATGGGATCTCGAGGGAGGATCGTTCGCCATCGGCGCCTGCCTGCAATGGTGGCGCGACCGGCTGGAGCGCCCCGCAGAGAATGGTGAAAATGCCTACGCGGCAATGATGGCCGAGGCGGCTAAGGCGCCGCCCGGCAGCCAGGGGATCGTCTTCCACCCGTTCTTCGCCGGCCAGGTAACGCCCCACTATGATGCGTCGGCGCGTGGCGCCTTTCTTGGCTTGACCCTGCGCCACGAGCGGGCCGACCTTATCCGTGCGATGCTGGAAGGGTGCGCCTGCGAGATGCGCATGATGGTCGATGCCTTCGATCAGGATCTGGCCTCCGGCATCGACCAACTCCGACTGACCGGCGGCGGCACACGCTCGCCGTTTTTCGCGCAGATCGTTTGCGATGTGCTGGGCCGGCCCGTCGGCCTGTTGCGGGAGCGGGAATGCAGCGTCCTCGGGGCCGCGTTGCTAGGAGCCGTCGCGGCCGGCTACTTCACCGATATCGGCGAGGCCGTTGCCGGCATGGTTTCGGTTTCTCGGGAACTGGAGCCTCAGCCCCAAAATCGCGCCGTATATGACGATCTGCTGGGCGTGTTCCGCGATGCATATAAGGCTCTGTCGGCGTCCGGCTTCTATCATAGGCTACAAGGTAAGTGAGATTCGAGCTCCCAGGTAAACGCGCTTGTGTTCTACCCATGCGCCCAGTGACACCAAGCGGCATTCTGCCGACATGGGTAGCTGGCTGGTGATGAAGGTGGAGCGCCGGACCGCCAAAACGAGTGCTTGGATTGCCGGCTTCCGCTATAGGTCATCCAATATACTGAGAGCGAAATCTACTTCGCTCTCGGTGTTGTAGTGGGCCAGGCCTGTCCGCAATGCGCCACCGGTTTCCAGGAGATTCAGTCGACGGGCTGTCTCGACGGCAAAATTGTGTCCGTTCCAGACAAAAACATTTCGATCTGCAAACGCCCGCGCGATCTCGATAGGCTTCAGTCGTTTATGCGTGATGGCGACCGTGGGGACCCGCTTGTACATCGCATTCGGATTGCTGATGCCTAGTATCCTTACCTCCGGCATGGCGGAGAGGCCATCGATCAGCCGACGAGTGAGCCCGGTCTCGTATTCTCCAAGCACTCGCCATGCTGCTTTTATCGAGGTGCGGCGAGCATTGTCCCCCTCGACGGGAACAGGGTCGCCCATCGTGTCACCCAGCCAGGTGAAATATTCAACGGTGCCCAGAATGCCTGCGACACCTTCATGGCCAAGCGTGCCGGTCTCGAAGCGGTATGGGAGCACATCCCCGGCGGGGCGCACCTTGTAGCTGTCGAGCCTGTCGAGCACCTCGCGGCGTCCCCAGAGGACACCCTGATGCGGCCCGAAGAACTTGTAAGGCGAGCAAACCAGCATGTCGCAGTCGAGCTTCCGAACGTCGATCAGGCCATGCGGGGCATACTGAACGGCGTCGACGTAAACGATTGCCGCGGGGGCGAGGGCCCTGATCCTGCCAATGAGCGTGGCGACGTCATTGATCGTACCGAGCACATTGCTGGCATAGTTCAGCGCCACGACCCGCGTCCGGGGACCGACAATATCACCCAGGCTGTCGGCATCGAATTCGAACGTTTCGGGATCGAAGGGAAGCCACCGCACCGCACAGTTCCGGTCACGGGCGACGAGAAGCCAGGGGGAGATGTTCGCGTCATGATCCATTTGTGTGACGACGATTTCGTCGCCCGGCTTCAGCAAACTGGCGATGCATCGCGACATGTGAAAAGTAAGCGAGGTCATGTTTTGGCCGAAGATGATCTCTTCCGGAGACTGCGCTCCCAGAAAATCAGCCATCGCACGCCGGGCTTCCTCCATCACGGCGTCCATTGCGACGGTCGTCCTGAAGTGACCGCCGAGGTTGGCGTTGGTCTCGATCAGACAGTGTCGGAATCTGTCGATTACTGCCCGAGGCACCTGCGTGCCACCCGGATTATCGAAATAGACACGCGGCTTGTCGTTATCAGTCAGGCTAAGGGCAGGAAATTCTTCGCGAACCCGCGAGACATCGAATGACATGTCATGATCCCTAAAATCAAGGAAAGGCTCGCGGAATTAAGGAAACTCGTCCCGAAGCGGTCAAATATTAATTTTTGACAATTTCATTCACGTGCGATATGAAGAAGTATTATAAAAATATAATGTAACTACAGATACTAAGTATGTAAATAATTATTTTAAAACTGTGAACATATGTAAAGTTCTGACGTCATGTTTACGAAATAACCGCCCTGCTGCCGCCCTTTTCGTTGAGTCCTGGCTGGCGTCGTGCCAGAACATGGTCTATGGGAGGATCATTCTCAGCCACGTCAAACAATTGGTGATCGGTATCCCCTTGACCACCACTTCTCTCTCACTGCGCCATGTTGAAGTGTTCCGCGCCGTGATGGCGAGCGCCAGCGTCACGGAGGCCGCAGCAGTTCTTCACACCTCGCAACCAACAGTCAGCCGGGAACTCAAGCAGATCGAACGAGTGCTCGGATTTACGCTGTTCGAACGACGTGGCCGCCGCCTGCATGCGACCGATCAGGCCATCGCGCTTTATTCGGAAGTCAAGCGATCCTATTCCGGCCTGGACCAGATTGCACGGGCGGCCGCGGCCATTCGCGACTTTGCGCTCAGCCACATCAGGATCGCCAGCCTTCCGGTATTCAGCCAGACAATACTGCCCCCCGCCTGCGAGCGGTTTCATGCCGAACATCACGCGGTAAGGCTCACGCTCCATACGCTCGATCAGCCGTCGCTGTTGAGGGAAACCATGGCGCAACGCTACGACGTCGCCCTGATGGAAGTCGGTGGAAGGGTCGAAGGGCTGCCGCTAGAGGAAATCGCCATCGGCAATCAAGTCTGCATTCTGCCCCGCCAACATCCTCTCGCCCGAAAGGAGGTGCTGGAACCCACCGATTTTCACGGGGTCGGCTTCATCTATTTTTCCGAAGACGACGTGCATCGTGCTCTGCTTGATCAGGCTTTCGCCGACGCCGGTGCTGTCCGGTCACTCACGATCGAGGCATCGACGTCGGCGGTCGTTTGTCAGCTCGTAGAGCGCGGGATGGGTGTATCGATCATCAACCCGCTGAGTGCAATGAAATGTGACCAGGAGAAGGTGACATTGCGGTCGTTCTCCGTGCCGATCCCGTACACGATCGGACTGATTTCTGCCGTTCGCCGGGGCTCGCAACCACTGAATCTGAAGTTGCGTGAGGCGCTAATCGAGGAGAGCACTATCATTCGAACAGCGGTCTCCCGGCGGTTGGCCGCAGAAACCGAAAAACTGCGATCCTGAATCATATCGCTGGTAAATGAAAAGTTCATAATTCGATATTTTACAGCGGTTTAGACCCTGCGTACTCTACAAGGGCTGGATCTATCCAGGCGGATCTTGCGCCCGAGTGTCACACGAAGCGAGTTGGGAAGCGCAGTTGCAAAACCGTCTTGGCAGTCTTCTTCGCGACCTGATGTTGATCCCGGGGCTAAGTGGCCACGAAGGTCGTGTTCGGCGCCATTTGAAGGGGTTGCTGCACGAGCTTGGCCTGGAAGGCCGCACGGACCGCGTTGGCAACCTGATTGTCACGGTGGAGGGAACGCATGACGGCCCGACCGTCATGCTGTTCGGCCACATGGACCAGGTTGGTTTCTTCGTTCGCCGTATAGAACCCAACGGCCTCCTCAGGTTGGAGCGCCTCGGCGGCATTCCCGAACGCGTCCTGGCCGGAACACCGGTGCTTTTGTGCGTCGGAGAAGGGCGGGACGTTTCCGGTGTCATCGGATCGAAGAGCAATCACGTGCTGGCCGAACACGAAAAGTACGAAGTCCAGCGGCTCGCGGATGTGTTCGTCGATATCGGCCTTTCCAGTGCCGATGAAGTAAGAGCGAAAGGCATAGATATCGGAACGCCCGTAGTGTACGAGCCGGCGGCAAGACAGCTTGGCGGAACCTGCATGGCAGGTACGTCAATTGACGACCGTGGCGCCTGCGCCGTGCTCGTCGAGACTTTGCGGGAACTACGAGATCTTCCCGCCCGGCCCACGACCCATTTCGTCTTCTCGGTACAGGAAGAGTTCAACGTGCGCGGTGCCTTCATCGCCGCGCAAGCGCTCAAGCCCGACATAGCCGTTCAGTTGGATATCACGATCGCCTCCGACACGCCTGACCTCGCACATCTCGGCGAAGCGATGCTTGGGTGCGGTCCGGTTGTCAGCATGTATAATTTTCATGGGAGAGGCACCTTGAACGGCGTCATCCCGCATCCCGCCTTGACTGGGCTTTTCGCCCGAGCCGCCGAACAGGAAAACATTCCGGTTCAGAAAAGTGCCGTGGTCGGACTGCTGACCGACGGCGCGTATGTGCAACTCGCGGGAGAGGGTGTTGCGTCAATCGACATCGCCTACCCGGCTCGTTACGCCCATTCGCCCAATGAGGTCTGCGATCTCCGGGATTTGTCCAACCTGACCCTGCTACTTTTGGCTGCCCTCGGCAGTATCGACGCCGACTTCAGCTTGGATCGGGACGACTACATTTCCTGAGCAACTCGTGGCCGCCCAGGTCGATAACAAAAACAAAGACAAGGAGGAGAACGTGATGTCATTAGGTAGAATTGCGTCGCTAGGTTTTGTAGCGATATTAGTATTGGCTCAAGCTGCAAATGCGGACGAACCCTCGCTGAAGGGGTCGGGAGAAATCGTCGTGACGGCCGGAGGCGGCACATGGGAAGCCGCCCTCAGGAAGGCCTTCTTCGATCCCTTCCAGCAAGAGACCGGCATAAAGGTGGTCGTCGTCCCCGATGATCGTGCAAAGCTGCTTGCCTCGGTCGAACGCGGCAAACCGGAAGCCGATATTACCAATCTCAGCGCAAGCTCACTCTCGACCTGGCTCCGGCACAAGGCATTGGAGAAGATCGACTACAAATATTTCGATCAGGAAACCCTGTCGGGCATGCCTGACGCGGTGAAGGACGAGTATGGAGTCGGATCATCCTTTTATTCGATCATGATGGCATTCAGCGAAAGTGAATATCCTTCGACGAAGCCGCGTCCGAATAGCTGGGCGGAGTTCTGGGATACGAAGAAGTTTCCTGGCCCCCGCGGCCTGGCTGGCTGTGGCGACCGCCTGGTCAGTGGCGGAACACTCGAATATGCGACACTCGCCTCCGGTGTGCCGATGGACAAGCTGTATCCGATGGATATCGACAAGGCCTTCAAGAAACTGGCCGAGCTTAAATCCTCGGTCGGGCGCTGGTGGCAGGCCGGCGGTGAATCACCGCAAGGCCTGATCGACGGAGAACTGTCGATGGCGACGGCTTTCAACGGTCGCCTTTACAACGCATTCAAGCAAAAAGCGCCGATCGGCAGCACCTGGAACCAGTCGTTGATCGAATACGACTACTGGGTCGTTCCGAAAGGAAGCCCGAACTACGACAACGCGTTGAAGTTTCTCGCTTTCATTTCAAAGGCCAAGCCACAGGCCGACTATGCGATAGAATTCGCCGGTGGCCCCATCAATTCCAACGCCTACAAGTACATTCCGGATGATCTAGCGAAATGGCTTCCCGGCTCCCCGCAAAACGTCAAGACGCAGGTCTATCAGAACTATCACTGGTGGAACGAGGTGAGAGACGACGGCAAGACCAATCTCGAGGTGGCACTTGACCGCTGTGTGGCCGAGCTGTCGCACTGAGTTGCCCTTTCCGCAAAAGGCTTTCCCCGGAAAAGAAAGACGATGAGCGCAACTAGGAACGTACTGGTCGAGCGCAAACTTGCATTCCGCTCACCAGCTCTTTCCGGCTGGCAATGGCTGGTTCAGGACATTTCCGGCCAGTCCGCCGGGCCGCGGCTCTGTGTAATGAGCGGCGTCCATGTCAATGAAGTTTCGTGCATCGAGGCCGTATTCAGGCTGCGGGAAGCCTTCCTGCAAACCCCGCTGAAAGGCTCGGTCTCTCTCATGCCGCTGGCGAACCCGCCAGCGCTGCCGGGACGTTGCGAGTATATCTGCCCGGTCGATGGCAAAAACATAAACTTTACCTTTCCGGGCTCGCCGGAGGGCACATTCAGCGAGGCTCTCTGCGATGCTCTCCTCAACGAATGGGCAGATGACGCAGATTGCCTGGTGGACTTGCACGGTGGTGACCTTTGCGAAGAAGTGGCGCATTTTACCGTGGCTCCGACAATCGGGGATGCCGATTTCGACGCCTTTAACCTGCAGCTCGCGCAAGCATTCGATCCGCAGATCGTGGTAACCTTGCCTCCCACGCAACTGGAACAACCAGGTCGAAGTTGCTCGGGACGCGCCCGACAGCGCCGTCACGCGGCCTTTGCCGAGGCCGGTGCGCACGGACTGGTGGACGAAACCAGCGTCCGATTCCATGTCAACGGCGTCCTTCGTATAGCGCACTTGCTCGGAATGATCCCGGAGGCGCCACCCACTTCCTCGACGCCTTACCTGGCAGACGAATATCACTGGGTCCAGTCACGCGTGGAAGGGTGGTTCCGCCCGGCAGTCGAAGCGGGCGTGAGCGTGGAAAAGAACCAGACGATCGCAACGATCCACGACTATTCGGGGCAAATGCTACAGGAAGTTATTTCGCCGGCCACGGGCTTCATATTGTGGCGCTGGACGCATGCCAGCGTACTGGTCAACGGCAGCTTGTTCGGCATCGCCGCCAGATCCGCGCACGTCCCGGAACATCAGGCCCGCGCCACCTGATGATTAAAAACGCCCAGCGACGGTACTCATCCTGGTCGAACCAAACGATCGGCTCAAGCGGCAGTGCGCTCCTGCGGCTGGCACTTCCGCTGGTTCTGCTGGCCGCATTCTTCGGCGCGCCGCTCGTCGAAGCGGTCTGGAACAGCATCGACGGCCTGAAACTCGACCTCTCGCGCTACGCCACGATTTTCACCGATCCGATCTATCTCGACGTATTGGTAAGGACCTTTCGGGTCTCGGCCGTGACGATGCTGTTCTGTATCGTTCTGGGTTATCCGATGGCCTTCCTGTTGACGACGCTGTCGAGAAGGTCGCGGGCCTTGCTGGTCGTCGCGATCATCGTGCCGCTCTTCACGGCCTTTCTCATCAGGACCTATGGGTGGATGATCATTCTCGGCCGTGCCGGCGTGCTGAACAAGCTGCTGCTGGCGATGGGCATCATCGATACGCCGTTGCGCATCCTGGGGACGAGTACGGCCGTCTATATCGGATTGATTCACGTCCTGCTTCCGCTGGCCATCTTCACCATGTATGCGAGCATGGCGCGGATCGATCGATCGCTTACGATTGCGGCACAGGTCCTTGGTGCCAATCCAGTGCGCGCCTTCACGCGGGTCTACCTGCCCATGACGATGCCCGGGGTCATATCGGCCGCCATGCTCGTCTTCATCATCTCGATCGGGTTTTACATAACGCCGGTGCTCCTTGGCGGACCGGCCGACACGATGATTGCACAACTCATCGTCACACAGGTCACCACGTTGCTGGACTTTCCGGCCGGCTACGCCCTTTCGATTGTCCTGGTCATAGCCACTATCGCGGTCATTGCACTTTCGAATCTCTTCGTTCCGATTGAGCAAATGTGGGCTTTACAAGAAAGCCGCACCGGCACGAAGCGCGCCACCAAAGTCCGCACTCTTTTGAGGCCGTTGTCTTATATGCTTTCCCGGTTCGAAAACGGCGCCTACCTGCTTCTTGGCCGGCCCGACTGGTTGATACCTCTATGCATAAAGATTTTTGCGGCTGGGATCGTGCTGTTTCTCCTTGCGCCGATTGCGATAGTCTACTTCATCTCCTTCAGTTCCTCGCCCTACCTCATCTTCCCGCCTCCAGGCTATTCACTCCAGCTATATGCCGCGTTCCTGGGCGACGCCGCCTGGCGTGACGCTCTCTTCATGAGCCTTCAACTTGCCGGGTTGGCGGCCACTCTGGCGGTGGCGCTTGGCGCCCTTGCTTCTTTCGCGCTGGTACGCACGCCGTTCCCCGGGAAACGCGCAGTGTTCCTCTTCCTTGTTTCGCCTCTGCTCGTCCCGGTTGTGGTAACCGCGCTCCTCTTCTTCGTCTCCATGTCGGATACGGGTTTACTTGGCACCTATCCCGGTCTTGTCCTCGGCCACGTGATCCTGGCTATTCCCTACGCGATCATCGTCCTGGTCGGAGCAGTGCGTGGCTTGGACCGAAACATCGAGTTCGCGTCTGCGACACTCGGCGCGAACGCCTACACGACTTTCCGCAAAGTCGTGTTGCCAATACTCACTCCCGCCCTGGGTGTCGCTTGGCTGCTGGCATTCCTCCATTCCTTCGACGAACTTCTTGTGACCCTGTTTCTGCTGGGTCGGCTGCCGCAGACATTGCCCATAAAGATATGGAGCGACATTCGAATCCAGATCGATCCGGTGATCAGCGCGGCTTCGAGCACGATCGTGACCGCTATCATCATCGTGGTCGTTCTTTCCCAAATCCGCGGCTTTTTCCCGATTCGAAGGAGCGCGGCATTGTCGACAGCGGCAGGAGAGGCAGCGTGAGCGTGAGCGTGGAATTGCGCGAGCTTTCGCGCAGCTACGGAGGCAATGTTCACGCGCTTCGCGGGATCAACCTATCTGTCAAGCCGGGTGAATTCGTCACGCTGCTCGGCCCGTCAGGCTCGGGCAAATCGACGATCCTCAAGCTGGTTGCCGGCATTGATCATCCGACCGCCGGCGAAATTCTTATGGATGGGCAATCGGTGATCAAAGTGCCGGCACACCACCGATCCATAGGCATGGTGTTCCAGAACTATGCGCTGTTCCCGCATATGAGCGTTGGCCAGAACATCGAATTTCCCCTGCGGGTCCGCGATCTCCCGGAGGAGAACATCCGAAAGCGGGTGCAGCAGGCAATTGAGACTACCCGTCTGAGCGGGCTGGAGCATCGTCTCCCCCGCGAACTATCCGGCGGTCAGCAACAGCGGGTCGCCTTGGCGCGCGCCATCGTATTCGACCCCAAGGTCCTTCTGATGGACGAACCGCTTGGCGCGCTAGACCGCCACCTGCGCGAAGAACTCAAGATCGAGATCAAGCGGATCCACCAGAGTTTGAAGATAACGATCCTGTTCGTTACCCACGACCAGGACGAGGCGCTTTTGCTTTCCGATCGAGTGGTGGTGATGCGCGACGGCGGCATAGAGCAAGTGGCGCCGCCGCGCGAACTCTATACACGGCCGCGCAACAGGTTCGTTGCGGGCTTCGTGGGCGAAGCAAACGTCCTCAGTTGCACCATCGAGCCCGACGGCCTCTATCTCGGCAAGCTGAGGCTGCCCGGGCCGCCGCGAGAATCCGTTTCGGGCCGTATCAGCGTCATGATAAGGCCGGAGCTGATCAAGGTAAACGAAGCCGCGGTGCCAGGCAGCATCGAAGCCCGTTTGCGCGAGCAGTTCTTCCTGGGCGAGACGACGCGACTGATCGCGGAGGCCGGGGAAACCGTAATCAGCGTGAAGGGGCCCAGCAACAGTCTTCCTTTCTTGGTAGCGGGTCAGTCGATACATCTTTCCTGGCAACCAGACGACCTGGTCATCTTGAGCGACTAAGATGCAGCGGCTCGCGGGACGTGTGACGATCATCAGCGGGGGCGGGACCGGCATCGGTCGGGCAATTGCGATAGCTGCGGCTTCCGAGGGCGCGCATGTCATCGTCGCCGGCCGCAGCCGCTCGACCCTCGAGGAAGTTGCGTCGCTCACGGGTGGTCAGGCGGTCACCTGCGACGTCACCCAAATCGAGGAGGTCCAGGCGCTGTTTTCCGCCGCGCGCAGGATAACGGGCAAGGTGGACGTGCTGGTAAACAGTGCCGGACAGTCCGGTCCTCTCGAGCCGCTCGCCACGACGGACCTGGCTGCCTGGCGCACATGCATCGAGACCAATCTCTTTGGCGCAGTCAATTGCCTTCATGTCGCGGCAGACATCATGTGCTCGCAACGTTCCGGTTCGATCGTAAATATCTCTTCCCGGATGGGCCTCAGCGGCGCGCCCATGCGTAGCGCCTATGTAGCGAGCAAATTCGCACTCATCGGATTGACGCAATCGCTGGCCCAGGAGGTGGGAGAGTTTAGCGTGCGTGTGAATGCCGTCTGCCCCGGCCCAGTGCGAGGGGAAATGATGAATCGCGTTGTCGCCAGTATCGCCGCCGAGGAAGGCAGATCGGCCACAGCCGTGGCCGATCAATACTATCTAAAGCCGGCGGCACTCAAACGCTGGGTAGAACCTGAAGAAGTGGCGGAGGCAGTGCTTTTCCTCGCAAGTGATGCATCTGCCGGCATAACCGGAGAATTTGTTCGGGTAGACTGCGGTCGGTCGTGATCGGCAACGGGGGCCATCAGCTTCGGCCTTGGCATCTGAACCGACGGAACACTTCGGCGAGATCCTGCCGTAGCTTTGACTAAGAGCGAACATCCAACTTGTGGCTTTGCAACAAGGAGGATTCAGGAAATGAAATCGGTCTTAAAAGCCAGTTCTGTGGGCCCAACTCGGACAGTGCACACCGAGCCAGCGTCCGATCTCTCAAGTAGGTTTCGCCGGCCTCAAACAACCAATAGTCGTCACTCTCAGAATGTTCCTCAACGGCATGCAACAGGAGGCGAGCGAGTCATCCGCATGCGAACGCCCAATCTCCTGTTGACGGGAACAATCGCCCGTGAGAAGTTCCGAAAAACGGCATCATATATCGAAAATCGGTACCAATGGAGAGCGGCGTGGACGCTACCGAAACTCTTCCAGGCGACGAACTCGCGAACATTATGGCGGTTCGAGGCTACCCCGCTGTCGAACCGGCGACCGGCCGGGATCGGGGAAAAGGACCGTTTCGTCGGATGATCCTGCGCGGGGCGCGTATCCTGGACGGCACCGGCGCGCCGCCGGTCGGCCCCTACGACATCGTCGTCGAAAATGGACGCATCAAGGAAGTAGTGCTCGTCGGCGTGCCGAAGATGCCGATCAAGCCGGATCGGCGTCCGGCACCGGGCGACTACGAAATCGACTGCGCGGGCAAGCTTGTGACGCCCGGCTTCGTCGATGCACATGTGCATATCGGGACCTATTATCATGCGCCGGCCGGGCCGATGCCGTCGGCTGACTATGTCTACAAGCTGTGGCTAGCGCACGGCATCACGACCGTACGTGAAATGGCCTGTATGAACGGCGTTGGTTGGACACTGGAGCAGAAGGAAGCTGCCGCCGCCAACAAGATCGCCGCACCGAACATCGTGGCTCATGCCTATTTTCCGGCCGTCGATGAATTCGTCAAGACGATCTACACCGTCGATCAGGCTCGCGCCTGGGTGCGCGCGGTCAAGGAACGCGGCGTCGACGGGCTGAAGTTCTTCGGCGCTCCGCCGGCCATCATGCAGGCGGCGCTTGCAGAGGCCAACAATCTTGGCATGCGCTCCGGATGCCATCATGCGCAGATGTCGGTTTCCAAGGTAAACGCGCTGCGCAGCGCTACCTGGGGCCTCACCTCGACCGAGCATTTCTATGGCATTCCGGAGGCGATGTTCACCGATCGCGTGGTGCAGGCCTACCCCGCGGGCTATGACTTCATGGACGAGTCGCTGCGCTACAATTCGAGCAGCCAGAACTTCGTCCAGGCAGCCGAACCGGGAAGCGCCAAGTGGCAGGAGACGCTGGAAAAATTCCTCGAACTCGGCCATTCCTTCGTGCCGACGCTGGCGATCCTGGAGGCAAACCGCGACCTGATGCGTGCGCGTCGGGCCGACTGGCACGACGAATACACACACAAGACGCTGTGGACCTATTTTCAGCCGCATCGCGGCGGCCATTGCTCGCACTGGTATCGGTGGACGACGACGAACGAGGTCCAGTGGAAGGAGCATTTCCGCCGCTGGATGCGCTTCTGCAACGACTACAAGAACATGGGCGGCAGGGTGGTCCCGGGCAGCGACGCCGGCTTCACCTTCCAGCTTTACGGGTTCTGCTTCATCCGCGAACTGGAGCAGATGCAGGAAGCGGGATTCCATCCGCTCGAGATATTCCGGGCGGCGACGTCGGAAAGCGCGGCTCTGCTTGGCGTAGACCACGAAGTCGGCACGATCGAACCAGGCAAGCGCGCCGACCTCCTGGTGCATCGCTACGATCCGCTGGAAGATTTGAAGTATCTCTACGGCATCGGCGCATGGCGGCTCAACGACGAGACCCGCAAGGCCGAATGGCATCGCGGTATCGAGTACACCATCAAGGGCGGCGTCATCTACGACCCGGCCGAGCTTCTGGCGGACGTACGGGAAATGGTGGCCCAGAGCTTCGCCAGCGGCGAAGATACGAGGCCGCGTCCGCGTCAATGACAACTGCCGAGGAACTCCCCGAATTCTTTCTGCTGAGCGGCTTCCTGGGTAGCGGCAAGACGACGCTGCTACTCGACCTCCTGGCGGACGGACGCTTCGGGGACACGGGAGTGATCGTCAACGAGGTGGGCGAGATCAACATCGACGGCTCAACCGTCGCCGCGGCGCGATCAGGCCTGCAGCTTGCTCAACTCAGCAACGGTTGCGTCTGCTGCTCGATGATGAGCGACCTGCCTATGACCGTCGCCGCCTTGATGGACGAGAACGAAAGGCTCGGGAGGCCGCCGCTGCGCCGCATCGTCCTGGAGACCAGCGGCCTGTCGCGTCCGGCACCGATCATTCGCCAGTTGCTCGGCCTGCCACTGCCTTTTCGCATTGCGGTCCTTTCGACCTATGATTGCATGAACGGCGCGCTGAACAGCGACCGGTTCGAGGAGGCTGCCGCGCAACTCGCCGCTGCGCAGACCATCGTGCTGACCAAGACCGATAAGGTCGGCGAAGCGGCGCGGCGCGCGGCGGCCGAAGCCGCGGCGCGATTGAACCCGCTGGCGTTGATCGTGGACGGGGACCGCGGTCCCGAAAGGGTGCAGGCGGCTTTTCAGACCCCGGTCGCGAGCGAGACGCAGTTTGCCAAGATGGCCGCCAGGAACGACATCGCGATCACTATCGAGGAGGAACCCTCGTTGCATCTGCGGATGAAGGTCTTCCTTGCCCGCTTCAAGGGTCCGGTTGCTCCGGGCAAACTTTTCGAATGGCTCGACAATCTGGCCGCTTATTGCGGGCCACGGCTGCTGCGTACGAAAGGCATCGTGCGGCCGGACGGGGAGCAGGACGCTATCCTGCTGCAGAGCGTCGGCACCGTATTCGACCCGCCGCGCGCGATCGCCGGCGACGGAACCGACAATGCGATCGTCATCATCACGCGCGACATGGATCTGGAGGAATTTTCGGCCATCACGCCTGAACTGCCGCTGGAAATCCGCGACACGCGCAAACAGCGACCGTTCGCCTGCACCTGACGGGATCTTGTTCGTCTAAAAGGAAAGGCGCGGTCGGGTGGGTGACCGCGCCTTTCCGATGTCTTTACGGCAGCGGCATCGATCTCACCGCATGATGGTGCGGCTTTGCTCGCGCATGAATTGCGGCAGGTACCACGAGCCCAGACCGCCCTTGGAGCCGGTGCCCGATCCCTTCCAGCCGCAGAAGGTCTGCATGCCTGGCCAGGCGCCGGTCGTTGCGCCGCTGGCGCGGTTGACATAGAGGGCACCGGCTTCCGCAGTGTCGAGGAACTGCTCTACCTCGGCTTCGTCTTCGGCATAGACGCCGGCCGTGAGCCCGTAGGGCACGGCATTGCCGCGCGCAATGGCGTCATCGAGATCGGTGAAGGTGCGAACGGTGAGGAAGGGCATGAAGAGTTCATCCCTGTGAAGCGCGTGGTCGTCTGGTAGGCCGGTCACGATTGTCGGCTGAACGAAATAGCCGCCATCGTAGATGCCGCCGTCCAGTTGCGCGCCGCCATGAACTGTCGATCCGGCGGATTTGGCCGCCTGGACGGAACCCAGGAAGCGGTCACGCGCCGCCTCGTTGATCAGCGGACCCATGAAGACGTCGCGTTCGTAGGGGTCGCCGAGCTTGAGTGCCTGCGCGCCTTCTATAAGCCGCTCAAGAAAGGGTTGCGCGAGCGATTCGTGCAAGAAGACGACGGAGCCTGCCGAACATTTCTGCCCCTGAAGGCCGAAAGCCGAACGCAGCATGCCCGAAACCGCCGTCTCGACCTGCGCCGAGGCCGTAACATAGGTCGGGTTCTTGCCACCCATTTCCGCCAGCACCGGCTTGGCATGGGCGCCGCCCGAGCCGAAATTGCGCAGGAGTTGCATGCCGACCGCATGCGACCCGGTGAAAGCGATCCCGTCCACTCCCGGATGAGCGGCAAGCGCGGCTCCGGTCTCGTTGCTGCCATTCACCAGATTGAACACGCCGCCGGGAAAGCCCGCCTCGGTGAAGCAATCGGTGATCAGCCGGCCGGTCAGCCCTGCCATGGGACTCGGCTTGAAGACCACCGTATTGCCTGCAAGCAGGGCGCAGATCGACATGCCGAGCGATAGAGCGACCGGAAAGTTGAACGGTGCGATCACGGCGAACACGCCGTAGGGCCGAAGGACGTCCAGCGTCTCTTCGCGTTCCTGGGCACGCCGCAAATTGCGTTCGAAGCTCCGATTGGCTTCCATCTCGCCGCTGTAGAAGCGCAGGATGTCGATCCCTTCCTCGATCTCACCGATGGCTTCCATGCGGGACTTGCCGACTTCGAGCAGGCAGGCTGCGGCGACTTCGAATTTCCGTTCTTCGAGGAGATCCGCTGCCTTGCGGGCGAGTTCGACGCGCCGTTCCCAGCCGCTCTTCCGCCAGTCTGGGTAGGCTTTCCTTGCTGCATCCACGGCGGCTGCAACCGAAGCGGGGGAGGCGGCGAAGAAGGTACCCAAGCCAAGCGACCGGTCGACCGGATATGGCGCCTCATAGGCTGCGCCCTCACGGTTGTCCCGGCCATCGATGAAATTCGGGTGCACGCGGCCAAGCTTGGCTTTCACGTCGGGGATCACCCGGTCAAGAACGGCATGTACCCCGGAGAAATCTTCGTTGATGTTGGAATAAGTCACGCGGGGGAGGCTGCTAACGGCGATCTCGTTCATGACGGCTCCTTTCTCTTGAAATGCTTCAGGCATGGACGCTGCCGAGGCAGCGGTCGACGACGGTTGCAAGGCGATCGACGGCGGTCGCCAGTTCGTCGTCCGAGATGGTAAAGGGAGGCGCCAGCAGAACGTGGTCGCCGCGCGTCCCGTCGATTGTGCCCGAGCTTGGATAGACGCAAAGCCCCTCCTTCATGGCTTCGGCCTTGACCCGTCCCGCGAGGCCGAGCTTCGGATCGAAGGGCGAAGAATCGCTCCGGTCGGCGACCAGTTCTATCGCCTGGATCAGGCCGCGGCCGCGAATATCACCGATGTGGGGATGCTGTCCGAAACGGTCCCGCAGCAGCGCGGCGAGCTTTTCGCCCTGGCTTGCGGCACGCTCCACCAGCGCATCCCCGATGACGATCTTCTGGACCGCGAGGGCAGCGGCGCAGGCCAGTGGATGGCCGTTATAGGTGTGCCCATGCTTGAATGCGCCCGAGCCGCGCGCGATCACCTCGTCTATCTTGCTGCCGAGATAAACCGCGCCGATCGGCATGTAACCGCCGCCCAGCCCCTTAGCGTTGGTCAGGATGTCAGGGACGATCCCCTCCTGGCTGAAGGCGTGGAAAGTGCCGGTGCGGCCGGTTCCGCACATCACCTCATCGAGTATAAGCAGAATGCCGTGGTGTTCGCAGATCTCCTTGATCTTGCGGAAATAGCCAGGCACAGGCGGTACCGCTCCAGCCGTCGCGCCAACGACAGTTTCGGCGATGAAGGCCATGACCGATCCGCTTCCGATCCGCTCGATCGCTTCCTCGAGTTCGACGGCGAGCCGATCCGCATATTTCTCCGGAGTTTCGTCCTGCATGCGCCCGCGATAGTCGAAGCACGGAGAGACGTGCTCCACCCGAATCAACAGCGGCGCATAATCTGTCCGGCGTGCCATGTTGCCGCCCACGGCCAGCGCACCCAGCGTATTGCCGTGATAGCTCTGGCGTCGCGAGATGACGACGCTGCGCTCCGGCTCTCCGCGTTCAACGTGATACTGCCGCGCGAGCTTCAGCGCCGTCTCGACCGCTTCGGAGCCGTCGCTGATGAAATAGACCTTCGACAGCGGGGCGGGGGAGTGTGACATCAGGAGGTCCGCCAATTCCTCTGCCGGCAAGCTGGTGAAGAACGAATTGTGAGAATATTCGACTTTTGCCGCCTGACGGGCGATGGCTTCGATCACGCGAGGATCGCCGTGCCCGATACAGGAGACAGCCGCGCCGCCTGAGGCGTCGAGATAGGACTTGCCGTCGCTGTCGATCAACCAGCAGCCGCGCCCCTCTACCACGATGGGAGGCGCTGAGCGGCTGGAACGGTGGAGCACCCGGCTCATTCCAAAAATCTCCGACGATTGGATCCTCAACACGCCATCGGCGCGATTGACGAGACCATACATGCGAAGTATGTACCGGTAAATGGTATTTTGTACCGAAAAACGGTTTTTACTGTTAACGGATCGGCCTCCCAATGCCTGACATCACGACCACCGATTTCAAATTCCAGCCATACTGGTGGGATGCTGCGCCGCCGATGCCGTTTTCGAGCGGCGAACCGGCGGGCGGCTACGACGCAGTGATCGTGGGCAGCGGCTTCACTGGAATAAGTGCGGCTCTCCGTCTTGCGCGTGCCGGCCGCAGTGTCGCGGTTCTTGACCGGCAGGATCCGGGAGCGGGGGCTTCGCGTCGCAATGCCGGATTCATTGGACGCGTGCTCAAGAAGTCTTACTCCGAGCTCGTATCCTCGAAGGGAAAACAAAAGGCACAGGCCATCTATCGCGAACTGAACGCCGCCTATCGCTTTACCTTCGAACTGATCGAGGAAGAGGATATCCCCTGTTTTCCGGCGCGTCCCGGACGCTTCATCGGCGCCACGTCGCTGGGGCATTACAAGGCGCTTTCCCGCGATCTTTCCGTCATCGAGGCCGACATGGGGTTCGAGCACCGCATGCTGGCTCCCTCGCAGGTGAGAGAAGGACTGGCGACGGATGTTTATAGGGGCGGCGCTATCATTCCCGACAGCGGGTCCCTGCATCCGGGTCTTTATCATAAGGGCTTGCTGGACCGTGCGAGGGCCGCCGGCGTGAGCATCTTCGGCGGTACGGAGGTGGTGGCAATTCGGCAGCTTGCCGACAACAATTGCGAAGTGCGCACCGACAGGGGCACCATTATTGCGAGAGACGTTGTCGTCGGCACCAATGGATATACGTCCCGGCTTGGCTGGTTTCGGCGTCGGCTGGTGCCGTTCCGTGCCTATATGGCGGCCACAGAGGAGATGCCGCAGGAACTGCTCGATCGCCTGATTCCGCATGGCAGGACGGTGATCGATTCCAACACGAACATCGATTTTTTCCGGCCGGCGCCGGATTCGCGACGTATCCTGTTCGGTGGCGCCACCGCCGCTCCACTTGACGGTCCTGAGGAGATCACCCGCCGGATGAAGGCGATCATTGATCGAGTGCTGCCGGACGCGCGTGATCTCAGATTGAGTCATGCCTGGGACGGATATTGCGCCGGCACCTTCGACCTCATGCCGCATATGGGCCGGAAGGGGAACGTCCATTACGGCGTCGGCTACAATTTCGCAGGCATCACCATGGGCACGACCTTCGGCAGCAAGATCGCGTCACGAATCCTCGGCGAGCCCGACCAAGAGAGCGTCTTTGCCACTGGGAATCCGCCGACGATGCCTTTCTATACTGGCAAACCTTGGTTCCTCGGGATGGCGATGCGCTATTTCGACTGGCATGATCGGCAAATCGCCCGCAACGCCTGACGTGGGATCAGGCGTGCTTTTTTCCGTTCGGTGAGAAAACGTTGGCGAATTCGGTCGTCGCGTCCTTCAGCTTCTGTACGAGCGCCGGTACCGACCGGGAACCGATTCGTTCGGCAGGGCCGGTCATGCCGATGGCGTAGATCGGCGGCATATCTTCAGTCAGGATGATCGGATAGGCAATCGTAAACAGCCCGCGCACATGCTCGCCGTTTTCGATGGCGTAGCCTTGTTCGCGGATCTTCCGGTATTCCTCTTCCAATTCGTCCCGGTCGAGCAGCGTGTGCGGCGTCAGCCGGTTGAGTTCGGTCTGGAGGATAGCCTCGCGCAGGCTCGGTTCCTGCATCGCGGTCAAAAGCTTGCCGCTCGCCGCCGCATGCGGCGGCAGCACATGGCCGGGTGTGACATAGACGCCGACGCTCGCGTCCGGCGATTCCATCACCACTGAACGGATGGTTGCGCCGTAGAGGCGGGCGATGAAGCATGTCTCTCCGGTTTCTTCCGCCAGGGCCTTCAGGATGCGCTTGCTGGCGAGCTCGATCCAGGCGGTGTCGGACTGCAGAACCTGCGACAGCCTGCGGCCGAGGACGAAGGAGCCGCGCCTGCCACCGGGCTCCACGAGATCACTCGCGACCAAAGCCGACATCAGCCGGTTCACCGTCGTTTTGGGCAGATCGAGCATGCCCTCCAACTCACGTGTCGTCAGCCCGTCGGGGGAACTGACGACCGCCTCGAGAAGCATGATGTATCGCTCCAGCGGTCCGGATTTCGGTACGTGGTTTCTGGTTGGTATCACCGCTCGCCTGTCCTTCTCTGCTCACGGCCGGCATGAGACGCCTTATCGTAGTATGTATTTGAGGGCCGAGGTCAACCGGACCAGCCGCCGACCGGCAGTTTCATCTGTGCAATTGACTCGCCCACGGGCACTCGATTATATGACCGGAAAATGAATTTTTGTACCGAAAAACGGTACTGCAGAAAACGAAGGTGATGTGCGGCCGGATCAGGCGCTCTCGACAGCGCGGCACCGCATTTCCTTCGGAGACACATGCGGAGCTTTCGGCGCGGCTTCGAATGGGTGGCAAAGGTTTTCGCCGGGCTAACAATGGTGAGGCATTATATGAAAATGACATCCCGCATATTCGCAGCGCTCCTCGTTGGAGCGATGGTGACAGCTCTCCCGGCAAACGCGCAGCCGGACGGGCCGATCAAGCTTGGCGCATTCGTTCCGGTCACCGGCGCGGGGGCACTCGGTGAGGCTTCTTTGGTCGCGGTCGAACTCGCCGTCAAGCAGATCAACGAGGCTGGCGGTATCGCCGGTCGGCAGGTCGAAGCCACGATCGCCGACTACCAGACCGACCCGACGATCGGCGTCGGCGAGGCCAACCGTCTCGTTCATCAGGTGGGCATCGACATGGCCGTTGGCCCGACCTACAGCCAAGTGACGCTGGCGGTGTTGCCGCTCCTTAGCGCAGCGCAGATCCCGTCGATCAACGTCTCCGGCTCGTCGGCCATTACGCCGGCGGTCGGCCCTTACAGCTTCAGCATGCTGCCCAACGCCGAAACGCAAGCGCGCGTCATGGTCGACAATGCGGTATCTCATTTCAGCGCCAAGAAGGTAGCGATCTTCTCTGACAACGGTGCCCAGGCCAAAAGCGCGGTCGCCGAGATGAAGAAGGTGCTGGAAGAGAAGGGCATCGCCCTCACCGGGGTCCAAGAGTATAACTACAACGCCAAGGACCTGACGCCGCAGCTTCTGGCGCTGCGTTCGGGCAAGCCGGATGCAATCCTGCTCTTCACGTCGACCGGTGACGATACTGCGAACGTTCTGCTCAGCCGAGCCCAGCTCAACTGGGACGTCAACATCTCCGGAAGCTATGGCGTTTCGCTTTCGACCCAGGCGCTTGCCGCAGGCGGCGCCAAGCTGTTTAACAATGTGATTGCGCTGAGCTATGCCGGCTTCACCTACTGTCCGGCCGAAGGCAAGCCACAAAAGGCGATCGACCTGGTCGACGCGGTGCGTAAGTACAAGCCAGAAGCGGCCAGCCGCTATCCGATGAACTTCCTGGCGCTGTTTTACGATTCCGTCTTTATCCTCAAGGCGGCGGTGGAAGGCGATGGCGGCGACACCTCGGGCCCCGCCGTGGCGAAGTGGATCAGTGAGAACATCCAGTCCTTCAAGGGCGTCAACACGGGCCTTGCGGTGGGCGAGGGGTCGCATTTCCTTGTCGGCCCCGGCGCTCTATCGACCGTCAAGCCCGCGACCATCGACGAGTACGGGATCCTTGAGCGCGCAGGCTGCTGATTTCACCCGGCGCCGCGACGGTCCTGTCGTGGCGCCGTCCCGCACCGGAGTGTGACGATGAGCATTGATGAACTGGCCCTGATTCTGGTGCGCGGCCTCGGGCAGGGCGCGATTTATGCCCTGATCGGGATGTCCTTCAATGTCGTGGTGAATTCGAGCGGAATCCTGAATTTCGCCAACGGAGCGCTGCTAATCCTGGCGGGCGTTCTGGCTTATGTGCTCCTGCCCGGATCGCCTGACTGGTTGGTGTGGACCCTTGCTGCCGCTGGCATCGCCGCCTGCCTCCTCTTCTTCGTCTCGCTACAGGGTATCGTCACGCTTTTCCCGCTCAAATCGTCGGTCGAACAGCATTCCTGGCTGGTCACCACGATGGCGGTTTCGGTTATCCTGTCGGCCTTCATCCATCTTTATGGCGGATCGCTCGCTTTCCGCGTTCCGGCCATCCTGCAGCCGGTCTCCGTTTTCGGCCTCAGCACACCTGCGGCCTATTTCCTGGTGATAGCGCTCGCCGTCTTCTGGTTTTTCGTCATCCGCTGGTTTTATCAGAAAACCTTCACCGGCCTTGCCATGAGTGCTATCGCGCAGGATCTCGATGCCGCGAAGGCAGCCGGCATATCCGTGAAGAAGATCCAGCTCTCGGCATTCGGCATCTCCGGGTTGGTGCTGGCGACCACCGGCTTTGTCGGCGCGCCGGTCATCAACATCTCGGCCGACGCCGGTATCGGCTATCTCCTCAGCGGCTTTACCGCGCTCGTTATCGGCGGTCTGGGTAGCAATGTCGGCGCCTTGGCCGGCGGCGCGCTCGTCGGCGTGCTCTCCATGTTCGCCGCCTATCGTTTCGGCGGGATCTACCAGGACACGGTGACGATGGGCTTGCTGATCGCCGTCCTGATGTTTCGGCCGGAAGGCATTTTCGGCCTCGCGGCCGCCCGCAAGGTATAAGAACAATGTCCCAAGACCTGATCCTTGCCAATGCGTCCGGTCGCCAGGCCGTGTCACCGCACCGGCGAATCCCCATGTCGGCTTGGCTCGGCATCCTGGTGACCGCCGCTTCGGTTTTCGTTCCCGGCGCGCTTGGCAACCAGTACTGGACGTACACCTTCACGCTGGTGACGCTCTACGTCGTCGTTGCCATCATGCAGAACATCCTGATCTCCGAGGCGGGCCAGATGTCGTTCGGCCAAGGTGCCGTCTTCGGCATCGCGGCGGTGACTGCGGCAGTGCTGACCGGGCTGCACGGACAGCCCTTCTGGCTTTCGGCCATTGCGGGCGTAGGTGCCGGGCTGGTGCTGGGCGCGTTGTTCGCCGCGCCGGCTCTGCGGGTCCAGGGCTACTATCTAGGGTTCGTAACGCTAAGCGCCGCTCTCGTCTTCCCGCAATTGCTGATCGCGCTGGACAATATCACCGGCGGCGTCAACGGCGTTCCTGCTTACGTCATGTCGCTTGCCACCCCGATCTATGGCTCGATCACGCCCCTGTCCATTCTCACGGTCGTTGCTGCCGCCCTGGCGCTGCTTTTTCATGCGGTGCTCCCCCGTACGCCTCTGGGGCGCAAGATGATCATCGTGTCGAACAGCCCCGAGGCCGCACAAGCGCTTGGCATTCATCCCGGCATGATCCGCTCGACCGCTTTCCTCATCGCCGCCCTGGGCACCGCGGTCGCTGGCGTCCTCTATGTGCCACTGGTCGGCTTCGTAGGTCCGACAGCCTTCCGGGTAGACTTCTCGATTTTCTTCTTCTTCGCTGTGATCGTGGGCGGTCAGGGCAAGCTGTTGGGGCCTATCATGGGCATCTGGCTCCTGTATCTCGTGCCGAACGTCTTCCTCGCAGACTTCTCTCATTATCGGTTGCTGATCTACGGCGTGGTCGCTCTGTTCGTCATGCTGGTCTTTCCTGACGGCGTCGTAGGCAGCCTGGCGAAGTGGATCGCTTCGCGCCGCAGCAATGTGGAAAAGGTTACTATTTCGCTGCACGACGCTCTCAGGGACGATGATACGCGCCCGGTGGAGACAATTGGTCAGAGACCGCTGATAGAGGTCCGCAATGCCCGCAAATCCTTCGGCAATGCGGTGGCGCTGAGCGGCGCTTCACTGACGGTGAAGGAGGGAAGCATTCATGGGCTAGTGGGCTCGAACGGCTCCGGCAAGACTAGCATGCTCAATACGATCTCAGGCTTCATGCCACTCGACAGCGGCAAGGTCGAATTGTTCGGCCGGGATGTGACCAGGCTTGCGCCTTGGCGTCGCACGCGACTGGGCCTGGGTCGCACTTTCCAGACGCCGCGTATCTTCGACCGCCTGTCGATCTGGGGCAATGTCCAGATCGGGCGTGAGGGATACAAATCCGCGCCGGGCGGCAACGAGATCGACAAGCTCGATTCGCAGGCAGCGAAATGGCACCGGCAGGATCCGTCGCTCCTGCCGCACGGCCAGCGCCGGCTGCTCGAAATTCTCCGTGTGATGCAATCGGACGCCCAACTTATCCTGCTTGATGAACCGGCAGGCGGCCTTTCGCCTGAGGAACGCGCCGACCTGGCTCGCCTGCTCGTCCATTTCCGCGACCGTCTTGGAAAGACTATCCTGCTCGTCGAGCACGACCTCAGCATGGTCTGGAACGTGGCCGACGAGATCACAGTCATGGAGACCGGAGTGATCGCCGCTACGGGCCGGCCCCATGAGATCAAGTCGGACCCTAAAGTAAGAGCACTATTTACCGGAGGCGGTGATGCTTGAGGTCAAGGGACTCGAAGCCGGCTATGGCAGAGTGCCGATCCTGCGGAAGATCAATCTTGTAGCACCAAAGGGCGAAGTCACTCTGGTACTTGGTCCCAATGGTGCCGGCAAGTCCACCCTCCTCCGTACACTGGCCGGTTTTAATCGGCCGACTGCCGGCAGCGTGGCCGCCAATGGACAGGATATCACCGGGCTTGCGCCGGAGAAGATGGTCGACAAGGGGCTGCGGCTGGTTCTGGATGGACACCGCGTGTTCCCACGCCTCACGGTCTGGGAGAATATCCGGCTCGGGATACGGGGTAACGAGGCGGAACTGGAAACGCGGCTGAAGGACGTCTACGATGTCTTCCCGGTCCTGCGCCAGAAACTCGATCACTCGGCATCCAGCCTGAGCGGCGGCCAGCAGCAGATGCTCGCGCTCGCACAGGCTTTCGTTGCCCGCCCCGACATCCTGCTGGTGGACGAGCCTTCGCTCGGCATTGCCGAAATGCTGATCCCAACGATCCTCGATTTCCTCAAACGCTGGGCCAGTCTAGGCACAGCGGTGCTTCTGGTGGAGCAGCGCATCGATATCGCCTTGAAATATGCCGACAGCGTCAACGTGCTGCGGGGCGGCGAGATCGTGCTGAGCGGCGGTGACGCCGCAGCTCTATCGAAGGATGGGGCAATCGAAAGATTATATCTTGGTGATTAGGGCCTTCGCAATTCGGCGCGCCGGGTTAAGAGCCTTCAGCGTTTTCGGTGGTCATGTCTTTCCGCGTCTCAACTTCGAGTTTGCGACAGAACCAAAAAACGCAGGCGACGGGATAGGTATGGCGCGTCGATGATCGCGACCGTCAGCAGGATCGCGCCCGAGACGACGTCGTTGACGAAGGGCGGCACGCCGAGCGCGTTCAGGCCGGAGCGCAACACGGAAATCGTCAGGATGCCGATCGCCAGTCCGAATGGACCGCCGACGCCACCCGAAAGCGAGACGCCGCCGAGAATGCCTGCCGCGATCGCCGGCACGAGCACGTCGGTCAGCCCCGCGGGCGAAGCCGAGGCAAGGCCGTAGCTGAGGAGCGCACCGCCAAGCGCAGAGAGCGCGGCGGACAGCGCAAAGGAGGCAATCAGGAGACGATCTACCCTCACGCCGCTGATCATCGCCGCCTTCCGATCACTGCCGGTCGCAATCAAATCGCGTCCAATGCGAGTCGTGCCGAAGATGAAGATCGCGACGAGAAAGAAGCCGATCGTGACGATGCTGCGGGGGGAAAGGACCGCGGCGATCGGCTCGTTCAAGGCAAGCGCCAGGTCGATATTGTCGAAGGTGATCGTCTTGTTGAGTGTGAGGACATAGGCAAGACCGTTTGCTGTAAGAAGCCCCCCAAGCGTTACCGCCACGGAATCCAGACGAAACCCCGTGATGATCAGCCCTTGGATAAGGCCGAAGACAAGCCCCGTCGACAGCGCAACGGCGAGCCCGATCCACGGATCGCCGTTGCCGGTCAAGACCGCAACGCAGCCGCCGAGTCCGAACAACCCGCCTACGGAAATATCGAATTCGCCAATCAGCATCGTCAGGGCGAGCCCAAGCGCGACGAGCCCGAAGGTGGAAAAATATTGCAGCGAACTGAAAGCCGTTGCCGTCGTGAGGATATTCCCCTCGCCCCGGTCGACCAGAACCAGGCCGGCCAGCACGGCCAGAAGGACGAGGATAGGACGCGAGCGAAGAAAACGTCCCATCACCCGCGCCGTCGGTTGGAGTAAAGGACAATCACGGCCAGCACGATGAGCCCGGTGGCGAGAATGCGCCATTCCTCCCTCAGCCCGTGCAGAAGGAGAAGTACCTGTATCACACCGATCGCGATCACCCCGACGAATGTACGCAGCATCGAGCCACTGCCGCCCTGAATGGCCGTGCCACCGACGAGTACCGCGGCTATGGCATCGTAGTCATAATGAAGCGCGAACTCCATGTTGGCCTGGGTGAAACGCGACGCGAGGATGACGCCGGTTACGGCCGAGAACAGGCCTGCCCACAGATAGGCTCCGATGGTAGTGCGCACGGTGGGAAGTCCTATCGCCTCCGCGGCCCGGAAACCGCTGCCGATATAGATCAGGTTCCGACCGAATACAGTCAGCGAGAGCAGCAACTGTCCGATGATCGTCGCCACCACGAATACGATGAACTCGACAGGCAAGCCGAACACCTTGCCTTTCAAGACGAGCGTATCCGCTGGGTTCAGGACATGCACGGTCTCGTTCCTCGTCAGCCATTGTGCGCAGCCATAGATCAGGACGTTCGCCGCGATGCTGACGATGATCGGGTTGGCGCGAAGCCCTCCGATCAGTACTCCCTGGGCGCCGCAGATCAACGCCCCGGCCGCTAATGCCGCGATGACAGCCGGGAAATATCCGGCGATGTTGAGCACATGAACAAAGACCACGGCAGAGACGGCGGCCGTCGCACCCAATGCGAACGACATGACATTGCCGCTGAGCGTAACGAAGGTCATCGCGATCGCGATGCATCCCACGAAGGAGGTCGTGGTCAGCAGCGTGGTGAGGCTGGGGACTGAAAGAAAACCGGGCGTCAGCACGGCAAAGACCGCGATCACCATCAAAAGCACAACGCGCACTACGGCAAGCCGCGAAAAGGGAGACCCGAGCGACGCCTTTTGCTCCTTCAATTCCTGCGGATCGACCACCTCCTCGTGCATCAGGCCGCTTTCCGTCTGCCCGGTTGCGTTATATCGGCCAGTATACGCGATATGTCGATCTGCGGCCGTTCGTAGGTGGCCACGAGTTGGCCGCGAAAGAGCGTGATGACCCTGTCGGAAATGCCGGCCACCTCTTCGAGGTCCGACGAAGTGATAAGCAGCGCATAGCCCTGCCGACAGAATTCCCGGAGCAACCGATAGATCTCGGCCTTCGCACCCACGTCCACCCCTCGACACGGCTCGTTGATAAGCAGCACCCCAGGCTCGCTTCCGCCCATGGCTCGCGCGAACAGCAGCTTCTGCTGATTGCCGCCGCTCAGGTCGAAAGCATTTGCCTCCAGCCGGGCCGCATCCACCTTGACCTCTGAGGAGAGGCTGGTTGCGAACTGCCGGAGGCGTTTCCAGGAAACCAGTCCGCAGGACGAATGGGAACGCAGCCTCGCGGCCACGAGGTTTTCCATCACAGAGCGCCGGAAGATGCCTTCGCCGGCCCGATCCTCTGAAACGAACGTGATGTTGCGGCGGGCGCGCGCGCCGACGGAGCCGATCGGCAGTTCCCTGCCATCCAGAACGAGCCGCCCCTTGCAGTTCGGGACAAGGCCGGCGATGGCGCGAATGACCGTCCCGGCACCGGCGCCGACCTGACCGGCAATGCAGGTGATCTGGCCTCGGGGAACGGAGAAGGACAGGTCGTGGACTGCATCGGGAACGTCGAGACGCTCGACCTGCAGCGCCAGTCCGCTCGCCGGCTGCCGGGGCGCTTCGGGATACATTTCCCGGAACGAGCGGCCGAGCATCATCTCGATCAGCTTCTGCCGGTCCACCTCGGCGATCGGCGCCGCGCCGACATCGACGCCGTTGCGCAATACCGAAACGGAATCGCAGATGTCGAACACTTCACCGAGACGATGAGTGACATAGAGGACGCCTTTGCCCTCCGCCTTCAAGCGCCGGAGCGCCGCCATCATCCGTTCGATCTCCACATCCGACAGCGTCGCCGTCGGCTCGTCGAGGATGAGGATGCGCGCATTGCGGACCAGAACGCGCGCGATCTCCACGATCTGCCGCTGGCCGACGGTGAGCCTCGAAACCGGAGTATCGAGATCGTAGTCCACGTCAAGTTGGCGCAACGCAGCCTCGGCGCGGAGCCGGAACTCCCGCCTCCGGTGAAACAGCGGGACCGAACGGTCGCCGAGCCATATATTGTCGAGGATCGAAAGATGCGGCGCCAGGCTGAGTTCCTGCGCCACAAGCGCGATGCCCAATTGCTGGGCCGTCTGCGGATTGTCCACCGTGACGGCCTTGCCGTCGATCAGTACCTGACCACTGTCAGGTCTTATGACGCCGGTAAGCGCCTTCATGAGCGTACTCTTGCCGGCGCCGTTTTCACCGCAGACGGCACGAATTTCGCCCCGGTCCAAGGCAAGGGACATGTCCCGCAGAGCCTGGACGCGGCCGAAACTCACCGCTAGATGCCGGACCTGCAACATAGAAAGCGTGATCCTACCCCAAGCAACGGGAAGAGGCGCACCCAGTGCGCACCGCTTCCTCGTTGCGCCGTTTCTTCGGCCGCGGGATGTCCAGCAACAAGACCGAGGCCACTCGATGCCGATTCAATAGGTGCAGGCTTGCACCCATTTGTCGACATTCTCCTTGGTGATGGGCTCGGCGGTAAGATTATCGGCCGGCGGCACCTGCTTTCCCGCAAGATGGTCGGCAACGATCTGCGCCGCATGTTCGCCGGCGGCAGTCGGCACCTGGGTGGCGGTACTGTACTGTTTGCCCGCCTTGATCGCATTCAGGCCGTCGCTGTCGCAATTGCTGCTGACGACGATCAGTTTTCCCTTGTCGACGCCAAGCTGGATGCCTGCGGCCTGCGCCGCCCGCTCGACTGCGACTGCCTGGTTGTCGGCCATCGCGTAAATCGCGTCGAGACCGCCTTCGGGCGCAAAACGCGCGAAGAGCTGACCCGCAATCTGCTCGCTCTTGGCCGTGTCCCAATAGGCATCTTCGGTGGCTACGATCTTGACGCCGGGTTGGACGGCGATCGCCTCCTTGAAGCCCTTGACCCGCGCCGGGGCGTTGCCCTCGGCCAGCGAGCCTGTGATCAGCGCCACCTTCGCCTCGTCCTGCCCGCGCTCCTTCAGCGCTTTCAGGAGAGACTCGCCCGTGATCTTGCCGAGGGCGATGCTGCTTTCACCGACGAAGGAGACATAGAGACCCTTGGCCCGGTCGGAGACGTCGTTGGTCATCAGGACGACCGGAATTCCAGCCTGCTTCGCCCGCACGAGCGCCGGAATGATCGCCTTTTCCGAGGCGGACATGATGGCTAGCATGTCGAACTTGCGCGCGATGGCATCGTCGATCTGCTGAACCTGGACTGCCGGATCATAAGAATTGTCGAATTCGGTGACCTGCAATCCGAGATCCTTTGCCTTCGCAAGGAAAGATTTGGAAACAGCAGCGACGAACCTATTGGTAGGTCCGGTAGCAAAAAGGGCGACCTTTTCGCCGGCGGCTTGCGCGCCGGACGAAATCGTTACTATCCCGACTGCCGCCAGAAAATACGCAAAGAGTTTTCTCATCCTCGCTCCTCCCTTTTATTTTCATGCAATCGGACCGGCGGCCGCATTGCATGAGTTCCTTCTCCGGACGCTGAGGCAACCACCAAGCCTCATCGCTGTCAACGGAATATGTGCCAAAAATAGCTCATACACCGGCAATATTATCGTTTTTTTTACAGATCGCCACTTTCTACGGGAGGCCACTCAGTCCTCGGCTTGAGCGCGGATATACGAGTCAATTATCTCCGCACCCGTGGTGAGCCAGACATCCTGGCGCGACGCTATGTGTTTCAGGGCATCATCGAGATATTTGGCGCGGTGCGGGTGACCCGAAAGGAAGGGATGCAGGCATATCGCCATGACGCGGCCGGTCTGCGCCCCGTCCTCATAAAGAACGTCGAACTGGTCCTTGAGGATGCGCCCGAATGCCTCCGCGCTCTGGTACATGTTGAGGAATGCAGGATAGTCGTTCGTCTCGAGTGAGTAGGGGATTGCGTACATCCGTCCCGACTTGACTCTGATCGGGTAGGGCTGGTCGTCATTCGTCCAGTCCGCGACATAGTCGACCCCGCTCTCGGCGAGCAAATCCAGGGTGATGAGCGATTCCGACAGGGCGGGGCTCAGCCAGCCCCGCGGCCGGATGCCGGCCGCCTTCTCTATCGTCGATAGCGTTTCCTCGATCTGCCTGCGTTCGGAAGCCTCGTCCAGAAAAGTGAGGAGACCGGAATTGTTGAGGCCGTGCCCCATGATCTCCCACTTCAATTCGCCGATTGCGTCGATGATACGGGGATAGTGATTGCAGACATCCGAATTGAGCGCGACCGTTCCCTTGAAACCGTATTTGTGGACGATGTCGATCATCCGCCACATGCCGACGCGCGCGCCATAGTCGCGCCAGGCATAGTTGAGGACATCGGGCTGCAAGGCGGTTAGTCCCGGGTTGAGCGAGGCCGACGGTTTGTTGAAGTGGAAATGCTCGAGGTTGGGGATCAGCCAGACCGCGATGCGGGCGCCGTTCGGCCAGACCAATCTGGGGCGGTCGACGATCGGCGAATAATCGAACCGGCCATGTTCATCGGGTGCCATGACTTCAGACATCTTTCCGTTCCTCCACAAGGCCGCACCTAGCGGCTTTCCCTAGGTCGTAGCGACGAATTGACGGCCGGGACCCAGTCCCTCGAAAAATGATCATCCGCCACAAGGCCAGTCAACCAAATTTGGATAATTCGCGCTGGCTGATACAATTGGGTGGCTTTGTATCGAAACTTGGCCTTTGTCGGTCGGCTTGGCTGACGGAAAGTGGGCATAGCCGCCGGCTGCTGTTCAATAGCGGTCGAAGAATTCCTGGATCGACTGCCGGTCGTCGGTGATGGCGAGGGCGAGCATCAGCAGGATACGCGCCTTCTGAGGATTGAGGTCGCCGGCGGCGATCCAGCCTTGCCGTTCAAGGTAAGAGCGATGGCCGACACGACCGGACCCCACCCGGCTCGCCTGCACGATACATACACCGCCCCTCGCGGCGGTCTCCATTGCTGCGCGCTCCAGTATCGCGGGCATTCCGGGCGCTAGTCCCGCCGATATGATCCCCCGTGCGCCGGCGGCAACGAAAGCTTCGACCGCAGCGGCATCGCTGCCAGCATAGGCGTAGGCGATATCGACGCGCGGCAATTCTTCGGCGCGTTCGGGCACGGCGAAAGGCGCTTCCATCGTATGAGGGCGCGTCGGCCGTCGCAGGATCGAGATTCGGTCGGCGTCGATCATGCCGAGCGGACCCGCATCGGGGCTTTTGAAGGCATGAAGGCGATAGGTCGATGTCTTCGTGACATCGCGTGCCTGATGGATTTCGTCATTCATCACCACCAGCACGCCACAGCCTTCGCATTGCGGGTCGATAACGGCCCGCAATGCCGAGAGCAGGTTGATCTGCGCGTCCGAGCCGGTGGCATTGAAGGGCCGCTGCGCCCCAACAAGAATAACGGGCAAGGCGGAGCTGAGCGCCAGATTGAGAAAATAGGCCGTCTCCTCCAGCGTCGCGGTTCCATGCAGGATGACGACGCCGGCGATATCGGCCCGTTCGCTGGACAGGGAATCGATCGTGTGGGCGAGTTCGACCCATTCGGTCGGGCCAATGGCGCTGCTGCCCACCGCGCGGAAGGCGATCGGCTCGATTTCGACGAAGGAGACAAGATCTCCCATGCGCGCGACGATTTCGGTGATCTCCATCTTGCGGCCGGTTTCCGGGTATTCGATGAAGTCGAGGCTGTTGGCGGCGATCGTCGAAATCGTGCCACCGCAGCCGATCATCGCGATTCGAGGCTTCATCGCCGGACCCCTCTGTTCCAGGACACCATTCGATACCTCTTCAAATACGTTGCCGGAAGGCAACGTCGATAGCGACAAGGATTGCAAGCAGCGCCAGGCCGACGATCCAGAACGCGCCGCCCACATCCGCCAACTGCGCCGCAATCCCCATCACCACGGGCAGCAGGAAGGCCGAGAGCCGGTTCGCCGTCGCCCGCAATCCCGCAGCCACGCCCTGCTGGTCGGGCTCTATGCCCGTCGAAAGCATGGTGAATATCAGTGGCAGGCTGAGGCCGGTGCCGAAGCCGAAGACCGCAATCGCGCCAGCAAACATCCAGAAATTGCCGAAAGCCGGAACGATGGTCATCGCGGCGATCGACAGGCCGACGCTGGTTGTCAGTGCGCGGCGCGGCGAGCCGCAGAGGCGTGTCCACCAGCCGGTGACCAGGGACGAGGGTGAACTCGTGAAATTGCCGATGGCGAAAAGCAGCCCGATAGTTCCTGCGGAGAAGCCGACGCCTTGCAGAAGCACGGGGTAGAAAGATTCGAGCATGCTGACGCTCGCCAGCCGGAGAAAGGTGCAGGCAATGACAAAAACTGCAACAGGCCGCTTCAGCATGATGAGGCCGTCGAAATAGCTGGAAAGACGTGGAACGAAGATAGCCGGCCTGAGCGGCGGTCGTACGATATCGCGCCGGGCAGGCATCATCATGCTCGCCGCGAACAGGCCTGCTCCCCACAGTGCCAATGTGCCGTAACCGCCCGCCGGGCCGACTCGATCCCAGACAAATCCAAGCGCCAGTGGCCCGACGATCGTTCCTACAGAGGTGAAGAAGGAAAACAGTCCCGTCGTCGCGGGATCTCCACCTGCATTGCGCGCGATCGCCGTCTGGGCCGCCAGCCAGACCGTCGCGGCGGCGAGACCGAGAAGCAATTGCAGCACCAGGAAGGCAGCTCCATACGGGATCAGCGGATAGAGTAAGGGCAGAATTGCACATTGCGCGGCGAAGAAGACGATAAACCGGCGGACGCCGACAACGTCCATCATCCGCCCAAAATGGATCGAGTAGAGAAGCGGCATGATGGAACGCGCGCCCGAAGCCAGCCCGATCATCACCGCTGTCATCTCGAGGTGTTCGGCCCATAGCGGGGTCGCCATGCCGACCATCTGCATAAGGCTGAGGCTGAAGAAGCCTGACAGATGTGTCGCGACCAGCGGACTTCTTCCCATGGATCGGCAAGCCTTCCTCCGCTTGCCGCCTCAGAACCCGTCTTTTGGTGGACAGACCTTAGCGAAATGTTCCGCGACCCTGCCGGGGGTTGCCGCCCAGATATCGCTCCGGTGCTTTGTGATGTGCGAAAGCGCACGGCGCAGAGCCCGCAGCCTGAATGGCATGCCGATCACGAAAGGATGCAGCACGATCGTATAGACCAGCGGATATTTTCGAGACTGCAGAAGCATCTCGTCAAACTGGTCGATCATCATCCGCTCGAAAGACATCGCGCTTTCCTGTCGGAAGACCATCGAGGGGGAATCGTTGAGCTCGATTGAATATGGAACCGAAAGCAATGGGCCCGAACGTGTGCGCATCCAGAACGGCTGGTCGTCCGCCGGCCAGTCGAGCACATACTTGAAACCCGCCTCCTTGAGCAGGTCGAGCGTGACAGGCGTCTGCGCCAGATAAGGTCCCAGCCAGCCACCGGGTTTGGTGCCGGCATAGCTTTCGATGGCGTCGCGCGCCTCAACGATGAGAGCCTTCTCCTCGGCTTCGGGAAGCAGATCCTGGCGCTCCGCATTGGTACGGCCGTGGCCGACAAACTCGTCGCCTCGCGCGATGATCCGATCAGCGATCTGCGGGCAGGCGTCGAAGAGCAGGGAGTTGAAATTGTGCGATGCCGGCAGGCCATGTTCCTCTAGGATATCGAAGAGATACCACTGTCCCACACGGTTGCCGTAGTCGCGCCAGGCATAGTTGCGCGTAGTCTGCGGCGCGGTAAGCGAGGCGCTGTCGCTTCCCAGACCTGAAAGGAAGCTGAAAACCTCTATATTGTTGCAGATGCAGACGGCGAGGCGCTTTCCCTCCGGCCAAGTGAAGTCGGGCCGCTCCCAGATCGGGCTGTAGGAATAGCGATCGTGCTTGGCGAGTGTAATCAGGCTCATCGTATCTCTCCCTTTTTCATCACGCTTCCTCGCCGCTCCGGGAAGATCCCGCCAGTTGCGAGGCGACCGACCGCACGGCCCTGATGATGTTCTGATAGCCGGTGCATCGGCAGAGATTGGATGAAAGCAGTTCGATCAGTTCCGCCTCGGCGATATCCGGGTCGCTTTCGAATGCGCCCACGACGAGCATCAGGAAGCCCGGCGTGCAGAAGCCGCACTGGAGCGCATGATTGTCGATGAAGGCCTGCTGCAGCGGATGCAGCACGTCCCCTTCCGAAAGGGATTCGACCGTCCTTATCTCACTTCCGCCGGCCTGGTGGGCAAGCATCAGGCAGGAGCGCACGGGCTTTCCGTCCACGAGAACGGTGCATGCGCCGCACACGCCGTGCTCGCATCCGACATGCGTGCCGGTGAGGCCGCAATCCTCGCGGATCGTGTCGGCGAGCGTCTTCCTGTGCTCGATCTCGGCGCGGTACGTCTTGCCGTTGACCGTGAGTTCCAAAGGATGCTTTTCCATGGTCTGCCCGTTCATTTCCCGGCCGTCTCAGCCGCCATGCTGACCTTGAGCGCCCGCCGGATCGCCACGCCGGCAAGGTCGCGGCGGTATTCCTGCGAGGTCGATGCGTCTTCCATCGCATCCACATCGGCGATCGCGGCGGCCGCAGCGATGGCAAAGACTTTCTCGCCTGGCTGCCGCCCTTCGAGCGCGGCTTCGGCGACCGCGATGCGCCGGGCCTTTTCCTCGATCCCGCCGAGGCCGACGCGAACATTGCGCATCGCCCCGCCGGCTAGGTCGTAAGTCGCAAGCGCCATGCCGAGCGCGAAATCTCCGGCGCGCCGGTTGAATTCGTAGAAGCCGAACCGGGCATCGTCCGCCAACAATGGCAGGCGTGCCTTGACCAGGATTTCCTCTGGTTCGCGCGCCGTCGCCATCGCTCCCTCCAGATATTCCGCGGCCGGAACGAAGCGTGTGCCGGAAGCGCTTTTCAGCACTATTGTGGCATCGAGCGTCGCCGCGACGAGACACCATTCGGATGCGGGGTCGGCATGGGCAAGGCTGCCGCAAAAGGTGCCGCGCTGACGGATCGGGTAATGCGCGATATGGCGCACGACGGTCGAGAGGAGGCGGCCGAGGACGCCCGTCTCCGGCAGCGGTCTATGAAACGCGGCGTGCCGCACGGTGGCGCCGATCGACAGCATGTCGTCGGCAACCGAAATGCGCGAAAGAGTATCGATGGCGTTGATATCGACAAGGTGCGGAGGATAGGCCACCCGCAACGCCATCATCGGCATGAGGCTCTGCCCGCCGGCGAGAACGAGACCGCCTTCCTCCGCGACATCGGCCAGCAGGGCCGTGGCTTCGTCGATGGTAGTCGGGCGGTGCAGCGTAAACGGAGCTGCCTTCATGTTCTATCCCTCTTCGAAATGGCCGCCGGCGCTGAGCAGCGCCCGCCAATATTTCCAGCATCGGTCAACGGCTGACACCGCCGGCACTCGGCCCTTCTCGATCTCTCCGGCCGAGAGCGGCTTGACCGCGCCCAGCATGGCCGCTTCCTTCTGGGCATGGGCGTCGCGACAGGCATAGACCGCCTTGAAGACGACCTCGCGCACGCTCGATCCGGCGACGGTGGCGCCGTGGCCGCGCATCAGGACCAGCGAACCGGCCCCAAGGCTGCGCGTCAGCGAGGCGGCCTGTTCAGGCGTGTCGACGAGGAGGCGCGTGGCGCCGAACTCGTCCGCGCTATCCCATAGAGGAGTGGACTGGCCCAAGAACGCCCCTGTCTGGCTGACGGCTGCAAGCGGCCGGTCCGTCAGGCAGAACGGCATGATGGCGGGCGCGTGGTGATGGCAGATCGCACGGACATCGGGGCGCGCGGCATAGATGGCCGAATGGATGTAGCGTTCGGAGAACAGCGGCAGATCGGTCCTTTCGACCGGCTCGCCCGATAGTCTGAAGGAAAGGAGATCGGCCTTCCCGACCAGGTTGGGCGGTTTGGCGGATGCGAGCCAGAAGCGGTCCGGATGGGCGGCGTCGCGCATGCTGACATGTCCGAACGCATCGAGCACCTTCTCGTTCACGAGGATGCGGTGCGCCGCGATCAGGTCGTCGAACATATCGCCAGGCTCTGAACTCATGCCGCCTCTGTGGTGGATCTTTCAAGCAGCGCGTCGGCCAGGCTCTGGGGGGAGACGGGCGCATGCGTCAGGTGAAGCCCGACGTGCCGCCAGGCATCGTCGATCGCCGAGATGATCGCCGGCGCGGCTGGTATGACGCCGGATTCACCGACGCCCTTCACCCCGAGCGGATTGAGGGGACTGGGCGATTCGGTGTGCAGTATCGTCACCGGCGGCATCTCGGAGGCCGAGACGAGCAGATAGTCGGCAAACGTGGTCGTCAGGGGCTGCGCCTCGGCGTCGAAAAGCATCTTCTCGAAGAGTGAATTGCCAAGGCCGTGGGCGATGCCGCCGATGATCTGCCCATCGACAAGCGCCGGGTTGACCATGCGCCCGCAATCATGAGCGAGGGTGAAGGCGACGACACGCGCGCCGCCCGTCTCCGGATCGACCTCCACCTCGGCGACGGCGCTGCCGTTGGAATAGGCCATGTCGTTGATCATCACCTGTTCCGTTGCCATGATCCCCGGTTTCTCAAGGGCCGGGATCGGGAAACCGGCCAGGCCCGCCGCGGCGCTGGCCAGGCGGGCAAAGCTAACCGATACCCCGTCCGCCCCCTTGACTGCGACCTTGCCGGGCAGGACGTCGAGGTCATCCTCGTCGGCCTCCAGCATATGGCTGGCCAGTTTGAGCAGGAGGCTGCGCACTTTCAGCGCCGCCGCCTCTGCGGATGCGCCCGCGGTGACCGTCTGGCGCGAATTGAAACCGCCGAAGCCCAACAGATTGGTCGTATCGCCCGTTTTCACCGATATGAGCGAGATATCGCCGCCCAAATGCTCCGCAACGATCTGAGAGAGCATTGTCTGCGTGCCTTGCCCCATCGCCGCGGCGCCGGTCGTCACCTCGATGCGACCCCGGTTGTTCACTTTCACCCGCACGCTTTCGTAAGGGCCTCGCCCGGTGCCTTCCACATAGTTCGCCATGCCTATGCCCCTCAGCAGGCCGGCTTCCTGCGCCTTGGTACGGCGCGCCTCGAAATCGCTCCAGCCGCTCTCGGCGAGCGCCCTTGCCATCGTCGCGGGATAATCGCCGCTGTCGAGGACGATATTGGTGCCGCCACGCAGCTTGAGCGGCTTGACGCAAGGCATCTGGTCCGGGCGAACGAGGTTGCGCCGGCGTATTTCCGCGCGATCCATCCCCATTTCCGCGGCGGCCTTGTCGAGCAGGCGTTCCATGACAAAGGCCGCTTGCGGCTGGCCGGCACCGCGGATGGAGGACGTCGGCACCTTGTTGGTCAGCACGAGACAAACATCGAGACGATAGGCGTCGACATTATACGCCAGCGGCATGCTGACGCCGGCCCCGTACGCAACGTTGGTTCCTCTCACCGTGTAGGCGCCGTGATCATGCAGAAGGCTGCCCTTTATGCCAAGCGCCCGGCCCTCCATGTCGAGCGCCATCGCCACGTCCCAGACCTGGTCGCGCTCCTGTGCGGTAGAGACGAAATGCTCGCGCCGATCCTCGACCCATTTCACCGGCCGCCCGAGGATCAGGCTCGCCGCCGCGACCGCGATCTCCTCGGGATAGGTCACCAGCTTCGGACCGAAGCCGCCGCCGAGGTCGGGTGTCTCGACGTTGACGCTGCCTTCCTCCCGCCCGAGCATGTCGCACAGGAACTTCTTCAATGCGACAGGCGTCTGAGTGGAACTCCACACATCCAGCGTTCCACGCAGCTTGTCGATCGCCGCAAGGACGCCCCTACCTTCTATTGAATGCGAACCGCCGCGATGGACCTCGTAGCTCTCGGAAACCGTGTGCGCGGCACTGGAAAATGCCTCATCCACATCGCCGTATTCAAAACTGAAACGCGCCAGGCGGTTATGTGGGAGATCGCGATGTGCAGTAGGAGCGCCGCTGGCGAGGGCGTCCCGGCAATCAGCTATCACGGCGAGCGGCTCGAAGTTGATTTCAATCGCCTCGGCCGCATCCTCGGCCTCGGCCCGCGTGTCGGCAACGATCATGCAAATAGCTTCGCCAACGTGGACCACTTCTCCGTCCGCCAGGATGGGTCGGTCGACTTGCAGTTCGATCGCCGCGCTCGGAAGGCCCACTACGAGCTTCCGGCCAGTCAGCACCGGCATCAGATCGTCCAACGTGAATACCGCACGGACGCCGGGCATGCCGCTCGCCACCTCGTAATCCACGCGGGTATAGGCGGCATGTGCATAGGGACTGCGCAGGAAGGCCGCAGCCAGGCAGCCGTCCGGGCGAAGGTCATCCAGGAAACGGCCGCATCCGGTAACGAGCGCGCGATCCTCGACGCGTTTGACCGACCGACCGAATGTTCCGGATTGCGGGGCCTCAGCCATCACGACCTCCCGTTTCCGAAATCCGACGGAGCAGATATTGCGGCGTGACCGGCAGGCGATCGACAAGGCCTGGGCATTGCAGCGCGTCGTCTATGGCGGAGGCGATGGCAGCGCCGGCCGCGTTCACTCCTCCCTCGCCAGCCCCCTTCATGCCGAGCGGATTGAGGGGGCTCGGCGCATCCTCGAGGATCAGCACGTCGACCGGAGGCATCTCGGTCGCCGTCACCATCAGATAATCGGCAAAGGTGACGGAGAGCGGCTGCCCGTTCCCGTCATAGACGAATTGTTCGAGGAGCGCTCCGCCGAGCCCTTGCGCGAGGCCGCCTACGATCTGCGCCTTGACGAGCGCCGGATTGATCGCGCGGCCGACATCATAGGTAACGGCGTATTTTTCAACGGCGACATGGCCCGTCTCGCGATCGACAAGCACCTTGGCGATATGCACGCCATAGGGATAGTTCATGTGCGAACTGTGGAACCACCCCGTCGCCGAGAGGCCCGGTGCGCGCTCGCCGCGAAGTTTTGACGCCGGATCGAGATGTTTTGCGACCTCACCCAGCGTGAGTGTCGGTCCATCGCCGTTCAGGGGGCAGATCGTCCCCTCAATGATGTCGAGCGCCGTACTGTCCGTCTTCATGAGTTCGGCGGCGAATTCGAGCGCCTTTTCGCGAACCGCCACGCTGGCGCGCCGGGTCGCCTCGCCGGTCATCACCGTCACGCGCGAGGCATGCGCGCCGAAACCGTAGGGGATACGGTTGGTGTCCCCATGCAGAACGCGGACCCTGCGGTAATCCACGCCGAGCGTCTCCGCGCAGATCTGCGCGATGACGGTCTCCATCCCCTGGCCGAGCGAGGCCGCGCCGGTCGTCACCGTCACGAAGCCGTTCGTGTCGACGGCGAGATCGACCATTTCCGATGGGCCGAGGCCGCTTTTTTCGACAAACATGGCAAAGCCGATACCGACGGCTTCACCGTCTGTCCGCCGCCGCCCGGCCTCCTCGCGCAAGGCGTCCCATCCGGCGAATTCCAGCGCCTTTTCAAGCAAGCCTTCGTAATCGCCCGAATCCAGGATCACCTCGGTCTCGATCGCGGTGAGGCCGCGCTCATAGGGCATCTCGCTCGAAGCGATGAGATTACGCCGGCGCACCTCGATAGGGTCGATGGAAAGCCTGTGGGCGATCGCTTCGATCAGCCGCTCGCGCACGAAGCTGCCTTCGAAACGTCCCGGCGAGCGGTAGGTCGCCGCCGGCGTCTTGTTGGTCAGCCGGTAATGTGCTCTCGCCCTGTATGCCGGAACCCGGTAGGGACCGAGAAGCAGCCCTATCGTCATGTCCGCCACGCGGGCGCCATGCGTTCGCACATAAGCGCCCTGATCGTGGTAAAGCGTCTCGTCCAGCGCAGCGATGCGGCCTTCTCGATCGACTGCCGCGCGGATCAGATGGTGCTGCTCGCGCGACTGATTGGCCGCCATCAGATGTTCGCGGCGGTCCTCGATCCATTTTACCGGCCGCTTCAGCTTCAGGGCGGCATAGCAGATGATGACGTCTTCCGGATAGAGCTCGCCGCGCACCCCGAACCCGCCACCGACGCTGTTTTCGTAAAGCTCGATATGCGAGGGGCTCATCGAGAACATCTCCGCGAGCCGGTCGCGGTTCCAGTGCGGTTTCTTGGCCGCACCATGCAGTTCGAGCACGCCGCGCGCCTCGTCGAAACGTCCGATCAGGCCGCGTGTCTCCATCGGAACGGCCGAATGGCGCCCGACGGAAAGGTCGAGTTCGACCACGGCATGGGCGCTGGCGAAGGCTGCTTCGACATCGCCATAGCCTTTCTTCACGATGACCGGTTCGCCGCCAAGACCTGGCGCAAAAGGGACAGGCGTGACACTGGCATCCAGATAGGGCTCTTCCGGCTCGATCTCGACCAGGACGAGTTCGGCGGCGTCCTCCGCCAGATAAGCGTCCTCGGCGATGACCACCGCTACCGGCTCTCCGACATAGCGCACATAGCCACGCGCCAAAGCAGGCTGCGTGTAGGGGTCGAGCCCGCCGATGGCGGTGGCACGGAAGGGGATGTTGGGAATGTCGGCAAGATCGGCGCTCGTCCAGATCGCCACCACTCCCTCCATCGCGAGGGCCTCATCCAGGTCGATGCACACGATGCGGCCCCGTGCATAGGCCGAACGCACGATGCGCGCGTGAAGCTGGCGCGGGAAGCTGAGATCGCTGACAAAACGCGCCCGTCCCGTGACAAGCGGGAAATCCTCGAGCCGCGTCAGCGGCTCGCCGATATATCGCTTGCGATTGGGCCGCGTGGCCAAGTCACCCAACTCAGGATTCTCCTTCTCCCCCGAACGGGACCGCCGAATGGTCGCGCGTTGCCCGCCACCGCCGGATAGCTTCTCATGAAATCCGCCTTCGCCCGAATGTGGCGAGGGAAACGCAGGTCTCTGCACCTGCCGTCGTCAGGATAAGCCGCTCGAAAGCAGTCGCGCCCAATGGCAAGAGAACAGAAAGTGTAACACATTTCAAGCCTTTTACCATTTTTGGTACAAGTTTCGAATCCCGTCAGCGATCGGAGCATGGGCAGGGCGCGTGCCAGCGCATTAACGTCTTTTCAGACGCACCTGGCTGCGGTTTTCTCGACTGTAGAGCGGGTAGGTAATGGGCGGCGTGCAATCAGGAGGATGCGCTAGCCGTAGATGGACGCAATCATATTGCGCAGATAGGCGGCGGCTTCCCTGCCTTTCAGTGCCGTGCGCCACATCTCGTCCACGACCGCTTCGTGCAGCGACACAGCCTCGTGATTCTCCGTGATCATGGCTACGCCCAATCTTATATTGGGCTGCTCGCCGAGCCGGAACGGGCTGATCGAAAGCGTTTTGCGGTCGCCGCTGCGGAATATCTGGAAGCCCGTATGGGGGAGCGTCCCGGTGACGAGACCAATCTGGATTCCCATGGGTTCGGCTTCCATGAGATGGGCGAAGTGCTCGATCTCGGCGCGCGCATGCTGTTGACGGACGCGGACTTCCTCCTCCGCCATCAAGGGCCGGCCGACGAAACCCGACCTCAACAGCCGCTCGATATCGAGCGCCGCCATAAGGTTCACGATCGCAGGCCTGCGCCTTTCGTAATTCTTCCGCCTTTCATCCAGTATCTCGAGTATCCGCGCCACGTCCTGCAACAATTTTTCCCTGCGGCCGTCTTCGCCTTCCACGCTTTCCTTGAGTAGGTCCGACAACTGGCTGCGAAAGTCCGGCGAGCCAACGAGGAAGGAGATCGGTCCGGCAAGGACGATAATCCGGTCGGCCGCCTCCTCCAGCTGCCGCAACCGCTCGAAATAGGTGACGGCCGAGGAGATATATTCGATCTCGATGCCGAGAAGCGTGGCAAGGGAAACGCCGAGAAGTTCTGCCAAGCTGGCGAGCGTCTCGATCTTGACCACTTCGCCCTTTTCGAAACGGTAAACAGCGGTTCTGGAAATCCCTATGCGCTTGGCGATTTCGTCAGCACTCATGCCGGAGCCAAGCCGGAACGCCCTCAAGCGCTGGCCTATTTCATCGTATCTTACCACTGCTGCCAACTCCCGCGGCCCGCTGGCCCGGCCACATGCATAGATTGCCTTCAGACATCCCTAACAGGCGACATTTGGGGTGCACAATTCCCTTCCCGTGACCAGCAACCAGAATATGTGACATTTGCACGGAAAACGGAAGCCTATGAGCCTTATGGGATGGCTGCCATTTCGGATAATTTGTAAAAAGCTTTTCACCAAAATGGTATTTGTATTGATTTTGGGACTATAATGGAGTTGAAGGTAGGCGAGACGCGACAACCTTCGAGGAAATGGATGGGCGACGAGGCCAACCGCGGTCAGAACCTGCTTACACGCTTGAGCGGACGGCTGCTGAAGCAGAACTACGCCGCCGGCTGGTGGAAGGACGACACGATCTATAGATGTGCAGCGCGGCAGGCCGCCTCGGCGCCCGCCCGCATCGCCATCCGCGACAGCCATTGTGTCCTGACCTATGCGGAGCTCGTGGGCCTCGCCGACCGTGCCGCTTCGGCCCTGCGTCAGCGCGGGTTAGGCTCCGGGGACCGAGTCGCCGCCTGGATGTCGAGCCGGACGGAATTGGCGGTCATCCTGCTTGCGTGTTCGCGCGAGGGGTTTGTTCTCTGCCCGTCGCTTCATCGCAACCATACCGTCAGCGAAATCGTGACGCTTCTCGAACGCTGCTCGGCAAAGGCACTTTTCGCCGAGGCCGGGTATGGCGCGGACGCGGACACGAAGGATATCTTCACGGCGGCCGCTGCGCTTGAATCCCCGCCTTCCATATTCAGGCTTCCCCGGCCGGCAAAGAGGGATGCCGCCGCTATCGGCACTGAACTCCAGCTACCGGAGTCGGGCGGTGGCGCACCTACCGCCCTGGCTGACGACATCGTCTACCTGGCTTTCACCTCCGGCACGACCGGCGAGCCCAAGGGCGTGATGCACTCGAACAACACGCTTCTGTCCAACGCCCGTTCTCTTGCGCACGACTGGGACTTCAGCGAAAGCTCGATCACCTATACGCTCAGCCCGCTCAGCCATAATCTCGGCTTCGGCGCACTTGTGCTGACGATGCTTGTCGGCGGCGAACTCGTTCTTCATGACCTGTCACGTGGCAAAAGCCTTCTGGAACGGCTGCGTGAAACCCGGACCAACTTCGTCTTCGGGGTGCCCGCTCATGCCGTCGATCTGCTGAAGGAAATAGACCAGGCTGGGAAGGCCGACCTGGAAAACCTTCGCGGCTTCCGGATTTCAGGCGCGGCGGCTCCGCCGACGGTTGTCGAGCGCCTGCTTGCCTATGGGATTGTCCCGCAGAGCGGTTACGGAATGACCGAAGCCTGTTCGCACCATTATACGCTGCCGGGCGACGACGCAGCGCGTATCATCAACACCTCCGGCCGGGCATGCCCCGATTATGAAGTGCGTATCTTCTCGGTCGATAATCCGGATGTGGAAGTCGCGGCAGGTGAGATCGGCCAGATCGGTGGGCGCGGTGGCAGCCTGATGCTCGGCTATTTCGACGACCAGACTGCCACGGAGAAATCGTTCAACCGCGATGGTTGGTTCATGACCGGCGACCTGGGCCACCTCGATACAGATGGCTATCTGAAGATCACCGGGCGGATCAAGGACGTCATCATCCGCGGCGGCCATAACATCCATCCCGCCCATATCGAGTTGCTCACCATGCGCCATCCCAAGGTGGAGCGGGCAGCAGCCCTGCCGATGAAGGATGACCGTCTCGGCGAGCGGGTCCTGATCGTGGTCATGGCCAGGGACGGGGCCGTAGTGAACCCCCAGCAACTTCTCCTCTACCTCCACGAGCAGGGCCTTTCAAAATACGACATGCCCGAATACTTCCTCCAAGTGGACGAGATACCCCTGAGCGCCAACGGGAAAGTACTCAAGCGCGCCCTTCTTCCCTCGATCGAAAGCGGCCGCCTCTCACCCAAGCCCGTCCGCTGGCAGGGAGCCTAGGCATGCCAAGGGTGGAGCTTGTCGACCGTTTACGCGAGGAAATGGCCCGACCACCCTTCAACCGATGGCTGGCGCCCCGTATCGTGGACGTGGACGCGGAAGCCCGAACCGTAGCGCTGTCGCTCCCGTTTCGTGCCGAATTCAGTTTCCACCCGACGGAACCGTGTTTTCACGGTGGCATCATTGCGGCATTTGCCGATGCCGTCGGTCACGCGGCGGTGGCGGTTTTCCACGGCAAGCCGACGCCGACGATCACGCTGCTGGTCGATTTCCTGGCGACGGCCAAAGGCGAAGCGCTCGCCGCGCGCGGAATCCTTCGCAAATTGGGACGATCCGTTTCACGCGCGGATGTGGAACTCCATTGCGCGGACAAGCTCGTCGCCATCGCTCGCGGCACGTTCAGCACAAGGGACTAAGGCAATGAAGGCGATCGTCGTGCGTGAATTCGGGCCGATCGGTGCAGCCAGAATGGAGGAGGTGGCGACGCCGGAGCCCGATCCGAATGAGGTCGTCGTCCGTGTGGCTGCGGTTGCGGCAAACTTCGTCGACACGCTCGTCCTGCAAGGCAAGTATCAGTTCCTGCCGGAACGCCCTTTCAGCCCCGGAAAACTTCCCGCCGGAACTGTTCATGCCCTCGGCCGGGGCGTGACGGGACTGAAGGAAGGCGACCGCGTGCTGACGATGGCCGAACATGGTGGCTATGCTGAGTTCGTCGCCGTCGCCGCTGACCAATGCCTGAAGATTCCCGATGCACTCTCCTTCGATGACGCGGCTTCCATATCGCTGGCGTTCGACACTGCCTGGGTCGCGCTTACCGACCGGGCGAGGCTTGTCGCCGGCGACAACGTTCTGGTGCTGGGCGCCACGGGCGCCGTCGGTCTTGCGGCGATCCAGCTTGCCAAGGCCAGAGGTGCGCGCGTTCTCGCCGCCGTCTCTTCGCCGGCAAAGACGGACATCGTTCGCGAGGCCGGCGCCGACGAGGTGATCGACCTGTCCTTGCCCAACTTGCGCGACAGCCTGCGCGAGCAGGTTCACGCCGTCACCAGTGGAGAAGGCGCTGACGTGATCCTGGACACGCTGGGCGGCGACTTCTTCGACGCCGCGTTGCGCGCACTTGTGTGGCGCGGTCGGCTCGTCGTCATAGGCTTCGCCTCTGGCCGCATACCGGAAATGAAGGCCAACTATCTTTTGCTGAAGAATATCGAGGTAAGCGGCATCCAAGTCAGCGATTACCGCAAGCGCCGCCCGGAAATGATGCGCGCCTGCTTCGAGGAGGTTTTCGATCTCTACAAGAAGGGGAAGATCAAGCCACCTCCGGCCACGGTCTATCCGCTCGCAAGTTACGGGAAGGCCCTCACCGACCTGCTCGATCGCAAGATCGTCGGGCGTGCGGTCCTGCATCCGTAAGTGGACCACGACTGCAAGGACCTCGTACCATGGAAATGACCGGCAGCGAACGCATCGAGGCCCCCCGCGCGAAGGTATGGGACGCACTCAATGATCTGGATGTCCTCAGGCAATGCATCCCGGGTTGCCAGTCGCTCGAACGGACGGCGCCCAACGAGATGGCCGCGACGGTGAAGTTCAAGGTCGGCATTGTCGCGGCGACCTTCAAAGGCGAGGTCCGCCTGGAAAATATCGACGCCCCGAATGGCTATACCATTGCCGGAGAGGGCAAGGGCGGCGTTGCGGGCTTCGCCAAGGGCGAGGCCGACGTCGCCCTCGCGGAAGACGGCGCGGCCACAGTCCTCAACTATAGCTGCAGGGCGCAGGTCGGCGGCAAACTCGCTCAGATGGGTGCGCGCTTGATCGATTCCACCGCTCGGCGTCTGGCCGGCCAATTCTTCTCGAAATTCAATTCGGTCGTCAGCCAGTCGTGATGAATACCCGGGTGCGATGAGCAGGTTCGGGAGAATGGAGACAATATAATGGGTTCCTACGATGTGATTGTGGTCGGCGCCGGCAACGCCGCGTTCAGCGCGGCCCTTGCGGCAGAGGAGAACGGAGCCAAGGTGTTGGTGCTCGAACGCGCGCCGGAAGCGGAGAATGGCGGCAACAGCAGGTTCACCGCCGGCGCGATCCGTTTTGCCTATAGTGGCGTGGACGATCTCAAGCAGGTCATGCCCGATCTGTCGCAGGAGGAAATCGACCGAACCGATTTCGGCACCTATACGGAAGACCAGTTCTTCGACGATATGTTCCGCGTGACCCGCTATCGGTCCGACCCGACGCTGTGCGAAATCCTGGTGCGGCGTTCTTTCGACACGATGAAGTGGCTGCGCTCGAAGGGCGTCCGTTTCCAGCCGATCTATGGACGCCAGGCCTTCAAGATCGACGGCAAGTTCAAGTTCTGGGGCGGGCTGACCGTAGAGGCATGGGGCGGCGGCCCCGGCCTCGTCGACAGTGAGACGCGGATCGCTCGCTCGAAAGGCGTCGAAATCCGCTATGGATGCCGCGTCACCGGCCTTTTGACAGAGAAGGGCAGCGTCACCGGCGTCACCGTCAAGCAGGGCAAGGAATCCTATGAGGTCGCGGCGAAGGCCGTGGTCTTGGCGAGCGGCGGCTTCCAGGCCGACCCGCAGATGCGCACGCAGTTCCTGGGGCAGAACTGGGAGCTCGCCAAGGTCCGCGGTTCGCGGTTCAACACGGGCGACGGCATCAAGATGGCGCAGGCGATCGGCGCCGCCGTCTATGGCAACTGGTCCGGCTGCCACGCGGTCGGCTGGGACTACAACGCTCCAGAATTCGGCGATCTCGATGTCGGTGACGGGTTCCAGAAGCACTCCTACCCCTTCGGCATTATGATCAATGCCGATGGACGCCGCTTCGTCGACGAGGGCGCGGATTTCCGCAACTACACCTATGCGAAATACGGCCGCGTGATCCTCGAACAGCCGGGCAATTTCGCCTGGCAGATCTTCGATTCCAAGGTCCTGCATCTGCTACGCGACGAATATCGCATCAAGCAGGTCACGACAGTCAAGGCCGATACGCTCGAAGAGCTTGTCGGCAGGCTGGAAGGAGTCGACCAGGCGGCGGCGCTGGAGGAAATCCGCGCCTACAACGCCGCGATCCGGAAGGATGTCGCCTTCAATCCGAATGTGAAGGACGGGCGCAGCACGACCGGGCTGAAGGTGAACAAGACCAACTGGGCGAACACCATCGAGGATGGCCCCTTCCATGCCTTCCAGGTCGGGTGCGGCATCACCTTCACCTTCGGCGGGCTCAGGGTGAATGAGAACGCGCAGGTGCTTGACGTGGACATGGAACCGATCGAAGGGCTTTTCGCAGCGGGCGAACTCGTCGGCGGCCTGTTCTATTTCAACTATCCGGGCGGGACCGGCCTGATGGCTGGCGCGGTCTTCGGCCGCCTCGCCGGCACCTCAGCGGCATCCTCCCAAGCCGCCGCATAAGAGGACAGAAAGCGTGGCAGGCATCAACGGCCTGTCACGCTTTCGGGTGTGACCAACGGAACAAGATGCCAGGCACTAAAGTGTCACGTTGACGTTCTTGAGCTGAGTATAGGCCAGCAGGTCTTCCAGGCATTCTTCCCGGCCAAGCCCGGATTGCTTGTAACCACCGAAGGGCGCGCCGAGAAAATGGGCCCCGGCGCTGTTGATCCAGATATAGCCGGCCTCGATCCGCGCCGCCGTCCTGTGGGCACAGACGAGATCGTTGGTCCAGATCGATGCGGCAAGGCCATATTGGAGTGCGTTGACCTCGGCGAGCATGGCCTCTTCCCCGGTCCAGCGAAATACCGAAATGACCGGGCCGAAAATCTCCTCTTGCGCAATGCGCATGTGAGGCTCAACCCCGATGAACAGGGTAGGGCGTACGAAATAGCCGCCCGCAAGATGGGCCCCTGCCGGCGCCGATCCCCCCGTCACAAGCGTAGCCCCTTCTTCCTGGGCCGACCGAATGTAGGCGAGCACCCTGTCCCGCTGGATCTTGCTGATCAATGCGCCCATCTGGCAATCCGGATCCGTGGGCAGGCCGACGCGGATATCTTCCAGCAAGGTCGCCATTCGCGCGACGACCGCATCATGGATGTCGGCATGCAGGTAGATTCGTGTCGTCGACCCGCAGGATTGTCCGGCGGTCCAATTGAGATTCATTCCACCGACCGCTCCGGCAGCGACCCGATCCGGGTCCGCATCGGGAAACGCGACCAGAGCATTCTTGCCACCGAGTTCGAGAGTGACCTTCTTCAGCGTGTCGGCAGCGGCACGCATGACCTTGCGGCCGGTTTCGACATTTCCGATCACGCCCACCTTGGCGACCTTGGGATGGCTCGCCAGCAATGCGCCGCAGGCGCGTGAGCCGGTCAGTGTGTTGAGCACGCCGGCAGGGAAGACATCGGCCCAGAATTCCGCAAGGGCGAGGGCTGATAATGGCGTCTGGTCGGCGGGCTTGCTGATGACGGTGTTCCCGGCAGCAAGTGCCGGCGCCACTTTCCCGGCAGCGAACATCACCGGATGGTTGAACGGATGGATGCGCACGACCACGCCAAGCGGCTCGCGGACGGAATAATTGAGAGATGCCGGCCCCATCGGCAGCGTCTCACCTTTGATCTCGCGGGCGAGCCCGGCAAAGTATTCGATCTGTGCCGCGGCCATTTCGACGTCGCTTCCCATCATTTTGATGGGAAGCCCCGCATCCAGCGCGTCGAGATAGGCAAGTTCCTTTGAATGGAAGCGCAGGATGCGAGCCGCTTCCATCAGGATCGCAGCGCGCTCCGCCGGCTTCAGCGCGCGCCAAGCGGGGAAAGCCGTCAGGGCGGATTCGACGGCGGCATCGACATCAGCCTCGTTGGCGTCGACAACCGTTCCAAGGGAGGTTCCATCAGCGGGATTTTCGACGCTGATCGTGTCGGTGCTGTCTGCCTGCCGCCAGGCGCCGCCATGGAAAATCTGGCTACGGCGCTTGTCGAGCAGGGAAAGGATGGCCTGGGTCATCGAAGAACTCGCTTGAGCTTAGAGAATCGCCGGATCGCAGCAGTGCATCCCAAATCCCACGCTGCAGCAAGGGAATGGAAACAAAAACGTTCACTAGTTCCATAAAAATTACAAGGCAAACCTCGCTGTACGCGCTGCTTGCTGAAAGGAATCCGCAGAACCGGGCCCCTGCAGCCCGTGAAAGCGTCCATTTTCGAATGCCACGCCTTTCATACCAGCAACAGGATTCAGCAAGATCGACCATTGACCGTACGAAAAACTGTAATAGTATCAAAAATAACGTTGCTGGTGAGGAGCAAACGACCGAGATGGCACGGATATGGGACGCATTTCTGACCGAGCGTGATCGGGCGGTGCTTGCCGCAGCCGGCTACGGAACCCGCGCCGGCTTCGGCAAACGGCCAGCCCTGCTCGTCATTGATGTCAGCTACGGATTTACCGGCGATCGGCCCGAGTCGATCCTGGACTCGATCAAGCGCTGGTCCAATTCGTGCGGGGAGGAAAGTTGGGCGGCCATAGACCGCATCGACGTTCTGGCGCGCAGCTTCCGCGCAAAAGGCCTGCCGGTGATCTACTCGACGGGGGAAGCCCGCAAGGACAATTGGGATGCGGGGAGCTGGTCATGGAAGAACAGCCGCACCGCCGAAGCGGTGCGGCGGGTCTCGAATTCCCGCGACGCGAACGAGATCGTCGATGAGATCGCGCCGCAGGAACAGGATATCGTCATCCGCAAACAGAAGCCGAGCGCGTTCTTCGGATCGAATCTGGCGAGCTATATCAATCTGCTTGGTTGCGACAGCCTCGTGATGACCGGTTGCACGACCAGCGGATGCGTCCGCGCGACGGTCATCGATGCCTTCAGTCTCAACATCCGCTCCATCGTGGTTGAAGACGGGTGTTTCGACAGAAGCCAGGCCAGCCATGCCGTGACGCTGTTCGATCTGCATTGCAAATATGCGGATGTGATCATGTCCGAAGAGGTCCTGGAGCATGTCGAGGGCCTGCCCGACGGACTCTTCGACAATTTGCCGGGACGATAGGTATCGAGCGGCTTTGGTGCCGCCCAGACGAACGGAAAAGGGAGAGGCTCCGATCGAGCGCGCTGCCGGTTATGATTACATCATCGTCGGCGCCGGCTCCGCGGGTTGTGTGCTGGCGGAGCGCCTCTCGCGGGACGGCGCGGCCTCGGTCCTTCTCATCGAAGCCGGCGGCTGGGATAGCGATCCCTGGATCAAGATCCCTATCGGATGGGGGCGGATCATGCAGCGCCGCCTCCACGACTGGGGCTATGACACGGAGCCGGAGCCATCGATCGGCGGCCGCACGATGGAGTGCATGCGGGGGAAGGTGATCGGAGGGTCCTCTTCGATCAACGCGATGGCCTATGTCCGTGGCAACAAGGGCGACTATGACCGCTGGGCCGGCCACGGCCTGCCTCAGTTCACTTACGAGAAGGTTCTTCCCTACTTCAGGAGGCAGGAATGCTGGGAAGGGGGAGAGGATGCCTACAGGGGCGCTGAAGGGCCGGTCCATGTATCGCGCGCGCGCTATCCCGACCCTTTGGCGCAGGATTGTCTCGAAGCAGCCGAAACCGCAGGATTTCCGTCCACGCCAGATTATAACGGGGCCATGCAGGAAGGCTTTTCCGTTCTGCAGTCCACCATCGGACGGGGAAGAAGATGCAGCGCCGCCGACGCGTTTCTTCGTCCCGCTATAGCCCGTCATAATCTGCGGGTCCTGACGCATACCCTGGTGAAGGATATCGTCTTCCAGGGAGATCGGGCAGTCGCCGTCGATGCATTCCACGGCCGGAAGATCAAGCGGTTTGCGGCATCCTCGGAGATCATCCTGGCAGCCGGCGCCATAAACACGCCGCAGCTTCTCATGCTTTCCGGGATCGGAGCCCCCGACGAGCTCTCCCGGGTCGGTATTCCGACGCGCGTGGCGATGCCCGGCGTGGGCCGGAACCTGCAGGATCATTCGACGGTCGCGGTGGAGTTCGAGCGCCGGACGCCGGGTCCATTCGTGCGCAACATGCGTGCTGATCGCATCGTCCGCAGCCTTGCAGAAGGGTATTTCCTGGGACGCGGCTTTGCCACCGATCTGCCCAGCGGCTGGACGGCATTTCTGCGCACGCCCTCGGCCGCCGGGCTACCCAACATCCAGCTCATCTTCCGTGCCGTTCCCCTGACGGCGTCGCCATGGTTTCCTGGAGTTCGCGTGCCGTCGTTCACAGACGGGTTCGCGGTGCGCGCCGTGCTGCTCAGGCCGCAAAGCCGGGGCACCGTCAGCCTGCGCTCGGCCGACCCGGCCGACAAGGTCGCGATCCGCCAGAACCTGCTTGCGGCAGAGGGTGACAGGAAAATCATCGCCGAAGGCATGGAAATCATCCGCAGCCTCGCGGCCGAGCCGGCGATGCGCGCCCATGTCGGACGAGAGACCGGCCCGGGACCGGAGAATTGGGCGAAGGATGCGCTTGATGAATTTATCGGGCGCACGGCAGCGACGGCACATCACCCGGCCGGCACCTGCCGAATGGGCGGCGGCGACGATCCGCTTCTGGTTCTCGACCCGGAGTTCAGGGTCCGCGGCGTGCGTGGCCTGCGCGTTGCGGATGCCTCGGCTTTTCCGGACCTCATCGGCGGCAACATCAACGCCGCGGTTATGATGCTGGCCGAAAAGGCCGCCGAAACGATCCACAAAGACCAGGTCCCGGAAACGCCCGGCTTGCCAAGCCGCGCAGAGGAGCCTGCCGAAATAGGCGAGGGGGACCTCTCCGCGAAGGGGATCAACGGGAGTTCGATGAATGGCTTTGCCAGTGGAAGAGAGATGGATCGATGTTAACGGCCGTCGGACGCGGTATCTCGCCGGTGGAGAGGGACAGCCGGTAGTCCTCGTGCATGGAGGCTATCCGGGAGACGATACCGGCGCGGAATCAGCGGAAATCTGGGAGGAGAACCTGGCGGCATTGACGGGCCGATATCACTGCATCGTGCCGGATCGCCTCGGCCAAGGTCTCACCGACCTTCCGGCTTCGGACCGTGATTATCGCACGGCCGCTTCGCTCGAACATTTTATCGCATTCCTGAAAGCGCTCGGGGGTGGCTCCTATCATCTCGCCGGACACTCGTCAGGGGCATACATCGCGCTCCAGACCGTGCTGAAAAATCCGGAGCTTGTGCGATCGTGCACGATCGTCTCCAGCGATACCGCGGCGCCGCCTCCCGGGCGGGGAGATTTCCTGCTGGCCGCCAACCCCCATGCGCCATGTTCGCGCGATCGCGCGCGCCATCATCTGGAGAGTCAGTGCTTTGGCAGGCATTCCGTGACGGATCGATGGGTCGACAGGGTCCATGGCTTGCTCGAAAGCGCAAATCACCGCGCCGCCGTTGACAGGATGCACGCCGGAGGCCTCTATGAATCGTATTTCCTGCCGGAATTGCGGTCGGATCGTGAGACCATGTTCCGCCATCTGGCAAGCCGGCCGCTCGATCGGCCGCTATTGCTCTATTGGGGCTTCAATGACCCGATCGCCCCGATCGATTTGTCCTACGATTTGTACGATCGCCTCTCGCAGATCGAATTCCGATCTCAAATGCATATCGTGAACCAGGCAGGCCACTATTCGTTCAGGGAGAGACCCGACGAATTCAACCAGGTCTTCTCCGATTTCATCGAGGATGTTTGTCATGGCGCATGAGCTTGCTCCACCCGACGACGATTTCTATCCGGCTTGCCTGGACATGGGTTCCGAGAAATGGATTGATGTCGACGGTATCCGCACGCGCTATTTCGATGAAGGAAGCGGACCCGCCGTCGTTTTCTTCCACGGCTCCCATTGTGGAGGCGCCGACGGGTCCAGCGCCCGCATATGGGACATGAACTTCGCTCCCCTCGCCAAATATTTCAACGTAATTGCAGTGGACCGCCTCGGGCAGGGATTTACGGACAATCCGCGGACCGATGGCGAATATACGATGGATGCATCGGTGAAGCATGCCGCCCGTTTTCTTCAACTGCTCGGAAAGGGGCCGTATCATCTGGTCGGGCATTCGCGCGGCGGCTACCTCGTAACGCGGCTGGCGCTCGAACATCCCGACCTTGCCGCAAGCTGCAACTGTGTTTCAAGTGGAACCTTGTCACCGGGGACGGTCCGCAATCATATCGTGCATGCAAATTTGCCGGACTGGGACCGCCGGACGGCTCTCCGCGCCATCTACGAGCGGTATTCGTGCAATCCACGCATCGTGACGCCCGCGCTGCTTGATGAGTGTGAAGCCGTGCTGGACCTCGGCAAGTCGCAGGTAGCCGTACGCAAATTCAGCGGAGGGCTGGAAGCCAAACTATACTTCCCGGAATTAGGCCGTCAGCGCCGCGAGACACAAGGATGGCTGCTGGCAAGAGGAATGCCCTGTCCGACGTTGATAAGCTGGGGGTATCGGGATCCGACAGCCGTTTTCGAGAACGGGAAACATCTGATCGAAATGTTCATGGCGAAGCAGCGCAAGACCGCAGTCAGCCTCTTCAATCGATCGGGCCACTACGTTTATCGGGAGTACGCGGCCCAATTCAACCGCAGGCAATGTTCTTTCGTAATGGCCAATAGCTGATGGGCCGGCGAGCAGGCTTCCATCTGATTACCCGGAAGTGCCAATTTGAGGAACGGCGGCACTCTCCTCGGCAGCAAGCGCAGCCATATGCTCTTTAGTATGGCAAGTAAGCTACTGATATACCTAAAAAATCTTCAGGTGACCACTATTCGATCCGGTTGTGAAAGTTTGCACCAAAAATTGTACGAATGATTTGACGTGTCTCAATTTTCGTCATATCGTCCCACAAAAGCGGCAATTCCCTGGAATTGGCACCAGGGCGTTAGACCCAAGAAAGGGGAACTCACGATGAAACTGCTCAAAGCCTTATTGCTTGCAGCCACGTTCGCGCTGGCTGCCTTGCCAGCCAAAGCCGGTCAGTACCGGCTGTTGTCGAGCTGGGACGAGAATTATGCGTACAATCCCTATCTTCTCTATCCCTTCATCGATGAGGTGAAGAAAGCCACCGACGGCCGCGTCGACATCCAGTTCAACGGCCCCGAAGTGGTCCCGCCCTTCGAACAGCTCGAGCCGGTCGGCGCAGGTGTCTTCCAATTCCTGTTCACGCACGGCGCCTATCATTTCGGAACGACGTCGATCGCGACGGTCGCGGATGCGCTTCAAGGCGATCTCGAGAAATTCCGGGCAGCCGGGGTGTTCGAAGAGATCGACAAGAACTACCAGCAATTCGGTCTCAAGCTGGTCATGCTTCCCGTCACGCCTTCCGGCGCTTACCATATCCTGCTGCGCGAGCCTGTCTCGAAGGAGGGCGACCTGCGCGGCCGCAAGATACGGGGAACCCTCAGCTACAAGGGCGTGGTGGATATGCTGGGCGCCGTCCTGACGGTGCTTCCCGCCTCGGAAATCTACACCAGCCTCGAAAAAGGTTTGGTGGACGGCGCCGCGTGGCCGATCATCGGGGCCCTGGACTACAAATGGTACGAGGTCGCACCTTTACTGTTGCGCCCTGCTTTCGGCGTCAACTTCGAGCCGATTTTCATGAACCTGAACGCCTGGAACGCCCTCAGCCCCGAGGACCAGAAGGCCATCATGGACGTGTCCAGAAAGCTCGAGGACAAATGGTACCAGGAAGCGCCTTCCGTCTGGAAGAAGGAAGAGCAGGAACTGATCGCCAAGGGCATGAAGGTCACCGAAATGGGTGATGAGCAGAAGGCGAAGCTACAGGACGCCTGGAGCGATGGCCTCTGGTCCATGTCGGAAGAAAAGGATCCGAAGGCCGCCAAGGCGTTCCACGAATTCGCCCGCAGCAAGGGCCTGGCGAAGTGAACGCGCAGGGGAGGGGACCAGCCTGGCTTTGTACGGTCGCGAATGCACACGATTACCTGACGCGCCTTGGGTATTTCTGCTCAGGTCTCTGCCTAGCGGCCATCGTCTTCACATACTGCTATGAGGTGGTCTCGCGGTACTTCTTCTCCGCGCCGACCTCCTGGGCCTCCTCCCTTGTCTCTTACCTGCTCTGTTACATGGTCTTCCTGGCCGTACCCGAGCTGTCGCGCACCAGAAGCCACATCTTCATCAGCATCGTCCTCGATCTGCTTCCGAGCAAAAACGCGACGTACATTCAGCATGCGACCTATATCCTCGCGGCCGTTACCTGCGTGGCTGCCGCAGCCTTCTGTTTGGATGCGACAATGTTTCAATATGACCACGGAATTACGACAGTGAATGAGTGGCGTATCCCGAAATGGATACTGTCCGTCAGCATTCCCTACGCTCTTTTGTCCACCGGGATCTACTATCTGCGGCACGCCATCTCCGGGGCCTCCTATGCGTCGTCGGAGGTTGTCTGATGGAATGGTGGCTCATCCTCGTCCTCGGGCTGGCGATGCTTTTGTCGCTTATGTTCCTGGGCGTCCCGATCTTCGTTTCGTTTCTCATCCTGAACGTTGCCGGCATCCTGCTTCTAATCGGTCCTTCTGGGTTCGGCATGTTCGCCAACAGCATCTATACCACCGCCACCCTCGGCGAGCTGGCGGCGATACCGCTCTTCACCTTGATGGGGGAGATTCTCTTCCGCTCCGGCGCAATGGAAGTGCTCCTAGATTCACTCGACCGCATCGTGGGAAAGGTCCGCGGGCGTCAATACGTTCTTTGCGTGCTGCTTTCGGCGATCTGCGGCGCCTTGTCGGGAGCGGCGATGGCAGTTGCCGGCCTGCTCGGCCGGTCTCTCTACCCGACGATGGTGAAGCGCGGCTACGACAAGACCCTGGCCGCCGGGACGATCCTCGGAGGGGCCAGTCTCGACCCGATCATCCCGCCCAGCGTGCTGGCGATCATCATCGCGACATTGGCAAAAGTATCGACAGGTAAGCTGCTCATCGCCGGTATCCTGCCTGGCATTCTGCTGATGTTCCTGTTCCTCATCTATATTTCCATAAGGGTTTGGCTGAACCCATCGTTAGCGCCTGAGTCGGCAGGTGAACTGAGGGACCCAGCGACGCGCGGGAGCATCACGATGGCGGTGCTGCGCATGCTCCCGGTGTCGCTGATATTCTTCCTGGTGGTCGGATTGATCATGTTGGGCGTCGCAACCCCGACGGAAGCGGCTGCCACCGGCGTGGTCGGTGCGCTGGTCCTGGCCGGCGCCTATGGCGGACTCGGGCGCGAAATGATCGAGCAGTCGATCATCTCGGGCATCACAGTTGCAGGCATCATGCTGGCGGTCATGAGCTGCGCCACGATGTTCAGCCAATTGCTGGTTTTCTCCGGTGCCCTTTCGGAACTAGGAAAGTTCATCCTGCACCTCGATCTGAGCCATTACGCCATGCTGGCGGTCCTGCTCGGTGTGCCCTTCATCCTTTTCATGTTCCTGGACCAGACCTCGGTCCTGCTCGTGCTGATCCCGATCTACCAACCGGTGATCGGAACCTATCAGTACGACCTGATCTGGTTCTGGGGCCTGATGCTGATCGTGGCGACGGTCGGCGGCATAACCCCGCCGTTCGGCTATACGCTCTATGCCTTCAAGAGCGCGGTGCCGGAAATACCGACGCGGCAGCTTTTCCGCGCTTCGTGGCCTTATGTCTGGATCATCATGGCCGGCCTCGTCCTGATGGTGCTCATCCCAAGCATCATTACTTTCCTGCCCGAAATGACACGCTCCTGAGGAAGAAGTGGATACCGTCATGAGCGAAGACAGTCACATCGGGACAATGCCGCAGGACGCGGATACCGGCCGATCGACACGGCAGCGTAAAATGGTTGCATCGAAGGCAGGCCCTTCCGGTGGCAACACCTCTCCCGCAAGGAAAGGCGCACGGCCGAAGGCGGGCGCCACGGGCGAGATCCGCTTCGTCGACACCACGGTGCGCGACGGCCAGCAGAGTCTGTGGGCAACCAACATGCGCACGGATATGATGCTGCCCGTGCTCGGCCATCTCGATCAGGCGGGCTTCGATGCGATCGAGATCCATGCCAACAGCTTCGAGAAAAAGATGGTCCGTGAATTGCTCGAAGACCCGTTCGAGCGGCTGAGGAAGGCGCGTGAGATCGTGCAGCATACGCCGCTCAGGATCATCCGCGGCCGCTATCTGACGTCCTTCCAGATATCACCCGACAGTCTGGAGAGGCTCTGGTACGAACGCATGGGCATCTACCGCATCCAGGAGGTGCGGACATCGGATTCCTCCAACAATGCACGGAACTGGCGCAAGCATGTCGAGATGGCGCGCGAAGCCGGCGTGAACACCGTCCTCAATCTGATCTTTTCCATCTCACCTCTGCATACGGACGAATACTACGCAGAGAAGGCGCGCGAGGCGGCGGCCATCAGGCCCTATCGGATTTGCCTGAAGGATCCCGGCGCCCTTTTGACGCCTGGACGCCTGCAAACGCTCGTTCCAGCGATCCTCGCCAATACCGGGGACATCACTGTCGAATTCCACACGCATTGCAATACCGGCCTTGGCGGTCTCTGCACGCTGGAAGCCATCAGGCTCGGCATCCATACGGTCAACACGGCGGTGCCTCCGATGGCGCACGGCTCATCCAACCCCTCGACGTTCGAGGTGGCGCGTAACGCACGCGTCCTTGGCTACGAGACCGTTCTTGACGAATCCTGCCTGGAGCCGGTCGAGGCCCATCTGCGTCAAGTGGCGGAGCGCGAAGGGCTGCCGATGGGAGTACCGCAGGCCTACGACGCGGCGCATTACATCAACCAAGTGCCCGGCGGAATGATCTCCAATCTCCGCTTCCAGCTCGGCAATGCCGGTCTGGCCGACAAGCTGCCCGCGGTCCTTGAGGAGATCGGAAAGGTGCGCGCCGATTTCGGCTACCCGATCATGGTCACCCCTTATTCCCAGTTCATGGGCGCGCAGGCTGTCATGAACGTGATCGCCGGCGAGCGCTACAGGACCGTCTCCGACGAGATCATCCAGTATGCGCTGGGCTTCTGGGGCGAAGACGAGCGCGACGCGGTCGATCCCGATGTCCGGGACAAGGTGCTGGACCGACCGCGCGCACGCCAGCTCGCGAAATCGCCGCCGGAAGAGGTGACCCTGGCGGAGTTGCGGCGGCGCCACGGCGGGCCGAGCATCTCGGACGAGGAGATGATGCTGCGCTACTTCACCGACGAGGAATCCATTTCGCGCATGCGGGCCGCACAACGGGACGGAACAACGGGCCTTCCGGTACGAAAGGGTATTGCCGGCCTTATCGACGTTGTCGGACGTGCCGAGCGCGTCGGATATTTCCAAATCGAAACAAAAGGGCTTGCGCTGACCTTGCAGGGCAAGGGAGCGGGAATGAAGGCGAACGGGACACAAGCGCAATGATCAGCGAACTGGACAACCTGAGCGAGGGCGAGATCGCCAAGATCAGCAGCCTCGTGAAAATATTGGACAAGTCCGGCTTTGATTTCCTGACGCTGGAGGTCGGTGCGTTCCGGTTGACCATCGGTACCGGAAATGCTGCGGGCTCGCCTGCAAGCCCATTGGCACCGGCCCATGCCCAGGCCACCCAGCTTTCTGCCGGGCATGTCGGCGCATCCGCTGCCGAACCGGCCCCCGCATCGAAGGCTCCGTCTCCTTCGATCACGCGAGATGAAGCAGCCGGGGAGAGCCTGCTTGAGATCACGGCGACGACCATGGGTACATTCTATTCCCGCCCTTCCCCCGATGCCGAGCCGTTCGTCTCGATCGGTTCGCATGTCGACCCCGAAGCCACGGTCGGGCTGATCGAGGTTATGAAACTCTTCAACGGCGTCGTCGCCGGCGTGACGGGAACCGTCGTGCAGATCTGCGTCGAAGACGCTCAACTCGTCGAATACGGACAGGTGCTCGTCCGTGTCCGACCAGATGCCTGAGAGAATGCGTCGATGAGCGTTACGCGCGTTCTCGTGGCCAATCGCGGGGAGATCGCCGTACGGATCATCCGCGCCTGCCAGGGGCTTGGCCTGGAAACGGTACTGGCGATGTCCGAGGCCGATCGTGACAGCCTCGGCGCATCGCTCGCCGATCGGGCGATCTGCATCGGGCCGGCCAGCGCCAAGGAGAGCTATCTACGCCCCGAAAAGCTGGTCGCAGCGGCGCTTGGCACAGGGTGCGACGCGCTGCATCCGGGTTACGGTTTTCTGGCCGAATCTCCTGAGCTCGCTCAGCTTTGCGCCGACAGCGACATCACTTTCGTGGGGCCGCGGCCGGAGCAGATAAGGAGGATGGGCAACAAGATCGAAGCGCGGGCGCTGGCCGAGGAACTCGGTGTTCCCACCTTGCCCGGATCCCGAAAGGTCGCAACCTACGACGAGGCAAAGACGGTCGTCGATGAGATCGGCCTGCCGGTCATGATGAAGGCTGCGGCCGGCGGCGGCGGCCGCGGGATGAAAATCGTCGGGAAATACGAGGACCTTGCGCCCCAGCTTGCGCGGGCTTCGGCGGAGGCCGGCGCCGCCTTCGGGGACAGCACACTTTATCTTGAAAAATACATCCCGAACGCACGCCACATCGAGGTGCAGATCATCGCCGACTCGCATGGCAACCTCGTCCATCTCGGCGAACGCGACTGTTCCCTGCAGCGTCGCCACCAGAAGATGGTCGAGGAGGCGCCAGCGCCGAACCTTGCCGAGGCCCTGCGCAGCGGCATCCACAAGGCAGCCGTCCAGCTTGCCGCCGGTTTCGGCTACCAGAATGCCGGCACCGTCGAGTTCATCGTCGATCAGGACGAGCAGCGGTTCTATTTCCTCGAAATGAATACCCGCATCCAGGTCGAGCATCCGGTGACCGAGATGATCACCGGTATTGACCTTGTCGAAGAGCAGCTACGGGTTGCCCATGGCGACAGGCTCAGCTTCACGCAGGAAGACATCATCTTCCGCGGACACGCCATAGAATGCCGTATCAACGCCGAACAGCCTGAGGCGGGCTTCCGTCCGAGCCCTGGCCGCATACGCACCTGGGTTCCGCCGCAGTCGAGCTATATCCGGATCGATAGCCATTGCCGCCAGGATTACCAGGTTCCGATCTACTACGATTCCATGCTCGGTAAGCTGATCGTCTATGGAACGGACCGCGCCAACGCCATTGAGCGTATGAAGCGTGCGATCGACCGCTTCTCGATCGAAGGCGTGGAAACCACGCTGCGGTTTCAGCATTTCCTTCTCAGCCAGTCCGAATTTGCCAACGGCACAATGACCACGACCCTGATCGACCGGCTCCTCGCAACCGCGCCGGATAAAGGAACGAACGCATGAACTGTTGTGTTGCCGATCGGACGATCATTGTCACTGGCGCGGCCAGCGGCATCGGCAAGGCTTGCGCCGACTACCTGATCAACGGAGGGAACCGCCTCGTGCTGATGGACCTTGCCTTCGATTCCCTCAGCCGTGCCTTCCCGGAGAAAAACGAGAACCTGCTTCTTGTCGAAGCCGATATTTCCAGGGAGCAGGACTGTGCCCGTGCCGTTGCCGCTGCCACGGACCGTTTCGGGCGGCTGGACGCGCTCATGCATTGGGCCGGGCGGCACTCGATCAAGCCATGGGACGAGTTGACCGCCGAAGACTTCGACGCGCTTTTGCGCGTCAATGTCACCGGCGCCTTCATGATGGCGCAGGCCGCGGCGCGCCGGATGCGCGACCAGCCGGAAAAAGGGGGCGCGATCGTCCTCACCGGCTCCACTGCGGTTATCCATGCACCAATCGGCGGTGCCGCAGGCAATGGCGGGCCTGCCTACGTTACGTCGAAAGCCGCGATAACCGGGATGGTGCGCACGCTGGCGCGCGCGCTGGGGCCGTTCGACATCCGGGTGAACGGCATCGCGCCAGGCGTGACCGAGACACCCATGATCTCCAATTACTCGCAGGAAACGCGGGCACTTCAGATCAACAGCTCACCATTGGGCCGCATCGCTTCGGCAGGTGAAGTGGCCGAGGCTGGCTGCCTGCTCATAAGCGACGCATCCCGCTACGTGTCCGGAGAAGTGCTGATCGTCAACGGTGCCACGAGCTTCGGATAGTCGGCACCAGGACCAACCATGCATATGTCGCGCGGGAGTTTTCGATGAAAGTTGGCAAACAGGACCAGGCATTTTCGGCGATCTGCACGTCGGATGCCCATACGATCAACATAAGGGGCAAAGAACTCGCGACCGAACTAATCGGCGAGGTAAGCTTTACTGATCATTTCTTCTTTCTGGTGACCGGCCAGATGCCCATGCCGGACCAGCGGGCACTGCTGGACGCGGTCCTTGTGGCCATCTCCGAACATGGCCTCGTCCCAAGCAACCAGGCCGCCCGAATGACCTTGGCCGCGGCTCCGGACGCGATGCAGGGCGCGGTCGCCGCCGGTATTCTGGGATGCGGATCGGTAGTGCTCGGAAGCACCGAGGCATGCGGACGCTTCCTCGAACGGATCGTCGCCCGTGCGCGGGAAGAAGCGACGTCCACCAAGGAGGCTGCCCGTGCCGAACTGACCGAAATGCGCGCAGCGAGGAAACCCGTGCCCGGCTACGGCCATTCCCAGCACAGGGAAGGCGATCCGCGGGCCTTGCGTCTGATCGATCTCGCCAACAGGCGCAAAGTTGCCGGCACCCATGTCTCCGTGCTCGAAGAGGTTGAGAAACTCATCCCCGACATTTACGGGCGCCATCTCCCGATCAACGTCTCCGGCGCGATCCCCGCGGTCATGCTCGACGCCGGCTTTCCCGCTGGCGCCCTGAAAGGCATTCCGATCCTCGCCCGCACGGCAAGCCTCATCGCGCATCTGCACGAGGAGGCGAGCCGTTCCATCGGCTTCATCCTCGCCGGCAACGCCGCCGAAGCCATCGCCTATGACGGGCCGGGCCTCGCCGGCAATCGGGCTGATTGAGAAGGGGAACGGAATGTCGCGCGTACTCGACGGGATCAGGGTCATCGAACAGGGGAGTTTCATCACCGGCCCTGCCGCCGGCATGATGCTCGGCGATCTTGGCGCCGACGTTATCAAGGTCGAGCAACCCGGGTCCGGCGACCCGTTCCGGTCTTTCAAGGGCGGGCTCTACAGCCCGCATTACCAAGCCTACAACCGCAACAAGCGCTCGATCGCGCTCGATACGAAAAAAGCCGAGGACCGCGAGATATTCGACGATCTCATCCGCAGCGCGGATGTCTACATCCAGAATTTCCGGCCCGGCTCGGCGGAAAGGCTGTGCGTCGGCGAGGCACGGCTGAGGGCGCTCAATCCGAAGCTGATCTACTGCGCCATCAGCGGGTTCGGCCAATCGGGTCCGTCGAGCCAGCGCCCCGCCTACGATACGGTCGCCCAGGCCACCAGCGGCTACCTGAACCTGCTCGTCAACCCGGAGAATCCGCGCGTCGTCGGGCCGGCGATCGCCGACGCGGTCACGGGCTTTTATGCAGCCTACGGCATTCTCGGTGCGCTGCATGAAAGGGCGAAGAGCGGCAAGGGCACGTCGGTCGACGTGTCGATGCTGGAATCGATGTGCCATTTCAATATCGACGCCTTCACCCACTATTTCGCGATCGGCGATGTCATGGGGCCGTACAGCCGGCCGCGCGCGTCGCAGTCCTACGTGCTCGAATGCTCAGACGGCAAATGGATGGCGCTGCACATGTCCTCTCCGGAAAAATTCTGGCAGGGGCTGGCCAGAGTGATCGAATATCCGTCGCTGTTCGACGATCCGCGCTTTGCCGACCGGGTGACGCGCATCGCTAACCATGAAGCGCTGATAAAGACGCTCGCCGGTTTCTTCATCAAACGGCCCCGATCCGAATGGGCGGCATTGCTGGAGAAGGAGGACGTGCCCTACGCGCCGATGTATCTCGTTGACGAAGCCGTCAGTGATCCGCAATTCGTGCATCTCGAGATCGAGACGGAAGCGGAACATCCGGCACAGGGCACTTTCCGTTCCGTGCGTAACCCGGTGAGCTTTGGCGGAGATCGTACGCCCCTTGCCGCCCCGCCGCCGACCCTCGACGAACATCGCGAGGAGATCTTACGTGAGATCGGCCATAGCAGGCACATGGCTGAGGGGTAAAAAGATTATGCTGCAAGCTTTCCGATAGTTCGAGTCTGGCAGGAGATGTCTCCCCTCGCGGAGAGCGTTTGATGTTCAAGAGCCGTCATTTCGACCAAACAGTGATCCTGCTTTGCCTTCGCTGGTATCTGGCCTACGGCCTGAGCTTGCGGGACCTGAAAGTGACAGTTTGAGGCAATACCGGGTTACCCGCATCACCGCTATGCCCCGATAGTATTCCATGAGCCAAAACCTACGCAGGCGAAAAAAGGCTCTTACTGGAAAATGTACTACGTAGGCTGGCCTCTTCAGCGGTAATTACGGGGACCGCGGCAAGCAAGCTGGCGGTGTAAGGATCCGCCGGGGCGGTAAAGAGATTTTCGATGGAAGCCGTCTCGATCAAGGTGCCCTGCCGAAAGACAGAAACGAAATCAGCAATCGCGTTCACCACACCAAGATCGTGCGTGATAAAGAGCATGGTCAGACCGCGTTTCGTGCGAAGATCGGCGATGAGATGCAGGATCCGGGCCTGCACGAGCACGTCGAGCGCCGAGGTTGGTTCATCCAGCACGAGTAGATCCGGCTCGCAGGCTAATGCTCTGGCTATGGAAACCCTTTGCCGTTGCCCCCCGGAAAGCATTGACGGAGACCTGCCAGCGAATTCGGCCGGCAGACCCACTTCTTCCAATAGATGCTCGACGCGCCGCCGTCTTTCTGTCCTGGTGGTTGTGATCCGATGAACGGCCAGAGCGAGGCCAATTGAGTCCCCAACAGTCCGCTTAGGGTTTAGCGTAGATAGAGGATTTTGTTGTACAAATTGGATACGGCGCTTGAGCGCCAGAGTACGCCTGGTCGGCAATACCCTGCCGTCGAAGATGATTTCGCCTTCAGTAGCCGGATAGATGCCAAGCAACAAATTGGCCAGTGTCGATTTTCCCGACCCTGACTCTCCAACGATCGCGTGACAACTACCCTGAGCGACATCGAGATCTACATACTTCAATGCGGCAACGGTTCGTGTCCAGCTTTTGAAGCTCTTGCCAAGGCCGCGAAACGACACAATTGCTTCAGCCATCAGTGTAACCTTGCCGCTGAAGGTTCTTCACAGCCGCTGTGAATTACAGCCGGGGCATCGAACACGGAAGTGTCGTCCTCAGGCGCGTCCGGCATATGCCTGCCGACGATTCGCGGAACCGCTGCAAGAAGCGCGCGCGTATATGGATGTCCGGGCCGATCGAATATGTCAGCCGTCCGCCCATGCTCGACAATACGCCCTTTGTACATGACGTAAACACGATCGGCAAACTCCCGGACCACACCAAGATTATGAGAAATCAGGAGTACGCCACTCCCTACCTCCCCGATCAGGTTGCCCATCAGCTTCAGCGTCCTGTCCTGAACGGTAACGTCGAGTGCGGTGCCGGGCTCATCGGCCAGGATAAGAGCTGGTCGGTTCGCCAGAGCCATCGCAATCATGATGCGCTGGTTCATTCCACCGCTGAGTTGGAATGGATAGGAGTCCAGTATCCGTTCCGCGTCGTCGAGCAGAACCTGTTTCAGCAGTTCTGTGGCGCGTACACGGGCAAACCGCGATGGGAGGGCGGGATCAGCGGATCGAAGAACTTCGCGGAATTGGTCGCCGATCAGGAAAAGCGGGTTGAGTGCCGAGGTCGGATCCTGGAAGATCATTGACATGACCGTGCCGCGCAATTTGCGGAAAGCTCCTTCGTTCATTTCCAGGATGTTTCTCCCGCCGACCGATACGTTGCCGGTCATCTGGACATTGCGGCCCGGTCGCAGGAGACCGGTTACGACGCGTGTCGTGACCGATTTGCCTGATCCAGATTCGCCTACCAAGGCAACCTTCTCACCGGCTGCAACATGCACCGAAATGCCGTGCAACACCGAGATCAAGGTTCCTGCGGGTCGGAAGAACAACCGGAGATCGCTTATCTGCAAGATAGGGCTCGTCATATGCGCTGGTCCGTCGCGTCCCGCAGTCCGTCACCGAGAAGATTGAACCCGAGCACGGCAAACAGGATTGCCAGCGCAGGGAATAGGACGACCCACCAAGTGTCAGGAAGATATTGCACGCCATTGGCTACCATTGAGCCGAGGTCCGGCGTGGGCGGCTGCACGCCAAGACCGAGGAAACTAAGAGAAGATGCGATCATGATGACGAAACCGAGATCCAATGTGACCTTGGTCAAGATCGTCGGTATACAATTCGGAAGGATTTCTCGGAGGAGCAGGTGGAAGGGACCGGCTCCGATCACCTTCGCTGCGACCACGTAGTCTTCCCGGCTTTCAGAGCGGGCCATATTGTATGCCAAGCGTGCGTACCAAGGCCACCACATCGCTGATACCGCAAGCATCGCATTGGTCAGTGTCGGTTCAAGTAAACCCATGATCGCCATTGCCAGAACAAGCGGGGGCACGGCCAGAAATACGTCCGTGACACGCATGATAAGATAGTCTGCCCATCCGCCGAAATAACCAGCAGCGAGGCCCAGCATCACGCCGATGGGAACGGCAAGGGACAAGACGACAATCCCCAGCATTAGCGAGACCCTGTAACCGTAGATGATCCGGCTGAGCAGGTCGCGCCCGATGTTGTCTGTCCCAAGCCAATATTGGGTATCCGGGCTCCTGTTGGCATTGGCGAAATCCACAAACGAACCGGCATGCCTGGGATATGGGGCTATGTAGGAGGCAAAGCAGGCGGAAAGAACGATGATCGCGACCAGGAAAAGGCCGACGATGGACAGCGGGTTACGGCAAAACTTGTACCAGCCAAGGAGGGGAAAAGGCATCGTGCTAAACCGCCGGGCCGCTCAACCGGATCCGCGGATTGATCCACGCCGCGGCCATATCCACGATCGCATTGACGATCAGGAAAAACGCTGAAATGACGAGAACGACACCAACGATCGCGTTCAAATCCTTGTGGAGGATCGCCTGGACGCCATACCGTGCAAGGCCAGGCCAGCCGAACACCTGCTCGATAAGGAAAGCTCCGCCAAGCATGTTCGCGAAATCGAGCCCGAATACAGTAAGCGTCGGTATCAGCGCGGGCCGGAGAGCGTATTTCATGGCGATCCGGCGCGGGGCAAATCCGTAGGCCCTGGCCATGTCGATATACGTCGCCTGGTAAATTTCAGCCACGCTCGCACGCGTCAGCCGCGCGATTTGGCCGATTCCGGACATGGCCAACGCTACAGCCGGCAGAATGAGGTGAAGCAGCGCGTCTTTCAGGATGTCCCACCTACCGGCAATGGCCGCGTCCAGCGTATACATGCCCGTCACAAGCGGGGCGGGCGAGACGCTTTGGGACAAGCGGCCCGCAGCCGGCAGAATTTCCGTGAAATAGGCGAAGGTCAACATCAGCAATACGGCCCAGACGAAGCTCGGCGTCACTACCCCGAGAAGCGCCACAAGCCGGATTACGTGGTCGCCTGCGCGGTCGCGCCAGTGTGCGGAAAGGACACCCATCGGGATTCCCAAGAGCAACACCAGCAATCCCGCGGCGAAGACCAGTTCGAATGTAGCCGGCAGGGCCGTGGAGATATCCTGGACGACAGGGCGCTGTGTGTAGAGGGACGTGCCAAGGTCGCCCATCGAGAGATCTTTCAAGAACTCGATATATTGCGCGCCGAAAGGCTCATCGAGATGCAGCCGCTCTCGAAGCATCTGTACCTGCTCCTGGCTTGCCTCCGGACCAAGAGCGATCCTGGCCGGATCACCCGGAATGATCCGGGCGATCCCGAATATCAGGAGCGATGTGCCGAAAAGGACGAGGATGATGCCCGCTAGCCTAGCGCTGACAACACGAAGCAATTCCACGGACACGTCCCTCGACCCGCTCAAGTTCAGTCATTCTATTTGATGGTGATGTTGCGGAACATAAGGTTGACCACAGCCTGGCTGTATGCCTTTCCCTTCTCCTCCAGCGGAGTGATATGAATGCCGTCGCGGACCACTCTGACGGTCTTTGTGTTGTACCCGAAGATGTTCGGTTGCAATTCGACCAACCGAGCGTCCAGCTTGCGATAAATCTTCTCCCGCTCGGCCTCGTCGAATGTTGCCCGCCCGGCGTCGAGCAGGTTATCGACCTCGCTGTCCACGAGCCACTGCGAAGAGGCATAGGTTCCTCGCACCGACGAATGGTAGGTGTTGTACAGGAGGGCATCCGGGTCCGGCAGCGTCGGTACGGAGAACAGCTGCCCGATATGAGGCGTGGATCCCGGAGTGGCTGTCTGCTGAGTATAGAATGCCCAAGGCATTCGAACGACCTCGGTCTTGAAGCCGAGTTCCTGGAAGTTGGCCTGCATCAGCAGCGCATATTTCTCTTCCACCGGGATTTCTGAAATCCAGGAGATGACGATCTTGCTCGCAGCGGGATCATGCGCGCATTGCTTGAGCTCCTTCCGAGCCTTGTCCATGTCTTTTTTCGGATAAGGCAAATCGGAATCCGCTCCCAGGACTCCGGCAGGAATCGGCCCGTTTGCAGGCGTCCCCGAACTTATGTCGTTCGTCAGTTTGGCAAGGGAAAGGAGTGCCTGATAATCGATTGCATCTGCAATCGCCCGACGGCAATGCACATCATCGAGGGGCGCTCGCTGGGTGTTGAGCTTGATCGAGTAATTGCCGAGGCTGGTTTCCGCAACCAGCTTCATGCCAGGCTCCTTGGCCAAGGAACTCATTATTTCCGGCGCCAGCCATTGGGACGAGATGTCGAGTTCGCCTCGTGCCAGGAGCGTTCTGATTGTCGCGGCGTCCAGGCCATACCTCAATGTGACACGGTCCGGAGCACCATCCGGAAAGGCCAGAAAATACTTGTCGTTTCGAGCGAACTCCGTCGCCTCCTGGGGATTGTGGCTGACAATCCTGTAGGCGCCAGTGCCAAGATCATGGGCTGTCAAGTATGCCTGTGCGTAATCACCATTGTCCCCGAAAGTACCCGATTTCGTGTTGGCCTTCGCCGACTTGCTGTCGATAACAGGAAGTCGCGTGAGAGACGTCAGGAACGGAGCATATGGCTTTTCGAGACTGAATTTGACGGTATGCTCGTCTACGGCCGTCACGGACTTCACATGGCCACGCAACAGATGAGAAAGCCCTTGTCCCAGCGCCACGAAGCGCTGGAACGAATAGACGACGTCGTCAGACGTGAGCGGATTTCCGGTATGGAAAATTACGTCGTCGCGCAGCGTAAATGTGAAGTCGGATCCATCGACCTTCCATGATTTCGCGAGAAGAGGTCCGACACCGGATTTGCCCTGGTTTGCCAGGACAAGGGTGTCGTAGACGTTGAACATGAGGATCGAATCGGCCACGTCGGCGGCCTTCGCCGGATCGAGTTCGCCGATCGGAATGTCTTCTATCCGTAGAACTTTTTCAGCCGACGCCACTGCCGTCAGCATGGCGAGCAGCGCGCCCGCCAATCCAAGTCTGAACCCCGCTTTCACTATTTCCTCCCATTGGTTACCGATGTGCCGCCGGACTTCCGAGCGAGCATACTCAAGATCATTCATCCCTTGCCGAGCTGTCGGCGCGATCCCGTCAGGCGATCATGGACCACCTCTCCGCCCTGGATGACGGCCTCGACCTGACGGAGACAGGAAACGTCCGCCGAAAGATTTCCGCCAACGATAGCGATATCGGCTATCTTGCCGCGGGTTAGTGTTCCGAACTGGCCGTCGATGCCGAGAAGACCGGCGGCTTTACCGGTGACACACGCTATCGCTTCGGCAATACCCCATCCGCTTGCGACCAGCCGCTCCACTTCGAAGTCGAGACGGCCATGGACCGCGTCGGTTCCTGGGATGCAGTCGACCCCCTCCTCGTGCGCCATTTTCAGGTAGCCACGAACCTGCTGCTGCACCCCTGCAGGAGAGGGATTGTCACGTTGCAGCAGAACGACGCCGGATGTCGGAACGAGCGTCACGCCACGCGTGGCCATTTCCCTCATTTGACCGCGGTTCAGGAAGAAGCCGTGCTCAAGAGTGTCCACACCCAACTCTATGCACCAGTCCGCAGCTTTTCCCCCGTGGCAATGAACGGAAACGGGCCGCTGTGCGCGCCGTGCCTCCTCGAACACGAGGTCAACCTCGGCCCTGCTGAAGATGCAAAGTACTGGATCCTCGGCACGGCTGTCCGGTGTCGAATAAAATTTCACCCAGTCGCATCCGTGTCTGACCGATGCGCGGATCGCGGCCCTGATCGCATCAGGGCCGTCGCATGTCGAGCGCGACACCGCCACTTCGACATGGGACGATTGGATCAGATTGCCCGCCACATGAAGTCTTGGAGCCGAGATCCGCCCATCGCGCTGAGCCTGGCGCATACGGATGTCGAGGTAGGCGGGATCACCCAGAGTACGCATCGTAGTGACGCCGGCCTCGAGGTCGGTGCGCAACCATGCGACGGCATCGAGGACGATATCCCCTTCCGGCCGGGTGGTTTGTTGGGCCGGGCGGCCTAGCGTGTCTATGCTGACGTGCGAATGTACGTCGATCAAACCCGGCAATACGGTATGCCCGGGAAGGTCGATGATATGGGCTTCGGCGGGAATCGCGACTTTCTGCGCGGGCCCTGCGTCAAGAATGTGAGCCCCCGAGAACAGCACACACGCGTCCTTGATCGCAACTGACCCGGTACCGTCCAACATCCAGCCCGACCGGATCGCGGTGGGTCTCGCCCCAGGGCTCGCTTCCTCTGAATTGCTCAAGATGGCTCCAATTACGGAAGGAAGGCGGCGTCAGCCGCACGACTTCTGTTCAGGCGCCGACTTTTGGCGCATTCTTCTCGCGCCAGACGCGCCAACTATCGAGCAGGGGGTTTTCTGGCCGTTCTTCGTAATAGGGGATCATCGGCCGGTATTCCTCGAACAACGATCGCAACGAGTTGACCGCGTCTGTTCCCGCCGGACCTCGATGCATGTCGACACGCAAATCCGTACGCGCCCATGTATCGCGACCATAGACCAGCATCCCCGCCGAAAATTGGCCGCCTTTTTCGCCGCCTGCCGCCTTGCCTGCCTCGACGGCGCGCATCAGCCTCTCCTCGAACAGTTCGCCATCGGAGGAAAGCCACGCATCTTCCATTGCCGGGACAACCTGGTCATTGACCAGGTAATTGCCCATGACAACGTAGTTACGACCATTGCGATGCCCCCGCCATTCGAGAGCATCCTTCCCGGTGAAGACTGCCGAATTGCCATTCCGGTCCACAAGACCGATCTGGCGATGCTCGCTGAAACGGTCACTCGCACGGATTTCAGTCAGGGCTTTCTCGGGGGAAAAGCCGGTTTCAAGCAAATTGAGCGCCAGTGGCCCCAACCCTGGATGCGCATAAGCCTGTGTCGATACCGCCCCGACATTCGCGCGAATGAAACTGCAACGTGCGGCTACTGAGAGAGGACTAGATGTCAATGCGACACCCAGAAGTCCCTCTCGCGGGCAACGAGCTACAATGGTGAACGTGTTGCAGTGCCAGCCAGCAATATCCATATTAACCCCCGTGTGTAACGTTAAACTTGCTACATTTTCAGATGTTGTCAAGCCCTCGTCGTTCTCTGGACCGAATTATTGACGATGGGTATGGTCGAGGAACTGAACGCATTTCAGTTCTGGTTTCGGGAAGCTGATGGCGCAGAACCGGCAAGTTGTATAGGCCGGCTAAAAGGGTCCGAGAACACGAAGAGGACAAATGGTGGATAAAAGCCCGGCTTCTCCCAAGGCCGCCACTATCCGTGAAGTCGCAAGAGCCGCGGGTGTTTCTCTGATGACCGTTTCCAACGTCGTCAACGGACGTTTTCACTCGATGCGGGCCGAGACACGGGAACGGGTGGAAAAAGCTATTGCTGAACTAGACTATCGTCCGCGCGGGATGGCCAGAGCTCTTAGGCTCAATCGCGAACTATCGGTCGGCATTCTGATAGTTGATCCGACATCGTCCTTTCTGGCCGATCCATTCACAAGTCAGGTCGTAGCCGGCTTGAGCAATTTCCTGGGACGCTTCCGGTATGGCTGCCTCCTTCATGGCGTGCGGCCGAATAATTTCGACGAATCAATTTTTCTCGGAGATGCGCAGACTTCGGGACTCTGCGTGTTCCTGTGCGGAGATTCGAAAACAAGGATTTCCTACCTGGAAAGGTTGCTGGCGTTGCGAAAGCCGATCATCGCCATCGGGGACACTGTGCCCACCGTCTTTCCAGATGTCGCGGTCGTCCGACAGGATGATTTTGCGGCCGGCCGAGAGATGATCGTACGGCTACTGGAGAGAGGTTGCGTCAACTTCCACGTATTCAAGCCCGAGACGTTGTGGCCGTCGGTGACGCAACGGTTGGAGGGAATCCGCCAAGCCGTTCGAGATTGCGACTCGAGTGCGGTTGTCGATACCATCTCCTGCAACGAGTCGTCGATCCTCAAGACAGAGAGGTTGCTTGCCGGTTTGGCACCACAGTTGGGGTCGAATTCATGCGTAATCGGCGCCACCGATCGCATTTCGACTGCGATTTCCCGGATTGCCAGGTCCGGCGACAACCCGTTTCGATCAGAGACGCTTTTTGCCTCGTTCGGTGCTTCCGAGACCTCGCTTGACCTGTCTGTGTTCGATGTTGCGGTTCAGTCCGATCCACACCGGATTGGAGCGGAGGCGGGGCGTCTCCTCTTGGATCGCATCGATCGTAATTATTTCGACATCCATGAGAGCAGCGTGCGGCTAACGCTTCTCGAAAGAAAGGATGGAAGGTAATTGCTTTTGGCGTTTGTCGATTGGACGCACCAGGCTGTATGGACTGATCCGACCAAGCTGCATCCTTCAGGGAACAGTTCGAGGCGATCGCCGCGTGAAATCCGTCCGCTGGTTCATATCAGGCGGCCTTTCGAAAATTTGCAACAGAACCAAGCTGCATGACGCGGGCTGACAAGGCGTCATAGAGATCGCCAGGACCCGCCGGAATGACCGTGATGCCAGCGGGCCAGCCATGTGACTCTGGTTCTACTCGGACCGGGCCGGGGAGGGCGATCTGGCCGTCTTCGCGGCAAGAGCCGCCTCGAGTGCTTGAAGCGCATGGGGAGAGGCTGGCGTTGTCGAGACCACGGCAATGGCATGCGCGAGCCCCGTCATGCTCTGGTCCTTCGCTGCGGTGGAAGTTGCCAGGCCATGGCCGGCATGACCCATGTCGGCTCCTACTCCCGTTCCTGCGCCGACCCCGTGACCTCCACCGTTGCTGGCACCGTTTCCGCCTCCATTCCCATTGCCGTTGCCGTTTCCACCGCCGTTACCATTACCACCACCATTGCCGTTTCCGCCGCCGTTGCCACCTCCCGCCGCATGGGCCGAGGCTATGAGGGAGTGTGGCAGCAGCACGGATACAGGGCCAACCAGCAAAGCGATGAGAGAACAGGATGTGATGAGCCGATAGGTACGTTTCATTGGGACAACTCCTTGGTTGTAGATCCCGCCGAATGGTCGAAATCTGCCGGCAGTTTGGCGATAAAAGGCCATTGGGACCAATGCGCGTCGGGCATCCAGCCAAAGTCCCATGCCTCAAAGCAAAAAAGTCCCACCCGCTATCGCCGTCCTCAGAGCGTGTGTGAGGAGTTTGGCCTTGTTCTTGATGGTGTGTGACATGGGTTACCTCATTATCACATAGGGGGTACCCTATACGTCCACGGCCTTCCTCAGTGCTTTCCGTGATCTCCAGCCAAACCGCCTCGCTCCCGTAGTCCTGCCCGATGTTCCCCAAGACACGGGCGCAGCGAGTACCAGGCTTGACGGCCTCATGTGACAGTTCTCATCCATGCCAGGAAGGACTCTATCACCGCTGATCGCGGAACATGGGGCACCCACACGACATAGAAGCCGTATCCAGGCAAGGACAAGGGATGTGCTTTGACGAGCGAACCGTTTTCCAGTTCGCGGCCAACCACGACGTTGCTGCAGATCGCGATGCCTTGCCCGGCGACCACCGCGTCGATCGCATGCAATTCCTCGCGGAAGCTCAAATCCCAGGCTTTGTCCGGGATCAGGTCCGGATCGATTGAGCGGGCCGTCGCCAGCCATCGGTGCCAGGTAGGAGCGTCGGGATCCCGGTTCATCCAGTCAAAGTGGATCAAAGGATAACGCAGGAGATCGGCGGCGCGCTCAATCGCTCGTCCGTCGCTTGCCAATAATCGGGGGCTGCAAACGGGAAAGAAGGAATCGCGGCAGACCTCTTGCGCGACAAAGCCCAAAGGCGGGCGACGTGTGTAGCGGATCGCCACATCGGCGGCACCTGCGCGAAGATCAAGTATTGCATCCGTCCCGATGATCTCCAGCGGCACAGTCGGGTTAGCCTCTCGCCATTTCGGCAACCGCGGCACCAACCATCGGCTCGCGAAAGCGTTTGGACTTGTCACTCGCAATGGCGCTTGAGAATCTGGCTCGGCGACTGCGGCAAGGGAGCCGGCAAGAAGATCGAAGCCGTTGCGGACGATAGGAAACAGTCGCGCTCCGGCACCGGTCAGTGCGAGCGGACGCGGCCGGCGCAGGAACAGCTTTCTACCGCATATCTCTTCCAGCAAGCGGACCTGGTGGCTGATTGCTGTCGGCGTCACGCAAAGCTCCACCGCTGCATCCTTGAAGCTGCCGTGCCGGGCGGCGGCCTCGAAGGCGTGCAAGGCGCGGAGAGGCGGGCGGTTGCTCACGTTGGCAAATATAGATGAATTCCTCTCATCCAGCAGCTAAGAATTTCGCTTTTGCAGAAGGTCGGGTCCTTGTGAGATCATGTTGACCTCGCTGAAGCCAAGGGCGGTAACGATGGAGATTCCAAGACTGACCGATCCGGCATTGAGCCGATCTCGTTCCCCGAATACGGCGATCGAAGAGCTTCAACAGCGCTTACGCGGTGAAATAGTATTGCCCACGGACGCGACTTACGACCGGGCGCGCGCGGTCTGGAACGGGGCGATCGACAAGCGCCCCGCGGCAATCGTCTATTGCGCCAATCCCGACGATGTCGTCCACGCCGTGACCCATGCCAGCTTGCAAGGCTATCTCGTGGCGGTTCGCAGCGGCGGCCATAACGTCGCCGGCCTTTCCGTCTGCGACGGTGGGATGGTGATCGATCTATCCCGCATGAAGAAGATCGCCGTCGATCCCGAGCGCCGCATCGCCAGGGCCGAAGCCGGCCTGAATCTCGGCGAGTTCGACGCCGCTACACAGGCTCGTGGCCTTGCGACGACCATGGGCGTCAACAGCGATACCGGCATTGCGGGCCTCACGCTCGGCGGAGGTTTCGGCAAGCTTGGGCGCAAGCATGGCCTGAGCTGTGATAATTTGATCGCGGCAGAGATTGTCACGGCTGACGGACAACTCTTGCGGACAAGCGCCAGCGAACATCCCGACCTGTTCTGGGCCTTGCGGGGCGGTGGCGGCAATTTCGGCATAGTGACGGCGTTCGAGTACCAGTTGCACCCGCTCGACACGGCCCTTCTCGTGGGCTCGGTGCTGCACCCGTACGATCACGCGCGTGAGGCGATGCGGTTTTATGATAGATTCTCACGAGAAGCTCCCGACGAATTGAGCGTTGACGCCGCGCTTGTCACACTGCCCTCTGGCGACCGTGCCTTCAGCATCTCGGCTTGCTATGTCGGATCGCCCGAGGCCGGCCAACCCGTCATCGCACCGCTGATGAAATTCGGATCGCCCATCGAAAGCAGTCTTCAAGCCGTTCCTTATCTGCAGATTCAATCGGCGGGCGATCGCCTCTTTCCGCGCGGGCGGCGCTATTATTGGAAAGCACAGTTCCTGCGTGAGGTCAGCGACGGCGCGATCGACGCGCTGCTCGACAGTTACGCGCGAGCTCCCAACCACTCATCCCTGCTGGTTTTCCAGCAGGTCGGTGGAGCAATCGCTCGCGTGCCCTTGACTCACTCGCCCTATGCCAATCGCGATGCGGCCTTCGACTGCTTCCCGATTGCCATCTGGGACAATCCTGCCGATGACGAGGCAAATATCCGCTGGGCACGCGACTTGTGGGACGCAGTCAGACCATTCTCCACCGGCGGCGTCTATGCCAACAATCTTGGCGATGAGGGCGACCAGCGCGTGCGTGACGCTTACGGCGGAAATTATGCACGCCTGGCTGCCATCAAGAAGCAATACGACCCGACCAACTTCTTCCGGTTGAACCAAAATATCAGGCCTGGATGATCCGGAATCGGTGAAGGAACCGTGCAGCCGGTAGGCGATCCTTGCCGTCCCGTTTGTCGCCCGCGCTGCAGTGGGCGTTTCAGCTTCAGAGCATTGCCGCCGTCGCCCCTGCCAGCGATGGCCTCGGTGCGAGCCTTGCCGACATCGGCATTCTGATCGGCCTCCATCTCGCACCGACGGCGCTGGCCCTGCCGGGCCCGACCCGTCGGCCAGCGTTAATATGCGGCTATCGAGCCCTTATGGACTGACATGGGCGGCCGCTATGCTGCTTATTTAATAGCACATATGAAATCTGATTAATTATAAGCCATTTTCGTATTGAGAGCCCAATTCATAAGCATGAAGGAATGATAAACCAATTCCGGCTGATCTTGATAAATCCCTAAATTCAAAGGCTTTTCCAGATCCCCGGCGTTTTGGCACGCGCTTTGCTTTTTGTGCAATGCACAAGATCGAAAGGGAGTGCGCGCATGAACCGGATTTTCCGTGGACGTGGCAAATTGCTCGCCACAGCCGTTGCCTTAATGACGCTGAGTTTCCCAGGTTGGGCAATGGCCCAGGACGGTACCATCAAGGTCGGCATCCTTCACTCGCTCTCGGGGACGATGGCGATCTCCGAGACGACGCTGAAGGACGACATGCTGATGCTCATCGACGAGCAGAACAAGAAGGGCGGCCTGCTCGGCAAGAAGCTGGAAGCGGTCGTCGTCGATCCGGCTTCCAACTGGCCGCTTTTCGCCGAAAGGCCCGTGAACTGATCTCCAAGGACAAGGTGTCGGCCGTGTTCGGTTGCTGGACTTCGGTCAGCCGTAAATCCGTGCTGCCGGTCTTCAAGGAGCTCGACAGCATTCTCTTCTACCCGGTTCAATATGAGGGCGAGGAGAGGGGGCGCTGACGATGACGCCCGTGCCAGCTCAACGAAGCGATCTTCCGGTTTTGACGAACCCCCTCTGGCGCGTCGGATGGCTCGCCACCCTCGGCCCGAAGGCCGGGGGCGCAGGGGGACCAGAAGCAGGGACCATGTGTCATGCTTGAGGTCGAGAACGCGACGCTACACTACGGTGCCGCGGTTGCCCTGCGCGACGTTTCGCTAAAGGCGGAGGCGGGCAAGATCACCTGCGTGCTCGGCCGCAACGGGGTCGGCAAGACAAGTCTCATGAGAGCGATCGTTGGCCATCTCAGGCTGACATCGGGCAAGGTTGCCTTCGAGGGGAAGGCGCTCGGCCGGAGCGCGGCGTACGATCGCGCCCGGTCGGGCATTGCATTCGTGCCGCAGGGCCGGGAAATCTTCCCGCTGCTCAGTGTGCGCGAGAATCTGGAGACAGGCATGGCGCCGCTGAGGCGCGGGCAGCGATCCATCCCGGACCATGTATTCGAGCTTTTTCCTGTGCTCCAGGATATGCTCGGCCGCCGCGGCGGCGATCTATCCGGCGGCCAGCAGCAGCAACTCGCGATCGGGCGCGCGCTGGTCACGCGGCCGAAGCTTCTGGTGCTGGACGAGCCGACCGAAGGCATCCAGCCCTCCATCATCAAGGACATCGGCCGGGCCATCACCTATCTGCGCGACACTGCGGGCCTGACCATCCTTCTGGTGGAACAATATCTGGATTTCGCAAGAGAGCTTGCCGATTCCGTGGTAATCATGGATCGTGGCCGGATCGTCTTCACCGGAGAGGTCGATAACCTGGATGAACCGGATGTTCGTCGACACCTCATGCTCTGAGCGCGTTCTGGGTCCCCTACCGAAGCCGCAGCGTGCCAACGGAAAGGTGCGCATGGCCTTCCGGCGTCGGGATGGCGCGACGCATCTCAACCGGTTGCATCAAGACGGGTCCATGAAGGTCCGCTTTCCCCGGACGAGCGATGGCATCCCGGAAGCGGTGCTCATCAACACAGCCGGCGGCATGACCGGCGGTGATGAATTCGGCACGGAAGTGCAACTGGACAGGGGAGCGCGGGCGACGCTGACGACGCAGGCCTGCGAGCGTATATACAAGTCCACCGGCCCGCTGGTGGCGGTCGCGAATCGGATCGGGCTCCAAGCCGGTGCGCGGCTGGACTGGTTGCCGCAGGAGACGATTCTCTTCGATGGCGGCCGCATGGCCCGGCGGCTGGAAGCCGATCTTGCTGGCAACGCCGAACTACTCATCTCCGAAGCGACCGTTTTTGGCCGTGCCGCCATGGGCGAAACCGTCCAATCCGGCACGTTCCGCGATCGCTGGCGCATTAGCCGCGACGGAAAGCTTGTCTTTGCCGACGAGCTTCGCTTCCAGGGTAATATTGCCTGCCAGTTGATGCGGCCCGCCATTCTGGCCGGTAATGCCGCCATGGCCACGGTACTGCTGGTTGCGTCTGAATGCGAGCGACTCCTCGAACCCGTTCGCAAGATTATCGGAAACGCCGGCGGCGCCAGCGCCTGGGGCGGTAAGCTGCTTGTCCGGCTCGCCGCCGCAGACGGCTTCTCGCTCCGGCGCGTGCTCATCCCCTTGCTGGCCGAGCTTTCGATGGGCCGGTCGCTCCCCAAAGTCTGGCAACTCTGAAGGGAAAAGATGAACCTCACTCCGCGGGAAAAAGACAAGCTGTTGGTCGCCATGGCAGCCATGGTAGCACGCAGGCGGCTGGAGCGCGGCGTCAAGCTCAACCATCCGGAGGCGATCGCACTCATCAGCGACTTCATCGTCGAGGGCGCCCGCGAAGGATGCTCCGTTGCTGCGCTGATGGAGGAAGGCGCGCATGTGGTGAGCCGCGAACAGGTGATGGAAGGCGTCGCCGAAATGATTCCCGACGTGCAGATCGAAGCGACTTTTCCAGATGGCACCAAGCTCGTGACTGTGCACGAACCAATTCGTTAGAAGCGTCAGGGAGGAAGAAATGCTGGAACTGAGACCCGGTTGCGAGTGCTGCGACAAGGACCTGCCGCCCGATGCCACGGATGCGATGATCTGCACGTTCGAATGCACCTTCTGCGCCGATTGCGCGGAGCATGTGCTGAAAGGCGTGTGCCCCAATTGCGGCGGCAATTTCTCGCCGCGTCCGATCCGGCCAGCGGCCAAGCTGGCGAAATATCCGCCATCCACCCGACGCGTCTTCAAGCCGGATGGCTGCGGCGGCCGCGACGCCGCCTGAATACCGAAGCTACTGCCGCAGAGAAGGACCTTCCGATGACCACCGATCCGCTCAAGAAACTGGCGCTGGCCGCGCTGCTTCTGCCCACTGCGACGCTGCCCGCCTACGCCCATGTCGGCATCGGCCCGACATCGTCGTTCCCGGCCGGCTTCATGCATCCGCTTTCCGGGCTCGACCATCTGACGGTGATGATAGCGGTCGGCCTCTGGGCGGCACTCAAGGGCGGCAAGGCGACCTGGGCCTGGCCGCTTGCTTTCGTCGGCGTCATGCTCGGCGGCGCGGCTCTCGGCATGGCGCATATCTCCGTGCCGTTCGTCGAGCCGGGCATCCTCGCCTCGGTCGTCGCGCTCGGTCTGCTGGTGGCGCTCGCAGTCGACCTGCCGGTCTCGGCAGGCATAGCGATCATAGGCGTCTTCGCGCTGCTCCATGGCCATGCGCACGGAACGGAGGTGCCGGAGAATGCCGCGGGTCTCGACTACATGGCCGGCTTCGCGCTGGCCACCGCTATGCTCCATCTGGTCGGCATCGCCGCCGGCCTTGCTTCCGGGCTGAAATACCGCGTCCTGGCGCGCGCGGCGGGAGCAGCCTGCGCGGCGATCGGCGTCGGCCTCGTCTTCGGCGCATTCTGAGGCTCCCATGATACCCGGCGAGATCATTACGGCCGAAGGCGACATCGAACTCAACGCCGACAGGGACGCGATCGTGCTGACCGTCGCCAATCGCGGCGACCGTCCGGTGCAGGTCGGCTCGCACTATCATTTCTTCGAGGTCAACGGTGCGCTCGACTTCGACCGCGCGGCAGCGCGCGGCATGCGGCTCGACATCGCCGCCGGCACGGCGGTGCGCTTCGAGCCCGGCCAGAAGCGGGAAGTGCGGCTGGTGCCCTATGGCGGGGGCCGTTGCGTCTACGGCTTCAATGCCCGGGTGATGGGGAAGCTCTGATGGCAACGAGGATAGCGCGCTCCTCCTATGCGCAGATGTACGGGCCGACGGTCGGCGACCGGGTCCGGCTCGCTGACACGGAGCTTTTCATCGAAGTCGAGAAGGATCTCACGACCTATGGCGAGGAGGTGAAATTCGGCGGCGGCAAGGTCATCCGCGACGGCATGGGGCAGAGCCAGGCCGCGCGGAGTGAAGGGGCGGTCGATACCGTCATCACCAACGCACTGATCATCGACCATTGGGGCATCGTCAAGGCCGATGTCGGCCTCACGGGCGGGCAGATCGCCGCCATCGGCAAGGCGGGCAATCCCGACACGCAGACCGGCGCCGATATCGTCATCGGTCCCGGCACCGAGATCATCGCCGGGGAAGGCCGTATCCTGACTGCCGGCGGCGTCGACGCGCATATCCATTTCATCTGTCCGCAGCAGATCGAGGAGGCGCTTATGTCGGGCGTCACCACGATGCTCGGCGGCGGCACCGGACCGGCGCACGGCACACTGGCGACGACCTGCACGCCCGGCCCGTGGCATCTCGGCCGGATGATCCGCTCCTTCGACGGTTTTCCGATCAATCTCGGCCTCTCGGGCAAGGGCAACGCCTCGCGGCCGGAAGCGCTCGTGGAGATGATCCGGGGCGGCGCCTGCGCGCTCAAGCTCCACGAGGACTGGGGCACGACCCCGGCCGCCATCGATTGCTGCCTTTCCGTCGCGGACGAGCACGACGTGCAGGTGATGATCCACACCGACACGCTGAACGAAAGCGGCTTCGTCGAGGACACGATCGCCGCCTTCAAGGGCCGCACGATCCATGCATTCCACACCGAGGGCGCGGGCGGTGGACATGCGCCCGACATCATCAAGGTCGCCGGCCTGCCGAACGTCATCCCGTCGTCGACCAATCCGACACGGCCCTATACGGCGAACACGGTGACGGAGCATCTCGACATGCTGATGGTCTGCCATCATTTGTCGCCGTCGATCCCCGAGGACATCGCCTTCGCCGAAAGCCGCATCCGCAAGGAGACGATCGCGGCCGAGGACATCCTCCACGATATCGGCGCCTTCTCGATCATATCGTCCGACAGCCAGGCAATGGGCCGCGTCGGCGAGGTGCTGATCCGCACCTGGCAGACGGCGCACAAGATGAAGGTCCAGCGCGGGCGGCTGCCGGAGGAGAAGGGCGACAACGACAATCTGCGCGTGCGCCGCTACATCGCCAAATACACGATCAATCCGGCCATCGCCCAAGGCATCTCGCGCCATGTCGGCTCGATCGAGGTCGGCAAGCGAGCGGACCTCGCGCTGTGGACGCCGGCCTTCTTCGGCGTCAAGCCGGACATGGTGCTCGTCGGCGGCTCGATTGCGGCCGCGCCGATGGGCGACCCGAACGCCTCCATCCCCACGCCGCAACCGGTGCACTACCGGCCGATGTTCGGCGCATATGCCAAGGCGATCACCGACGCGTCGGTGACCTTCGTGTCGAAAGCGGCGCTGGCGGATGGACTAAAGGAAAGACTTGGCGTCGAGAAGACAATGCTTGCCGTGGAGAATACGCGTGGCGGCATTTCCAAGGCCTCGATGATCCTCAATGACGCGACGCCCCACATCGATGTCGATCCGGAGACCTATGAGGTGCGGGCCGATGGCGAGCTCCTGACCTGCGAACCTGCAACCGTGCTGCCCATGGCGCAGCGCTATTTCCTGTTCTGATCATGCTGCGCGCGATTTCCCATAGCCATCGGAGCGTCGTTGAGCCGTTCGGTACCCTGACGCTGGATTCAAGCGACCGCCATCTGCGGCGCAAACTGATGACCACGGATCAGGGCATCCAGGTTATGGTCGACTTGCCGGAACCGGTGCTGCTTGCCGATGGCGACGCGCTGGTGCTGGAGGACGGACGCACGATCAGGATCGTCGCCGCCAAAGAAGAACTCTATGAAGTAAGGCCCGGGACGGTCCCGCTCCGGCATCTCGCCTGGCACGTCGGCAACCGGCATCTCGCCGCCCAGATCGACGAGGATCGCATCCTGATCCGCCGCGATCATGTCATCCGCGCCATGCTCGAAGGCCTCGGTGCGACGGTGACGGAGTTGATCGAGCAATTCCAGCCGATACACGGTGCCTATCACAGCCACGACCATGGGCATGGGCACGATCACACACATGAGCATGGGCCGCACGAGCACCGCCACCATGACTGATCTGTCGGAGCGAGCGCTTCTGCGGCTGATGACATGGTTGTCGCCAGCCTTTCCGGTCGGGGCGTTCTCCTATAGCCACGGCATCGAACGCGCGGTCGAGGAAGGGTTGATCGGCAATCGTGAAAGCCTTGTCGCATGGCTTGACGAACTGCTCGTCCGTGGCTCCGCCTGGAACGACGCCGTCCTGCTTGCCGAAAGCTGGCGGCGGGGGAAATCGGGTGATGTCGGCGAAATTTCCGAACTGGCCGGTGCGATGGCCGGTTCGAAGGAACGGCACATGGAGACAATGCTGCAGGGCGTGGCGTTTCAACAGGCGCTAGCCGTATGGTCGAGCGAGCAGTCTCCTGATACTATCGACGGTGTGCCCTACGCCGTCGCGGTTGGCAACGCGGCAGCGCGTCATGACATTGCGCTCGAGCCGGCGCTCACCGCCTATCTACACGCCTTCATCTCCAACCTCGTGCAGGCAGCGGTACGGATCGTACCGCTGGGGCAGGGCGACGGCATCTCGGCCCTGGCCGCGCTCGAAGAGGCTGTCCTTGCAACCGCCGCGTTGGCCGCCACATCAACACTCGACGATCTGGGCTCCGCCGCCTTTATGTCAGAGATCATGACGATGCGGCACGAAACACAATATTCGAGGGTATTCCGCTCATGAGTTCTCAAAACGGACCGCTGCGTGTTGGCATAGGAGGCCCCGTCGGCGTCGGTAAGACAACGCTGACAGAAATGCTTTGCAAGGCAATGCGCGACCGTTACTCGGTCGCGGTCGTGACCAACGACATCTTTACCAAGGAAGATCAATTGATCCTCAACCGGGTCCAGGCGTTGCCGGAGGAGCGCATCATCGGCGTCGAGACCGGCGGATGCCCGCACACGGCGATCCGAGAGGACGCCTCGATCAATCTCGCGGCGATCGCGGAGATGCGCCGGCGCTTCCCGGACCTGGACGTGGTCTTCATCGAATCCGGCGGCGACAATCTCGCGGCCACCTTCTCGCCCGACCTGGCCGACCTTAGCATTTATATGATCGATGTCGCCGCTGGCGAGAAGATCCCGCGCAAGGGCGGACCCGGCATTACCCGCTCGGACCTGCTTGTCATCAACAAGATGGACCTCGCACCTTATGTCGGCGCCGATCTGGAGATCATGCGGGCCGACACGCTGCATCAGCGCGACGGCAAGCCGTTCGTCTTTACCGACATGCGCCGGCGTCAAGGGCTCGAACTGATTATCGACTTCATCGAAACCCATGGCGGCCTGAAGACCGGCTACGCGGATCCCGTAACCGCATGATTTCTTGAGGCTATGCAAGTGGTGCGACCGTTCCTGGCAATACGGCACAACGGCCAACACGCGCCGAAAACGCGACAGGTTTCAAGTGATGGAACGATCTCTCTGGACGTGCCTGCGACCTCAAACATGGTTACTGCCACCGTCTGCTTTTAGCCAGCCCGGGAAAAACGGCCATCAATGAGTCCACGCCTGCCGACTTCTGACATCGGCTACAGCCCATTTCGGGGTGTGGTTGACACGCACGCGTTCAGACAGCAAAGTCATGGCTTCACCAGGGGTGTCCCGACAAGGGGCTGAGATTCTGCAGGCCGCAAGGCAGCGCAGGGACCCGATGAACCTGATCCAGTTCATACTGGCGTAGGGACGGTGCGGACGCCTCGCAGATACGCAAACTTTCTTCCAGGGCGTTCATCTCCCTCCCGTCAGAACTGGGTCTCCGTTGCTTGAACGGCGAGGAGCCTTGAGATGATATCAGTCCCAAACCTGACGGCTACCATCGGGCTACTCACGGTCTCGATCAATGTTGTCGCGACGCCGGCGGCAGAGTGAGCATGCGCGTTCTCGTCAGGGGTGCCGGTGTCGGTGGCCTGACCGCCGCGCACGAACTCTGGACACGCGGTGTCGAGGTCGAGCTATGCGAGCGTGCCAGTCGCGTAGGTGCAGGCGCTTCGGGCTTCGCCGGTGGCATGCTTCCGCCCTGGTGCGAGCGGGAGGCCGCGTCCGAGCCCGTGCTGACGCTCGGCCGCATGGCCGCGGATTGGTGGGAGGCGGCGCTGCCTGGCCATGTCACCCGCAATGGCACGCTGGTCGTCGCGCCAGCGCGTGATGCGTCCGAACTTGTCCGTTTCGCCGCCCGCACGGAGGGCCATGCATGGCTGGACCAAGCGGGCATTGCGGAATTGGAACCGGCGCTGGCCGGCCGTTTTCGACGGGGGCTCTTCTTCCCCGAAGAGGCGCATCTCGATCCGCGCGCAGCACTGGCGGCGCTGCATTGCAAGCTGGCCGAGCACGGTGTGAACTTTCATTTCGGTGAAGAGAACTTTTCCGCCAGAGGCTTCGACCGGGTCATCGAGTGTACCGGGGCGACGGCCATCGGTACGATGCCCGGCCTGCGCGGCGTTCGCGGTGAGATGCTTTATCTTGAGACCGGCGAGATCGCGCTGTCGCGACCTGTCAGGCTCCTGCACCCGCGCCATCCGCTCTATGTCGTGCCACGGGCGGGCGGGCGCTTCATGGTCGGCGCCACCATGATCGAGACCGACGACGCCGGGCCTGTCTCGGCGCGCTCGCTGATGGAACTGCTCAATGCCGCCTATGCGCTCCATCCAGCGTTCGGCGAGGCGCGAGTGGTAGAGACAGGAGCGGGCGTGCGTCCGGCTTATGCCGACAATCTTCCGCGTGTCACGCAAGAGGGGACGACGGTCCATATCAACGGTTTCCATCGCAACGGCTTCCTGCTGGCGCCTGCCATGGCGCGGCAGGCCGCCGACCTGATCGCCGCCGACCAGCGCGCCCTTTCGGCCTGAACCGAGGAGAGAACGGATATGTGCGAAAAGACAAGGACCCTGATCGTCAACGGCAAGGAGCAGATGGTCGACGCCACCACGCTTGCCGACCTGCTGGAACAGCTTGAGTATGAAGGCGATTGGCTTGCCACCGCCGTCAATAGCGAACTGATACCGCGCGCGGCGCGGGCCGCCCTCTGCCTCAGTGATGGCGACCGTATCGAAATCCTGTCCCCGATGCAGGGTGGCTGACATGCTGGACTTCTATGGCGTTGAGATCAGGTCCCGGCTCCTGCTCGGTACGGCGCGCTATCCCTCGCCGGCAGTATTGGCGGACGCAGTACGCGCCGCACGAACCGAGATCGTCACCGTGTCGCTGCGGCGCGAGACGGCCGGCGGTTCAGGAGGGACTTTCCTGGAACTGATCCGCCAATTCGATGTGCGGGTGCTGCCCAACACCGCCGGCTGCCACAGTGTCTCGGAGGCCGTGCTGACGGCGCGGATGGCGCGCGAGGTCTTCGCCACCAACTGGATCAAGCTGGAGGTGATCGGCAATCACGACACGCTCCAGCCGGACGTCTTCGCTCTGGTAGAGGCCGCGCGCGTGCTCGCCGATGAAGGATTTGATGTATTCCCCTACACGACGGACGATCTGGTCGTCGCGGAACGGCTGCTGGAGGCAGGCTGCAAGGTGCTGATGCCTTGGTGCGCGCCGATCGGCTCGGCCATGGGGCCGGTCAACCCGGCAGCATTGCGCGCCATCCGGGCGCACTTTCCCGACGTGCCGCTGATCATCGACGCCGGCATCGGACGACCCTCGCATGCCGTTCAGGTGATGGAACTCGGTTTCGACGCGGTATTGCTGAACACGGCGACGGCACAGGCGGGCGATCCGGCCGCGATGGCAAGTGCCTTCGCGGCGGCGGTCGAGGCAGGGCGCGCAGCCTTCGTCGCCGGCCTGCTGGAGCCACGCGATATGGCCGAGCCGTCCACGCCTGTTATCGGAAAGGCTGTGTTCTCGTGAAGCTCGATCCCTTCTATCTCATCGTCGATAGCGCGAGCTGGATCGAACGCCTTGTCCCTCTCGGCGTGAGGTTGGTGCAACTGCGCATAAAGGACCGTGATGCCGCCACGCTACGCGCCGAGATCCGCTCCGCCAAGGTTGTGTGCGATGCCCATGGCTGCAAGCTGGTCGTGAACGACCATTGGCGGCTTGCCATGGAGGAGGGCGTCGAGTGGGTGCATCTCGGACAGGAGGATCTGGTCGCGGCCGACCGTGAGGTCATCCGCCGTGCCGGGCTCAAGCTCGGCCTCAGTTCGCACGACCATGCCGAACTGGCCGCTGCGCTCGCCGCCGAGCCCGACTACGTCGCGCTGGGGCCGATCTACCCGACCATCCTGAAGGCAATGAAGTGGGCACCCCAGGGTGTGGAACGCCTGCGCGAGTGGCGCGGCCGGATCGGCACGTTGCCGTTGGTCGCTATCGGTGGGCTGAACCCGCAGCGTCTACCGGGCGTTTTCGCCGGAGGTGCCGACAGCGCGGCCGTCGTCACCGACATCACACTGAACCCTAACCCCGAGGCGCGCACGCGCGAATGGATCGCAGCAACGGCCCACAGGCGCTAATGGCCGAATACGGTGCCGCATTCAACCCATAGCGCCGCGTATCGCTTGAGCGAGAACGCTGTCGAAGCCTTCCCAGGCCCGGGAGAACTGATCCGGTCTGAAGCGCCCACGGCCTGTTATGGGCAGAAACAGGAATCAGGTAGCGCGCCGGATCCCGCGAAATCATTTGAGGGGCGGGATCACCTTGGCTTCCCGCAAGGCACCAAGAGCGCCGAGGATAGAAGATTCCGTCTCGACGGCACCGCTGAAGCCGTAACGACTTGCCTTCGCCATCGACGACATGTCGTCCCAATCGGCCGAGAATAAAAAATCCCCGAAACCCCAATTCGCCAGGCTGAGGACGTCCGGGTGCGTGAGTCCGTATTGCCTGCTCATCGCGCTCCACAGATCCGCCGCTGCCGACATGGAAGACGTGAGCTTTTGAGGTCGTACCATTCCTATTGGAACGCCGAAAAACGCGGCAAGCCTCGGCCACAGATTGCACCATCGGAAGTAGTCGCTGTTGACGATATTGAAGGACTGGTTCGCGCACTCGGCCGTCGTAGCCATCCACACCATCGACCGGCAAAGGAGATCGACATCGGTCGCCTGTGAGATGGAGCGGAAGCAGCAGTCGTCTCCGGGAAAGTCGAGCGGCAAGCCGAGCTCGGCGCATATGGACCCGTAGACGCCGAGAAGCGTGATCAGATTGAAGGGGTAGCCAGTCGTCGTTCCGCAGACGATATGCGGCCGCACCGTCGACCACGTCCAGGACCGTCCAGGCTGCAGAGCGGCGACATAGTCGTGCTGGTCATAGTAGTAGTTCGGCGGGATATGACGCGGGTCGTCCTCTTTCGCCGGCGTTCGATATGGCCCGATGTGGCTACCATACCATTTCGTGCCGTGGACGAGACAAACATGTGCCAAACCCGCCGCGACGCGATCGAATGGCTCTAGCAGATTGCGCAGCATCGCTAGATTTGTCCGAGCCTCGAGCGCCTTGTCACGATCGCTGAAGCGGGCACAGAAGAAGATATGGGTGACGTCCTTCAGTTCCGCGGCTGCGGTGCGACACGCTTTCGCGTCGAGGAGGTCGAGGCATCGATGCTCGTATCCGATCGGCGTCGCCGGCGCCGAACGGGACACGCCAACAACCTGCCAGCGGTCGAGCGATCGCAGGTGGCGGGCAAAACTGCCTCCCACGAGGCCAAGCGATCCTGCGACCAGCGCCTTGCGCGGCCCTAACCGGATGGAATCAGTCATCTTGCGGTTGGCCTCATCAGCACTTCATCGACGTGAACTCCATGTGGCTGCGATACTGCCCATACCACGGCATGGGCGACATCGGCCGGGTCGAGACAGCCGCGGAAGCCGGCGTAGAAGTGCGAGGCACGTTCTTCGTCCCCCTTCCACCGCCTTGCCGCGAACCCGCTTCGGACCACACCCGGAATAAGCTCGATAAATCGGAGCCCTGTGTCGCGGTAGTCGAGCCTCATGCCCTCCATCAGGCCGTGGAGTGCCTGCTTGGTGGCGCCGTAGAAACTCAGTCCGGCCGCCGCTTCCCGCGTGACGATGGATCCGATCGTGACGATGTCGCCTTTCCCGCGGACAAGGAAGCGGGGCAGCAATGCGTGGATCAGAAACGCGGTGGCGGTGAAATTCACCGCAAGCTTGTCGGCCATGTCGCGGACATCGCAATCAGCGAACGGAACGTTCCCTCCGGCGTCGTGGCCCGCCGCGCACACAAGCAGATCGGCTTCCCAATCCGTCGGAAGGGAGGCGACGATCCGATGCGCCGCGTCCGGTTCGGAAAGGTCGGCCGCGACGGTCTTGAGCCGATCGCCATGCGTCTTCTGCATCTCCTTCAGGCGTTCCAACCGGCGCCCGGTAGCCAGAACCCTGTATCCCGCTTCAAGAAGGGCGGTGGCTATGGCCAGGCCGATACCGCTCGTGCTTCCGGTGACGATGGCAGTTCTGCCATTCTGCGCCGTGGTGCTTTCCATCACGCGAACCTCTTTTTCCCGGTTCCACCCGCGGCGGTGGGGCTGGTCCATGTATCAGGTCCGATTCCCGCTTGGCGAAGAAGGTCCTTCCGGACCTTCTCCGTCGGTGTCTTCGGCAGCGCGTCCAAGAATTCGATGAAGCGCGGCAAAGCGAAATCCGGCATCCTTGACCGGCAGTGGTCGAAGATGGCCTGCTCGCTGACATCAATGCCCCTGTTCAGCACGATAGAGGCTTTGACCTCCTGCTCCACCGAATCGTAGGGGGAGGGCACGCCGACGACCGCAACCTCCTTCACGGCCGGGTGCGAGCGAACCGCTTCCTCGACTTCGAAGGAAGAGATGTTCTCGCCGCGGCGGCGGATGCAGTCCTTCGCCCGGTCTACGAAATAGAAGAAGCCGTCATCGTCCTGCCGCATGACATCCCCTGTATGGAACCAGAGGTTGCGCCAGGCCGTGACCGTATCTTGTGGACGCTCATGGTAGCCGGACATTATCGTGAAGGGGACCTTGCTGCGGACGATCAGTTCGCCGGGCGCCCCTGCCAGGACTTCCATATCGGTTTCCGGGTCGACCAGCCGGCATTCGAACCATTTGGATACGACCGTTCCGCAACTGGAGTCACGATAAACGGAATCCAGCGGATGGTAGAGCGGGCAATTAACCTCGGTCGATCCGTATAGTTCGACAAGCTTCGTGCCGAAGCGCTTCTCGAAGGCAGCGCGCAGTTTCGGCGCGAGCGGTACCATGGTCGCCAGACGAAGCGGGTTGTCGGCATCATCCTCGTTCGGCTCCTGGGCGAAAATGAAATCCGACATCGCCCCAAGGATGTTGGTGACCGTCGCTCCTGCTTCGCGAATATCGGAGAGCCAGCCGCTGGCGCTGAAACGCCGCGCGACGGCAACGCGCGTCCCAAGGATCAGCGCTCCGTAAACCCCGAGCAGCAGCGCATTCGCATGGAAAAGTGGAAGGCAGGTATAGAGGACATCGCTCGTACCGAGGCTCAACTGCTCGATATAGACCACCGGGTTGAGATGCAGATGGCCGTGCGGCATGACCACGCCCTTCGAGCGGCCGGTCGTGCCCGAGGTGTACATGATCGCGGCAGGATCCCTTATGGTGATGGAGGGTTCGCGAAAGATATCCGTCGTGCTGCGCAACTCGTCGAACGGCACGGCTTTCAACCTTCCCCGCCAAGGGGCCGATGCCTCGTTTTTAGTGACGATGACAACAGCGATCAGTGTCGCCGTACGTTCCTCGATTTCGGCAATGACATCGAGGAACGCTTCGCCGGCTACGATCAGTGCGGCGCCCGAATCGTTGATTACATGGGCGAGATATTCGGAGCGGTATGCAGTGTTGACGGGCACGAGGACGGCGCCGATCATGTTGACGGCGAACCACGTCTCCACGAACTCCAACTCGTTGCCAAGCATCAGGAGCACCCGGTCGCCCGCCTTGACGCCGAGTTCCAAGAGTCCACGGGCCACACGTCGGCTCCGCGCCTCGATATCCCCGAAGGTCACATCGGGCTGGCCACGGAAGCGGAGGAACGGACGATGAGGGAACCGACGTGCACGGTCGGCCAGCACACGCGGCAGCACCCAGTCTGAAACGTTGGAGGGGTCGAAGATCACCAGTTTCTCACCGCGTGGTCAGGCCGCCATCGATAGGGAGCATCACGCCCGTGATCATGGCGGCATCGTCGCTGCTAAGGAATACGGCGGCTGCCGCCACGTCGTCTACGCCGACCAGGCGCTGCATCGGAATGCCGGCCTTGAAGCGGACAAGGAAGCCTTCCTCGTCGCCGGTCCGGCGCGCGATGTCGCGCAAGAGTTCCGTATCGGCCGGTCCGGGGCAAACCGCGTTCACCCTTATCGGCACCGGCGCGAATTCCAGCGCCATGCTGCCGACCAGGCCGCCGACGCCATGTTTGGAAGCGGCATAGGCGGTGAAGCCGGCGCGCACCATGAGGGACTGGATTGACGCCGTGAAAAGAATGGAGACGTTCGCGCCGCTCACGGCACGCTCGCGCAGTGCCGGGATGGCGGCCCGCGTCATCAGGAAGGGACCGGTAAGGTTGGCATCCACCACACGGCGGAATTCTTCCGGCGGTATTGCCTCCACGCCACCCTGCTGCGGAACGCCGGCGTTGTTGTGGAGGATGTCGAGTCCGCCGAAAGACTGAACGGTCTGCCGTACTGCCTCCTCGCACTGAGCGAAATCACAGTGGTCCAAAACAAGCCACCGCGCCGAACCACCAATGCTTTCGGCGATCTCCCGCGCTTTTTCCGCCACGATATCCGTAACCATGACGGCGGCGCCTTCCCGCGCGAACCTGCGGGCGGTCGCGGCACCGATGCCGGATCCGGCTCCCGTGACCAGTGCTGTTTTTCCGTCCAGTCGAGCCATTGGGAATCTCCTCGCTATACTACCAATGTTCTGAATCTGAAAAGGATCAGGCCGCGGCTTTCAGCACCGCCGCATGTCGTCCTGCGATCCGGCCCGAAGTGAACGCCCAGCCGAGATGGTGGCCATGGCCTTCGAGCAGCAACCCGCCTTGCCCGGTTGAACCGGCCGCGAACAACCCCGCGATCGGAGCACCGTCGCTTCGGAGCACTTCCAACTGCTCGGATATCATTACGCCGCCATCCGTATAGACGACGAATGTCTGCAGCGGACCGAGTGCATGATAAGGGCCGGACAGGCCCGCCTCGCCAATCGTCTTGGTCAGTACATCCGGATCGGCTCCGATGGCGCGCGCGACGGCGGCCGCGTCGGCGCCGTCATGGCAGAGGTCAGGCCGCGTACGGCGGTAATCCGGCAGATATGCGTAGGCGACCCCCGGTGCCGTGGAAATGAAATGCGGCCATGCGGAATAGCGCGCCGCCAGCTTCTCCTCGAACAGGATATAGGCTCGATTATCGGCTGTGGCGGCAACCGCCTTTCCCGGCGTTGTGGTGCCGTCGAACACCAGCCGATCTCCCCGGCTCCCTATCAACAGGGCGCCATCCCTGAACAGGCTCATTTCGGGGCCCATCACGGTTGTCATGAACCCCATGACGAAGGGCCGAATAAGCTTGTCGGGGAAATTGTTCATTGCGAAGCGCATGCCGCGTGTCAGGAGACGGTGTGGCGGGATATGGTCGTAAAACGGGCGTTTCGGCGGCCGGACAAAACGGAGTACCGGTCCGAGGGCTAGGTCACTGTTGAGGATCTTGCCGCCGATCTGCTCCACCATGCGCTGACAGTCACCGGTGGCGGTGGGGTTCACGGCCGGTACGCCACCGAGCAGCGGATCAACAAGCTCGGCCTTCATCGCGGAATTGCCGCTATAGTCGCCGCCGGCGAGGATGATCGCCCTGCCGGCACGTATCGCTGCCGGGCCGTACGTTCCATCGGTCTCGACGCCGATTGCCCGATTATCCTCGATGATGATCCGCTTCACATGCGTGGACAGGCGGATTTCCACCCCGAGCTTCCGCGCCCTCCGCGAGAGGTGATAGATGTAGGCCTTCGAGTTGGGCAAGACGATATGCATCCGCGCCACGCGGTGGGGAGGCTCCTCCATCGGCCCGTGAAACTCGATGCCTATTCGCCGCAACCAGGCAAACGTATCGGGTACGTTAGACGTCAGCAGACGACGCAGGACGGGATTGTCACGCTCCACAAGCGGCCCGTCCATCCGTCCGAGATCCTCGAAATGCGCCTCCGTCGTATCGTTGATGCCAGCCCGGCGCTGATGCGGGGTGCCCGACGATGTGACGGACCCGACCGACCAGCGCGTGCTTCCACCAAGCTCGGGGTTCTTCTCCAGAAGCAATACGCGCGCGCCGTTTTCGGCGGCCGAGACGGCCGCAGCGAGGCCGGAGCCGCCGCCCCCTACCACGATGACGTCGCTGTTGCCTGAAATGTCGTTCAAAACTGAGTGTCCATAAGGTTCCGCGCGAAAGGGTCCCGGGATCAGACCGCCAGGTGGGCTGTCACGACGCCGGTATCATTCTTGAGGCTTTCGGGCGTGCCGTTGTAGACGATCGTCCCGCGGTTCATCAGATGGATATGATCGGCAACCTGGCTGGCGAACTGTATATCCTGCGCGGCGAGGAGCATCGTCAGCCCTTCACGCTTCAATTCGAGTATCGCATCGACCAGAGCCTCGACCACGAGCGGCGAAAGTCCCTCTGTCGGCTCGTCGACCAGAAGCAGCTTCGGCTGCCCCATTAAGGTGCGGGCGATGGTCAGCATCTGCTGCTGTCCGCCGCTGAGATAACCACCCTGTCGGGACCGGAATTCATGCAGCGGGGGAAACATGGCGTAGCTGCGGTCCAGCGACCACGAGATACCGCCCGCATTGCTCCGCTCGGCGATCAGAAGATTTTCCTCGACCGTCAGGTCTGGAAAGATACGTCGGTCTTCCGGAACATAGCCGACTCCGAGTTGCGCGATCCGGAAGGCAGGCAGGCCCTGGATCGGACGACCTTCAAACGAAACGACACCCGTTTGCTTCGAGACCAGACCCATGATCGAGCGTAGGCACGTTGTTTTGCCGACACCGTTGCGCCCCAGCAGACAGGCAGAATCGCCGGCCTCGAGCATGAACGAGACGTCGGAGAGAATACGCGCGGCGTCGTAATAGGTTGTGAGGCCCTCGCACTTAAGCACTGTGACTCTTTCCCAGATATACCTCGCGCACGCGCGGATCGGCCCTGACGCTTTCCGGCGCTCCCTCGGCGATGAGCGCTCCCTGGTGCATCACTGCGATACGCTGCGCGAGGGCAAACACCATGTCGATATCGTGCTCGGTAAAAAGGATGCTCAGTCCGAGCCGGTGGTTTACCTCCTTCAGGACGTCGACAACGAGCGCTCGTTCGTCACCGCTCATGCCGGCGGTGGGTTCATCGAGCAGGAGGACGGACGGCGTGCCGGCGAGGGCGATGGCAAACTCCAGCCTCTTGCGGTCCCCGGCCGCCAGTTGACCGGCCAGGCGGTTCCGCGCACCTTGCATCCGCACTTGAGCGAGAAGTTCGTCGACCTCGCTGTTGAGCAGGCGATGCGCCGGCCGAAGAAAATGCCGGCAGCGGCCACGGCGCGCCATCAACGCGATACGTACGTTCTCCGTCACGGTCATTCGAGGAAAGATGCTTGTGATCTGGAAGGATCGCGCAATGCCTCGATGAACCAGGCGATTGGCCGAATACCCGACGATGCTCGTGCCTTCGTGGCGGACGTCGCCAGTGGTCGGCCTCAACGCACCCGACCCCATGTTCAGCAAGGTGCTTTTCCCCGCGCCATTCGGCCCGATCACCGCAAGGATCTCGCCCTTCTGGAGCGATATCTTGATTTCGGAGACCGCGCGGAAGCCACCGAATGTCTTCGAGACGCCGTCGAATTCCAGAATGGGTGCGCTCATGCGCGCGTCCCCCGGCCGGCGCCAGCATCCGCCGGCGCGGTCTCCTTCACGGCCTCGGGGCCATTCTTGCGCGAGCGGGAAACCCAGTGGCGAAGCGTTCCGACCACTCCCTCCGGCAGGAACATGACAAGAAGCAATACGACGATGCCGAATATGAGCAGGGGATATCCGGAATAGCTTGCCACATAGAAGTTCAGGATGGTGAATATCGCCGCGCCGACAGCCGGCCCGAAGAATGTATGGATGCCGCCGGCAAGAGCCATCAGCACAGGCTGCGCGGATTCGGTCCAGTAAAGCATCGATGGGAAAGCCATCTGGTGGAGCGATCCGCTGAGCGCGCCCGCCAATCCGCTAAATGCCCCCGATATGGTGAATGCCGCGACCTGGTAAAGCTTCACATTCAGGCCGACAAAGCTGGCGCGCTGGGGGTTCTCGCGGATAGCAAGCAGAGCCACGCCGAATGGCGAGTTGACGATGAGCCATAGCAGGAAAACGCTCGCGGCGACGATCCCGAGCGTAAGGTAGAAATAGTGCGTCGTGACGAAGAAGTAATCGGGAACCGTAACGGGTAGCCCGTTGTCGCCGCCGGTGAAGGAATACCACTCCGCGATGATCGTGTAGATCAGTTGCGCGAAAGCGAGCGTGAGCATCGCGAAATACATTCCCGACAGCCGGACCGTCAGAAGCGCCACGAGCATGGCGAAAAAACCTGCCACGAAAGGCCCGAACGCGATACCGACCAGCATCGGCAGGCCGAGATGGCCTTGGAGGAGCGCGACGGTGTACGCGCCGAGGCCGAAATAGGCCGCATGGCCGAAGGACAGCAATCCAGTCTGGCCAAGCACCAGATTGTAGGCCGTGGCGAACAGGATGGCGATCAGGACGTCCATGAGGACGAAGAGGTTGCTCTCGCTTGTGGCGTACGGCATCGCCGCCAGAACAAGCACGACGAGCGCGAAGACGGTCACGCTTTTGCCTGCCATTTGCATCCTCAGACCCTGCGCCCCAGAAGCCCTTGGGGGCGAAGGAGAAGTACGGCGCATAGCGCGAGGAAAATGAAGGCGATCGCAAGGCGTGGCGCGACCATGATGCCGAGCGCCTGGACGATGCCGATGATCAAGGCCGCAGCGAAGGCGCCTACGATGCTGCCGCTACCGCCGATGATCACGACGGCGAAGGATTCGATGATGATAGAATTGTCGATCCCGAGCGACACGGAGCCGATCGGCGCGGCGAGCGCGCCGCCGAACCCCGCGAGCAGGGCTCCGAGCGCGAAAACCATCGTGTACAGCCTCGGGACGTTTATACCGAGAGCGCCCACCATTTCGGGGTCGATCACGGCGGCGCTGAGTACGCGGCCGAAACGGGTGCGCTCGATCATAAGGGCTAGCAGCGCCGCGATGACGATTCCGGCGACTATGACGAGGACGTAGTATTCAGGGAAGGGCCGGCCGAGGACCGAGAGGCTCCCATCGAGCATCGGGGGATAGCCGACCGAGCGATAGCTGCCGCCCCAGATGAGCTTGATGCCATCGGCGACGATGAGCGTGATCGCGAACGTCACCATCAACTGGTAGAGATGTTCGCGGCCGGCGATGGGACGCAACAGGAAGAATTCGATGGCCGCTCCGAACAGCGCGACGACCAGCGGTGCCACGATGAGCGAGGCGAGGAAGCCGGCATTGCTGCTTCCGAAGGCGGTCGTGATCGAATAGGTGACGAAGGCAGCCAGCATGTAGAGCGAACCGTGACAGAAGTTCGGTATCCGCAACACGCCGAAAATCAACGTCAAGCCGGAGGCGACGACGAACAGAACCATTCCACGACTGACGCCACTGAGCAACTGTATGAGGATATCGATGATCATCCGGTGATCGCGCTTGCCTGGGCCAGGGTGGAGAAGGAAGCGGCATCGGAACGATGCCGCTTTTCGATTTGTCTGGGCTCGATCAGCTCTTGCGCTGGGCCAGGATTTCCTCGGGCGTCGGCCAGACGGTCTCGGCGGGAATGCGCTTGATGTCGACCAGTCCCTTGAAGGGCAGCCCCTCGACCTTCCCGGTCGTACCGAGGAACGAGGGCACATTCGCCTGATGATCCACCTCACGGAAGGTCAGCGGTCCCTGCAATCCGTCGAACTTCAACTTGGCGATGGCGTCCGCGACAGCATCCGAATCCATGGACGGAGCGTTCTTTATGCCGTCGGCCAGGATGCGCATGCCGTCATAGCCCATCACAGCCCAGTCGGAGGGGAATGAATTGTACTTCGCCTGGTATTTCTTGATGAACTCCGACATGGCCGGGCTATCCGTACCGAACGGAGGCGCATACATCTGCCCTATGATCCCATCAGGCATATCGTTGCCCAGCGCCTTCAGGTCATCCAGGAAAAGCAGCGTGGCGAATTTGGTCTTGTCGAAGAGACCGTAAGGCTTGGCCTGCTTGATGAAGGCGATCAGGTCCGCTCCCCAGAGATAGGAGAAGACGATGTCCGGCTTCGATGACATGAGCTGCGTGATATACGGCGTAAAGTCTTGTTCGCCCAGCTTCGGCCATTGCTGGTCCACTACCTTGGCATTCGGATTAACCTTGGCGAGCCAATCGGTGAAATACCCGATCGCCTGATGCGAGGCCTCGTAGTCGCCTCCGATGAATGCGATCTTGCTGTTGTCCTTGCCGATACCTTCCGCCATGGCCCGCGCCAGCATCGTGCCGCTCGGGACGATGGTGAAGAAGTATTTATGGAAGAGCTCGCCCGTCAGGCGCGGCGTGTTGGGGATCGTCATGACGACGACCTTCTTGTACTGCTTCGCGACACCGCTTACCGCGACGCCGACCGAACTTGCGTCGGGACCGATCAGGTAGTCGATCTTTTCGCGAACGATGAGGTCACGCGTGAGGCTGGCGCCCAGCGCAGGCTTCAATTGCGAGTCCCGGACGAGAAGCTCAAGCTTGCGGCCCTTGACGCCGCCGGCTTCATTGATTTCGTCGATTGCCATCTTGACCGCATTGACCTGCGCCGCCGCGTAGGTGGCCGCGATGCCGGTGAGGTCGGTGGTAAGGCCGATCTTGATGGGGCTCTCGTCGGCCCGCGCTCCCATCGGGGTCAATGTCATTGCCGCCGCGAACGCAGCCGACGCCGCGAGCGACATGGCGCGCCTTAATATCGGTAGACCGATCATATTCGATGTTCCTCCGCTAGATACGCACCTGCCCGGTGCCGCCGGTTCAAGCGACCTTGTTAGCGACCCGCTTCTTCGAGCGGCCCGACCGATAAACCGATTGTCCGACAAGCGGCATATTAGCCAAACCCTGTTGGTCCGCAAGCACAAACTCCGCCTCCTGAGGAGGCAAAATGACACCTGATAACGGGATTGCTGGTGAAAACAGCGGCGCTCCGAATTCGCGCCGTGCCAAGACAGGTCAGCGCGGAGCGACCAACCCCTCGGAAGGGGTGCTGAGAGGCTTGTCGGGATTGGCTCCGGTCCGGAGATAGCCACGGCGGAAATCGGCCATATGACGCGTCATCCACTCCTGCGCCACAACCTTGTCCCTGGCGGACAGTGCCTGGCAGATTTTCCTATGCGCTTCGATCACGCGCTCGTATGTCTTGATCGTCGGCAGGATGGTCTGCCCCGCAGGCAGGAACAGCAGGCTGATGGGTTCGCGCATCAGACGAAAGACCTTGTTCCGGCTCGCGCGGGCGATGATGTCGTGGAATTCGATGTCCAGCTTCACGAACTGTTCTGTTTCCTGGCCGCACGCCTCCATGGCGGCTATGTTCTGTTTCAGGGCGTCCAGTTCGTCGTCTGAGATATGTTCCGCCGCCCGCTCGGCGATTGCCGGCTCGGTTATCATGGACGCGTCCCACAGTTCCTGGAACGTCACCTGATGCATGGACAGCGCGCGGGAGGCGCGGGTCGCGAGCTCGCGGAAATGCGGTAGCCGTACTTCCAGCGTCATGCGTCCTACGCGTGAGACGAGCCCGCTCTCCTCGAGAAGCCGCAACCCTTCCCTTACCGTCGAGCGGTGCACACCGAACTGCTTGGCGATTTCGGTCTCTGCCGGAAGCCGGTCGCCAACCTTCAATCGGCCTTCGACGATGTTCTGCTCGATTGCGTCGGCTACGACGCGATAGGCCGGGTTGATTGTCAGTTTGTCGAAAATCGAATCTGACATGCGTGTTCTTCCACTTTCATTTCCGTCTTGCGAATGGCACAGGCGCCCGTCGCGCGCAACGGAGAGTGTTCACGGTCAAGTCGCCGATAGAACTTCCGCCTCCACTTCCAGGATCGACCGCAGGGCCTCAGCTCTTTCCTTCAAGTGCGTATACTGGGCTTCCAGATACGGATCCCCGTTAGCCTCGAGCCTAGCGGCGATTGCGATTATCTCCTGGACCGACGCACACTGCTCCTCCAGTGACAGCATGTTCTGCCGATTCATTTTTTACCTCCCGCCGAAAGACCTGCCTTGCGCTCGTCCGTCCAGCGCCGCGTCTTGTAATCGTAGTTCGGTAGTTCTGTCCGGTCGACGATCCGCAACTCCATATTCACATTCGTCACCTGCTTGAGCTCGCCGCGAATGCCATCAAGCAGGGTCGGTAGTTGGCCATCGGCAAGCGCCGCTGCCTCCTCGCCGAGCGCGAGGCGAATTTCGACCTCGGTACGCCCGCTGTCACTGGTATATACGCGTCCCGCATATTCCGAGATCGCCTTCGTACGGAATAGAACCTGATCGACGGCGGCGGGCCAGATATTATTGCCCCTTATCTTCATCATGTCGTCGATACGGCCCATGCCGCCTGCCTCGAAGGCGGTCCATCGACGCGAGCAGGAAGGATCAGCGGGATCGACAACGCGTACCTTGTCGCCCGTGCGGAAACGAATGACGGGCGAGCCTACAATATCGAGATTGGTCAGCACGATTTCGCCCTCTTCGCCTGCCTTGGCCGGGCGCAACGTTTCGGGATCGAGGATCTCGACCACGTTATGCCAGTCGAATACGTGCATGGCGCCGCGTCTTCCGTCCCGGACCGCGCCGGCATCGCATGTCGAAGCGATGAAGCCGGCACCCTGCGTGCTGCCATAGCCTTCGTGAACGGGAATGCCCCAGAATTCCTGGATACGCAGCGCCCAGTCGACCGGATACCCTTCCGCGGCAATGAAAAGGGTGCGCATCTTTGGAAAGGCGACCTTGGGATCGATATGGCGCTTCCGCAGAGCCTCCGTCAGCGTGTGGAGGTAGCTGGTCGACGCGTAGATAAAGGCAAAATCGCGGAATCGAAGCATCAGATCGATTTTGGCGTCCGTCGACATTCCCCCTCCCACGGAGAAAGCGGTCGCTCCCGCCAGCCGGAATCCCTCGCCCGGTCCCCAGCCGCCCGTAGTCAGTCCGCCGGCTGGAACGCAGTTCAGTGCCAGATCGCCCTGGCGGAGGCCGGCAAGATACCAAGGCAGATAATGAAGATAGCCCTGCATCGCCACGTCATGATTGGTTCGCCCGTAGACTTCCTGTCCCTGTCCGGATGTGCCGCCCGTGAGATTGACCATGACCACTTCCCGGCGCGATACCCCGACTCGCGCGCCGAAGGGCGGATTTGCGGTCTGGTCGGCCAGACAATCCGGCTTTCCCATGGTCGGGATAATGGCCGAGAAACCATCAAGGTCGCACACGCGACCGAGATCGACCTTGGCTCTGTCGAACCGCGCCCGATAGAAGGCATTCCCGTGATATTGACGTTCAAGCTGCCGCTTGAGCTTGGCGAACTGGAGCCCGAGAATCTCCTCTCGCGACATCGCCGAGAGGCGCGTCAGCACCTGCGAATCCAACCGCTGCATCATATCCTCCCTGACCGCACGCGGCAGCTACTTTCCCTTCATCCGGGGCGCCCGCTTCTCGGCGAAGGCGGACAACCCTTCATAGGCGTCGTGACTGGTCGTGGCGTAGTTCTTCACAAATTGCAGTTCAAGTTCGAGCGCGGCATCACGCGCATTGAGGTGGCCGGTATTGACCAGATATTTCGCTCCCCGAAGGCCGAGCGGGCTCTTGGCCAGAAGCTCGGCGAGGAGTTCATCGAGGGCATGATCCAGCTCCGATAATGGGAAGGACTTGGTGACCAGCCCCATTTGCTCGGCCTCGACTCCGCCGACGCCCCTGCCTGTCATAAGGAGGTATTTCGCCCGCAAATGGCCGACGGCACGCGGCAGTCTCTGCGAGCCGCCGGCACCCGGCAACTGGCCGAAGTTCAGGTGACCGTCGGCGATGCGGGCCTCATGGGCGGCAAGGACGATGTCACAGGCCAGCATGAGTTCGACTCCGCCCGCGACGCAATGTCCATGCACGATCGCAATATAGATCTTCGATGACCGTTCGATCGCCTCCAGCAGGCCGTTGAAGGCACGCAGGAAAGCCGTGAACTCGTCAGGCGCCCGATACAGTTCCATATAGCCTTCAAGGTCGCCCCCGGCGGAAAAGGCGCGTCCCGCCCCGCGAAGCACGACTATCGATACCCGCGGGTCCTCATCGATCTCCGCGACTATCCGTGAAAGAGCTTGGACCGTCCGCTTGTCCAACGGATTCAATTGATCCGGCCGGTTGAGGACAACCGTGGCAACATCTCCATCGATGGCGACCCTGATCAATTGTTCGGCGGGTTCGCTCGGTACCGGCGCTTCGGCCATGAAGAAGAACACTCCCTATGAATAATGCTCTATGCCACTTGTCGGACAGACCGGCAATAGGATAACTAGAGCGGACTCTTATCGGCAAGGCAGAGAGAAACGTGTTCAAGCTGCGCGACAAGTATGCGATCGCTGGTATCGGCGAGACGGCCTATAGCAAGAATTCCGGCACGACCGTGCTCAATCTGGCGGCAGAGGCTTGCCTCAAGGCTGCTTGGGATGCCGGAGTCGAGATCGAGGAAATCGACGGGCTCGTCAGCTATAATTTCGGCGACTCGGTACCGGCGATAGCGGTGGCCACGGAACTCGGCATACCGGCGGCGGGTTACGCCGTCGATTTTGCCGGCGGCGGCAATGCCGCCAATCTCATAACGCTGACCGCGGCGGCCGCGATCGAGAGCGGCCTTGCGCGCAATGTCCTGTGCTTCCGGGCGATGAACGGCCGCTCGGGATTCCGTCTTGGTGGGGGTCGGGAATTCGAGGCCAGGGGCATCACCCAGTACACTGCTCCTTTCGGCTGGATCACCTATCCGCAGGCGATGGCGATGTGGTGTCGACGTCATATGGTGGAATACGGCACCACGCCTGAGCAATTGGGCGAGGTAGCGATCTCCTCACGCCGGAATGCCGCGCTCAACGAGCGTGCCATGCAGCGGACGCCGATAGACATGGATGATTATCTTTCCTCCCGAGCCATCGTGGAGCCGTTCCGTCTGCTCGACATCTGCCTGGAAAGCGACGGAGCCTGCGCCGTTCTCGTAACCTCGGCCGATCGCGCCAGGGATATGAAGCACCGGCCCGTATACATCATGGGCGGCGCATATGGGGGCGGTCCCAACCAGGGCGAAGATTTGTTCGACGCAATCCGCTGGCCTGACCATTCGCGGAATTATTCGGCTTATATCCGGGACGAACTATGGGGGAGTGCCGGAATCGGCCCCTCCGATATTGATGTCGCCGAAATCTATGACTGCTTCACCTATAGCGTACTCATGCAGTTGGAAGGTTTTGGCTTTTGTGGAGAAGGCGAAGGTGGCCCCTTTGTCGAAAGCGGCGCCATACGACGTGAAGGCAAGCTGCCTGTCAATACACATGGCGGTCTCCTCTCCGAAGCCTACATCCATGGCTTCAACCACGTGCTGGAAGCGGTTCGCCAACTGCGCGGCGACGCGGGCGAACGGCAGATTGCCGACGCCGAGATCGCGCTGACGACCGCCGGTGCAATGACCTGCGGCAGTGCGATGGTCTTGAGACGCTGAGGAAAAGCAATGAATCAAATGCTCAAGCCGGTACCGGCACCGGACGCAGACTCCAGGCCGTTCTGGGATGGCTGTCGCGATTACAAGCTTATGGTGCAGTGCTGCACGGAATGCGAAACATTCCGCTTTCCTCCACATCGTTTCTGCCCGCACTGCAGGTCCGAACAAAGGGAATGGGTGGAAGCGAGTGGCAAGGGCGAGGTCTTCAGTTGGATCGTCGTGGTCCATCCCGTTCCGCGTGAGGTCTATGCGGGGGATGTTCCCTATGTCGTGTCCCTTATAAATCTCGACGAAGGCGTGCGCATTGTCAGCAACATCATCGACTGCGACCCGCACGCGGTCGAGGCAGGCATGCGCGTGGAGGTCGCCTTCCAGCCCGCGCGAGATGATATCGTTCTGCCGGTATTCAGGCCGGCCAAGGGTTAAGAGGGTCGGAGGTCCGTCATGGCGAACCCTCTCTTCGAGCTTTCCGGCCTTGTCGCGCTCGTCACGGGCGGGGGAGGGGGGCTCGGCACGCTCGTGGCGAAAACGCTCGCCCGCGCAGGCGCAAAAGTGGCGCTCCTGGCCAGATCGCGCGAGGCGTGCGAGCGGACGGCGGAAACCATTCGGCAGGAAGGCGGCGAGGCTTTCGCCTGTGCCGCCGATGTGACGGACGCCGAACAGGTCCGCGCGGCTGTGGATTTCGTCTCGTCGGAAGTCGGGCCGGTCGACATCCTTGTGAACAATGCCGGCGTGACTTCACCAAAATCGTTCCTCGATCTCGATCTCGAGACCTGGGACCGCATCATGGATGTGAGCGCCAAAGGCGCCTTCATCTGCATACGCGCCGTTGTTCCGTCGATGATGGAAAGGCGTTCGGGGACGATCATCAACATGGGCTCGATCCTCTCGACGCGTGGCCTGGCAAACCGCTCCGCCTACTGTGCCGCCAAGGCAGCGTTGGCCAATTTGACGCGGTCGGCCGCGGTCGAATTCGGGCCGTACGGTATAACCGTCAACGCACTTGCGCCGACCGTTGTCGTAACCGATCTGAACCGGGAACTGGTACATACGCAACCGCAGCTCTACCAGGCGATTATCGATCGGACGCCCTTGGGAAGGCTTGGAGAACTCGATGATCTGAGAGGAGCCGTCCTCTTTCTGGCTTCGCCGGCAGCGGCGTTCGTCACAGGCCAGATCCTGCACGTCGACGGCGGTTATACGGCAAGCTGAGGACTCATGGGCGATTTATCGAGTTCGAGCCCTGCCGGGTTCGACCGCAAGCAGCTTGGCGCCTATCTTGCCGGCCGGCTGGACGGCGATTGGCAAAATCTGGACTTGGTGCAGTTCGTCGGCGGACAATCGAACCCGACCTTTCTGCTGAAAGCGGGCGCAAACCGTTACGTCCTGCGCAAGAAGCCCGCCGGCAAGCTGCTGCCCTCGGCCCATGCCGTCGATCGCGAATACAGGATCATGAGCGCGCTGGCGAACACCGACGTCCCTGTGCCGGCGATGCGGCTTTTCTGCGATGACGAGGGGGTCATCGGGACGCCGTTCTTCATCATGGACTTTGTCGACGGACGCGTGGTGAAGGACGCAGCGCTGCCCGACGCTCTTTCGGCCGAACGCCGGGCGACATTCGAGGCGATGGGAGAGGCCATCGCGGCCCTCCACAATGTGGATGTCGATGCAGCGGGGCTTTCGGACTACGGGCGGCCGGAAGGATATTACTCGCGACAGGTAGCGCGCTGGACGAAACAGTATCGGGCCTCCGAAACGAGTCGGATCGATCCGATGGAGCACCTGATCGAGTGGCTGCCGGAAAACCTGCCGGCAGGGGAGCGCCCTGCCCTGGTTCATGGCGATTTCCGTATGGAGAATTTGATCCTGCATCGCGACGAGCCGCGCGTGCTTGCGGTGCTCGATTGGGAACTCTCCACGCTAGGCGATCCACTAGGCGATCTCGCCTACAATTGCCTGCCTTGGCATTTGCCCCCTCACGCGTTTGGAGGCTTCATAGGACGCGACCTGCCAGGATTGCCGGAGGAATCCGACTATCTCGCAGCTTACTGCAAAAGAACAGGCCGTGATGGTATCGACGGCTGGTCCTTTTACGTCGCTTTTGCGCTTTTTCGCCTTGCCGCAATCCTTCAGGGCGTCTACCGGCGCGCGCTGGACGGCAACGCCGCCTCTCCCGACGCAATGGAGCGCGGCCGGCTCGCCGGCCTGTGTGCCGAGCAGGGCTGGCGTGAAGTGACACAGGCATAGCAGAGAGAAGCGATTTCGCATTAGTCGCGTGACATGGGCAATCCGCCTGTTTCCGGCGCCCTTTGAACGATGTCTTCTGCGGCAATGAGGCCGAAAACGAGCGCTCGCATCAGTCCGCCGATGTAACCGATCGTCGGACCGCCTTCAAAGCCTCCGGCGCTGTTGCCGGCAGCGTATAGATACCTGATCGGCTTTTTGTTCCTGTCGAGGACGCGCGCCGATGCGTCGATGCGAAGCCCGCCCATGGTGTGAGTGATGGCGGCTCGTCCGGGAGCAGCATAGAAAGGCGGGGCCTCGATTGGGCGGACTTTGGTGCCAGGGTCTGTCCTTGTGGGCGCAAGATCTCCGAGCTTCCCGGCGGCGACTTTCTCATTATGTTCGGCAATGAGAGCTGCCAGTCGATCCCCGGGAATGCCGGCATATACGGCAAGCGTGCCGAGGTCCTCCGCCTTGTAAAGCGTGCCGCCGGCACGCTCGAGATTCGGGTTGGGAGGTGCGAAAAACTCGCGGCCTGCTTCGTTCCAGATGGCGTCGTCGAATATCGCGAAGACCGGGCGTGGATCCCAGCGGCGCGCAATGGCATTGGCCATGTGGACGCCGCCGCGGCCTTCGTCGGTGAAGCGGTTTGCATCGCTGTCCGCAAGCAATCCGGCGCCGGCGACAAAGTCGAGAAAGGGAAAGGGCCAGAGCCTGTCGTTTGAAAGCGCGTCGGCACTGAGGATGTGCCCGTAGAAAGACTCCATGCCGATCGTATCGGCCCCGATTGCCTCGGCGATCCGGATGCCGTCGCCGGTCGAAGTACCCGGTCCCCGCTGAACCAGAAGGTCCGGGTTTGGCGTTATATGTCGCCTCAGCATCCCGACGTCGCCCTGGAAGCCGCCGTCGGCGATTACTACCGTACTGGCGGAAAGCCGAAGCGTCTGCTCTCCATGCCGTGCAATCACCTCTGCGCATGCCCCTTCGCGCGGAAGAATCTCCATGGCGCGCTTTCCGCGCTCGATCACCACGCCGGACAGAGCAAGCCGTTCCTCCAGGAGCCGCATCATGCGGTCGGCACCCAGATCGCGCCACAAAAGCCCAATGCCGTCATGGAAGCCGAGCGGCTCCAGAATACAGTCTTTCCAACCCTCGTCCGGCTGTAGCGATGCGGTCGTTATCCCTTGTCGACAGAGCCACTCGACGGCACGGCGGCTGTTGCTGGCCAGCGCATCGGCGATTTCCGGCTCGACATAGCCGGCCGTTCGGTCGCGGATAGCACGGGACAACAGGGACGCATCCTCGAAAACCGAACGGAAAGCCACATGGAGGACGCCGCCGCTGTATCGCGTATTGCAGGGATAATCTTCTTCCTCGCGGACTTCGAGGATCCTCGCCGGAAAGCCCATCTCGGTCAGGCGCAGTGCCGTTGCGAGGCCGGCAAGTCCAGCCCCTATGATGACGACTGGGGCTTCGCGGCGGCCGGGGTTCCGAGGCATGGCACTGTCAGCGGCATCCATGGTGGTGGCTTTCCTTCAACACGGAGCATGACAACCGTTCAAACCTTGCTGGCGCTTGTAGGCTGGACATCGCTCCATTATACCTGTCCGACAATCCTACAGAAAGCGCAAGTGTGGATAGGGACAGCTTACTTGATGTCGTGGTCGTGGGAGGCGGCTTGGCGGGGCTGGTCACGGCGGCACGCGCTGCGGAAATGGGCCTCGACGTGACCGTCGTCGAGCAGGGGAGGGATCGACGCTATCCGTGCAATTCGCGATATTCTGGAGGCATTCTGCATTTCGCCTATAATGATGTGCGGTCGGAGCCGGAAACTCTCGCAGCCGTTGCCAAGCTGGCAATGGGGGAGGACGCAAACGAGGATCTGATCACGGCGTCCGCCGGCGCGGCCGGTCCGGCTTTGGACTGGCTTTCCCGCTTCGATACCCGCTTCGTCAGATCCAGCCCCGTTGAATGGCACCGATGGACGCTGGCTCCGCCGCGTCCGCTCAAGCCCGGTCTCGATTTCCCCGGCTCCGGACCTGATACGCTCCTTGAAACCCTGTCGGGGACCGTCCGGGCGCTTGGCGGGGAAATTCTCCTCGGACATCGCGCCACCGATCTTTCGCGAGACGGTGACCGCTGGGTTCTCGTCGCTGATGGCGAAGAGGGCTCCCGACGGCTAGGCGCCCGATACGCGGTTCTGGCGGACGGAGGGTTCCAGGGCGACAGGACACTGGTTCAGCGCTACATTTCCCAACGGCCAGATCTCCTCGTGCAGCGAGGTGCCGGCACAGGTGCTGGTTTCGCAGTTCGCATGGCCGGGAAGCTCGGCCTCGGTCTTACCGGTATGGACCGATTCTACGGTCACGTATTGAGTAGGGATTCGCTGACGAACCCTGGATTATGGCCCTATCCGCAACTCGACCCTTTGGCGGCGAATGGTATTGTTGTCGGGCCGGATGGACTACGCTTCGCGGACGAGGGACGCGGGGGTGTCTATATCGCCAACGAGATCGCCAAATTGCCTGACCCATCGGCGGCATGGGCTATCCTTGACGAGGCGATCTGGGGAAGCGCTGGCCGCCAATCGCTTTATCCGCCCAATCCCCATCTTCTGGATGCAGGCGGCACGCTGCTCCGGGCCGAAACGCTGGACGAATTGGCCCGAGCCTGCGCGCTCGATCCTTCTGTCCTCGCGGAGACCGTCTTCGAGTATAACCGCGCAGTCGAGGCCGGTACGGACTCCCTTGCTCACCTGGACGTTCCGAGGTCGCGAAACGCGCTAGCCATCCGCGGTCCCTATATCGCCGTGCCAATTGCCGCCGGGATCACCAATACGATGGGTGGTCTCGCCGTCGACGCGAATGCCAGGGTTATCGACCGGAATGGCAATCCGGTCGAAGCTCTCTACGCCGTTGGCGCGTCGGCGGGCGGACTGGAGGGCGGTCGAAATGTCGGTTATGTCGGCGGTCTCATGCGTGCTTTGACGAGCGGTCTCCTCGCGGCAGATGATCTTGGGCGCGTTTCCGGCTACATTGGACAATCATCCCGGAACGAGCCGAGCTCGGAAAATGCCGTGGCACCGCGGTCACGACCGAGACCGACCGTACTTCGGGTGCTCGCCCATCGTCCTTTCGCCATATCGGCAACCACCTCCGCCATCGCATTCGCAATCGTACTCGTTTTGGCCTGGCCGATCATCGCTAACCTCGCCCTGCTGCCGGCCGCCGGCATCGGCGCCATCGTCTTCGTACTCGCCAAGGCCTTTTGCGAACTGGCGGCAATCATTCTCGACGTGCTGGTTCCTGGCTGAGAGATCTCGACGCGTTTTACTCTCAAACGCACATCGAGGAGATGGCCGAATATCCGGAAACAGACGACGGCCATGAAGCCGTGCATTCCAACCTGCCAAGCCACAAATGACCGCGTCCCGGCCTCCGGATCGCCATCGTTCAGGATCGAATTACCGGTTCCCGATGCATCGATGAAGTCGCCGCCTCCGCCCGATATCTACGGATCGCGTCGGCAACGAAAATGCGCGACAGCGCGTGATAGAGCGGTTCGTGCGAGATGATACGGGCAGTGCCATAGCCAAGCATTGCAGTGACCATCAGCGCGATGACATTGTCGTGGTTGCCGGTCATTTCCAGGATGATGACGAAAGCGGTCATCGGCGCCTGGACGACGCCGGCGAAATAGCCGGCCATGCCGAGTAGGGCTGCTATGCCGGTACCGCCGCCGAATATCAGGCTCAGCGAGGAACCGATGCCGGCTCCCACCGCCAGCGACGGGGCGAACAAACCGCCCGGTATGCCAGAAACCGTCGACAGAACGCCGGCCGCCAATTTCCCGACAAAGAAAAACCACGGCAGCGGCGCCCCCTCGATTGCACCGCGCGCCTGTGCATAGCCGGTGCCAAAAGTCAGCCCGCCCGAGGCGATACCGATAAGCGCCACGCCGATGCCGCACAAGCCGGCCACCAGTAAGGTGCGTAGCAGCGGCTGCAGCACGTTCCAGCGTCTTATCTGACGTGTTCCCTTCAATACCAGCAGGGAAAACAGCGCGCCAAGGCTGCCGCCGATCACGCCGCAGGCAAGGATCAGGGGCGCGTCGGCAACGAAGGACACCGTGCCTTCCGCGATGCCGAAATAGGTGTAGTTACCGAGAAGACCGAGGGAGGCGAGGCCGGCAAGGATGACCGCTGTCAACACCAGCCCGTTGGTGCGCGCCTGATAGGTGCGGCCCATCTCCTCGATCGCGAAAACGATGCCGGCAAGCGGCGTGTTGAAGGCGGCGGCGACGCCGGCGGCCGATCCGGCGAGTATCAGGCCTTTCGCCTGTGCCATGCCGCCCCAGCGGGCCACCTGCAGCATGATAGAGGCGCCGACCTGCACCGTCGGCCCCTCGCGACTGATGGATGCGCCACATAGCAAGCCGAGCAGCGTAAGGCCGATCTTGCCGACCACCATCCTCAAGGACAGCAGGCGGCTGCGTTCTTCTTCATCGCGAAGGTGGCGGGCGGCGATCGCCTGCGGGATGCCGCTGCCTTGCGAATTGGGAAAATAGACATGGGCCGCCCATGCGCACAGCATGAAGCCGACGGGCGTCACGAGAAGCGGCAGCAGGCCGCGCCAGCCGTCGCCATCGCCAATGATCGCGTGGAAACCGAACTGCGCGATATCCGCCAGCTTGGCGAAGAGCACGCTGACCAGACCAACGGTCACGGCACCGGTCCAGAACACGAGACGCGGCTGCCACACGCGGCGAGAGCCCCACATGGCGCGGGTGCGGCGGAGCATTGGGTTTCGTGGGAACGCGTGATGCATCTTGTATGCTTTAGACTGGCATAATGCCGTCGCCTAGAGTCATGGCGAAAAACACCTCGCTTCAAACCAAAGAGAGGCCGCAAGCATCGTGGCTCGCTTGTCCTGCCCGTCTGATCGCATTTATCGGACATGAAACAAAGGCGGCTATGCCGCGACGATTGGTCGGGCTGATGACGAGGCGGAGATGCCGTAGCTTGGGATAGGTTTTCGGCATTTGGACGCCTGCGGACGCCCTGTAACACAAGCTGGGGACGGAAGCGGGTGGCCATGGCGCAGGGTTTCAGCATTCCCACCGAAATGACGCAGACCGCGCGCCGCGGCCACGGTTTTTACGTCTCCATGGCGGTGCTGGGCACCTTCCTGTGGTGGATGTCGACTTATCGCATGTCGGAAATGCCCTTCTGGGCGCCGTGGGATTTCTCGCCTCTCTGGTTCATCGCGATGGCCCTAGCCGTCTATTGGTACGCGCGGGGTCTGGCATGCAGGCCGCCGGCCGAGCGTCCGGCGTTCTGGCGTACCAGCTTTTACTATGCCGGCGTCGTGCTGATCTGGATCGTTCTGCAGACGCGGTTTGAATATATGGCGCAGCACATGTTCTTCCTGAACCGCGCCCAGCACGTAGTCATGCATCATATCGGGCCGTTCCTGATCGCGCTCGCCTGGCCCGGTGAGACGCTGACCGCGGGCATGCCTGACTCTGTGAAAAGGTTGATGTGCTGGCGTCCGCTGAAGGCGGTCGTGGCTATCGTCCAGCAGCCTTTCCTGGCGGCTGTTCTGTTCTTCGGGCTGATCGCACTGTGGCTGACCCCGTCGATCCATTTCCGCGCAATGATCGACCCGGAGCTCTATACGGTGATGAACTGGTCGATGGTGGTCGATGGCCTGTTCTTCTGGTGCCTCGTTCTCGATCCGCGCCCGGCGCCGCCGGCCTATACGTCCTTCGCGACAAGGGCGGCGCTCACCATGCTGGTCATGTTTCCCCAGATCCTCATAGGGGCGCTGATCGCATTCGCCCAGCGTGACATCTACACGTTCTACGACTGGTGCGGCCGCCTCTATCCGTCCGTCAGTGCGATCGACGACCAGCAATATGGCGGCATGATCGTCTGGATACCGTCGGCGATGATGAGCGTCGTCGCCCTTATCGTCGTCATCAATTTCCTGCGGCAGGCCGAGGAAAGACAATGGAGCGAGGAAGATACGGAAAATGCGACAGGCCCCATCATCGCGTCGGCTCCGTGGACGGGCCGTTAGGCTTTTGCCGTTCGCAGCAGGTTTTGCGCTGTTCACGGGTATGATGTTTCCGGCATCCGCCGACGAGGCGGGGATGACCATCTCGAACGCGTGGGTGCGCAGCATCGTGCCATCCCGGCCGGCGGCCGGCTATTTCACGCTGAAGAACACGACCGGGAAGGATCGCAAGATCGTCTCGGCCGCCTCGTCCGATTGCGGCATGCTGATGCTGCATCGCTCCGAGCATAATGGCAGCGAGCACATGGCGATGGTCGATAGCGTCGATGTGCCGGCGGGCGCCTCTGTGTCGTTCGCACCCGGCGGCTATCACCTGATGTGCGTGAAGCCGGGCGAGCGGGTGAAGCCCGGCAATACCGTCAAGATGACGCTCAGTTTCGACGACGGCGGCACGCTGACGGCCGATTTCAAGGTGCGCAACGCGAAGGGCGAATAGCAACGCGAGAAGCGCTGCCGTTCACACCATGCCTTGCAGCCATCCGAGCCAGCCGGATTGTCCACTGTCGCCGATCAGTCGATGAAGATCGGCCTCGATGCCTTTCAGGTCGGGTTTGCCGACGCCAAGGTTGCCGATCAAAAGCCTTGCCTTGCCTTCCTTGCCGAAGACATAGATGGCGGGGCTATGGGAGACTTCGTATCTGGACGGTTCGTTATTTGGCTTCACCGAATAGGCAATCCGGTAGCGACGGGCGAGTGCGGCCAGCTCGTCCGCTGTGCCGACGAGGCCGTCCACCTGTGGCGCGAACGCATCCGTATACTGATTGAGCACTTTCGGCGTGTCGCGGTCCGGATCGACGGTGACGAACAGGACACGCACCTTGTTCGCCTCCTTGCCCAGCCCCTTCAATATCTCCGCTACATTGGCGAGCGTGGTCGGGCAGACGTCTGGACAGAAGGTATAGCCGAAATAGAGCAGCGCCACCTTGCCGCGATAATCGGCCGCGGTGACCTCCCTGCTGTCCGCGGCGCGGGTCATGCTGAATTTCAGGTCGGGTGAAATGCTGGTGACATCGGTCGCATGCCAGCCTTCATCCCTGTTGCAGGCCGAAAGTGCCACGCTCATCGAAGACAGGACGAGAGCGACCGCAAGCGCGCGGAATGCCGGATAAATGCTCATGGCGGCGTCGAGAATACGCGGCGCCGCTACGGCCGCCAGCCCTCAAATTGCCGCAGCAAATGGTGGGCCTGCGACCGCCAAGCGTAGCCGGCTTCTCCTTTCAGGAAGAAGTAAAGCCGATCACCGGGGTCCTGTTATCATCGACTTACTAGCAGTTGACGCGATGTCCGATCATGCTTTCGGCCAGCGAAACGAGCAGGTACCGCTCGCGCTGACCGGCGCGGTAGTGTTGCAATAGCGTCCGGGCGACCTCTTCCTGAGTTTCCTCATCCACGAGCGGATAATTGGCCGCTGCGGATTCATACACTTTGGCGAGAAATTCGAGGTCCTGCTGTGTGAGTGTGCTGCTTTGGGGGTTTTCAAGAGCCGGCGTCGACATGGGCTTGCTCCCTGGGGGCACAATCCACTCCGGCTGCTGATGTAGCGCAGAGCCTTCGTCCGGCAACGGACCGCTTCGGATCCAGGCCCCCCGGATACGCCTGAGAAGACTGACTACTCATCCGATGGATGGACATCGTGATATCGGCAGCTACCGGCATGGATCCTGCCAAAAGCATCGGAATCCATATGCCGGGCACGAAAAGCCCCGCCGCCTCCCTTCCGGCGGGGCATCGACGCAGGGAGTGGACAAAAACTGCGCCGAACCTGTCGACGCTAACACGCGAAGGATGGTTCTGCTCTCCTTACATGCCACATTGGGACCAATGCGTGCTCGGTATCAGGCCAAAGTCCATGCATCGAGCGACAAGGGCCCGGCCGTCTTTCGGCAATCGGGGGCGACCGTAAAGTTGGTATCGGAAAAATGAGCGATCTCGCGATACGCGCTCTGTACAGTTCAGTGGAGCTGAAAAATATGCATGGATGCAGGCGCAGCGCGGCTACAGGGAGGCACGGCCGGCTCTTGGGCGCTTTATGCACTGATCCAGGCAGCAAACCACCACATGCTCCAGATGGTAACCCCATACGCCATGACAACCCACAGCCAGAAGGGTGCGGCCAGAAGCTTAAGATCACGGAATTTTAGATCATCCGGATCGGGCTTGTCGTGCATCCTGCTTCTCCAGACCTGTCGCAATGTATCGGCATCGCTTCCCAGCGTCTGATCTTTAAGATGGCCGGGTCGGTTTGTTTCAAAATAGGACTATGGTCCGATCACGAAACGCATTGGTCCCATTGGGCAGAAAAATGGGAACATTGGCGTCCTTTTATTTGTTGAATGCCATCGACAAATCTGGTGTGGCAGTGTCCCCTTCCTGCACCAATACCCGTCGGTCCCGCTGGCTCTGGCCAGCGGGATTATACTTCAGATCACAGATCCATTTCAGCCAGTGAACCCCCGGCGTCGATTGTAGTATCTGCCCGGCGGAAGCGATATTATGTGCCGATTGCCACTTCGATCCCGCATGATCCCCGATAAGATGGCGTCGCCGGAACGTATCGGATCATTGATCGTTAAAGACAACACCTTCGAGGACACCGTCCCGCGAGGCGTGTTGTTGTGTCTTCGTGGAGGAGAAAGGCAGGACGTGGCGGTCAGACCGGCCATTGACGATGCCGATGTCGCGAGACGACCGGCCATGTTCCGTGTCGGTGCAAGCTTCCTTCGCAGGATCGCACGGCCTTGGCGCGGGTCTTCCCTTGCTTCCCAGTTCCTTTTTGCAGGCGGGCTGGTCGCGCTCTTGGCCATGCTTCTCGTCAGCCTGCTGGTGACCTCGTTGATCGAGCGTGCCGTCACCCGTAGCGCGGCAGCGACGACGGCCCTTTATGTCGACAGTGTCATCGCTCCGCTCCTTCCGAACATGCAGGAAAATGCAGTGCTGGACGACGTCGTGCGGCGCGCGCTCGATGAAACCCTTGGCCAGGGCGCATTGGGCAACAGGTTGGTGGCTATGCGGCTGTGGGCACCCGACGGCAGGATCCTCTACGCCAAGGAAGACGGATTGATCGGCCGGCGCTTCGAGATCACGCCCGACCTGAAACGCGCCTTTACCGGAGAGATGGTCGCGAACTACGGACACTACGACGTCCTGTACAAGGGCGACGTCCAACCCAGCGGGCCGTTGCTCGAAATCTACAATCCTATCCTGCAGCCATGGTCGGGCAACGTCGTCGCCGTATTGGAATTTTATGAGAAAGCCGACGACCTTCAATCGGCTCTTGCCGGCGCGCGCCTGAAGAGTTGGTTCGCCGTCGCGGCGGTGACCGCGCTGTTCTTCCTCCTCCTCAGTGCGATCGTGCTGCGCGGCAGCCGCACGATCGACCGCCAGGCAGGCGACCTCACTGCGCGCGTTTCGGAACTGACCTATCTGCTCGAGCAGAACCAGGCGCTTCATGCTCGGGTCAGGCGGGCAAGCCAACGGATCACGTCATTGAACGAAAGCTATTTGCGGCGGCTGGGGGCCGATCTCCATGACGGCCCGGCCCAGCTGATCGCGCTTGCGTCTTTGCGTCTCGATAGCGAGGCGCTGCTTGCCGACGGCAGGCCTCGCGATGCGCGCGAAAGCGAAGTCGAGCAAATCCGGACTTCTCTAGGCGAAGCGCTGCAGGAAATACGAACGCTTTGCCATGGGCTCGTCCTACCGCATATCGAGACCGCTGACTTTCAGGGCGTTGTTTCCCACGCTATCGACGCATACGAGCAACGTACCGGCTCCAAAGTGGAGCGTGCTGTGGACACAGTGGATATCCCTGTACCTCTCTCGCAGAGGATATGCGTCTACCGCTTCCTGCAGGAGGCGCTGAACAATGGCTACCGCCATTGCCGGGAAGCGCATCAATCCGTGGCCGTCGAATGTCGCGGGACGAAGCTGCATATTTCGGTCTCCGATGACGGACAAGGGTTCGATCCCGACAAGGTTGACGCAGGCAGCATCGGTATCGCAGGCATGCGCGAACGGATCGAAAGTCTCGGCGGACAGTTCGATCTCTATACCTCGCCCGCCGGCACGAAGCTGGCGATGACGGTCGACATCGAGGAGAACCACGAGTGATGACTTCGGGAGTGAGAATCGCTGTCGTCGACGATCATCCCCTGTTCAGGGAAGGGGTGATCCGCAGCCTGACGGAAACCGGCCGGTTCACGGTCGTCGGAGAAGGAGGCTCAAGCTCGGATGCGATCCGGATCGCGGCTGAAGCGCGACCGGACATTCTCCTGATCGATCTTTCGATGCCCGGTGAAGGCCTTAGCGCAATCCCCCCAATCCGGGCGCGTGATTCCAACATACGTATCGTCGTGCTCACCGTATCGGAAGCGGCGGAGGATATCGCTCTGGCGCTTAACAGCGGTGCCAACGGCTATGTCCTGAAAGGCGTCGGTTCCCGCACGCTCACCGAAATCCTCGTAGCCGTGGCGAATGGCGAAACCTACGTCACACCGACACTGTCAGCGCGCCTGCTTTCGCATCTTTCATCGGACAAGCATTCGCCGATAGTGACGGATCCGATTCACAGCCTGACCAGTCGTGAGCGCGAAGTGCTGGAGTTGGTGGCAACAGGTCTCAGCAACAAGGAGATCGCCATCAGGCTGGACCTGCAAGAGAAGACTATAAAGCATCACATGACGGCCATCCTTGCCAAACTGCAGGCCAGCAATCGAACCGATGCGGCGATGAAGCTTCACGCCTCCACAACACGGGGCCGCACTTTGCGGTGATGCCTAGAAAGACGGAATTGATGCCTTCCACTCGGAGCGGCGGGTGTTCTGACGAACGCAGCTTTGCTGCTCCAGTTTGATTTTCTTTGCCGCAATCGTGCGACGCCATGCGGCCACGGCTGGCGACAAAAACGCTTTAGCGTGCTGATTGGAGCCGCGAAACGTCGCCGATCGTTGCTTGACGTCGGACGATCAGGCGGCCCTTTGCGTCATGCATCTCGTAGTGGCCGTCAACGACGCTTTCGCTCATGCCGTTCCGATGGACGACACTGGCATAACTTGCAGGACTGGCCGGACTCGCATCGGAGCTCAGGCCCACCGACGCCGACGTGCTGCCCTTGCCGTTTCCTCCTGTGCCGCTATTGCCGTTGCCGTTCCCATTACCGTTACCGTTGCCACCACTGTTGCCGTTGCCACCGCCATTGCCATTTCCACCGCCGTTGCCATTGCCTCCACCATTCCCGTTGCCGCCACCATTGCCGTTGCCATTGCCATTGCCGTTGCCATTGCCGCCACCATTGCCGTTTCCACCACCGTTGCCATTTCCCTGAGCGATTGCGGGGGCACCCAAAATCAGGAGATCCGTGGTAGCCGCAACTCCCGTTACGGCGGCTCCAAGCAGTCGCACGATTATCGTTCGCCGGGAAACTCTCATGCCGTAAGGCTCTTCTTCGCAGCAAGGCTCACTCATATTCTGTAACGCGCCGAAGGCCATTGGCCAGTGCGTGACTTGAAAAAATAGCCCGTCAGACATTGAGACTGACGGGCATCAGCGCGGGAAGGGACAACACCACGCCGATCTCGATAGTAGGCCTGTCGCGGTCAGTAGAAGAATCCGGCCGCAAACGTACCGAAGTTCGGCAGGAAACCGGAACAGACGACCAAAGGGCCCAACAAGCACTGTTGTTCAATTACGCTTTGCTCGCGCGATATTGGATATTCGTAGAGCCATAACCGATACGTAAAGACGGGCGTTCCCGGTTTCTTGCTCCCGGGGACCAATCCCTGCCCAGCATAGGACTTAAGTCCCGGGTGGTCCCCTACAATAGTCCTATTTGCCCCGTTTCTATGTCCGATCAAAACAAATGGCCCTGTTCTGGCGTTCGACACCGCCGTTTATGGCAATTATGGTGATTTTGAAGATGTACTCACTTGAGATGACATTTCAAATACCGTTTCAGATTGTTAGAAATTCTTATCATTTCTTTTAAAGGCGGCCTTTTTGCTGCCCTTCATTGCGGTTTGATATCGGTACCCGTTTCCAAAACAAACGGTATCGAATTGAGAGGCCGGCACATCAAATCGGCCCGGAATAAAATGAAGGGGCTTCGTGCGCGCTGCGGTTCGTGATCATGCATTGGCGCATATGAACCCGGTGGCTCGGGGAAGGCCCTTCCATGACAATCGATAACCCTCTGGTTGGTGTCGTTGTGCCCATGTACAACGCCGAGCGCACCATAGGAGCGACACTAGGAAGCATTTGCTGCCAGACATATCCGTCGCTGGATATTGTCGTCGTCGACGACGGATCGACTGACATGTCGGCGGCCATCGTAGCAGAGTATGCGGACCGCGATGCACGCATCCGTCTGATACATCAGAAGAACGGCGGAGTGGCCGCTGCACGCAATTTTGGTGCGGCTTCGACCACAGCCGAGTTCCTGGCTTTCATCGATGCCGATGATCTCTGGGCGCCTTCCAAGGTCGCCCAACAAGTCTCGGTGCTATTGGATGGCGGCCCTGCCGCCGGACTTGCCTATTGCTGGTTCGCCCAGATCGATGCCGAAGATCGTGTCTATTCGCTGAACAACAGGCCGCTCGTCGAAGGGAGCGTGCTTCAGCCTTTGTGCCGCAACAATTTCGTCGGCAACGGCAGTTCCATGATGCTGCGGCGTGCCGCATTCCTGGCGGCCGGTGGCTTCGACCCGTCGCTGCGGGGGCGCGACGCACAAGGCTGCGAAGACATGCTGATATGCCTGCGCGTCGCCGAGCAATTCGAATTCCGTGTCGTGCCGCAATACCTCGTCGGCTACCGCATGACCAATACCAACATGTCGAGCGATGTCCGACAGATGCTGCGCTCATGCGAGATCGTCCTGGACGAGTTTCGCGACAAATACCCTGAGTTCAGCGTCGAATTGGATGCGCATCTGGTCGATATGCTGGAGTGGCTCGTTGTACGGGCTTTGGTCGGCGGCCGCGTCCTGGCAGCGAGCGAATTGATGCGGCGACTTGTCATGCTGGAGCCGCGAATGACCCTCTCCCGCCTGCCGGGCATGCTGGAGACATACTGTCGTGCGAGGCTCGTACCGCGATGGGTGAAGGCAGGTTGGCGGCGCGTACGCAACGTCGAGCCCCGGCCGCCCTATCACGAGATGGCTTGGTGATGCCGTCCTTGTTGGCACGGATGCGAAGGATATTCCGCCTGGCCGCGGCGCCGGCCTGGGCTGGCCCGACCATAGTGGCGCTCGGCCTTGCCGCGGCGGTGCTGGAAGGCGCCGGCCTGTTCCTTTTCATCCCGCTGATCGAGAGCCTCGGCGCCGCAGCCGCGCCGAGCCGCTGGAAACCGCTCTTTGACCGTCTGTTATCACCCGTCCCCGCGCAGTATGTCACCGCCGTCCTGATCGCGGTGCTGTGCTTCAGCATACTGCTGAAGATCGCGGTCAATCTCGTCAATACCTGGGTGAGCCGATATGTCGACGGGCTCGTCGCCCACCAGCTCAGATGCCGCGTATTCGACCAGACGATCAGTTCGTGCATCGACTACCGGGTCGAGAACAAGCGCGCCGATATCGTCACGACGATCGCCAACAACACCTGGAAGCTCAGCCAGGGGCTGAGCTTATGCTACCGGCTGATCGTCTGCGCCTGCACCTTCACCGTCTTCGTCGTTCTGATGCTCGCGATTTCGGTCAAGCTGACGTTGCTTTCGCTGTCGCTGCTGGGCCTGGCGGCCTTCGCGATCCGTTTCGCCACGCGCCGGGCCGATGCCACCGGCAAAGCCGTCGTCGAGGAGAACAAGCAGTTCGGGCTGCGCATGTGGGAGAGTATCAATTCCCTGCAGCTCATACGCGCTTTCGCGCGCGAGGATTACGAGAGCCAGCGCCTGAGGCAGGTCTCGGACCGGGTACGGCAAAGGCTGTTGAGCCTCGACATGCTGTGGGCGGCACCCGGGCCGGTTGCCGAGATGTCGATCGCCATCATGATCGGCGTCCTTATCCTCGTTGCCAAGCAGACCGGCACCGGCATCGCCGCGCTGGCGGCGTTCCTGTCCCTGCTCTATCGCCTGCAGGGGCCGGTGAAGGAATTGCTGCAATCGAAGATCGCGCTCGACGGCATCGGCGCGGCAATCGACGACGTGGACGAATTCCTGTCCGCCACCGATACGCCTTTTCTCAGCGGCGGGAACGTCGCCACACCCTCCGCTGGCCATGCGGTGGAATTCCGGAACGTATCCTTCCGCTATGCGCCCGGCGAACGGCCGGCCCTGGACAACGTTTCCTTTTCCATACCCGCCGGCAAGACGACCGCCTTTGTCGGCGAATCCGGCGCTGGCAAATCGACCGTTCTGTCGCTCTTGTTCCGCTTCCGGGATCCAACATCAGGCGCCATCGTCGTCGGCGACACGCCGCTCTCCGCGTTCGAGTTGCGCCACTGGCGGGAACGTCTCTCCGTCATGTCGCAGGAAGTCTATCTCTTCAACGACACGATCGCGGCCAATATCGGCTACGCCGATTTCGATGCCGGTATCGAACGCATCCGGGAAGCGGCGAGGGTTGCCCGGGCCGACGATTTCATCAGCGCGCTGCCGGAAGGATACAATGCCCGCATAGGCGATCAGGGCATGCGCCTTTCCGGGGGGCAGCGGCAGCGCATAGCGCTCGCCCGCGCGATCCTCCGCGATCCGGAGATATTGCTGCTCGACGAAGCGACAAACGCACTCGACATCGAGACGGAACAGGCCTTTCAACTGGCGCTAGAGCAGTTCTCGCGCAACCGCACCGTGGTGGTCATCGCCCACCGGCTTTCGACGGTACGGGCCGCCGACCAGATCGTCGTCCTGTCGAAGGGACGCGTCGTCGAGACCGGTACACCGGAACGGCTGCTCAGCCGGCCGGGCCATTTTTCGAGGCTCTACGATCTTCAGTCAGGGGCCCGTCCCGCTGCGATGGCCGACAGGATGTGAGATGGTATACAGGCTCGTCGAATTCGAACTGTCCAAGCCGCCTCCGGTCATCGATCTGGCGCCGGAGGAGAACGGTATCGGGCTGATCGGCCGCTGGCACGATCAGTTGATCGGTTTCGAGATGATCGCCGCCGCTCCCGGCTCGACGCTTTCGGCCGGGGAACTCCGTATGCTGGCGGATCAGCGTTTCGCGCCCCGCGTGCTGATCGCGATGGTGGAAGCGGAACTTACGCCGAGCAGTCTGGGCCATACGTTCCTGCCTTCGCTCAGCATCGCGATCTGCACCAAGGACCGGGCGGAGCGGCTGTCGCGCCTGCTCCGCTCTCTAGAGGCGGTGTGCGACAATTCCCCGTTCGGTCCGGTCGAGATCGTCGTCGTTGACAATGCCTCAACGGATTCGGCTACCCGCAAGGCGGTGGAGAGCTTCAGCGACGTCCGCTATGTGTTCGAGCCGAAGGCCGGGCTCGATTTTGCCCGCAACGCCGCACTTCACGCCGCGACCGGCGCCCTGATCGCCTATCTCGACGATGACGTGGTCGTGGACCGCAACTGGCTTACGGGCCTCGCCAAGGCATGCGGCGACAATCCCGGTGCCGGCGGCTTCACCGGGCTGGTCCTGCCGTACCGGCTCGACACCGAGGCCCAGATCTATTTCGAGCGACGCGGCGGGTTTGGGCGCGGCTTTTATCGCAACGAGTTCCGCGGTTCCCGCTTCGACAATCCGCTGCACCCGGTCGGCTCAGGCGTACTCGGCGCGGGCTGCAACATGGCCTTCGAACGCACGCTGCTCATCGAGCTCGGCGGTTTCGACGAAGCGCTCGATACGGGTGCGCCATTGCCGGGCGGCGGCGATCTGGACATTTTCTACCGCGTCCTGCGATCGGGCCGGACAATGGTCTACGAACCGCAATTCGCGGTCTATCACGAGCATCGCGAGACGGTCGCCCAGCTTCGGCGGCAATATTGGTCGTGGGGGCTCGGCATGATGGCTTTTCTCGTCAAGAGCCGCCGCAGCGACCGCGAACTGCGCTCCCGGCACGGTGCCATGGTCCGCTGGTGGTTCGTGGACCAGGTCAGGACACTCGTGCGGGCGGCAAGCGGGCTTCGCGGCCGGGACGTGCGTTTCGGGCTCAACGAGCTATGGGGCGGCATCTGCGGTCTCGCAGGCGAATACGACCGCTCGCGCTCGCGCATCGAGGCGATACGGGAGCTGAACCGATGACAGCGCCTTCCCTTCCCGTCAGGCATCTCGACCTCAGCGCCATGCGCGCCGATACGCATCCGGGCGACGCGCCTGCGTTTTCCATATTCTGGTGGAAGGAACTGCCGCTCGGGATGCGGGCGTCGCTGCCCGAGGAACTGCCGTTCAGCGAAGCGCAGCTCCGCCAGTTGACAGCCGAATACGGTGCCGCGCAGCTCGCCGCCCGCCGCCCGGCGCTCGGCGCACCTTTGAGGGCAACTCATGAAGGAAGGCCGAAGCAGGCGCTGGCACTGTCCCATCTGCTTGCCGAACATAATCTCGTTGAAGAACTGGACATGCTGGCAACCGCCCCGACCCCGCCGACAACGCAGATATCGGCCGTGATCTGCACCCGCGACCGCGGAGAGGCGCTCGCCGGATGCCTGAGGAGCATGACGATGCAGCGGAGCGCGCCCGGCGAGATCGTCGTCGTCGACAATTCGAGCGACGGTAACGCAAGGCCGGTATGCGAACGCTTCCCGGAAGTCCGCCATGTGCACGAGCCGCGCCCGGGGCTCAGCATTGCCCGCAATACCGGAATCCGTGCGAGTCGGGGTGAAATCATCGCTTTCACTGATGACGACGTGGAGCTTCATCCGGGCTGGACGGTCGAAATCGGCCGTGCTTTCGCCGACCAGAGCATCGATGCACTGACCGGTCTCGTCCTGCCGGCCCGGCTGGACACGCCCGCACAACGCATCTTCCAGCTCGATAAGGGCGGTTTCGGCTCGACATTCATACCCCTGCGCTTCGACAATCGCTTCTTCGCCGAGACGCGACCGCACGGGGCTCATGTCTGGAAAATGGGCGCCGGCGCCAACATGGCCTTCCGGCGCAGCCTGTTCGAGCGCGTCGGCCTGTTCGACGAACGCCTCGGCGCCGGTGCGGCCGGATGTTCGGAGGATTCCGAGCTCTGGTATAGGATGCTGGCCGATGGCGGCGTTTGCCTTTACGAGCCGCGCGCCGTGGTTTTCCATCACCACCGCAGAGACCTGGTCGGGCTGAGAGCGCAGATTAGGTCCTATATGAAAGGCCATGTCGCGGCGCTTATCGTGCAGCATGACGCGTTCCATGACCGTGGCAATCTCGTCCGCATCTTCGGGCAGCTTCCGCTCTATTTCCTGAAAAGCTTCCTCAAAGGGTTGCTGGAAGGCCGGCGCGGCCAGCCGGGAACGCTCGCACCCGAAATCGCAGGATACGCCGCCGGCCTGCAATTCCTGTTCCGGCCCGGCTGGCGCAGGGAACACGCGCCACGACTTGTAGCCAACGGAGTGGACGCATGAGCCGCAAAGCATCCCTCGGCACCTTCCTGTCCGGCAATCCATTCCCCCACGGCTGGACGGACGGCCTGTTCTATCGCGAGAAGATGCGTGCGATCCATCGCGTCGCCCCATCAGAACTACAGGGGCCCGAACTTAAAGGACACGGGCGCGTGCTGGAGGTCGGCGGAGGCCGCAGCGGCATGGCGAGCCTGCTCTATCCGGAGGCCGATATCATCACGCTCGATATCGATTTCGAACTGTCGAAGAGCCAGCCGGGCTGGGAGCGATCCTCCTTTGTCTGCGGCGACGCGCGTTCGCTGCCGTTCGCGGATGACAGCTTCGACGTCGTGACGCTGTTCGACGTGCTCGAGCATATCGAGGAGGATGACCGCGCCGCCGAGGAGGCCCTGCGCGTGGTCCGGCCCGGCGGTGCCGTTCTCGTCTCCACGCCCGAGGCCGACTGGCACTATCCTTATTACAAGGCCATGGAGCCCTATTGCCCGCACGAAAGCGAGCTGATGCGGGAATGGGGCCATGTGCGGCGGGGCTATCGCGACCCGGAACTTGCCGCGTTGTTCGGCAGCCCCGCCGAACGTCGGGCGACCTTCATCAATCCGGTCACCGCCTTCTTCCACGACATTGCTTTCTCTCGGCTCGGTCCGCGACGGCGCAAAGTCCTCTACGCATTGACGGCACCGCTGACGGCGATCGGCTACTGGCTGCACCGCCCCTCCATGCGTGGCACCGAAACGGCCTTCGCCTGGCGCAAATGAGCCGCGCCTCCAAGGTCGTGGCTCTCTTTCCGTGGGGCGACGTGGTCGAAGAATTTCTCGATCCGATCGGGCTGCATCTCGAGGATTTCGTCGAACGGATGACCGGGGGCTGGCTGTTCGGCTATGCCGCGGCGCTGAAGCTTGCCGGACACAGGCCCATGATCGTTTGCGCGTCGGAGCGGGTGGACCTTGTCACGCAGCACCGCCATGCCGCGACCGAGACGCCGATCTGGGTGGTGCCCGGCACGCGCGCCAGCAAGGACGGATCCGACGCCGCCTACAGTTTTCGGCGCTGGCGGGCGACGCCGCTCGCCGCGTTTCGGAAGGTGCTTGCCGACGCGCCTTGCAATGTGATCCTGGCGCAAGAATATGAATATACGCGCTTCGACCTGCTGGCCTGGCTTGCCTGGCGCATGCATCTCCCTTTCTATGCGACGTTCCAGGGCGGTGACCGCACGCTTTCATGGCTCGAGGGAATTGCCCGGAAGGCTTCGCTCCGCGCGTGCCAGGGACTGATTGTCGCTTCGGCAGCGGAACGCGAAAGGCTTTCGCGCGCCTATCCGGGCATCCGCCTGAACGTTGCGGATATTCCCAATCCGATCGACGCGGATGAGTGGCGGGCGACAGACCGTCTTCAGGCACGCACGGCGCTCGGCCTGCCGGCTGATGCCTTCATCGCCATCAATCACGGGCGTATTGATATCCGCAGGAAAGGGCTCGACGTGCTTCTGCAGGCCTGGTCCGCCCTTGCCGACGACCCGCAGGCGAAACTGGTGATCGTCGGCTCAGGTCAGGACCGTAACGCCTTTGCGGAACTGGTGCGTGAAAGCGGCTTCCCCAACCTGCTCTGGCTTTCCGACTACACAACCGATCGCGCTGTGATGCGCCGCTGGCTCTCGGCCGCTGACGCCTATGTAACAACGTCCCGCATCGAAGGAATGCCGGTCGCTCCGCTTGAGGCGATGGCCTGCGGACTGCCTGTCCTCGCGAGCGACGCTCAGGGTCTGCCCGATATACTGGCCGAAGGCGAAGCGTCAGGCGGCCTGCTGTTGCCCAGGGAGGCACCGGAGGAGATTGCCAATGGCCTGATGCGGCTTCGCGACGATGCCGAGTTGCGACACCGGCTCGGGATCGCCGCGAGGCGACGCGTCGAACAGAACTTTTCGCTGCAGGCGGTCGGTACCGCGCTCGGCGCCTTCTTGACTGGTGACCGCCGCTAGGGCTGTCGGCGGTACCATTTGAATGCCGTCTCTACGATCCGGTCGATATCCGATTGCCGGGCGACCCAGCCCAGTTCCCGCTCGGCCTTGCCCGGTGCGGCCACCAATATCGGCGGGTCGCCGGCTCGGGGCGGGCCATAGTTAACGCGCGGCTCCAACCCCGAAATGCGGCTTATGGCCTCGACCAGTTCACGGACCGTCGTTCCGGTCCCTGTTCCGAGATTGTAGACATGGACGCCGCCCTCGCCGAGCAGTTTCTCGGCCGCCAGCACATGGGCGCGCGCGAGATCGTCGACGTGGACATAGTCGCGGATAGCTGTTCCGTCTCGCGTGTCGAATGCCGACCCGTTGACGGTGAATGTCCGGTCCTGTTTCAGCGCCGCTTCGATCGCCAGCGGAATGACATGGGTCTCCGGCTCATGATGCTCGCCGATTTCGCCATCCGCATCACAGCCGGCCGCATTGAAATAACGCAGCATGACGGCACTGAGCCCATGCGCCCGCGAAAAGTCCTCGATCATCCGTTCGATGATGAATTTCGACCACCCATACGGATTGATCGGCGCTTGCGGATGTTCCTCGTCGATCGGGGTATAGGCAGGAATTCCATAGGACGCGCAGGTGCTTGAGAAGATCAGCCTGCCGATGCCGGTCTTCCGCATCTCATCAAGCAGGACCAGAGTGCCGAAACTGTTGTTGCGATAATAGATTTCCGGTCGCTCGACCGATTCCCCGACATAGGCATAAGCCGCGAAATGGGCGACGACGTCGGGGCGATGGCGGCTGAGCGCCGCCCCGATCTCTTCCGCATTTGCAATGTCGCCTTCGATCAGGGGTCCCCATTTGACCGCTTCGCGCCAGCCGCGTGAGAGATTGTCGAAAGTAACGACCGACCAACCCGCATGCGCGAACGCCTTGCAACAATGGGATCCGACATATCCGGCGCCGCCGGTGACGAGAACCGTTTTCATTCGGCGGCAATCTGGTGTCGGCCGCGGGGCAAGGTCAACTGCTTGTCGAAATAGGCGATGGTCCGGCCGAGGCCTTCGCGAAGCGACGTTTCCGGCACCCAGTCGAGCGTCGCCGTCGCATAGCCGATATCGGGGCGCCGCTGCTGGGGATCGTCCACAGGCAGCGGCATGAACCGGATCTTGGACCGGCTGCCTGTCAGTTCGCGAACCAGATCGGCGAGTTCGAGCATGGTGAATTCCGCAGGATTCCCGAGATTCATCGGCCCTGTTATCTCATCCGGTGTCGCCATCAACTGCACAAGACCGGAAATGAGATCATCGACATAGCAGAACGACCGCGTCTGCGAACCATCCCCATAGACGGTGATCGGCTTGTTCTGCAGCGCCTGGACGATGAAATTGGAGATGACCCTTCCATCGTCGGGCCGCATCCTGGGCCCGTAGGTGTTAAAGATGCGTGCAACCTTGATGCGCAGTGAGTGCTGTCGCCAATAGTCGAAGAACAACGTCTCGGCGCACCTTTTCCCCTCATCGTAACACGAGCGCGGGCCGATCGGATTGACGTTTCCCCAATAGACTTCCGGCTGCGGGTGGACATCGGGATTGCCGTAAACTTCGGATGTCGAAGCCTGCAGGATCCTGGCCTTAAGCCGCTTGGCGAGGCCAAGCATATTGATCGCACCATGAACGCTGGTCTTCGTCGTCTGCACCGGGTCGTGCTGATAGTGGATGGGGCTCGCAGGACAGGCCAGGTTGTAGATTTCGTCGACCTCGACATAGAGTGGAAACGTCACGTCGTGACGCATGATCTCGAAGGCCGGATTGGAGAGCAGGTGCGCGACATTCCACCGGCTGCCGGTGAAAAAATTGTCAATGCAGAGAACTTCGTGTCCTTGATCCAGCAGGCGTTCACAGAGGAACGAGCCGAGAAACCCGGCTCCGCCGGTGACCATAATTCGCTTTGAGTGCTGCAAGGCAAACATCTCCTGCCAGACAGCCCTCCACCTGGGATAGTTTTTAGGCGAAGTTGGGTTTACGACCATCGCGAGGCGTTCACATCGCGTTAACGGATTGAAAGCATCGGACCAATTTGGCCGGTCGGCCCACCCACCGCGAGCGCCGTTCGCCAACTCCCGTCAATGACACGGGTGATGAGCGACCCTGGAACAGCCGAACCGGAGCGGGCAATCTCCTTGCTCCACAGATGAATGCAAAGCGTCTCCGGCCGGATGCGGGCGCGTACCGCTTCAGCTTCCATACTCAGAAGCAACTCCGTCTCGTGCGGACCGACCGGGTAGAAGACCTCGAGCGGCAAGGCGAGGCTCTCAAGGCCATAGCGGCGAAGATGATAGGTCAGCGCCTTGGGGCCTGCTGTCCCCCACGACATATGCGAAACGCCGAAGCCCGGTCGCGTCAGATAACCGATCCGATAGCGCAGACGCTGCCAGGCGGTTGCCCAGGGCGGGATCCAACGCGGCTCGGTGAAGGGTCTGACAAGGTCCATGAGCACCGGATCGTCGCTCGGCAGCTTGAGAACCGCACCGTTGATCGCCCGATCGTCCTCCCTGCCGAAGATATAGGACGCATCGGCGATAGGCTTGAGGCAAAGGAGGTCGCAGTCGATCCAAAGTCCCCTGCCGGCGAGCATGAGCGCGTATCGGAAACGGTTGGAAAACAGCGAATAGCTGCCCGTGCGCCGATGGCGGATCAGGCACGCGCGCGGCAGAGTCTCGCTCGCATCCACCAGCCGAACGCAGGAAGGCGAACCGGCGGGGGGATCGTAGACGTGAAGGTCGACCCGATGGCCTGCCTCGACGAAACTCGTCAGGCAGGCCGCTTCCATCGGCCCCAACACCCGTCCGACCCAGAACGCGTTGCAGACCGGCAATGGTTGCCGGTCCGGAGCCGCCGATCGCCTCGGCTCAGAGCGCGGCATTGATCTGCTCATCGAGAGCGGCATCGAGCGCCTGCGCGTTACGTGAGGTGCGCATCGCGCTCCTATAGGCCTTGGCAATGGTTTCCATCTCGTCGACCGGCATCGTGACGGCACTTCGCAGATCCGCCGTCCGGCATTCAGAGATGACGAAGTTTTCACTGGCCGGCCGCGGCAATGCCGACGCCGGAACGCCGAACGGGACGCTGCCCGCATAGGCGCATTCAAGGTATTTCATGAGTTCCACGCGGTAGCGGGACGGGTCGAGGAAGAAATGCGTCGATTCGGACGCCCGGGCGACATAGCGCTCGCGGATGATATCATGGCGCGCCGGCTCGCCGGTGTCGGGATATCCGGGATGCGGCAAACGGTCGACCAGGCGACGCGCGAAGGGATTCCACGCGACGCGGCGGTAGAGGCTCTCGCGCAGCGGGTATACGCGTCGGTGGCGCGCGCCTGAGAGAAATACCCGACGAGCCCGCCCGCCGATCGGCACGTCGACTTCGCGCCCGGATTCGTAAGGGAACGGGGCCGCGACGACCTGCGATCGATGCAATCCGGCAAAGAAGGCGGCAAGCGGTCCGGCAGGCTCGTATACCGAGAGATAATGCACGTCCCGCTCATCGGCCTTGCCAAGAATATAGCGAACTCCCGGATCCCGGGAGCGCGGCATTTCAGGATCGCTCATTTTAAGGAAAACCGGCCTTCTCCGGCTTGCGCCTGTGAAGAAGGCTTCGAGGGCAACCACGTCCCCGTCCGTCAGACGATTCTCGATGATCGCGATATCGAAATCGACGGAAGCTATCCTATCGATCGGCTCCACCGGCCAGCCATACGCACGACCGAAGCCCGCGCCGGATCCCGGATAGATGACAAGGTGGAATGGAAACAGCCGGGAGACGAAGAAGACTTTTCTCACAGGTCGAAACCCCGGCGATCGGGCATGACCTGCATCAGGCGGGCGCGGAGTTGCCGAAGATAAAGGGTCAGTCGAAAGCGCGCCTGATATCGCGCGTTGAGAATAAAACGCACGATACGGCTACGCTTCGCTTTACGACGTTGAGGCTCGATCGTGCTCGCCGCAGCGTTGGAGGGGGTGCACCGGACGACCGCCGGATTGACCACCAGCACGCGCAGATCGTGCTCCCACCAGTGCTTCAGGTCGATATCGAGAGGCCGGAAGAGGCGCCCGGTGCGGCGCAGCAATTTATCGGCGCCTTGCCGTGAAAGCGCGTAGCCGACAGTACCGTTCGGCAGAACGGCGGGTCTACGCAACGACAAGGCGCCCGCCTCGCCGACGAGGCGCCCGCCCGGCCGTCGGTTGGTGAAAAGTTTGACCATGTCCCAATCGGCAACGGAACCTTCGACCAAGGCCATGGCCGCGACGAGCATCGGGCCGGGCTCGCTGTCGTCCTCAAAGACATACCCGCCTTCCGCGCCGCTGGTCAGGATCCGGCGCCACGCCAGACGATGGCTGAGATAGCAGCCGATTTCGCCACGTGTCAGTGGATGTTTATACAGACGGCGATTGCGACCGAAATCGACAATCGCGGCAATCTCGGCTTCGGTCAGTATGTCGCCATCGACCGCCGACAGGCGTTCGACGGCGAACCCGCCCCGCCTGTAGGCAGTTTCAGCGTGCCGCCATCTCTCGGGACTGCGGTCCAGATTTACGATCAGCAACGGCCACCGCAGCGGCTCGCCGGCCTTGCCCTGGTCCTTCGCTGGGAACATGCATCACCCGCCCGGCAGCCGAGCGAGTTCCGGCCCGTCATCTCGAAGGCGCAAACCAAACGTGATTGCCGCCGCCATCGCCCGGCAACATCTTGACTTCGTCAATGCGTGATCGTCAAGGCGAAGGAAACGAGAACGCTATCGTGCCAGGTTCCGACCTCGCTAAGCACTCTCCCAGGCGATCGCCATATTGTCCGCGGCGCGACGGAGCAGCGGCAGAAGCTCCTCGAGACGCTCTTCGGGGAGCCGCGTGAGGGGGGCCGCAACGCTCATCGTTCCCACGACATCGTTCCGTACGCGGATTGCAACGGCGATCGCGCCGACGCCATCCTCCGCTTCTGCGCGGGCAAGGCCGAATCCGCGTTTCGCGGTGAGGTCAAGTTCCCGCCCGAGGGCTTCAATGGTCGTGATCGCGCGCGCGGCGCCGACGCCCAGGCGGCCGAGCCCTGCCTCAAGCGCGATACGCAGCGCCTCCTCGCGCGGCAGGCTGGCGAGCCAGGCCTTGCCGTTTGCCGTTGCGAACGGCACGATCCTCTCGCTCATGTCCGCTTCGTAGACCAGGCCTGAACGCCGTCCTCGTGCCGAGCCTATCCAGACCAGTTCGTGGTTGCGTGCCGCTGTCAGTCGCACCAGCTCGCGCGTTTGCCCGGCAAGATCGTTGAGGATGGGCTGTCGGAGATCATTCGCCTTCAGATGCTCGAGTTGCCGCTGGCCGAGCAGCGCCATGCGGATCGTCAGCGAATAACAGCCGCTTTCGCTGTTTTGCCGTGCCCAGTCATTGTCGATCAGCGTCGTCAGGATGCGGTGCGCGGCGCTTTTCGGGATGCCAAGCCGATGCGCGGCGTCCGACAGCTTGAACGGCTCTTCGGCCAGCGCCATCAATTCCAGGAGCGCGATCGTCCGGTCGACCGCGCCGCCCGAGGCGGCAGATCCTTTTTCGGTCTTTGCCGGCATGGGTCAGCCCTGCCTGTGGAGCACACCGCGGGAAAGGAATATCTCCGTGATCTCTTCGGTCTTCATCAGAAACTCCTTTTCGCGGCGAGCAGCCAGGGCGCGCGGGCGCGGCATGCCGATTTCCAGGATTCGCTCGATCCGGCCCGGGCGTGGTGTCATGACGATGACCCGGTCCGCCAGCAATACGGCCTCGTCGATCGAATGCGTGATGAACAGAACGGTCATGCGGTTTCGCAGCCACAGGCTTTCGAGGTCGATCCGCATCTGCTCCCGCGTCAGCGCGTCGAGCGCACCGAACGGTTCGTCCATCAGCAGGAGCCGCGGCTGCAGGAGCAGGGCGCGGGCAATGGATGCACGCTGGCGCATGCCGCCGGAAAGTTCATGCGGATAGCGTTGCGCAAACTCGCCCAGCCCGACCGATTCGAGCAGTTCCATCGCCCGTCCACGCAACTGCTCCTTGCTTTTGCCGGTCATTTCTGCAGGGAACAACACGTTGTCGATGACCGTCCGCCAGGCCAGTAGTACGTGGTTCTGGAAGACGATGCTCATATCGGCCGGTGGCTGGTCGCTGACATCTCCGAAAACCGAAATGCTGCCCCTGGTAACCGGGGACAAGCGTGAGATGAGGCGCAGGATCGTCGATTTGCCGCAGCCGGAAGGCCCGACCACGGCAACGAACTCCCCGTCGCCAATCGTCAGAGCCACGTCCTCGACGGCTCGTACCGGCGCCTCCAGCGTGCCGAAGGTCTTGCTGACATGATCGAGGACGACGCCCGCCCGCGTATCCGGCATGTCTGTCTGGTTCACGCTTTTCCTCCGTTTGGACCGATCTCTATCCGACCCGCGAATTTTCTTGGGCTACCACTTGACGGAACGATAGTCCATATGGAACATCGTTCCAACCAATCACCACCGGATAAGCCGAAACCATGAAACCGTCGATCTTCCGCGCCATGAGGAGGCAGGTCCACACCGCTGCCAGTCTCGTCGGAGCGATCGTGGTCTGGGAACTGGCGGTGCGGCTGCTGCGCGTTCCGGAATACATCCTGCCGGCACCGAGCAGGGTTTTCGGCGATCTCGTGCATAATATCGCGATCGTGCTGCCAGCGGCCCTCTACACGCTGGAGCCCATGGTCCTCGGCTTGCTGATGGCGGTGGTGTTCGGCGTCGCGCTCGCGTTGCTGGTCGTCTACTCGAAGCCGTTCGAGGCGATCTTCTACCCGCTCCTTGTGGTGTTGCAGATCATTCCCAAGATCGCGATCGCACCGCTTTTCATCATCTGGGTCGGTTTCGGGCTGCCCTCCAAGGTGCTTCTCGTTTTCCTGCTTTCGTTCTTCCCTATCGTCGTCAACTCCATCATCGCCTTCAAGTCGATCGAGTCGGACGTGTTCGATCTGGCGAAGAGCTACCGTGCCAGCCGATTGAGGATCTTCTGGAAAGTCGAGCTTCCGGGCGCGCTGCCATCCCTGTTCGCGGGGTTCAAGGTTGCGGCTGCGCTTTCCGCCACGGCTGCGGTGGTGGCGGAGTTCGTCGCTTCCGACAACGGCCTCGGCTACCTGCTCCTCGGCTACAACGGCAACATGAACACCAGCATGTCGTTCGCGGTGATCGTCGTCCTGAGCGTGCTCGGCCTGCTGCTCTACGGCGTTGTGGAACTGATCGAACGATGGGCCATCCCGTGGCATGTCTCGCAACGGCGCGAGGATTTCACGGTCGGTCAAAGCCCGGCCTGAGCCGGGCTCGTTGCAGGACAACCGAAAGAAAGGGAGGTTGACATGAAAAGGATGAAGGGGCTGGCGACGGCCGGATTATTGGTGCTCGCGCTCGGCATGGCCGGCGTCGGGCAGGCCGCGGCGGAGGACCATGTGAGCCTCAGGCTCAACTGGCTTCTAAGCGGCGTCCATTCGATTTTCTACTACGGCGTCGAAAAGGGCATCTACAAGGATGCCGGGATCGACCTGACGATCGGCGAAGGGCAGGGTTCGGGACGCACCGTGCAGGTGATTGCCACCGGCGGCGATACGTTCGGTCTGGTCGATGGCGGCAGCGTCATCGCCGGAGCGACGCGCGGCGCCCCGGTCAAGTCGGTGCTCGGTATCATGAACACTTCGCCCTACGGCATTTCCTTCCGCGCCGATTCCGGCGTCAAGACCATCAAGGATGTCGAAGGGAAGACGCTGGGCGCCACCGCGGGCGAAGCGTCGCTGCCGCTTCTCTCCGCGATCTGGAAGCAGAACGACGTCGATCCGAGCAAGGTCAAGATCCTGAACGTCGACGGGCCGGGCAAGATCATCGCCATCCTGCAGAAGCGCGCCGACGGCATTCTCGCCGGCCTCGAGGGACAGGTCGTCATTCTCGATCAGAAAGGCCTCGACCAGAAGGTGTTTTCCTTCGCCGAACTGGGCGTCAACACGGAGGGGCTGACGATCATCGCCAACACGAAGGAAATCGACGGCAATCCCGACCTGATCAAACGCTTCGTACAGGCGACGCTGAAGGCAATCGAGGCCACCAAGGCCGATCCCGAGGCCGCGATCGCGGCCGCGGTGAAGGCCAAGCCGCAAGCCGACGCGGCTCTGATGAAGGCGCAGCTCAAGGTCTCGCTCACGCTTCTGCCGTCCCCGTCGACGCCGGATGCGCCTCTTGGAGAGATGGCGCCTGCTGATTGGCAGCGTACGCTCGACCTGATGAAGCAGTATCAGGACGTAAAGACCGATCGGACGGCGGACAGCTTCTACACCAATGCCTTCATTACCAAATAAGGCGTTGCCGCGGGCGCATGCATGGTGCCGCCCGCGGCATCTTTTTCCTTCAGACAGGCAGCAGCATTCATGACCAGACCGGCAACCTACGATCTGGACGGCAGGATCGCGTTGGTGACAGGCGCCGGCGGCGGCTTCGGCCGTGCGATAACGCAGCGCCTGCGGAACGCGGGTGCGACTGTGGTGGCATGGGATCTGCCGGAAGTCCTCCGCTCGCCCCTGGAAGGAAGCACGGCTCAATACGGCATCGACATCACCGACGAGGCAAGCGTCTCCGATGGTGCCGCGATGCTTGCCCGCGATTTCGGCAGGCTGGACATCCTGGTCAACAATGCGGGCATTGTGGGAGACGTCCGGCCGACCTGGGAAATCCCCGTGGCCGAGTTTCGTCGTATTCTCGACGTCAACCTCTTCGGCGCTTTCCTTGCCTGCCATGCGCTGGTGCCGCTGATGATCGACACGGCAAGGTCGGGCGGTGGCGGGCGCATCGTCAACATGGCCTCGATCCAGGCCAAGGAAGGCATGCACAACGCCGCCGCCTACAGTGCCGCCAAAGCCGGGCTGGTGGCAATGACCAAGAGCCTCGGCAAGGAACTGGCGGCGAGCAACATACTGGTCAATGCGATCACGCCCGCCGCGTCTCTCACCGCGATGAGCATCGGCGCGCCAAAGAAGCGGCTCGACGACATCCTGTCGCGCATCCCGATGCGCCGCTTCCTCGAACCGGATGAGGTGGCCGCCATGGTGGCATGGCTTTCTTCTTCCGAATGCAGCTTCAGCACTGGCGCCGTCTTCGATCTTTCCGGCGGCCGGGCAACCTACTGATGCGAGGTAATATGGGTCTCCTGGGCAGGGCCGTAGTGGCCATCTGGAACGATATCACGCCGGAAGGTCGCGATAATTTCATCGAGTGGCACAACCGCCAGCACATTCCCGAGCGGGTAGCGATCACCGGCTTCCGGCGCGGCCGACGCTACGCCGCCGAGTATGGGAGCCCGGAATATTTCACCCTCTACGAGGCCGACGATGCCGCAGTCCTCGCCGGGGCCGAATATCTCGAACGGCTCAACAATCCGACCGAATGGACAAAGGAGGCGACGAGCGCCTTTCGCAACACGCTGCGCGGCGTGTGCGATACGGCTTTTTCGCAAGGTTGCGGCGATGGCGGCTACATGATCACGCTGCGCTTCGATGCGTCGGAAGGCAGGCGCGAGAAACTTTCCACCCATCTCGTTGCCGAATTGACGAAGGCGGGCGCCATGAAGGGCGTGAGCGGTGTTCATTTGTGTATCGCCGATCAGGCGGTAAGCGGCATCGAGACTTCCGAGCGCAAGGGGCGGCGGGTGGACGTGCCGAACTGGGTGGTGATGATTGAAGGCTCGACGCGGGGCGATGTCGATACGGCCGGTGAAACGCTTTCCGACGAAACTCTCCGGCAGGAAGGCATGAGCGGCGATATGCAGCGCGGCCTTTATCGGCTCGAATTCTCGCTTGTCGATGTCAATGGATCGTCTGCATCGAAAAACGTTGCGTGACCGGGCGGTGCGTTCCTGACCGGCCGATGATCTTTGACCAACGAGGGTGCCGCCATGTCGGAAGAGAACGAGCAAGCCCTCGCGGAGATGCTTGCCGCGGCCGCTCAAACAGGCACGGTACTTGCCGCCGCCGATCTCGAGCGGGCTGATCTCGTTCCTCCGGACGCACTTGCCGCGATGCGCGTCCAGGCTGCGAGCGTTTCACTGGCAGGGTGGGAGATCTCAGGGTGGAAAGTAGCGATCGGCCCCCGACGCATTCCGGTCGCGGCGCCGCTGGTTGATATCGCCACGATCGTCGAAGGCAGGGTTCCCGGCTATTTCGTCAGTAGACCCCAGGCGGTCGAGGTCGAGATTGCCGTCGAACTGGCCGACGACCTGCCGCCGAGGACCGGACAACCTTATGTGCGGCAGGAAGTGCTGGAGCGACTGCGCTCAGTTCGCGTCGGCGTCGAGATCATCGCTCCGAGGATCGGGGAAGGCAATCGGGCGTCGTTTCCGCTTTTCCTTGCCGACCGCCTTGGCAATGTCGGCTATGTGCTGGGGCCGACGATCGGTGCCGAAATGCTCGATCTGGACAGCGGGCATCGCTTTCCCGATTTGACCTTGCGAGCGGGAGGACGGGAATTGTTCTCCGCCCGGCCCGGGCATCCGGACGGCGACCCGCTGGCACCGGTTCTTGCCTACGCCAATGCGCAGAATGATCGGCTCGGTGGGCTGCAGCGCGGCCAGGTCGTCACGACAGGCAGCCTGTGCGGCGTCATCCCGATAACGACGCCTTGCCGGCTCGAAATCGACTGGACGAGATCGTTTTCCTTCGATCTGGCCGAAGCTCGCCAGGGCCTTTGATATTCTTGACGAAGGCGCGGCTGGACGACGGATGTGCCTCTTCCATTTTCAAGCCGCGCTGCCCTCTCGCGCACCCGATGCGGCTATGATGGATGTCAAATCGGCAGGCCACGACAGGCAGCACTCATTGCCGACGCCGACGCTGTGGTGCCGGTCCCTGCCGGTCTTGATAACCAGTATCTTGCGGTCGAGTTCATCCTCGAACCTCAGATAGGTGACGATCCCCAGGAACTCTTCGCCGGCGAGACGCGCGGTGAGTTCGTTGGTTGCTCCGGCTTCCGCCCGCGGGCGCTCCCCGGAGATGCTGATCATTTCCGGACGTATCGCTATTTCCACCCGGTCGCCCACTCCGCAGCGCGGCGTCGCCAATGCCTTCACCTTCCGGCCGCCTATGTCGACCTCGGCGAGGTCGCCTGCGATGCCGGTCACCGCGCCGTCCAGGTAGTTCATATAGCCGACGAAATCGGCGACGAAGCGCGAGTTCGGCCTGTCATAGAGCTCCGCTCCGGTTCCGAGCTGCGCGATCGTTCCGCGCTCCATTACGGCGACGCGATCGGCGATGGCCAGTGCTTCTTCCTGATCATGCGTGACGATGATGGCGGTTATGCCGACCTGCTTGAGAAGGGTGCGAAGCTCGCTGCGCATGCTGTCCCTCAGCTTCTTGTCGAGCGCCGACAACGGTTCGTCGAGCAGCAGTACGGAAGGGCGCGTAGCGATCGTCCGCGCAACGGCAACCCGCTGCTGCTGCCCGCCTGAAAGCTGCGCTGGATAGCGGTCACGCAGATGTGTCAGATCCAGCATCTCCAGGGTCACGGAGACGATGCGCGCGCGTTCCTCCGGGGACACCCGGTGCATCTTCAGCCCGAAGGCGATGTTGTCGTGCACGGTCATGTGCGGGAAAAGCGCGTAGCTCTGGAAGACCATGCCCACGCCACGCCTGTACGGAGCCACCTCCGTGATCGTCTCGCCCCCGATCTGCACCTCGCCTTGCGAGGGCACCTGCAGGCCGGCAATGACTCGCAGCAAGGTTGTCTTGCCGCAGCCGCTGGGGCCGAGAAGAGCGATCACCTCGCCGGGAGCGATCTCCATGTCGATGCCGTCGAGTATACGGTTTCCCTGCAGCACGACGGAAAGGTTCCGAAGGCTGATGCCGCGCTTGTTGAAGTCGAGGGGACTGTTCATCGTGCAAGCCTCTCGAGCCCGATCCATTTGTCCATGAGGTAGACGGCGATGATCCCTCCGAGCATCATCAGCGTCGACAGGGCGCAAACCGATGGGTCGCTTTCGGTGCGGATATACTGGTATGCCGCAACGGGCAGGGTCGGCTTGTTTCCGACAAGGAACATCGTCGCCGTGAAGTTGTGGAAGGACATCACGATCGCGAAAATACCGGCGCCGAGAAGCCCCTTGCCGAGCAACGGCAGGGTGATGAGGAGGAACGCCTGGAGAGGACGGGCCCCCAGCAGCATGGCTGCATTCTCGAGATTGGGGTCCATGCTTTGCAGGTTGGCGACGATCAGACGGACCACGTAGGGCAGCACGATCAGGCAATGCAGCACCACGAGCGCAGTGGTGTTGGATATCGCCAGGACGATGTTCGCCCATAGCAGCATCGCTATTCCCATCACGACCTCGGGAACGAACAGCGGTGCCATGACCAGGACATTGACGATGTTCCGGCCGAGGAAGCGGAACCGCACGACAGCCAGCGACACCATTATTCCGAGCACCACGCTGATAGCCGTGCTGAGAACAGCCAGCATGACGCTTTGCCGGAGACCGATGGCGAAGCTCGGGATATTGAGGAGATTCGCATACCACCTGAAGGAGAATCCGGATGGCGGAAATCCCAGTGTGGTGCCTGCGTTGAACGAGATCAGCACGATCAGGAGATTTGGAAGCGCGAGAAAAAGAAGGACCCCGAAAGCGGTCGCCTGCAGCGCGGTGGATTTCTGGTGTCCGATCATCGCTGGAACCGCTTCAGATACCGGTCGCCGAGGACATTGAGCATGATGATTACCGCCGCCGAGAGAAGGAACAGGATAAGCGCGGCTGCCGAGCCGAGCGGCAGATTGGCAAGATTGATGGCCTGATCGAAGATGAAGACCGCGACCATGTCGACCCGCCCGCCGCCGAGCAGCATTGGCGTAACAAACGAATTCAGGGACAGCAGGAAGCTCAGCATCGTACCGGCCAGGATGCCGGGAATGCACAGGGGCAGGGTGATCGACACGAATGTCCGCCACGGCGGCGATCCCAGCAGGGCGGCCGCTTCACGCAGGCGCTTGTCGAGACGGGCCACGACGCCATTGAGCGAAAGGATCATGAAGGGAAGGATGCCGGCGACGAGGCCGACCATCACGCCGAATTCGTTGTACATCAGCTTCCACGGCCCGTCGGCAATGCCGAGCCATCCGGCGACCCGATTGACCATGCCTGAGCGGCCGAGGATCAGGATCAGGCCGAACATCCTCAGTACGTAGTCGCTCAGGAAGATACCAAGCAGGGAAGCGAAAATAATCTTCCGCTGCTTCGGGGAAGCGACCACTTCCATGTAATAGGCCACCGGAAAGCCAAGGACGAGCGCGATGGCGGTCGAGATCACGGCAAGCCACAAAGAGTAGCTGAAATAGTGGCGATAGGACCCGTTGGCGAGCAGGCTTTCATATTGGGCGAAGCTCGCCACGTTCCCCGACGCGCCATCCAGAAAGCTCCATCCAAGCAAGGACGAGAGCCCCATGACGAGCGACGCGATCAGCAGAAGAGCCGGCGCGACCAGGAGATAGGGCGCGATTTTTCTAAGCATGACAATCATCCGGCGCAGATCCCGACCAGCCGCCGGGATCGCATCGTTCGCCCATGGCGGGAGAGAACTGCGGCCGGCCGGGTAAGTGTGGTCAATGTCAGCGCTGGATTTCCTGCTGCCAGCGATCGGCCCATGCCGTCAGTTTGTCGGCGATTGCCACCTCGTCGGGATATCGGACCTCCGTTCCTGGAGGAACGAGTTCGCGCAGCGCCGCCGGCAACTCCGCCTGCTCGTTCATGGGCAGGAAGCCGAGCATCTCAGCGATCTTCTCCTGCGGCTCCTTGCTGATGATGAAGTCGATGAAGGCTGTTGCCGCGGCGACGTTGGCGCCCTTGAGGATCACGATGTTGTTGAAGCTCATCGGGATGTAGGGCTTCGGGCAGACAAAGCGATATTGCGGTGCCGATTTGCGAAGGCTGATATAGTTGCCGACGGGGGCGAAGGCCGCCACATCCACTTCGCCCGACGACAGCAGCCGGACCTGTTCGGGATCGGCGCTGGTGAAGATCGAGACGTTCGGCGTGAGTTTCTTCGCGAGTTCGAAGCCGGGGTCGACATTGTTTTCGTCGCCACCGGCGAGCCAGGCGAGAAGGGCGATGAAGCGCCCATTGTAACCGCTACCCTGCGGGGCCGTGAGCTTGCCCTTTAGCCGCTCGTCGAACAGGTCGGTCCATTTAGTAATCTCGAAAGGGACCGTTTCGGGATTGTAGATGATCCCGAAGGGCAGACGCCAGACGCCGACATAGGTCTCGTTGACCATCTCGGCGGGCAGTTGTCCGGCATTTTTCAACTGGCCGACAGGAATGGGCTCGAGAAGCCCGTCCTGCTTGGCAAGTACGGTCGGGGTCACGCCGGTCACCCAGAGGTCGTCATCGATCCTTCCCTTGTTGGCACGCAACGAGGCAAGCGTCTCCATCATGCCCGACTGCAGACGCAGCTCGGAACGGATGCCGGAAGCCGCGGTGAACGGATCCATCCAGGCCGAGCGCATGGCTTCGCCATAGCTGCCTCCCCAGGAGATGATCTTGATGGATTTGTCCTGCGCGAGGGCGGGTGTCTGGCCGAGCCAGCCGAGGGTGGTTCCGGCTGCTGCAGCTTTAATGAGGTCGCGGCGATTGATTGTCATGGTGTCCTCCCGTTTTCGCTGAACCAAGCGCTATGTGCACAATCTCGCGATGGCGCCCGCATAGACACGGGTGGCGGCGATGAGTTCTTCCACCTCGCAGCGTTCGTCGGCGCGACTGAGATAAGGTCCGCAGGGGCCGTAGATGATGCCTTTCATGCCCTGCTTGGACATCCAACTCGCATCAGTGCAGGCGTAGGTCAGAAGCTTCGACCACTGTGGCTGCGCATCGTAGATATGGCGGTGCGAACAGGCAACGCTCTGGACCACGGCCGAGTCATCGGGGTCGTCGAAAAAATGCGTCCACCCGGTATCGCGGAAATCGAAATCGAAACGGATGTCCGGATCCTCTTTCTGCAGCCTCGCCTGCAGGTCGGCGAGATCCTTGGCGATGGTGTCGCGCGACATGCCGGGCATCAGCCGGATGTCGAGAGTGACAGTGCAAAGGTCAGGAAGCAGGGCAGGGCGGTCGTCCCGGTACTCGCTGGAAATGCCGCCGCGGATCGCGCCCACGCTGAGTTGCGGCAGGCCCTCGAAACCAGGCCTCGGTTCGAACGAGAGCCAGCCACCATCCTTGCGCGAGGGCAACGGCGTATGGCTCGGGCCGAGGGCCGCGATGATGCCTGTCATCTTCTCGATTGCATTGATGCCCTTGATGCCCGGCGCGGGAGCCGTGCTGTAGTGCTTCATCGAGCCGCGGGCGTGCATGCGCAGGATCACCGGGATGGTGTGGCGCGTGCAGATCTCCATATTGGTGGGTTCACCGGAGATGAAATAGTCGGCCGAAACGCCATTCTTCAGCGTGTGTTGGGTTCCGATACCGCCGCGAAGTTCTCCACAGACATTGGCAATGGTGATGTCGCCCTTCAGCTTGCGGCCCGACCGCATGACGGCGCTGAGCGCCTCGATGAAACAGGCATTCGTCGCCTTCATGTGAACGAAGCCGAACAGCCAGCCGTCATGGACCTCGGCGCCGAAAGGATTCTTGCTCCAGCCGTCGCAGACCGGATTGTGGTCGAGGTGGCCGTTGTAAAGCAGCGACGGTCCCTCGCCCGAGCCCTTGATGCGGCCGATGGCGTTCAGGCTGGCCGACATGTTCGGGGTTTCGGGAACTTCCTGGAGTTCGACATCGAGGCCGCGCTCGGCCATGTGATCGGCAAAGTAGCGTGCGGCTTCATGCTCGTTGCCCGAGAGACTCGGAATGCGCAGGGCGCCTCGCGCCAGATCCAGCATCGCATCGGCATCGATCTTGTCGAGGACATCGGACCAGCTTTCGTCGTTCCGGGAGTTCTCCATCTCGTATTCCCTTTAAGGATATATGTTTCCAATAATGACTACTATATTCTTTTAATGTCCGCAACGTAATTCTGGTCAATAGGGGAAATTGGTACCTTGGAGCCAGAAAATGGTGACACTTCTGCCAGGAAGATGCATCAAATTTCGAGCAAATCGGAGGGCAGCGCCAAGAAAGAAAAGGAACGAGCGTTTCCGATCGTGAAAACGTGGCCGTCACGATGGTTTGCCTATGGCGGGCGAACTATGGCGTCGGGCAGTCGCCTGCGTCAGAACCGGTCCGATACGAAATGCGCAAGCTGAGCGCCCAGTTCGTAGAAGCGCTCGCGGTCAGCTCGGAACGGCTGCTTTACCGGTTCCGTGGGAGGCAGCGGCAGATCTGTCTCCGGCGCGCCGCAGATATGGTCGCTGAGCAGCCGGCCGAAAACCGTCCCGGTTCCGATGCCGCGGCCGTTATAGCCATGGAAGGCGATGATGTTGGGAGCAAGCCGGTGGAATTTGGGGAGGCTGTCGTCGGTCATTCCGATCATGCCGTACCAGCTTGACTCGAATCGCACCCCGTCAAGCAGGGGGAACAGGCGGCGAAGACCACGCCTTGCCCAGGCCTCATGGATGCCGGCTCCCGTGCCGCGCAGGGCGCCAACGCTGCCGAAGATAAGCCGTCCCGCCTGGTCGAGACGGAACGAGGAGAGGATTTCCTTCGTATCCCACGCGCCCTGACGCTCGGGCAGGATTTGTTTGAGGAGGCGATCGTCGAGGGGCGCGGTGGCAAAGTTGAAATACGGCAGGTGCGTGATCTCGCTTCGCAACCCGGGCCAGAGATCATGCGTGTAGGCGTTGGTGGCGATGACCACCCAGTCGGCCACGAGCCGAGCCCCTGGCATAACGAGATCCCATCGCGCGTTAGAGGGCTGGATGCTTTTCACTGGCGTGCGGGTGAATATCTCGGCGCCGGCGGCCATTGCGGCACCCGCTAGTCCCCGCACATAGGCCAGCGGCTGAATGGTGCCGGCACGCAGGTCGAGCAGTGCGCCGGAATAGGCGGCCGTCCCCGTCCTTGCAGCGGTTTCTGCCGCGTCCAGAACCCGGACGGGTGCGCGACGCGCCTGCCACTGCTCGGCACGCTCCTGTATCTCCTCCAACCCGCTTTTACCCACCGCGCAATGGAGCGTTCCCTGGCGCTCGGCCTCGCATTCGATCCCGTGGCGCTCGATCAGATCGAACACTTCGCCTGGTGCGTTCCCCAGGACCTCGAGCAGCCGCTCGCCATGGACCGGCCCGAGCGCTTTCGGAACATCGTTCGGCATCACCCACATGCCGGCGTTGACCAGACCGACGTTTCGGCCGGAGCCGCCGAAGCCGATATCTTCCGCTTCCAGAACGGCCACTTTGATGCCGCGCTGGGCAAGATGGAGCGCGGCCGACAAGCCGGTGAAGCCGGCGCCGACGATGGCGACATCCACCGAACGTTCGCCATCGAGCGAGGTCGTTGCCGGGGCGGGCGGGGCCGTCTTCTTCCAGAGGCCATGAGATCGTTCGAGCTGGTCCATTGCGCGCCCCGTCGTCGGCAGCATCCGATCGGTGAGTGTTAGCGGCTCGTCGCGCCGCAGGGAACAAAGTACGGGCGCAGTTTTAATGAAATTCAGGAACCATCTGATGCCTCCTGCTTATGGGGTGCACCTTCGCGATGGCTCACCTGTTCCAACGCCCAGGCACAGAACGCCTTTGACAGCGGGTTTTCCTTCTTGCGGTCCGGAATCACGAGATAGTAAGCGTTCTCGGTCTCGATCGGGCGGTCATCCAGCACGGTCAAACGCCCCGACATCAGCTCGGGCTCGATCAGATAGCGGGGGAGCAGGGCAACCCCCATGCCGGCAATGGCGGCCTCGATCAGCATCGAGAACTGGTCGAAGTGGTGCCCGGCATATGGCGCCGGATGGGTGAGGCCGACGGCTTCGAACCACTCCGGCCAGGCCTTGGCGCGCGAAGCGAGATGCATGAGCCGCGCGCCGCCGAAAGGGATATCGGTGGCGCTTTGCGCCGGCAACAGGCCGGGCGCGGCCACGGGAACGACTATCTCGCTGCACAGATAGGCGCAGGTCGCCTTGGCCCAGACCGGCTGGCCGTAGTGGATGGCTAGGTCGAACGGTTCTTCGTCGAAATCGAACGGCTCGGCCCGCGCGGCTATGTTTACGACCAGGTTGGGCTGAAGGCGCAGGAAATGCTGGAGGCGCGGCATGAGCCATCGAGCACCGAAGGTAGGCAGCACCGACAGGCTGAGCGAGGCATCGGCCTGGGAACTCGCCATGGCCCGCATCATCGTATCCTCGACCTGTCCGATCAAACGGATGACGTCGGGCAGCAGTTTCCGCCCCTGATCGGAGAGGACAACCCTTTGGCGTACACGCTCGAAGAGAAGCGAGCCAAGCTGCAGTTCGAGGTCCTTGATCTTACGGCTGACCGCGCTCTGGGTAAGGTTCAGCTCGCGCGCGGCCTGCGTGAAGCTGCCGTGGCGTGCCGCGCATTCGAAGGCCTGAAGCGTCTCGATCTGTGGAACAAGCCGGCGTGGAAAGGTCATGTGAATTGCGCATCAACTCAATCGGAAACAGCGTTGGAAATTGTAGGTTCGATCTGGGAAGGTGACAAGCATCGAACATCAAGTGCCCGCTTTCATGGCGGCCCCCGCGCTGAGATACAGGCGTCATGACCACAGGATTGCTTTCGAGTGACGAGATAAGAGCCGCTTTTTCGGCGGCGCTGTCGGACATGTATCGCAGGGAGGTGCCGGCGTACGGCACCCTTCTCGCGCTCGTGGCCCAAGTAAACGAGGCGACGCTGGCGGCGTCACCGGAACTGCGCGCCCGCCTCGAAAAGACGGATTCGCTCGACCGCATTTCCGAGGAACGTCACGGCGCCATCCGCGTGGGCACGCCGGGCGAACTTGCCACGATGCGGCGCATATTCGCAGTGATGGGGATGCATCCGGTCGGCTACTACGATCTGAGCGATGCGGGCGTGCCGGTGCATTCGACGGCATTCCGCCCGGTCGACGCCGCGGCGCTGAGCTTCAACCCGTTCCGCGTCTTCACCTCTCTGCTGCGTCTCGACCTGATCGAGGATACGGGGCTGCGCGAGCGTGCTCGAAAGGTTCTGAGCGAGCGGCGGATATTCACGGACGAGGCGCTTGATCTCCTCGATCGTGCCGAAGCCGATGGGGGGCTGGCGGACGGCGATGCCATGCGGTTCGTCGCCGAGGTGCTGGAAACCTTCCGCTGGCACCGGGAGGCCAGGGTCGACGCCGAGATGTACCGGAGCCTGCACGAGACCCACCGGCTGATCGCCGACGTGGTCTCGTTCAGAGGGCCGCACATCAACCACCTGACGCCGCGCACGCTCGACATCGACGCGGTGCAGCGGCTCATGCCGGAACATGGCATCGCGCCGAAGGCGGTCATCGAGGGGCCGCCGTCGCGTGCCTGTCCGATCCTGCTGCGCCAGACGTCCTTCAAGGCGCTCGAGGAGCGTGTCCTGTTTCCCGGTTCACGGGGGCGGACGGTCGGTGGATCGCATACCGCCCGCTTCGGCGAGATCGAGCAGCGCGGCATAGCACTGACACCCAAGGGCCGCGCCCTGTACGACCGTCTGCTCGCCGATGCGCGCTCCGTAGCCCGGCCATCCGCGGACGGTTCGAACGCCGATACCTATCGCAACGCGCTGGCGCAGGCGTTCAAACCCTTCCCCGACGACTGGCCCGAGATCCGTCGGCAGGGTCTGGGCTATTTTTCCTACAGCGTGGATGAAGGCCGGATAGGTCGCGCCCGTTGTGGCGCCGATTTCGACGCGTTGATCGCCGCCGGCATCATCCGCTTCGATGCGATCGTCTACGAAGACTTCCTGCCGGTAAGCGCCGCGGGCATATTCCAGTCCAACCTCGGCGACGGTTCTTCCGCCGAGCTGACGGCCAGCCCCAATCGGTCGATGTTCGAGGAAGCACTTGGCGCTGCGGTCATCGATGAGTTCGAACATTACCGCGGCATCGAGGCTGCTTCGCTTGCCATGTGCCGCGCGCGGTTGGGAAAGCTGGAGCTGACGAGCTAGGCGCAATGGTCGACAGGAACAGTCTTCGCCAGCTAAGAGACCTGCTTGGGCCCGGCGGGCTGCTGACGCCGGAGAGCGGGCTTGCGGGATACGAGGTCGGCGCGCGCTACGATACCGGCAGGGCGGCGTTCGTCGCGAGGCCCGCCTCCGTCGCCCAGGTTTCGCGCGTGCTGTCGTTCTGCTGTCGCAACGGCATCGCCCTGTTGCCGCAGTCCGGCAATACCGGCCTTGTCGCAGGCTCTACGCCGGACATGTCGGGCCTGCAGGGCATACTCAGCCTCGATCGGCTGCGTGAGCCGTTCGAATTGGATTACGACAACCGTACTCTGCGCGTCGGTGCGGGTGTCCGCCTTTCTGAAATCAACGCGCGGATGCGCGATGCCGGCCTGTCGCTTCCGATCGATTTGGGTGCCGATCCGTGCGCGGGCGGGATGGCGGCGACAAATACCGGGGGTGCGAGGTTCCTTCGGTTTGGGGATATACGCAGGAATACGCTTGGGCTGACCGTTGTGCTGGCCAACGAGCAGGGCACGATACTCGAGCTTGGCGGCGAACTGCGCAAGGACAATACGGGACCCGACTGGAAGCAGTGCTTCATTGGCACCTCCGGGGCCTTCGGCGTGATCGCCGAGTGCGTTTTCAACCTAGAGCGCCTGCCTGTGCAGACGGCTGCCGCTTATCTCGTGCCACGCAGCGACGACCACGTGATGCCGTTGCTGCACGCGATGGAGGAACGGCTGGGCTTCCACCTCAGCGCTTTCGAGGGCATGTCGGGCGCCGCGATCGGTCACGCGCTCGCGCATGTTCCGTCGCTCCGCAACCCGTTCCCCGGAGCGGCTATTCCCGACTATGTGCTATTCGCCGAAGTGTCGCGCTCGTGGCCGCGGCGCGAGAACGAGCAACCCCTGGAGGCGTTTCTGGAAGAGGTCCTGGCCGAGATTTGGGAACGCGCCGGGCAACCTCTCGCCGACGCCTTCACCGGAAGGCCGGATGAGATGTGGGCTCTGCGTCACGCGCTGTCGGAGGGCGTCAAATCGGCCGGCCGATTGGTTGCCTTCGACCTCGCATTCCGGAGAGGCGATGTCATGCGATTCCGATCGCATATGCGCACAGAGCTTGCACGGCAATTCCCGGAGGTCGAAATCTGTGATTTCGGCCATGTCGGCGATGGCGGCGTGCATTTCAACCTCGTTGTTCCGCGTGCGGCAGAGGCGACCGACGAGCTTATCGACAGGTTGCGAGAAACCGTAATCACTGCCGCAGTCGAGGAGTTCGGGGGCAGTTTCAGTGCCGAACACGGATTGGGTCGAAGAAACCAGCCTTTCTACGACCGCTATGAAGATCCAAGACTGAAAAGATTGGCGGCCGCATTCAAGCGCGCGACGTCTCCCGCGCCGATCGGCGCCGTGATACTGGGTTGAAGCATTCATGCAAGGATTGGACAGATGTTAGCACAGGAAACTATGGCGCTCCTCTCGAAGCTCGGCGTTGCCCGCGAAGTGCTCGCAGGCGGCGATCTGGCGGCTCGCAGCCCGGTGACAGGCGAGGAGATCGCCAGGGTCCGGCAACTTTCGGCCTCCGACGCGGCCAGGACCATCGATGAGGCGCATGCGGCATTCCTCAAATGGCGCCTGGTGCCGGCGCCGCGTCGGGGCGAGCTGGTGCGGCTGCTCGGCGAAGAACTGCGCGCCCACAAGGAAGAGCTGGGACGCCTGGTGTCGATCGAGGTCGGCAAGATCCCGTCCGAGGGATTGGGCGAAGTGCAGGAGATGATCGACATCTGCGATTTTGCGGTGGGGCTGTCGCGCCAGCTCTACGGCCTCACCATCGCCACCGAGCGACCGGGTCACCGGATGATGGAGACCTGGCATCCGCTGGGCGTCGTCGGCGTGATTTCCGCCTTCAACTTCCCCGTGGCGGTGTGGTCGTGGAACGCGACGCTCGCTCTGGTCTGCGGCGATGCGGTGGTCTGGAAGCCGTCGGAGAAGACGCCGCTGACCGCTCTCGCCTGCGCGGCGATCTTCGCCCGCGCCGTCAAGCGCTTCGGCTCCGATGCGCCGGAGGGGCTGCTGAAGGTGCTGATCGGCGGTGCCGATGTAGGCGAGGCATTGGTAGATCACCCCAGGGTGCCGCTGGTATCGGCGACCGGCTCGACGCGTATGGGCCGCGCGGTCGGCCCGCGCCTGTCCCGACGCTTCGCGCGGGCGGTGCTGGAACTGGGCGGCAACAATGCCGGCATCGTGTGTCCCTCGGCCGATCTCGACATGGCGCTCAGGGCCATCGCCTTCGGTGCCATGGGTACGGCAGGCCAGCGCTGCACGACTTTGCGCCGCCTCTTCGTGCACGAGAGCGTCTACGACCAGATCGTGCCGCGCCTAAGGAAGGCTTATGAGAGCGTTTCCGTGGGGAACCCGCTGGAGGGCAAAGCGCTTGTCGGGCCGCTGATCGACAAGGCCGCGTTCGACAACATGCAGAAGGCGCTCGAGGCGGCGAAATCGGCCGGCGGCAAGGTCACCGGTGGTGCGCGCGTCGAAACCGCCCATGCGGATGCCTACTACGTCCGTCCCGCCATAGTGGAAATGCCGTCGCAGACCGGGCCTGTCCTGGAAGAGACCTTCGCGCCGATCCTCTATGTGATGAAGTATTCGGACTTCGATGAGGCGCTCGGCTTGCACAATGCGGTAGGGGCGGGGCTGTCATCGTCGATCTTCACGCGCGACCTTCAGGAAGCGGAGCGCTTTCTGTCGGCGGAAGGGTCGGACTGCGGCATCGCCAATGTCAACATCGGCACGTCGGGCGCCGAGATCGGCGGAGCGTTCGGCGGCGAGAAGGAAACGGGCGGCGGCCGCGAAAGCGGCTCCGACGCCTGGAAGGCCTATATGCGCCGTTCCACCAACACCATCAACTACTCCAAGGCGCTTCCCCTCGCGCAGGGAGTATCCTTCGATATCGAGTGAGGATAGATCGGTGCTCACCAGATCGGATGTTGCTGCCGCGCCGCTCAGGCCGGCAGCCCGTATTGCCGGGATAGGCGTCTCCGAGATCCTGCAGATCGGCGCACGGGCGGCCGCCATGCGCAAACAGGGCCATGACGTCATCGTACTCGGCGCCGGCGAGCCGGATTTCGACACGCCCGACGCGGTGAAGGAAGCGGCTTTCAGAGCCATGCAGCGCGGCGAAACCAAGTACACCGCGCTCGACGGCTCCCCCGCCATGAAGGAAGCGGTGCGGGAAAAGTTCCGGCGCGACAACGGACTCGATTTTTTGGCGAACGAGATCAGCATCGCGGCTGGTGCCAAGCAGGTCATCTTCAATGCCTTCATGGCCACGCTCGACCCCGGGGATGAGGTCATCGTTCCCACGCCTTACTGGACGTCCTATGCCGACATCATCCGCATTGCCGGCGGCTTGCCCGTGCTGGTCGCCTGCGACGCCGCCAACGGTTTCCGGCTGACGGCCGACCAACTGGAACGCGCCATCACGCCAGCTACACGCTGGCTGATGCTGAACTCGCCTTCCAACCCGACCGGCGCGGCCTATACGGCAGCTGACTACCGCCCGCTGCTGGACGTGCTCCTGCGGCACAAGCAGGTCTGGCTGCTGGCCGACGACATCTACGAGCACATCGTCTATGACGATTTCCGTTTCGTCACGCCGGCCGCCCTGGAGCCGGCGTTGCGCGACCGCATCCTTACCGTCAACGGCGTCTCCAAGGCCTATGCGATGACCGGATGGCGTATCGGCTACGGCGCTGGGCCGGCGACGTTGATCGGGGCCATGGCCGTGGTCCAGAGCCAGTCCACTTCCAATCCGTCCTCCGTAAGCCAGGCGGCCGCCATCGAAGCGCTGACCGGGCCACAGGACTATCTGGTCGAACGACGCGACGACTTCCGCCTTCGCCGCGATCTGGTCGTTGACGGGCTCAACGCCATCGACGGCATCGACTGCCCTCGCCCGCAGGGCGCGTTCTACACGTTCGCGAGCTGCGCGGGAATGCTCGAACGCACCACGGCGGATGGCCGGCGCATCGCCAGCGACCGGGATTTCTGTGCCTACCTGCTGGACGCGGCCAAGGTCGCCGTCGTTCCCGGTAGCGTTTTCGGGGCGTCGCCTTTCTTCCGGATCTCCTACGCTTCGTCGTGTGCCGAATTGGAAGAGGCGCTCTCGCGGATCGCACAGGTATGCAGCAAGCTGCGGCGCTGACGAACGGTATGTTCCTATCGGAAATTTAATTTGCCTTTAGGAGAATAGTGCATTAAAATATTCTGACATTCGCGGGAACGCCAGAACCGTTGACCAGACGGCTATGCGGTCCGGGACGGATTGTGGAGATGGGAGGTCTCTGTGATGATGAAAACCATATTCAGAGCGCGCGTCTGCGCGCTCGCCCTCGCAGCATCGCTGACACTGGCCGCAGGCGCCGGACAGGCCGAGGAAATCAAGATCGGGTTCACCGCCGCCTTGTCCGGAGATTTCGCCGCGTTCGGTCTCAACATGCGCAAGGGTCTCGACCTGGCGTTCGATGACATCAACAAGCACGGCGACGTGACCTATTCGATCCTTGCGATGGATGATCGCGGCGATCCGAAGGAGGGCGTCCTGATTGCCCAGAACCTCTGCGACAATCCCGACATCGATATCGTCATGGGCTACTCCTTCAGCTCGGTGGCGCTGGCAGCGGTTCCGATCATCGACAAATGCAAGCTGCCTGTCCTGGCATCGGCCGTGGGCAGTCCGGAGCTCTCGGGGGCCAGCCCCTATTTCCGGCGCAACCTCCTCACGGACGCGACGCAGGGCGCGCTGATGGGCGAATATGCGGCGAAGACGGCAGGCTACAAGAAGATCTATGTCATCCACCAGCAGGACGATTACGGTCTCGGCATTGCGGAGGCCTTCACCAAGGCCGCGGAAGCAGCCGGCGCGTCGGTGATCGGGACCGACAGCTATCTGCTGGGCACGAAGGACTTCAAAACCCAGATCGCCAAAATCCGGCAGAGCGCTCCCGACGCGGTCTTTATCGGAGGTTTCTATACGGAAGCCGCGAAGATCGCTTCGCAGGGTCGGGGGATGGGGCTCAAGGCGGCACTGCTTGGCACGGACGGATCCCTCAATCCCGAGCTCATCCAGCTGGCCGGTAATGCCGTGGAAGGGATGGTCCTTTACGGGATGTACGATACCAGCCTGAAGTCACCCGCCACCGACAAGTTCCTTGAGGCATATCGCGCCAAATTCGGGCAGGATCCCAATGCATGGGCGGCGCTCGCCTATGACGCGGCCTATACGCTCGACGATGCGGTGAGGATTGCCAAGGCGAAAGGGAAGGTGGATCGGGAGACCCTGAATTCGGCCTTTGCCGAGATAAAGGGGCTCGACGGCGTGACCGGCCCGACCTCCTTCGACAAGGGTGGGGACCGGAAAGGTTCCATCTACTTCCTGAAGATCAGCGGCGGCAAGTTCGTCCCCGTCTCCAACTGACCGCTCTGCCGCGCCGGCATCGGCTTCCGCTGCCGGCGCGCCTTGCCCATCCTGCCTAAATGAGGCGGGCGACGAGGAGACTATATGATCTTCTTCGGCCAACTACTTGCCAACGGCCTTATGCTGGGAGCGATCTACGCGCTAGCGGCGGTTGCCTACACGCTCGTCTACGGAGTGGTCCGTCTCATCAACTTCGCCTTTGGCGAGTTGTTCATGTTCGGGGCGTTCCTCACCATTACACTGATGCTGCCGAGCGCCAGGCTGTTCGGCTTCAACGTCCCGATGCCCGCACTGTCCGTCTTCCTGGCGGCGCCGATCGCCATCGGCTGCGTCATTCTGATGGGCGTGGTGATAGAGCAAATCGCCTACCGCCCGCTGCGGGCGGCACCCCGGCTCGCCCCGCTGATCACCGCAATCGCGGTTTCGGTGTTGCTGCAGAGCCTTGCCCAGACGATATGGGGACCTGAAGAACTCGGACTTCCGGAGTCCGCCGTGGGCGCCGACACCCCGATCGTACTGTTCGGAGGAGTGTATGTCTCGCTGGTCGAACTCATTGTCGTCGTCATTGCCGTAGTGACGATGATCGGGCTGACGCTGCTCGTCTACCGGACCCGGTTCGGACGCGCGATGCGCGCGACCGCCAGCGACACGGACGCGTCCTACATCGTGGGCATCCCGGTCAATCGGGTGATTGCGCTGACCTTCGCCATCGGGTCGGGCCTGGCAGCGCTGGCGGGCATCCTCTATTGTCTCGCCTATGGCTTCGCGCACCCGACCATGGGTTTCCTGCCGGGTCTCAAGGCGCTCATCGCAGCGGTGCTGGGTGGCATCGGCAGCATTCCCGGCGCCGCCCTCGGCGGCGTCCTGCTGGCGTTGGTCGAGACCTTCGGCGCGGGTTATCTGCCGTCCGGATCGGCCTACAAGGATGCGATCGGCTTCGCCATCCTCGTGCTGCTGCTCTTCTTCCGGCCGCAAGGCATCCTCGGCCGTCCCGAACTGAACGAAACCAGTGACGGCAGCCTTCTGGGCGGTCGGCAAGGCGGCAAGGTCACCGCCCTCGTCGATCGGCTGGCCGCGATCGCAGACCGGGTGCTGCCATCGCCGGCCTACCGCAACGCTGCTCTGCTGGCCGCCGCGGCGGCTGTGATGTTCCTGCCGATCTCCGACTATTGGCTGCGTGTCGTGATCGTCGCCCTCGTCTACGGAATGCTGGCAACCGGCCTCAACATTGTCGTCGGCTTTGCCGGCCTGCTCGATCTCGGCTATGTCGCCTTCTGGTCTGTAGGTGCGTATTTCTCGTCGATCCTCTTCGTCCTCGTCCTCAAAAACACTTATGGGATCGATCCCGCGACGGTCTGGTGGCTCTTCTATGTCAACCTCGTTGCCGGCGGCCTCCTTGCGGGGTTGTTCGGCGCCTTCGTCGGCTATCCGACTCTGCGGCTGCGCGGAGACTATCTCGCGATCATGACGCTGGGCTTTGGCGAGATGATCCGGATCGTCACCACCAACTGGGTCGGTCTCACCCGTGGGCCGATGGGGATACGCGGCATCCCGAATCCGTCGCTGTTCGGCTTTTCGCTCGACAGGCCGCGCTCGCTGGGGCTGCTGGCGGTGGCGCTCTGCGCGCTCATCCTCGTCATCGCATCGCGGCTGGTGAAATCATATGTCGGCCGTGCCTGGGTCGCCATCCGCGACAACGAGACGGCGGCGGAGGCCATGGCCATCGATACCCGGCGCTACAAGCTGCTGGCCTATTCGATCGGCGGCATGATCGGCGGCATGACGGGTGTCTTCTTTGCGCATTTCCAGCAATATATCAGCCCGTTCAACTTCACGCTGTTCGACAACATCCTGCTGCTCATGCTGATCGTGCTTGGCGGGCTCGGCACTTTCGTCGGGCCGTTCGTCGGCGCGTTCATATGGATCACTTTTCTTCAGGTCGCGCAGGAGTGGCCCATCGTCCAGGCCTTTCCGGAGAGCCGTTATGCGATGCTGGGGCTGATCCTCATCGCGCTCATGCTCTATCGACCCCAGGGGATCGCCGCCCGGGCCCGGCCGGCGCTCATAATGTCACGATGATGCAGAAGCCACAGACTTCAGGTGAGCCTGTTCTTTCCTGCCATGGGCTCACCGTCAGGTTCGGGGGGCTGGTCGCGGTTCGCGGGGTCGATCTCGGCGTGCATGGCGCCACGATCCACTCGCTGATCGGACCCAATGGGGCAGGAAAGTCCACACTCATCAACTGCCTGATGGGGTTCGTGAAGGCGAGCGGAGGCGAGGTTCTGCTCGCGGGCAGGCCTGTCACGGGAATGGCGGCGTACAAGGTGGCCGAGATGGGGATGGCGCGGACATTCCAGAACATCCGCCTGTTCGGCGGCATGACCGTGCTGGAGAACATCCTGGTCGGTTCCCACCGCAACCTGGAAACGTCGATCATGGACCTGCTGTTCAGGCGGGGCAGGGCGGCGGCGGAGGAGGCCCGATTCATCGAGCGGGCCAGGGAACTGCTCTCTTTCGTCGGGTTGAGCGGCAAGGACGACCAGCTTGCCGGCAGTCTGCCCTATGGCCATCAGCGCCGTCTCGAAATCGCGCGGGCACTCATGCTTGCACCCTCGGCCCTCCTGCTCGACGAACCGATGGCCGGCATGAACGTCGTGGAGAAGGCCGAACTGGCGGGACTGATCTCGCAGATACGCGCCAATGGCACGGCGATCCTGCTGGTGGAGCACGATGTCGAGATCGTCAGGTCTCTCTCCGATCGTATCACGGTCTTGCATCACGGCGAGAGGATTGCGGACGGCCTGCCGGACGAGATCTTCGCGGACGCACGTGTCCAGAACGCATATCTAGGCCGGGAAATGATGCATGTTGAAGGTTAGCGGGCTAAGCGTCGCCTATGGCCCTATCCAGGCTGTCAGGGACGTATCGTTCGAGGTTCGGCAAGGCGAGCTCGTCAGCCTCCTCGGCAGCAATGGCGCGGGAAAGAGCACCACGCTGCGGGCTATCTCCGGCCTCATCCGGGCAAGTTCCGGTTCCGTCATCATAGAAGGCAGGGACCTTCTCGCGCTCGCGCCGAGTGCCCGCGTTTCCTGCGGGATAGCCCACGTCCCGGAAGGGCGCAGGGTGTTCGCCTCGATGTCAGTGTTCGAGAACCTGGCGCTTGGCGGCTACATCACCCCCGGCTCGACGATGGACGAGACCCTTGAAACCGTCCTCGACCTGTTTCCCCTGCTTCGCGAACGCCGCCAGCAGATGAGCGGCACGCTTTCGGGCGGCGAGCAGCAGATGCTGGCTATCGGACGCGCCCTGATGTCACGCCCGAAGCTGCTTATGATGGACGAGCCGACGATGGGGCTTTCGCCCAAGATGGTCGACGTGATCCTTGCCAAGATCGACGACATAAGGCGGCAGGGAACAACGGTGCTGATGGTCGAGCAGAATGCGCTGGACGCCATCCGCATGTCGACCCGGGTCTACGTCATGCGGACAGGCTGCGTTGTCTTCGAGGGGGCGGGCGACACGCTAACCCCGGATATCATAAAATCGCTCTATCTCGGCTAGCGGGATAGGCGCACTATCGAAAACGGGAGTCGGCCGTGAACCAGATCACTCAGAAGCACATGCCCTACAATACCGGATGCGCGCTTGAACTACTCAAGGGCGATGTGCTGCGCATCGAGGGTCGCACCACCGTCGATGCGGTCTTCTTCGACCTGCACAATGTGCGGGAACGCTTCGATCAGGCCCGCACAAAGATCAACAACAGCAGCATCTTCGTCAGTACCGGCAACATGCTCTACTCGAAGTCGAACCTGCCCATGCTCACCATCGTCGCCGACAGCCTCGGCATAGGTTATCACGATCTGCAGTTCGGCATGTGCAGCGCCGCGGGATATGCCCTGTTCAAGGGACCGCTATATGAGTCCTACCGGATCAAGGAACGCTTCGGCGTGACCCGGGAGCAAATCCCGGATCATGGCTGCTGGGAGAACCTGACCGGCGCCCTCCGGCCCTGGGCCATCGCTCCCGAGGACATCCCAAGCCCCTTCAACATCTTCCAGGAAACCAAGATCGACGGTACCACGGGCAGGATGGAGCTCGTGTACAAGCAACTGGCCGAACCGGCCCGGATCGAGCTGCGGGCCGAAATGGATTGCCTTGTCGGGCTGAGTGCTTGCCCGTGGCTGGGACGCGGCCTGCCGATTGACGTCTCTGTGTCCAGGGACAACTGACCGGAGCCTGCCAATTCCCCGCCTGTCCGGCCTGGCGGATCGGGAGTGCCGTCCGTCAGGTTTCGACAACAAAAAAGAGGAAGATATTGCTGAATACTTGGAAATTCGCGCCCTCGCTGATAGCGATGACGGGAGATAGTTGAAATATGTACTGAAAGGCGGTGATCGGATGGCAGTGCTACACAGCCGGAAGGCCCGCAAGCGGGCAGGGGCGGCACCGGCATCTACCGGTGCCGGCGTTGTCGAAGACAAGGATCGTTCGGAGCGTGGCGATCTCGGAGAGCGCCTACGGGCGATCCGGCTTGAGCGGAAATGGACCCTGGAGGAAGCGAGCAAGCACAGTTCGGTCGGCAGGTCCACGCTCTCTAAGATCGAAAACGGGCTGATGTCACCGACCTTCGACCTGCTTCGCAAGATCACGCGAGGGTTGGATATCGATCTCGTCGAACTCTTTGACGAGGGCGCGGACCTCGAGCCGAAAGGACGCCGGAGCATTACCCGCAAGGGCGATGGCAAGATCCATGCAACGCCGACCTATCGCCACGAACTGCTGGCGACGGACATCTCCCACAAGCGAATGTTGCCCTTCAAGAGCGTCATCACCGCGCGCTCGATCGATGAGTTTCCCGCCTGGGTGAGGCACGATGGCGAGGAGGTGCTCATCGTCGTATCGGGAGCCGTCGAGGTCCACACGGAATATTATGCTCCCGCTGTACTGCAGGAAGGCGACTCGATCTATTTCGACAGCCGGATGGGCCACCGCGTGATCTCGGTCGGGCCCGGCGACGCCGAAGTATTCTGGATCTGCTCGGGAGACCCCCTGTAAAGCCAGTGTGGCCGGTTTTGCAGGCACCATCCGCCGCATGGCACCTGCGATCAACTGGGATTTTGTCCCGAAGTTACCCGTTCTGCTTCTGAACGACGAGTTGGGCGGCCACGAGGTCCTCAAGCGCGAGGCCGACCGACTTGAAGAGCGTGATCTCGTCCTCGTTTGTGCGGCCCGGATGCTCTCCCCGCGTCAGAGCGAACAAATCCGCAAGCACGCTGCCTTCGCCGATCACGCCCGCCTTTATCGGCTGCGTGAAGTCGCCGGGCTCCTGCAGGCAGGCCTCGCGCTTGTCGGCGAAAAGGCTCGCGCGGGCCACCGCCTCGTCATCGGCCTCACGCATATGCGGCGTGAACGAGCCAACGAGGTCGAGATGCGCGCCGGGCGAAAGCCACGCACCGCGGACGATCGGCTCCGTCGCCAGCGTGGCACAGGAAATGATGTCGGCTCTCGATACCGATTCCTCGATATTGTCCACGACCTTCACATTCTGTTTCAGGCCGGCAAGGGATTCGGCGGTCAAACGGGCCTTGTCAGGATTGCGGCCCCAGATTTCGACGTGCTCGATCGGGCGCACCGCGCAGTGGGCACGCACCAGATAGGGCGCCAGTTCGCCGGTCCCCATCATCACAAGCCTGTTGGCATCCTTTCGCGCCAGATAGGTCGCCGCCAGCGCCGAGGCGGCAGCCGTCCGGTTCAACGTGATCGCGCGTCCGTCCAGCACCTTGGTCGGCCGGCCGGTCATCGGATCGAACAGGATATAGATCGGCATGACCGATGCGAGGCCGCGGGCGGAGTTTCCCGGGACGATCGAGGTGAGCTTGACGCCCAGAACGCCATCGTTCTGCCAGGCAGGCATGAGGACGAAAGTGGCATCCGGCTCGTTGCTCCGCCCCCAGGTGTGCCGATGCCGGGGCGGCATCTCGCAGCCGGAGCGGAATCCCTCCCTGAGTGCATCGACCAACTCGCGTGGCTCAAGTGCGGCTTCGACCGCGCCGAAGTCGGCAAAACTGAGTGACATCTGAAAATCCTTGGCGTGCTGGGGGCCGATAAGACGGCTTACCCTTCCGAAAGAAGCTTGCCGGAGATGGCCCAGTTGTCGCGGGGCTGCTCGTCGAAAATGACGTTGACATGCTCGGCGGTCGAACCGGCATGCTCGACCATCGCCTGCGTCACAGCAGCGGCGACCTTGGCCTTTTGCTCCCTGGTGCGGCCTGCGGTCAGCGAGATTCGAACAACTGGCATGGGTTCCTCCATTGCGGCATGATAGCTGTTTTGCCTCTACACAGCGAAAGTCCGCGTTTCAACATATAAATGTCCAAAAGATAAAAAAATTCTGTGATAGGAGAAAAGTTCCTGATAAGGATCACCGTCTGATTGTTTGGGAGGTTGTCATGTCCTGTCTGCGCATTGGGTGTTTTCTCGCCGGCGGCCTGGCCGCCTTGATCGCAACCACTTCGGTTCGGGCGGACGACAATCTGTCCGTTCTTCTCGACTTCGCCCCATGGGGACTGCATGCCGGCGTCCATCTCGCGGCGGAGAAGGGCTGGTTCAAGGAAGAAGGCCTCAACGTCAGCGTACGCGATGGGCGCGGCAGCGTCAGCACGATCCAGCTCGTTGGTGTCGGCGAGGCCGATGTCGGCATGGCCCAGCTCGGGCCGATGGCGACTGCCAGGGAGAAAAGCGGCATTCCGCTGAAATCCATCGCAGGCTGGGTCAGGAAGGGCGACCTCGCGGCGGTCGTGGACAAGACGGCCGGCATCAACTCGATCGCCGATCTGAAGGGCAAGAAGCTCGCTTTGTTCGCGGCCAGCCCCTTCCTGCCCTTTTTGGATACCTTCCTGAAGGCGGGAGGTATGACGCGCGACGATGTCAACCTGCTCTATGTCGAGCCATCCGCGATGATGACCACCTATACATCCGGACAGGCGGACGGCGTGCTCACCGCCGGGCCCTATGGGCAGGCGCTGGCAGCGCGGGATCGCCCCGCCTCGCTGGTTCTGGCCGATCAGGCAGGCATCTCCTACCCGAGCTACGGCTACTTCTCGACGGAGGCCGTGATCGAGAAGAAGGAAGACGTTCTGCGCCGGTTCATCGCTACGCAGACACGGGCCTTCAAATACATCTATGACGGTCACGTCGACGAGGCCGTGGCGGCGATCATCAGCCAGCGCCCCGACTTCAAGCTTAATCCGGAAATCCTCAAAAACCAGATCGAGCTCTATCGGCCCTTCTTCACGACACCCAATACCGAAGGCAAGCCGTTCGGCTGGCAGTCCGAAGAAGACTGGGCGAACACGATCAAGTCGATGGTCGCGGCCGGTGTGCTGGGCAAAGGCTTCAAGCCTCAGGACTTCTACACCAATGCCTTTATCGGCGAGTGAGATGCAGCCGATCCTCGAAGTTCGGAATGTCGCAAAGATCTACGGCTCGGCGCCATCCGGCGTCGAGGCGCTGCGGTCGATCGATCTGGCGGTACGGCCCCGGGAATTCCTGAGCATCGTCGGACCGAGCGGCTGCGGAAAGAGCACGCTATTGAAGTGTATCGCCGGCCTGGAGACCATCACCTCCGGCACGATCAAGGTTCGGGGAGAAGAAATCTCCGGACCGCCGACCCAGATGGGGATCGTGTTCCAGCGCGACCTGTTGCTCGACTGGCGGACTGTCATAGAGAACGTGCTGATCATCTCCGAATTTCGGGGAACGCGGACGTCCGAGCTGGAGGCGAAGGCGGCGGAGCTGCTAGTCCGGTTCGGGCTGGGCGATTTCCAGCGTCGCTATCCCTGGGAGCTCTCGGGCGGCATGCGCCAGCGGGCGGCGATCTGCCGTGCCATCCTGGACAACCCCGAGCTTCTGCTGATGGACGAGCCTTTCGGCGCGCTCGACGCCATGACGCGCGACGATCTCAACCTCGAACTTGCCCGACTGTGGCAGGAGACACGCAAGACCGTGGTGTTCATAACGCACGGCATCCAGGAAGCTGTCTTCCTCTCCGACAGGGTTGCCATGATGGCAAGAAATCCTGGCAGGATCGTCGACATCTTCGAGATCGACCTGCCGCGTCCGCGCACGCTTGAAATGCGCGATTCTGCCGAGTTTTCGGCGATCGTGCATCGCATCCGCGATCGGTTCGCCGACATCGGCGCCATTCGCACGGAGTAAGTCATGCCGAAGCTAGCATCGAGCGGTCTTGTCCAGGGTGCCGGATTCCTCGTCGCCTGCGTCCTGCTGTGGGAAGCGATCGTCCGACTGGCCGGGGTGAGGGAATTCCTGTTTCCCGCACCGTCGACGATCGTCATGGAGATCCTGAACTATCCTGGTTTCTTCGCGCGTAACGCGCTCTATACCCTGCTCGTCACTCTCGTCGGCTTTGCCATCGCGCTGTCGCTGGGCGTCGCGCTGGCCATCGGTATCGTCTATTCCCGCCTCCTGGAGAATACGCTCTATTCGCTGCTGGTCGCACTGAACAGTATTCCGAAGGTCGCGCTTGCGCCGCTTTTCGTCATCTGGCTGGGCACCGAGATGGCGCCCAAGATCGCTATTGCGGTCACCATCGCCATCTTCGCCATCGTCGTGGATACCGTACTGGGGCTGCGTTCGGTGGACCCCGAGACCCTCAACATGGCGCGCGCCGCGCGCGCGAACGAGTGGCAGATCCTTCGCAAGATCCGCTTCCCGTCGGCCTTGCCCAGCCTGTTCGCCGGTATGAAGGTAGCCATCTCCTTTGCCCTCGTCGGCGCGCTCGTTGGCGAATTCGTTGCCGGCAGCCAGGGGCTGGGACACGCCATCCTGCTCGCGCAGGGCATGTTCGACACGCCCCGCGTTTTCGCCTCGATCGTGATCCTCGGACTGATGGGCACCATCCTCTTCTACCTCGTCGACGCGCTCGAGCGTTACATGCTGCCCTGGCACGCCTCCCATAGGGGCGTCCGGACGGCCATGTGAGGGCGGCACGATGGACAAGGCAGTTCGAAAACGCGGCAAGCCCGCGGAGGCAAAGCGCCGGGCGGGAAGCTCGACGACGAAGCAGGAGCGGTCGGCGCCTTTGGGAGCTTACGAGGAGCGCGTCGCTCTCGGTGGCCGGCTGAGGCGGTTCAGACAGGGTCTGGGATGGACACTGGAGCAGGCGAGCCGGGTGACCGGTGTCGGGCGCTCGACCCTCTCGAAGATCGAGAACGGGCAGATGTCCCCGACATTCGATCTGCTCCGGCGCCTGACGATGCGCATGCAGATCGATCTGGTCGACCTGTTCGACGCGGAGTCCAGCCAGGAGCCGCGCGGCCGGCGCAGCCTCACTCTCAATGGACAGGGCAAGCGCCTCTCAAGCCCCACCTATGTCCATGAACTGCTTGCAGCCGACGTCTCGCGAAAGAAGATGCTGCCGTTCAGGAGCCGCATCACGGCGCGATCCAGAAGCGAGTTCGACGGCTGGGTGCGTCACGACGGCGAGGAGATTATCATCGTGCTTTCCGGCGCGATCGAGGTTCATACCGAATACTACGAGCCGGTCGTGCTCCATGAAGGCGACTCGATCTATTTCGACAGCACGATGGGCCATTGTGCGATCTCGGTCAGCGATCAGGATGCAGAGGTCTTCTGGGTCTGCTCGATCGACGTTTTCAAGGATCAGGTCGAGCGTACCGGGGCCGACCTGCCGCCGCGTTTGGAGGATGGGCATGATCATCAAGGGTGAAAAGGAGATGAGGGCCGCCCGCGAGACCGTCTGGCGTGCTCTCAACGACCCCGAGGTGCTGCGGCTGTGCATTCCCGGCTGCACCGCGCTGGAAGAGGCCGGTCCCAACCAGCTTGCCGCAACGGTTTCGCTCGCGATCGGTCCCGTCAAGGCCAGGTTCTCCGGGACGGTTCATCTGAAGGATCTGAGGCCGCCGGCATCCTATCGGATCGAAGGGGAAGGGCAGGGCGGCATTGCCGGCTTCGCCCGCGGCGCCGCCAATGTTCGCCTGGTGGAGGCGGACGGCGGCACCCGGCTGGAATATGAGGCGGACTCGGCGGTGGGAGGCAAGATCGCGCAACTCGGAAGCCGCCTCATCGAGTCGACCGCCCGTAAGCTCAGCGATCAGTTCTTCACCAAATTCGCTGCCGTCGTAGAGGAACTGAACCAGGAACAGGCCTGACTCGGGCGCGTGCGGTTGACTGGAACCGGAGGAAATTGAATGCCGAGCGTTTCGCTTACGGTCAACGGCCAGCCGGTCACGGTGGAGGTCGAAAACCGAACATTGCTGGTTCAGCTCCTGCGCGACCGGCTGTCCCTCACGGGAACCCATATCGGTTGCGATACCAGCCAGTGCGGCGCCTGTGTCGTCCATCTTGACGGCATATCCATCAAAAGCTGCACCATCCTCGCCGTCCAGTGCGAGGACGCCGAGGTGGTGACGATCGAGGGCATAGCGTCGAGCCCGGGACTGCACCCCATGCAGGAGGCTTTCAACCACAAGCACGGCCTGCAATGCGGCTACTGCACGCCCGGCATGATCATGAGCCTGATCGATCTGCTGCGCGTGGAGCCACATCCTGACGAGCATGCGGTGCGGAAATGGCTGGAAGGCAACATCTGCCGCTGCACGGGCTACCAGTCGATCGTCGACGCGGCACTGGAGTGCGCGCAGCAGCAGAGCGGCGGGGCGAGCGCGCATGTATGACTTCCGCTACACAAGACCGACCATGCTCGCCGAGGCGCTGCAATCGGCGGAAGAGGCCGACAGCAAGTTTCTTGCCGGCGGCATGACCCTTCTGCCGGCGTGCAAGCAACGGTTGGCGCGGCCGTCGACGCTCATCGACCTCGGCGGCATACGCGAACTGGCCGGCATTTCGATGCAGGACGGGACGCTCAGGATCGGCGCGATGACGCGCCATTTCGAGGTTGCCGCGAGCGAGGCCGTGCGCACGGCGATACCGGGTCTCGCCCGGCTCGCCGGCGTGATCGGCGACCAGCAGGTTCGCCATCGGGGCACGATCGGCGGGTCGGTCGCCAACAACGACCCAGCAGCCGACTATCCGGCGGGTCTCCTCGGCCTGGGCGCCACCGTCGCTACCGACCGCCGCACCATCGCGGCGGATGATTTCTTCCTAGGCCTGTTCGAGACCGCGCTCGAAGAAGGCGAGATGCTGACGAGCGTCTCCTTCCCCGTGCCCGATGCCGCGGCTTACGAGAAATTTTCAAGTCCCGCCTCGGGCTATGCGCTGATCGGGGTCATGGTCTCGAGAACTGGCGCGGATGTCAGGGTTGCCGTCACCGGTGGCGGCCATGGCGTATTTCGCGTGGCGGCGGCGGAAGCCGCACTCGTGGACGACTGGTCGCCGCAAGCCGTATCCGGGATCGAGGTCGACGCCGACATGCTCAGCGACGATCACGGGGCGCCCACGGCCTACAAGATGGCGCTGATCCGGACGCTGACCGCCAGGGCCGTGGCGTCGATGGTGCGATGAACCGGATGGCGGGGAGGTAGCTCATGACTTCATCTACGCGACAAGCCGCGGAATCCGGCCCGGTCGGCATCGGCGCCGCGTTGCCTCGTCTCGAAGACAGCCGCCTCACGCAGGGACGAGGCGCCTACGGGGCGGATTTGAATTTTGCCAGGCAGGCTTATCTGGCGATTCTGCGCTCGCCTTACCCGCATGCGCGCATCGCGCATGTCGACTGCACGGCCGCCCTCGAATTGCCGGGCGTCCTTGCTGCCTATACCGGGCAGGATGTGCTGTCGGACGGCATCGGTTTCCTGCCGACAAGGGTCCGTCGCAAGGCGCCCGACGGCGAGCCTAATTTCGTGCCGCCGTTTCCGGTATTGGCGGTCGATAGAGTACGGCATGTGGGCGAGGGCGTCGTCGCAGTCGTAGCCGAGACGCTCGATATCGCCAAGGACGCGCTCGAACTCATCGACGTCGGCTATGAGCCGCTGCCCTCGGTTACGGATACAGGCAGTGCCGCGTCGACGAACTCTCCCCAAATCTGGCCTCAGGTTCCGAACAATGTCTGCTTCGTCCACGAGGCAGGCGATCGTCAGGCAGCGGAGGCTTCCTTTGCGACCGCCGACCATGTGACCGTCCTGGATTTCACTGTCTCGCGCGTCTGCGCGGCCCCGTTGGAAGTACGCAACGCGATCGGAACCTACGACGCCGCATTCGACCGTTACACGCTCTACAGCGCTGATCAGTCGCCCCACCAGCTGCGAAATGAACTGGCTGAGCTGGTGTTGAAAGTCCCCGAAACCAGCCTCCGCATCATGACACCGGATTGCGGCGGATCTTTCGGAATGAAGTTCGGACCATCTCCGGAGCAGGTGCTGGTCCTGTGGGCGGCGCGCAAGCTGGGTCGACCGATCCGCTGGTTCAGCGACCGCAACCAGTCATTCCTATCCGATCCTCACGCACGCGACAACGTGTCCCGAGCCGAGCTTGCCCTCAGCCGAGATGGCCGCTTTCTCGCACTTCGCGTTTCGACGACTGCGAATCTTGGCGCGTATCTCGGCCTCTATGGCATCCATACGCCAACGAACAATATCGGTGGGCTGGCCGGAACCTACAAGACGCCGTGCATCTTCGTTCGCGTTCAAGGTGTCTTTTCAAATACCAATCCAACCTCCGCTTATAGAGGCGCCGGCAGGCCGGAAGCATCTTATGCCATCGAGCGCGTGATTGACATTGCGGCGGCCGAAATGGGCATCGACCGCGTGGAACTGCGCCGGCGCAATCTCATCACGCCGGAGATGATGCCATTCAAAACGGGGCTGCTTTACAAATACGATAGCGGGGAGTTCGGCAGAAATATCGACCGTGCTCTCGAGCTAAGCGATTGGGAGGGCTTCGAAACACGCCGGCACGAGGCACTTTCGCGTGGGAAGTTGCGCGGGATCGGCCTCGCCAGCGTCATTGAGATCGCAGGTGGTCCTATAGAGCGGCCTTCCGAGGAGTTTGTTGAAATCCGCTTTGACCAAAGCGGTAACGCGCACGTGTTGACGGGATCGACATCCCAGGGTCAAGGCCACGTGACTGCCTTCACTCAACTGATCGGCGAATTCCTCGGGCTGCCTGCCAGCCGGATACGCGTGAGCTTCGGCGACACCGATCAGGTAGCCTTTGGACGCGGCGGCGGCGGCTCGCGGACGGCGGCGGCGGTCGGTGCCTCTCTCAAGGTTGCGTCCGACAAGCTGATTGCCCGCGGCAGGGAGATCGCTGCGCATCTGCTTGAAGCCGATGTCCATAAAATCGAATTCCAAGAGGGACTTTTCAGAGTTGCGCGGAGCAACCGCCACGTCAGCATGGTTGAAGTGGCTCGAGCGGCATTTCGGGCGGATTTACTGCCTGCGGATCTTGAACTTGGGTTTTCGGCGAGCGCTGCCGTCACAATTGCCGCACCGAACTTCCCGAACGGCTGCCACATATGTGAGGTGGAGATCGATTGCGGAACTGGCCGGCTTGATATCGTCGGCTACTGGGTCGTGGACGACGTGGGGCGCATGATCAATCCATTGCTCGTGAAAGGCCAGATGCATGGTGGCATCGCGCAGGGTCTGGGCCAGGTCATCGGCGAATACATCCGCTACGACGGCGAGGGTCAGTTGGTCACTGCGTCGTTCCAGGATTACTACATGCCTAGAGCCGAGCATATGCCGCGAATCGTGGTCGAGGGTAACCAAGTCCCGGCGACAACGAACACGCTGGGCATTAAGGGCGCCGGCGAAGCAGGAACGGTGGGTGCGCTTCCCGCCGCGATGAACGCAATCAATCATGCCTTGGCGCCGCTCGGCGTTCGCCATTTCGAAATGCCGGCCAGCCCCGACCGTCTCTGGGCGGCGATCAACAGTCACCGGGACAGTACGTTCGCCGGCTAAGGATCGCTACCTGCGCCAAGTACGCTGCCGACAATCAGGTCGTCTCGTCGTGCGCAGTTCGGGTCACTAGACAGGATTGGAGAACGGCGCGGCTCGGCGGTCTGCCCGCCGTCGCGGGCCTGTGCCGCGATAACGCCGTCTGGAGATTGTTCCCCGTATCACCTTTCCTCGAACAAAGAGCTGATCGCTACGCAGGCGCATTCGGACTTGACAGTTCAATGGATATTTGCGAGTTGTCTGAAAACGTTTTCATAAGTAAAGGAAAAGCACCATGGGAACCCGGATGCGGCTAGCGACGCTGCCGACCCAGCCCACGATGAACGAGAACCATCGATTGGTCCGCACGGTATTCAAGCGCGCGGACTTACTCGCAAGCAATGTGCTGGCGGTAGAGCAATCGATGTATTTTCCGAGCGGGAAATCTCCCGTGCACGCTGAAGATGATTCCGAAGAGGTGATCTACTTTCGCCGCGGTCGAGGCAAGGTGCTGCGAGGCAACGAATACGTGGAAGTCGGGCCAGGCAGCGCCGTAACGATCCCCGGCGGCAAACCGCATCATGTGGTGAATACGGGCGAGGACGTACTCGAACATATCCTCATCAGCGCGGATCTCTCCCCGTCCGTACCAAAGGAAGTCCAAGCGTTACCGGACACCGGCGACTTTCTGGTGACACATGGGGAAGGCGGCCTGCGGAGGCTGGCCTGTCGCAAGTTCACCGTCGCGCCCGGCGAGACCTCACGGACTGTCACGTTCGGCGATCGAGAGACCGTGTATGCCATCTCGGGCGGATTTGCGATCGTTCACGTCGCGCTGCCCGGCGGCGAGTATGAGTGGCAATACGCTATGGATGCTTCCAACTGCTTCTGGCTGCCGCCCGACCGGCCGCATTATTTCCGCAACGTCGGTGACAGCCCGCTCGCCGTCACAAGCTTTCTGTGTCTGTCCGGCTCGACCGATTCCTGATTTGCCCAAGAGATTTGCATGTTGATCAACAAGGTTGAAGCCGTCGCTGTCTCGGTGCCTCTCGGTATCGTGACGAGTATGTCGAGCCGAACAGTTCATGCTCGCGAGTATGTGATCGTCACGATCGAAGCCGACGATGGTTCTATAGGCACGGGCTATACCTATGCTGGAACGACCGGCGGGCGGGCCGTACGCGACATCGTCCTTCATTCGCTGGTTCCGGTCTTGCGGGGTCGTCCGGTCCACGATATCGAAGGTGCCTGGAAGGATATGTACCAGGAGGCGCTCCTGATTGGTCGCCGCGGTGCCGTATTGCGCTCGATGTCAGCCATCGACATCGCCCTGTTCGACCTCGTCTCCAGGAAAGCCGGCCTGCCGCTGGCCAAGTTTTTAGGAGGGTGGAAGGACAAGGTGCCCGCTTATGCGTCCGGAGGCTATTATCGCGAAGGGGATCCGTTCGAACAACTCGAGCGCGAGATCCGCGGCAATCAGGCGCTCGGCTTCAAGGACCATAAGATCAAGGTCGGCGGTCGAAGCGTCCAGGAGGATGCTGCGCGCGTGCGCCATGCGCGCGAACTCGTCGGCCCTGAAGGACGCCTGTCCCTCGATGCCAACAATGCATATCGCAATGCGGCGGAAGCCATCGAGGCAGGGCGCGCTTTCGAACGCGCCGCGGGGACGCTTGGCCTCTGGTGGTTCGAGGAGCCGCTATCGCCCGAGGACATTCCCGGACACGCGCGGGTGGCGTCGGTCCTCGAAACACCTGTGGCGACGGGCGAAATCCACCAGACGCGGTGGGACTTCCGGGCGCTCATGGAGAGCGGGTCGGCCGCGATCATTCAGGCGGATGCCGCCGTTGTGGGAGGGATCAGCGAGTGGCGAAGGATCGCCGCGCTGTGTGCGTCGTTTGACATCCCGATGGCCCCCCATTGGCATCACAACCTGCACGTTCACCTGGCGGCCTGCACGCCGAACTGCGTGGTAGTGGAGCATTTCGACCTCGCCAAAGACGTGTTCAATTTCGAGCGCCTGCTCACGCCTTCGAGCCGCGCGACGCCGCAGGATGGTTTTCTGGAAGTGCCAACGGCACCTGGTCTCGGTATTGAATTCGATCCACAGGCGATCGATCGGTACAGGATCGTCTGAGGTGGCACGACATGTTCAGTGATCTGCCGGGCAAGGTAGCTATCGTGACCGGCGCGGCGCGCGGCATAGGCCGCGGCATCGCCATGCGACTGGCGCGCGAAGGGTGCAAGCTCATCCTCAACGACATCGAAGAGGCGGCTCTCCGCTCCACGGCTGAGGAGACGAAGGCCTTGGGTGGTGAGGTCGTCACATATGTTGCTGACGTTGGCCGTCGCGATCCCGTGGAAGCGATGTTTGCCTCTGCAATCGAATGGCAGGGCCGCATCGACATCCTCGTCAACAATGCCGGCTGGTCGGTTCCGGTGTCGCATTTGCTGGAGATGAGCGACACGCATTGGGACGATGTCCTGCGAACAAACCTCAAGAGCGTGTTTCTCTGCACGCAGATCGCGGCACGTTCGATGGTCCGTACAGGCGGCGGATCCATTGTCTGCCTGAGCTCGTTCGGTGCGACGAGAGCGCACCGTGCGATGGCCGCGTACGACGCGTCCAAGGGTGGCGTGGAAGCCTTCATCCGCGCTGCCTCGCTGGACCTTGCGCCATTCGATATCCGGGTCAACGCCGTCGGGCCGGGGGCCATCCATACGGAATTCTTCGACCCGGATGGTTCGGAAGGGAAAAAAAGCCGGGCACGCCCTGTGCCGCTTGGCAGGGTGGGCGAGGTGCAGGATGTAGCCAGCGGCGTCGCTTTTCTTTCGTCTTGCGAGTCGTCGTATATCACTGGACAGGTGCTTTATATCGACGGCGGGATGCATGCCCAGCTCCGTCCTCCTGAGATGGACCGGCCGCTTCCCGGCGCCATCGGCGAGTGGCGCCGGTCCATAGAGGCAAACGTCTCGTAGCCATGAAACGAAGAAGCCACATCTCCGCTGACAAAGGGCCCGTAGGCATCCGCGAGATCGCCAGGGAAAGCGGCGTTTCCATTTCCACGGTCTCCCGCGTGCTTCAGGGAAATGTGCGCGTTTCCGAAGAGCTGATGGCGAAGGTGGAAGCGGCTGTGGCGCGACTGAACTACAGGCCCAACTTCTCCGCACGTACGCTGCGCATGCAGAAGTCGTACACCATCGGTGTGGTGGTTCCGCACATCGGCAACGCACACTTCAGCGATTCCGTCCGCGCCATCCAGGATGTCGCTGCCGATGAGGGCTACACGACGCTCATCATCAACTCCGATGGGGATGCGGACCAGGAGGCCGCTGCGCTGCGCACGCTGGAAGAGCGTCAGGTCGACGGGATCATTCTTGTGTCGGCGACACCGGCCATGACATCCGCACTGGCATCGATCATCGAGCGCGGCGTGTCTGTTCTGGTGATGGACCGTGCTGTCCGCGGTGCGGATGTCGACCATGTGCTTGTCAATACACGCGCAGGCACCAGGGCTGCCGTGCTTCACCTCGCCTCGGGCGGCAACCGACGTATTGCTTTCATGGCCGGCCCCTCCGGGATGTGGACCGCTTCGGAAAAGCTCAAAGGGTACAGGGAGGGTTTGAAGGAAGCGAATTTCAGCTTCGACCCGGATCTGGTCCTGCAGGGGGATTACACCTTTCAAGGCGGGGAAGCACAGGCGCTCGCTCTTCTCGCTCTTTCCCAGCGGCCGGACGCGGTCATCGTTGCCAATAACCTGATGACGTTGGGAGCCATGCGCGTCTTCCTTCGCAAGGGCATCGAGATCCCACGCGATCTCGCCCTTGTCGGATACGACAACGCTCAGTGGACGGATGTCGTGCGACCGACGATCACGGTTGTCTCGCAGCCGACATACGCGCTGGGAACCTCGGCCATCCGATTGCTTCTCGCGCGGCTGGCGAACCACAGTGCCGACCCAGACCGCGTGATGCTTGAAACACAGCTCATCGTGCGCGAGTCGAGCGTCCGACGATAAACAGGATGAGCTATCAACTTTTCAGAGCAAGGCATGAAAACGTTTTCTCAATCACAGACCGGAGCCGATATGTCTTCTTCCCAGACCTTTACCGACCTCCTTATCGGCCAGCGCGCGGGCAAACCCCGCATCGCGGGTTCCACCTGGATCACACTGTTCGGTGAGGGACCAAAGCAGCTTGAGGCATTGCTCCAGACATCGGGCGAATTCATCGACAGAGCGAAACTCGCTTACGGTTCGGCGCTGCTTGCCAGGCCCGAAGTGCTGAAGAACATCACAAGCATCCTTCGCGATCACGATATCGAGCCCTATCCGGGTGGAACCATCCTTGAGATGGCCATCCGCCTCGGCAAGACGGAGGCCTTCTACGATTGGGTGCAGGAGATGGGGTTCACCGGCATCGAAATCTGTGACGGCGTGATCGAGATGACGCGGGAGGAACGCTCCGGCTACATCCGGATGGGAATCGAGCGCGGACTGAACGTCACAACTGTCGTGCAGGAATGTATTCGCAAGCCGATTGTCGAGATTGTTCCTCTCAACGACCGCATTGCACGTGCGCAAGCTGACCTGGCTGCCGGCGCATCACAGGCGCATTTCATCTACCAGGCCATGGCGCGAGGAGAAACGCCTTCGGACGTCGTGGGACCGCTGAAATTTGAACAGGTGAAGGAAGTCATCTCCAGGATCGGCAGCGATCGCATGGTCTGCGAAGCATTGTCGGTCGACGACCAGCTCAAATACCTGCGCGCTTTCGGAGGCGACATCAGCCTTGGCCATGTCGATCCGAGGACGGTGGTGCAACTGGAAGCACAGCGCCGCAAGCTGGGCTACGAGACCTTCTGGTCGTCCGTATGGGGCCGCCCGCACTGGAGTTGAGCGAAAGCCGTGACCGTCATGTTCAATCCCTTCTCTCCGGTCGAAAGTATCCAGGCACGGTGCTGGAGTTCGATGCCCGCGGTGTACCGCCACCGCCGCCGTAGCGCATGGTCGGACGCTAACCGCGCCGGAGAAGAGCTGGAGTGCTTCCTGGAGGGCCCGAGCTTCGACACCAACGGCCACTTGTGGCTGGTCGATGTGCCGTTCGGGCGGATCTTCAGGATCGGCCCCGACGGAGAATGGAACCTGGTCACGGAGTACGATGGATGGCCGAACGGGCTGAAGATCCATCGTGACGGCCGCATCTTCATTTGTGATTACCGCCGGGGCCTGCTCAGCCTCGATCCGGCGTCGGGGCGTGTGACGTCCGTTCTCGAGACATCGTACAGCGAAGGGTTCAAAGGTCTGAACGACCTTCACTTCGCTCCGAACGGCGACCTCTATTTCACCGACCAGGGACAGTCCGGCGTCGCCGACCCCAGCGGCCGGCTGTATCGGCTCCGGGCTTCGGGAGCGCTCGATAAGCTGCTGGACTGCATTCCCAGTCCCAACGGGGTGACGCTGACCGCCGATGGCAGGTTCTGCTATCTGGCCGCGACCAGGACCCAGCAGATCTGGCGTATTCCCCTGATGAAGGATGGCGGGGTTTCCAAGGTTGGTGTCGCCATTCAGATGTCGGGCGGCTACGCAGGTCCCGACGGTATAGAAATGGATTCCGACGGCGGCCTTCTCGTCTGCCAGCTCGGCATCGGCGTCTGGCGTTTCGACAAGCGCATGCTGCCTACACATCTCGTCCTCGGCTCCGAGGACGAGACCCACCTGACCAACCTGGCTTTTCAGCCTCGCGATTCCAGGAATTTGTACATCACCGGCTCGACGACAGGGACGGTCTTCACGGCGAGGTTGCCCGTCCCGGGGAAAACGCTTTTCGCCCATTCATGATCTAATCTACTGGAGGAAAGAAATGCACAATTCGACCCGCTTTCAGCCCCGCGCCGCCGTTACGGCGGCACTGGGTCTTTGCCTGGCACTCGGCACTGGTTTATCCACGGCGGTAGGGCAAGCCTCGGCCGGCGAACTAAAGATCGGCACGTTGTTGCCGATGACAGGTCCCGCGGCCCAGTTCGGTCCCTCGATGCTGACAGCCGTGGAACTTGCGGCCAAGGACATCAACGATGCCGGCGGCATCCTTGACAGCAAGATCACCCTCGTGAATGCCGACGAAGCTGGCGATGCGAATATAGCTTCGCAGGCATTGGACCGCCTCTTGAGCCAGGGCGCCCGAGCTATCATGGGCACTGGTTCGACCTCGGTCACGCTATCCCTGCTGGACAAGGTCGTGCGCGCTCGCGTGTCGATGTGTTCGGGGGCGAACACCGGTCCGCAGCTTTCCGCGTACCCGAACCAAGGCTACTTCGCCCGCACGTCTTATTCGGCGGTGCTGCTGGGCCCTGTGTTCGCCCAGATGGCCATCGAGGACGGGCACAGTAAAATCGCCATCCTGGGTCGCGGTGATGCCTTCGGTAAAGGAATGTCCGAAGCCGCAGCAGAGGCGTTCAAGGCGGCGGGCGGCGAGGTGCTCGCCACGGTAATCTACGATCCTGCGCAGACAAGTTTCGACTCCGAGGTGCAGCGCATCGCAAGCCTCAAGCCGGACGGTGTGATCGTGATCGGTTACGACGAGCGCGGCAAGATCCTGCGCTCCATGATCGAACGTGGCATCGGGCCGCGCAATGTCGGTATATACACGACCGGCGTGCTGAGCCCGGAATTCTGGAAGAGCGTCAATCCCAACGATGCCACCGTCCTGGATGGGGTCAAGCAGGCTGCATCACCTCTCACCAAGGGCAACGATTTCGCGCAGCGCATCCTCGCCCAGAAGCCGGGATTGGGTACCACCCAGTTTGCGCCGGAGCAGTATGACTGCCTGGTGATCACCGCGCTGGCCATGACGGCCTCCAAATCCACTGACCCGACTGTCTATAAGGACCATATCCCGCTCGTTACGAAGGGCGATGTCGAGTGCACGAACTATCGCGATTGCGTCAGTGCCCTCGGCACCGGCAAGACGATCGCATATGTCGGGCCTACGGGACCTACCCGCCTGAATGCGAGTGGCGATCCGACGACGGCGCTGCTTGAGACCTATGCGGTGGACGCGAAGGGCGTATCCCAACCCGTGCACCAGATCCAGGCAAAGATGCCCTGACATGGCAAGAACCCTCCTCGCGCTCGTTTTGCTCGCTGCGTCCGTTATGGCGGTGCAGGCTGCCTCGATCGGTGGCAAGCTGCGCTTGCGATCCGGCGAGACATCGAAACCGGTTGCCGGGGTCACGCTGACCGCGCGCTCCGAGAGTTCGGGCCAGTCTGCTCAGGCGGTGAGCGGGGAGGACGGCAGTTTCGATATTCCGGTGCCTGCTGCCGGCCGGTACCAGGTCACGCTCGATAGCAAAACGCTTCCGCGCGGCGTTGACCTGCCGGCCGGCAGGTCAACCACCCTTACGGTGGATGTCGGGGAGGGCCAGCGTAAACTGGTGATCTTTCCTCTCGCGCAAGCGGGAGCGGGCGAACAGCAAACGGGCCCGTCCGCCTGGGTACGTTTCCTACAGCTTATCGTCGATGGCACGGTATCCGGGCTGGTGATCGCCATGGCCGCCGTGGGACTCTCGCTGATCTACGGTATCTCCCGGATCATCAACTTCGCGCATGGCGAGTTCATGACGCTCGGCGCCATCCTGGCCTATGCCTTGAGTTCCATGGAAGGCGGTCCGCAATTGCCGCTGGTGCTGGCGGCTGCCGTGTCGCTGATCGTGGTCGGCGCACTGGGAGGAGCGTTCGGCATCGGCCTCGTCAGGCCTCTGGAAACGCGCGCGAAGGACCACTTCGCCATCCTGGTTTTCACGATCGGGCTCTCGTTCGCGATGCGCTTCGTGCTGCTGGCGGTCTTCGGGCCGAACTCGTATCCCTTCCGTGAGTATGCCCTGCAGGAGCCGATACGCTTCTGGGGGCTCATACTGGTTCCGCGTGATTTGACCGTCGCAATCATTTCGGTGCTGATCCTCGTGGCACTCGGCGTGTTCCTGCTGTTCACGCGGACCGGCCGTGCCATGCGTGCCGTCGCCGCCAATCCCTCGCTTGCCGAAGCGACAGGCATCGACGTGAACCGAATCAAGCGTAGCGTCTGGATCCTCGGCGCAGGGCTGGCCGCCGCGGGTGGCGTCCTGATGGCGGTGAGCCAGCAGGTTCGCTGGGACATGGGCTACCAGATGCTGATGTTCGTGTTCGCGGCGGTCATCCTCGGGGGCATCGGTACAGCTTTTGGGACGATCGCGGGCGGTGTGGTTCTCGGGATCTGCATGGAGCTCAGCACGCTTGTCTTCCCCGTCGAGATAAAGACGGCTCTTGCCATGCTCGCAATGAGCGCGGCGCTTCTCGTCCGCCCGCAAGGCCTGTTCAATCGCGCACAGCGTGTGGGATGAAACCGATGGACCTGCTCAATCTGCTTTCCCTTACATTGAGAGCCGCCGTCTCGCCCGAAGCGGCGGTCCTGGCGCTCGCAGCCGTCGGCCTCAACCTGCACTACGGCCATACAGGACTTCTCAATTTCGGTCAGGCCGGCTTCATGATGATGGGAGCCTACGGGCTGGCCATCGGCGTTCTTCTGCTGGGGCTGTCTTTCGCGGGCGGCGTCGTGCTCGGCCTCATGTTCGCCGTCCTGCTTGCACTGCTGCTCGGTGTGCCGACCGTGCGGTTGCGTGCCGATTATTTCGCGATCGTGTCGTTGGCTGTGACGGAGTCTCTTCGCCTTCTGTTCCGCAGCAGCTGGATGCAGCCCATTACTGGCGGCGTCCAGGGTCTTCAGAGGTTCGGTGACGGCTTTTTCGCCTGGAATCCGATCCCCGCCGGCACCTACGAACTGGGTCCGCTGCACTGGAACGAGGCCCAGCTCTTTCTGTGCATCATCGCCTGGTCTCTGGTCGTGGCCGCGACCCTTTTCGTCAGGATACTTATTGCATCGCCATGGGGCAGGGTGATCCGCGCCATTCGCGATAACGAACTGGGACCGACATCTCTTGGCAAGCCGGTATTGCTCTACAAGATGCAAAGCCTGGTGATTGGAGGCTTGATCGGCGCGGTCGCTGGTGTGCTGCTCGCCGTCAACCAGCAGGACGTCAATCCTGAAACCTACATGCCGACGCTGACATTCTTTGCCTATTCCGGCCTCGTGCTTGGCGGCGTCGGGCGGACATGGGCACCTCTGATCGGCGTGGCGATTTTCTGGATGGTGATTGCGGCTACGGACGGAATCCTGGCGGCGGCCGGTGGCTTTTTCCCCTGGATCGGAGCTCAGCAGATAGGCGCTGCGCGCTTCATCCTTTTCGGGATTGGTCTGATGCTGCTTGTCATCTATCGGCCGGACGGCCTCTTCGTGAAGAAGGGGCTACAGCGTGGCGCGTGAACCGAATCTTCTTGAGGCGTCCGGCGTCGTCCGCCAATTCGGCGCATTCACCGCGGTCAACGTCGACCGGTTCGATATGGTCAGGGGCTCGATCACGTCCTTGATCGGCCCGAACGGCGCCGGGAAAAGCACTTTCTTCAACGTACTCTCCGGGTTCATGCCGGCGACGGCCGGCACCTGGTCCTTCGACGGTGCTGAAATTTCCCATCTGCCGGCGGATCGTATCGCGAAGCGCGGTCTTGTTCGTACCTTTCAGCACACCGCCATCGCTCCACGTCTCACGGTTCTGGAAAACGTGATGCTTGGAGCGAAAGACACGCCGGGGGAAAGTTTCAGGGCCGCAGTCTGGCCACCTGCCTGGAAACGTGCGGAACGCAGACTGGCCGAGCAGGCCATGTCCGTGCTGGACCGATTCAAGCTCACCCATCTTCACGACACGCAGGCAAGCGTACTGTCGGGCGGTCAGCGCAAGTTGCTGGAACTAGCACGAGCCCTCATGGCAGAGCCCCAGTTGCTGATGCTGGATGAGCCCATGGCCGGCGTGAACCCGTCGCTTCGAGACTCCCTGCTCGAGCACATTGTCGATGTCAACAAGCGCGGTACGAGCGTCCTGATTATCGAGCACGATATGGAACTGGTCCAGCGGATCAGCGATCACGTCGTGTGCATGGCGGAAGGCCGGATCATCGCTGAGGGCTCGGCGGCCCAGGTCTCGTCCAACCCTGCCGTGGTGGAGGCATATCTCGGCGCACGACGCTCTGAGGCTCAAGAGGCACCACCAACCGGACAGCGGTCGGTCACGCGAGCCGATCCGGTTCTCGCCGTGGACGATATGGTAGCGGGCTACCTGCCCGGCGTGGACGTGCTCCGAGGGTGCTCCGTCGAACTCCGCCCGGCCGAGATCATCGGAGTTTTCGGCCCGAACGGGGCCGGCAAGTCCACGCTCCTGAAAGCGATCTTCGGAATTGCCCAAACCCGGCGCGGTTCCGTCCGCCACAATGGCGATGCCATCACCGGCATTAAAGGCCACGCACTGGTGGCGCGGGGCATCGGCTACGTGCCGCAGCTGGAAAACGTGTTCGCTCCGCTGACGGTGCTTGAAAATCTCCAGATGGGAGCATTCCTTTCGCCCGAACGGTGGGAAGATGGCCTCAACTACGTCACGGAATTGTTTCCACCACTCGACAGGCTCGGCAGCAAGCGCGCCGGGGACCTGTCGGGTGGCGAGCGCCAGATCGTGGCGTTGGCACGCGCATTGATGCTTCGCCCCGCGGTGCTGCTGCTGGACGAACCTTCCGCCGGCCTCTCGCCGCTCATGCAGGAGCAGGTCTTCGATTTCATCGCGGCCATACGCGTGCAAGGGGTTGCGGTGCTCATCGTCGAGCAAAATGCACGCCGTTGCCTTGAGATCTGTGACCGCGGCTACGTCCTCGACCAGGGACTCAACGCGTACACCGGCACTGGCGAAGAGTTGTTGCACGACGAGCGTGTCGAGCATCTCTACCTCGGCGTGCGCAACGCATCGTCATCCCCGCCGCGGGCGGAGAATTGCACTTCCTCCGGATAAGCACCCATTTTTCAACTTTGGAGATTTTAATGACACAGCGACGGCATGCGCCTTTCCTCATCGGCGGCAAGTGGGTCGAGGCGGTCGACGGCAACGTGATCACGGTTCGCAATCCCGCCAATGGCGGAGCCGCCGGCACCAGCGCGTATGGCGGCGCAGCGGATGCGGACCTGGCGCTTGCTGCCGCGCACGCTGCATTTCCTGCATGGTCGGCGACCGATGTGGAAATCCGCGCGAAGCTTCTTCGACGCAGCGGCGCGCTGATCCGCGAGCGCCGGATGGAAATCGCGGAAGCGCTGACGAGCGAACAAGGCAAGCCCATAACGGACAGCCTGCGCGAGATCGACTACACGGCGCGCGTATTCGAGTTCTATGCCGACATGGCGCCGCTGCGTTCCGATGGATGGAAGCATCCGCAGGAGAACGCCATGTCGAAGGAACTACGTGTCCTGGTTATCCATCAGCCGATCGGCGTCGCGGTCACGATGGTTCCCTGGAACTATCCGGTAGATATCTTCGCATGGAAGGTCGCGCCCGCCCTCGCCGCCGGCTGTACCGTGGTCAACAAGCCTTCGCCACTGACACCTTTGTCGACAATGCTGGTGGTGAAATGCCTCGTCGATGCGGGCATTCCCGAGGGCGTCATCAACAATGTCGTGGGCACCAACGAGGAGCTGTCGCACAAGCTCCTCACCGACCCTCGCTCACGAATGATCACCCTTACCGGATCGATTGAAACCGGCCGGCTCGTGATGCGCGAAGCAGCGGCCGAACTGAAGCGCATCGTACTGGAATTGGGTGGCCAGTGCCCGATGATCGTAATGCCCGATGCGGATATCGAACTCGCGGTGGCGGCGGCCGTCCAGCGTTCCTACACGAACATGGGACAGATCTGTCTGTCGATCAATCGAGTCTATGTAGCGAACGAGATCCGATCGAAATTCATCGAAGCCTTCGTAGAGGCGACCAAGGCGGTCAAGCCGATGGATGGCATGCTGCCCGGCGCCTTGTTCGGCCCCATGATCAACGATGCGCAGATCACGCGCGTCGAGCAGCACGTGCTCGATGCCACGTCACGCGGCGGGCGACTGCTGGTCGGGGGCGAGCGGCTCAAGGGCAGCGGATACGACGGTGGCAGCTTTTATGCGCCGACGGTGCTGGCGGATGTCCCTGACGACGCCCTGGTCATGTGTGAGGAAACCTTCGGGCCTGTGGCGCCCGTTGTGGGCTATGCGTCGACGGAAGAAGTCATCCGCCGCGCGAACGCCACCCGCTTCGGTCTTGCCGCCTACGTGTACAGCCAGGACGCCGGCCAAGCGTTGCAGCTCGCCGAGCGACTCGAATGCGGCGGCGTCGGCATCAACGTCAACGATGTCTGCGAACTGCAGGCGCCATTTGGTGGTTGGAAGCACAGTGGCGTGGGCCGGGAGTTGGGCAGCGAGGGTTTGCTCTCCTACATGGAGTCCAAGCATATCCGCATGCGGCTGCCCGCCTTACGCTAAATCGTGTGACAGGAGGACGGGAAGTGGACGGCAAGCTGTTCCCCGCATTCGATTTCCCCGTGGCGTTGCCCGCGGCGCTCGTCGTGATCGACATGCAGCCGGTCGGTGTGTCGGAGGGCGTGGGATTAGTCCGATCGATGGAGCGCGCCTGCGAAGGCTATACGCGCTATCTCGTCGAGCGCGTCCGGAAGCAAGTGATCCCTGCAATCGCACGGCTCGCTCATGCGGTCCGGACTTCAAACGGAAAAGTGATATTCATGACCTTCGGGTCTGTCGTAGGAGACGGCTCCGATATCCGCACGTCCACGATCCGCTATCGCAGCGAACAACGCAAGCGCGCCACGGGCGCGTCGGTACTGGCATCGCGTTCCGATCCCGCCACCGACGTGATTGCGGAGCTGGTCCCCAGTGCCGATGACCTCGTCATTACGAAGACTTCGATGGACAGCTTCGTCTCGACCGATCTGCACCGGCAATTGCAAGCACGCGGTATCAAGTCGGTGTTTGTCACAGGCGTATATACGGATGCGTGCGTGGAAAGCACCGCCCGCAATGCCGCGGAATTGGGCTATCGCGTATTCGTGGCCGAAGATGCTTGCGCTGCGTGGGAAGAGGAATTCCATCGAAAGAGCCTTGCCAACCTCGCGCGCTATTTCGCGCGGGTGGAATCGTCAGCCGTTCTCGAAGCGTTGCTCGCGAAAGCGGTCGAGGCGGCGCGATGACAGACAAGAGAATAGCGCTGCGCTGTGGGCTCAGTGCCCTATCCCAACAAAGTGAAATTCACCCTAGGATTTTTGCCTGATGAAAACCCTATACGGCCTGCGCGGCGTCTTCTCGCCTGTCCTGACCCCTTTCGACGCCGAGAACAAGCCCGATCCCGATCGCTACATACGTCATTGCAAATGGCTTCTCGCGCGCCGGGTCGGCCTGGCGGTCTTCGGAACGAATTCGGAGGCCAATTCCCTGGGTTTGCAGGAAAAGCGCAAGCTTCTCGACCTTCTGCTCGAGGCGGGCCTGCCCGCGTCGAGCATGCTGCCCGGCACTGGTTGCTGCGCGATAACGGAAAGCATAGAGCTCACTCGAGCGGCGGTAGAAGGGGGATGCGCGGGCGTCCTGATGCTGCCGCCCTTTTATTACAAGGGCGTGAGCGACGAGGGTCTCTACAGGGCCTTCGCATCCGTGATCGACGGCGTTGGCGATGAACGCCTCCGCGTCTATCTCTATCACATCCCGCCCGTCTCCCAGGTTCCTGTTACCCGAACGCTCGTCGCCCGGCTCTTGAAGCGTTATCCGGGTATCGTGGCCGGCATGAAGGATAGTTCGGGCCAATGGGAAAATACGAAGGCGATGATCGAGGAATTCGGGCCGCAGGGATTCAACGTATTCGCCGGTAGCGAAACTTACCTGCTCGAAACGATGCGGGCCGGTGGTGCGGGCTGCATCACGGCGACCGGAAACGTCAATCCCGACCCCATCGTCCGTCTCTACGATACATGGGATCATGCGGACGCTGACGCGCAACAGGCAGCACTGAACGCGACCCGGGCGGCCTTCGCGAAATTTCCGATGATCCCCGCCATGAAGGCAGCCATCGCCTGGAAGTCGGGAGAGCGAAACTGGATATATGTGAGACCACCTCTCGTGAACCTCTCGGCAGTCGAAGAGGAGGGCCTGCATATGTCTCTGGATGGTGTGGGTTTCGAGATGCCTGAAGCCGGCCTGCTTCGAGGTTCCCCGGCCGCCGTCGGTCATTAGAGCGTGACCCGGGAGGCGGGTACCGGTTTTCCGAAAAGATCATGCTCAAGCAAAGAGACAAGAGCGCCAGGGCCGCCATGCCATTGGTCACCAGACTGCCGAAGGAACGGCGATATGCACCGAAACGAATGATCGCCGGCAAGCTGCGATCATACGAGACGCAGGCAATCAGCCGCCGTCGCCGCCATTTGCGGTATCCGATTGTGATTGCGACTTTTCAAACGACTTCTTGGCCGCCTCGCGCGCCATCACGACGTGCCGTTGCGCAACCTTGCGCGCCTTTTGTGCATCACGATCGCGGATGGCCGTGAAGATCGCGTTCATTTCCTCGTAGCTCTTCTTTACGCGGTCCGGCAGCGACATCGACCGCGCGCGCAGGAAGTTCACGCGCGCCAGAAGGCCGGTCTGGATCTGTTCGATGATCTCGTTACCGCAATTACGCAGGATGATCGCGTAAAAGTCGGTGGCCGTGTTGATCTGCTCGGCCGGGTCGTTGCACTGCGCGGCACGATGGAAGGCTTCCAGGCAACCCGATAGCTCTTCAATGTCTTTCTCGCCGATTGTCAGGGCACAACGTGCGGCGGCCTCCCCCTCCAGCAATTCGCGGACCTCATAGATCTGCTCGGCTTCATGCCACGACAGAACAGGTATCTGTGGGCCGCGATTCGGGACGATCTCGATCAGTCGCTCTGCCTGCAAGCTGCGCAGCGCCTCGCGCAGCGACGGCCGGCTGACACCGAGCGCGGTGCATAATTGCGATTCGACAAGACGATTTCCCGGCTGGAATACTCCCGACAGGATGGCCTGGCGCAGTTTCTCAACTACTTCCTGCTGAACGGTTCTCGGAGAGATGCGCAGATCAAGTGTTTGTTTCATGATCGGGATCAGGGGTTTAAAACGCCAAGAAAAGGCGCATGCTAATTTGCATGGATTCTGATGGAAGCGGCTTCATCGCGTGAAAGCTCCTCCTCGAATCATCGCGGATACATCCGACTCTTGCACATTCATAGATGGAATATCCGCAGGTTTTGCACGAACTGCATAGATCCGCGGTACCTCGCGCGGGACACGGGTGAAAGCGTTTGTCATCATGCGGTATTCTCGTGATTGAAAGATTGTCTGTCAATCTACTTGACTGACATTCTCACTTGCGCCACCCTTTTGAACGTCAGGACGCTGGAGGCATCCTGTTACAGGTCGCTTAGGAGGATGGGAATTTTGGAGAGCGATTTCATCTCTACGCGCCGGATCGATACTGGCCGCATCACGCTCAACGTCCGCGAAGCAGGAAGCGGCCCTCTTGCGATCTTCCTGCACGGGATCACGTCCAACGCCGCGGTGTGGGACCCGATCATTCTTGATCTGAAGGGCAATTTTCACTGTATCGCGGTCGACCAGCGCGGTCATGGCCTGAGCGACAAGCCTGACGCCGGATATTCTGCACGTGATCTTTCCGAGGATATTCTCGCACTGATCAGGACGCTCAAGGCGGGGCCGGCCGTGATCGTCGGCCACTCCCTCGGTGCTCGCAATGCCGTGATCGCAGCAACGATAAGCCCCGAACTCGTGAAGGCGGTCGTTGCAGTCGATTTCACGCCGTACATCGAAAAAGAGGTCCTCGACGCGCTCGAGTCGCGCGTGAACGGAGGCGACCGCCTGTTCAAGACTCCTGCAGAAATCGAGACATATCTGCAGGAGCGCTACCAGAAAATGCCGCGCGATGCGATCCGCCGCCGTGCTGAATCGGCTTTCAAGGAGGTGGATGGAGGTTTCCGTCCGCTCGCCTCGGCGAAAGCGATGTCGCTCACGGCCCAAGGTCTGCGCGAAGATCTTGAGCCCGCCTTCAAGGCGATAACGCGACCGACGCTCATCGTGCGCGGAGCGGAAAGCAAGCTCGTTTCGGCGGCGGCGTTGGAGAAAACCCGCGCGCTACGGCCGGACCTCCCCGTACTGGTCGTCGAGAACACCGATCATTACGTGACGGAGGAAGCGCCCGAGATCGCCGCGAAAGCCATTCTGGAATTCGCAAGATCCTGACATGCCACATGCAACGCACTCCTTTGCCGATGCGTGGTGCCGCCTGTGGCCTTCCTCGCTCCTGAGGATGGCCTAGCGTGTCATGGACAATCTCCGCGCCAGTCTTCGGTCGCAATTCATGGACGGTCCCGTCGCGCGATCCCGCCACGGTTCTCCATGGCGCCGATCGCCAACCTCACGAGCGGCGATGAAAATGACGCCGCTCCCAGGCGCAGTGCTGAAGGGGATCGCGGGCATTGCCCTATCCGTCGCCCTCTGGGAACTCATCCGAGCGTTTCGAATCGTCGACCCGCGCGATTTGCCATCCTTTGTGGCTATTGTCCGATCGGCGGCGGCGGGGCTGTGGGGTGGCGATCTTGCCGCCGCTCTTGTCGCCACAATAGGTTCATGGGTGCCGGGCCTGCTCATTGCGACGATCGGGGGCGTCGCCATAGGCATAGCCCTGGCGTTAGTCCCGACGCTGGAGATCGCAACGCGACCGCTGCTCGAGTTTCTCCGGCCTATCCCATCCGTGGCGCTGATCCCGGTTGCCTTGCTTGTCCTTGGAATCGGCTTGCAGATGCAACTGTCCATGATTGCTTTTGCCAGCATCTGGCCGGTCCTTTTCAGCACGAAGGCGGGTGTCGAAAGCGTCGATCCACGTTATCTGGAAACAGGTCGGGTAATGGGGCTCGGACAGACGGCGCAGCTTCTCCGTATCGTCCTTCCGAGCACCTTGCCCTCCGTCGCGACCGGCATGCGCACGGCCTCGGCGATCGCGCTCGTTCTCGCCATCACCGTCGAGATGCTCACCGGCCGGCCCGGCATCGGCTTCTACATCGAGACGATCCGCCTCAACGGTCTGACGACCGAGATGTGGGCGGCGATCTTCGTGACCGGACTGTTCGGTTACCTCGTCAACGCGGCCTTCATGGCGGCGGAACGGTTTGCCTTGCCATGGAGTCCCGAAAACCGTGACCGCTAGGCGCAATCGGATCGCGCCTTTGGCGTGGCAAATCGGAATGACCGGAGCGCTGCTGGCGATCTGGCAGTGGGCTGCTCTGACACATCCTGCGCCTTACCTGCCGGTCCTTCAGAACATAGTCGCCGGCTACCTCAGGCTCTGGCACGGTGACCTGCTCCAAAGCGCCATCGTACCCAGCATGGTTCGTCTTGCGATCGGCTTTCTGATAGCGGTCGCGGCTGGATGCGTCGCCGGTCTCGTCTTGGGTTATCTGCGTGCGCTCGACCCGTGGGTGCGCCCGGTTCTCGAATATCTCCGTTTCATTCCGGCCGTCGCGATCCTCCCTGCCGCGCTGTTGCTGTTCGGGCCGACCGACACGATGCGGATATTCGTCATCGCGTTCGGTTCGGTGTTTCCGGTTCTGCTCGCCGCCATCGACGGAGCGCGCCGTGTCGACGCCGTTCTGCTCGATGTTGCGCGTGTCAACGGGCTGTCGCTCATGGAGCGCCTGTTCCGCGTGGTCCTGCCGGCGGCGTTGCCCCTGATCTTCGCGGGGGTGCGCATCGCCCTGAGCATCGCACTGGTCATGATGGTGATCTCCGAACTGATCGCGGCAGATGACGGGCTCGGCTTCTACATCCTGCGCAATCAGAGACTGTTTCAGACGGCGAATGTGTACGCGGGTGTCCTGACCATCGGCACGATCGGCCTCGCCCTCACTCTCGCACTGCTCGCTATCGAAAGATCCGTGTTGTCGTGGCACCGCGGTTGGCGCGGCCTGTCGGGCACCGGGTCGGTCATATGAAAACCGGAAGAGCGCCATGAGCGAATCCATCCTGATCATGGACGGCGTCACCAAGGCCTACGTCCCCACCGCGCCTATCCTGAAGGACGTAAGCTTCAGGCAGGAGCCTGGAGAGTTCCTTGCAGTGGTCGGGCCTTCCGGCTGCGGAAAGACGACGATGCTGCGTTGCATCGCCTCGCTGATGCAGCCCGATCAGGGCGCCGTCCTGCATCACGGGCAGCATTTCGACAACCCGCCGCCATGGCTATCGATCGTTTTCCAGGATTATAATCGCAGCCTGTTTCCCTGGCTCTCGGTTCGCCGCAACGTTGCGTTCGGCCTGCGCCACGTGGGCAAGGAGGAGCGTGACGCCCGCGTCCAGGGCGCGCTCAAGGCGGTCAATCTCGAACACGCCGCGGATCTCTATCCCTGGCAGCTTTCCGGCGGCATGCAGCAGCGTTGCGCGCTGGCGCGTTCCATCGTGGTCCAGCCCAAATTGTTGCTGCTCGACGAACCGTTCGCGTCCGTCGATGCGCAGACCCGTATCGATCTTCAGGACATGGTGATGGACATCTGCCGGAAGATGTCGCTCTCCACGCTGCTGGTGACGCACGATATCGACGAGGCCGTCTTCATGGCCGACAAGGTGGTCGTGCTATCGACCCGGCCCGCTCGCGTTGTCGAGGAGATCGGCGTCGATCTGCCCCGTCCGCGCGACCAGCTCACCACCAAAGAGACACCGGATTTCCTGCATTTGCGCCACCGTGTGTACACGCTGGTCCGTCAGCAGGCGCAAAAAGGCACCAGCGCTTAAAGAAGGAGGAGTAACATGAAGACGAAGCTGATGGCGGCCATGGCACTGGCTGTTTCAATGGGCCTCTCGGCCCTGATGCTGTCGGGACCCGCCAGGGCCGAGGAGATGACGGTTCTGCGTGTCGGGTATATCCCGATCGGGATATATTCGTATTTCTGGCGCGCGCAGGATGCCGGCTACTTCGCGGACGAGAAGATCAAGGTTGAACTGGTGCCGATGGCCGGTGGCGGGCAGATCATTCCCGCCCTGCAGTCGGGCGCCTTGCAGTTCGGCATCTCCGATGCGCTCGGCGTACTGAATGCTCGTAACGGCGGTATTCCGGTTACCTTCGTATCGTTCAATTTCCAGCAGGCTGCCGATGACCCGGTTCATGCCGTGCTGACCATGGATCCCTCCGTCAAGTCGGCGGCGGATTTGAAGGGAAAGGCCGTTGCCACCAATCTGAGCTACAACACCGACTGGACGATGATGCGCGAGTGGCTGCGCAAGGGGAATGTCGACGTCAACTCGGTGACGTTCCGCGAAATACCGTTTCCCGATATGCTGGCCGCGATCCGCAACAATACCGTCGCCGCGGTAGGCGCCACTGAACCGTTCGTGACCTTGGGAGAAGAACAGGGCGCCCGCGTCATCGGACATTATTTCACCGACGTGAAATCACCGATCCCATTCTGCGGTATCGTAGCCATGCTGCCCTATGTCGAGGCGAACAAGGAGGCGGTGAAGGGGTTCATGCGCGCGATCAATCGCGCGCTCGATGATTACAAGGAACCCCAGATAGTCCGCGAGACGGTCGGCGCACATACCAAGATTCCGCCTGCCGTCATCAAGACGATGAACCTCGGCAGCTGGTCCAAGAGCATTGCGCCCGAGACGATGCAGTTCTGGGTCGACGCGGCCAAGAAGGAAGGCATCGTCAACGCGACGGCCGACCTCAACAGCCTCGTTTGGCAAGACAAATAAACGCGACGGCGCCCGCTTCGACGGGCGGGCGCCTTTTCCCGGCAAGATTGTGGTGATGTGAAATGACGAATGTAAACAAGCGCAGCGGCAAGACCATGCATGCCGAGATCGCCGGCGCCGGCTTCGCAGGACTGGTGGCCGCGGTGGCGTTGCGTCAGCGAGGCTGGAGCGTGCGACTGCACGAAAAGGGCCCGGAATTGCGTGCCTTCGGCGCGGGCATCTATCTCTGGCACAATGGCCTGCGCGTGATGGAAGGGGTCGGGGTTCTCGAGGATATCCTCAATGGCTCCCACACCCCGCCCACCTACGAGACCTGGCTGCACAACAAGAGCGTTTCCCGCGAAACCTTCAATGGCCTGCCCTGGCGCATCATGACACGCCAGCATCTGCATCAGACACTGGCGAACAAGGCACGAGCCGAAGGCGTGGAGGTAGTGATCGATTCCGAGGTCGTCGGTGCCGACCCTTCCGGGGAAATCAGATTGGCCTCGGGAGAGGTGAAGAAAGCCGACCTCGTCATCGGCGCCGACGGTGTCGGCTCCAAGGTCCGCGATTCGATCGGTTTCGAGCAGGACCGGTGGACCTCGGTGGACGGGCTGATACGCCTCATCGTGCCGCGCAAGAAAAGGGAGCTCGGCCATGGCGAATGGGACAACACCATCGACATGTGGAATTTCTGGCCGCGGGTACAGCGCATCCTTTACTCACCCTGCAACGACGATGATCTTTATCTCGGCCTGATGGCACCGGCCTCCGATCCCAATGGTTCGCGCGTGCCGATCCATCTCGAATGCTGGGTGGAAATGTTTCCGTTCCTGGAGCCGGTACTAATTGAAGCAGCCAAGCTGAAAACCGCGCGCTACGACCGCTACGAGACGACCAAGCTCGATGAGTGGACGCGGGGCAAGGTAGCTCTTGTCGGGGATGCTGCTCATGCGATGTGTCCGTCGCTTGCTCAAGGAGCGGGTTGTGCCATGGTCAATGCCTACAGCCTCGCGATGGAATTGGAGGAAATCCCGGACGTGGAAGAGGCTCTGCGTTCCTGGGAAAAACGTATGCGCCCTCTGACTGACCGCTGCCAGGCGGTGTCCGGTGAATATACGGCGAACCGCTCGCTCTCGAAGGGCAACCAATTCACTTCGCGTGCTTTGGAAGCAGCACGTTACGACCCCACCCGCCGCGTCTTTTCCTGGTGAGAGCGGCACCGCCGCCAACATCTACGTTTGGTTCAATTTCGCCAGGTTCGAAACCGTGACCTGCCGATCTCTGCTGGAGCAATAAATGATCAAAGAAGACGAGTTGTACGCCACTTATGATGTGCGCTGTTGGTATAGCGCCGTGCAGGAGATCAGACATGACGGCGGCGCGTCCGGCACCTCTCTGGTGAAGGCAGCCGTTGCCGTGGTTATCCGCAATCCCTTCGCCGGGAAGTTCATCGCCGACCTGTCGCCGCTCACCAAACCGAGCGCATTATTGGGATATGCACTGGGGGGCAGGGCGGTAGCTCTGCTCGGTGGTCGCGCCGTGCACAGCTACGGAAAGGGTGGGATAGCCGGTATCAATGGTGAACAGGAACACGTGGTCGCCTGCATCACCACGATTTTCGGCGACGCACTGCGCGAGGCAGTGGGTGGCGGAAAGGCATGGATATCCTCCGCGTCCAAGATCGCATCGGCCGGCACTTCGATCGATATCCCGCTGGCGCATAAGGACGAACTCTATATCCGCTCGCATTATGATGCGATGCCGATCGCCGTGCCCGATGGGCCGCGGCCCGATGAAATCATGATCAGTGTCGCCGTCGCCACCGGTGGGCGGGTGCATGAACGCGTCGGCGGCAAGTCGATCAAAGATATCGCAAACTAGCTTCCGTCTTATCCATCCGACACCAATCGAAGAGGAGAGGTTCGATGCCGCTCAATATCAAGGATCTTAAAATTGAAAGCCTCGACTTCGCGCCCCTAGGCAAGATGAAAGACGAGCACGCCGGCGACAAGGGCAATGTCATTCCGCATCTGAAAATCAGCGGAGTGCCCTCGGAGGCGGTCGAGCTCGCTGTTATTTGCCATGATCCGGACGCGCCACTGGCGCGTGGCTTTACGCACTGGACGTTATATGGATTGCCGCCCTCGACGACCGACCTCACCGGCGCGCAGGAGAAATTCCGTGTCGGGCCGAACGGCGGCGGACAGCCGGGTTATTACGGCCCGCAGCCGCCGGCCGGTCACGGACCGCATCACTATTACTTCTGGGTGTACGCGCTGAATACGAAGGTGGAAGGGACACCGACCCGTGAACAGTTCCTCGAACTGTATCACGGCAACATCATAGAGCAGAACCGCGTCGTTGGCCTCTACGAAAACTGACGGCCGCAATTGCCATCAGGAGTCCCGCTACAGATTGTGCCAACCAGACTACGCGCGAGGTCCGTGCGGACGCGATGCAGTTGACAGGCGGAATACGGCCATGCGCGGATCGTTGCTTCGAAGCGGCCGGCCTATGCCGACCGCTTTTCAGGGGCGGTCCATACAATAACCGCTCTTGTTACCCTGTTACAGCGACCAGTCTTTGCTTTCCCACACGGGCTTGCCCCTCACGTCGCCAGCGGTCGTATCGACGAATGCGGACGCGGCGGGCTTCTGCCCGACATGGTCGTAGGCCGCCTTGGCTACATCGGCCCCAAGCGCCACGATCTTCTTGGCGTTTTCGGCGGAAAGCTCCTTCTGGAAGATGGCTTTCGTGGTCGAAAGTCCGACGAGCGTCTTCACGTCGCCTTCGGTAATCCAGTTCCAGCCACGGCGCTCCCATAGCACTGTCGGAATCCATGCCTCCTGCGAAGCCTTGTCGCCGGTCCAGTTCTCGCCACCGATCTCCACGATCTCCGCCGGTTTCATTGCCACCAGAGCCTCGGTTGCACGCGCGGTCGCGACGAGCAGCGCGGTGACGACTTTGGGGTTGGATTTCAGGAACTCCTGCCGGACCACCCACCAGATGCGATGCGGATAGTAGGCCTCCGGCGCGAACGGCGTCTTCGAGAAACTGGCGATCGTGTGGCCTGCGCCCTTGCCCTCGGGGCCGTCATAGGCGGGTCCCGTTTTGCCGTCGTTGCGGGCAAGCGTAATGAGGTCGCCGGATGCCTCGGCGGCTCCGGCAAGCGGCTCCAGGCTGACCACGGCATCTATGCCGGCGGGCGCATGACCCAGTTCGGCAAGGGCGTTGATGTTGCGCACGGTGATGCCGAGTTCCTTGGGGTCCGGCGTTCCGAAATGGGCTTCCAGCATGCGCACGAGAACGAGATGGAGATCCGATCCGAGGATCGTGAGAACCGTCTTTCCCTTGAGATCGTCGAGGTTCTTGATCGGCGACCCTTTCGGGACCTGCAACGGAAAGGTGTTGCCGCCGCCGATGATGCCGATCGGCACCGCCGGATCGCCGCTGGTCAACGTCCGGATGCAGGGCGTGGAGCCGAGATTGCCGAACTGGAGCTGGCCGGCCGCGATCCCCTGCAGCATGCGCAGGAGGACGGGAAAATTAAGATATTCGGCATCGACCTCTCCTGCGCCGAGTTCGGCGGCTGCCTTTTCCAGCAGCTTCTCTTTCTGCAGCCGGTAGATGATCGCCGCCTGTTCGTTGGCCAGGCCCACGCCCATGCTGATCTTCAAGGCCTCGGCGAATGCCGGGCTTACCCGGCAGAGCGGCAGGGCCGCCAGCGCAGCCGCGGCCGTAAGAAATTCACGTCTTGTTGTTTGCATCGTGGTTTCCTCCCTTTGTTCAATTGCCTTCCTCGGCGATCGCCATGGCGGCCTCGTCGCGGATGACATTCCAGAGCTGTTCGACGATCCGTGCCACTTCAGGCGCACTTCTGAGCGGCGCCCTCGGCCTCGGCAGATCGACGTCGATGATGGCCTTGATGCGGCCTGGCCGACGCGCCAGCACGACGACCCTGTCAGCCAGAAGCACGGCTTCGTCGATGCCGTGCGTGACGAAGACGACGGTGGGCCGGGCACAGCTTTCGATGCCGTCGCCCCATAGCCTGAGCAGTTCATCCTGGAGGATGATCCGCGTCTGCAGGTCGACGGCGGCAAGCGGCTCGTCCATCAGCCATACTTTGGGCTCGTTGGCGAGCAGGCGGGCAAGCGCGCAACGCTGGCGCATGCCGCCCGACAGCTCATGGGGGTAGCGGTCCTCGAAGCCGGCCAGGCCGACCAGGGATGCCAGTTGGCGTGCGTTCTCACGCCTCGCGCGCCGCCCGATCCCGCGGGCGAATGGGCCGAATTCGATGTTCTCGATCACCGTTCGCCAGGGGAAGAGGGCATAGTCCTGGAACATGACCCCACGTTCCGGAGAGGGGCCGGTGATCTGCCGGCCATCGAAATGGATATCTCCTGATGTCGGCGGCAAAAAGCCGGCAACGAGCGAAAGAAGGGTGGATTTTCCACATCCGGACGGTCCGATGATGCTGAGAAACTCGCCGGGCCGCACATCGAGGCTGACGTCGCGAAGCGCCTCGACAATGCCGCCGGAGCGCGGCGCCTGGAAGGATTTGGAGACTGCCGCAAGCCTGATGATCGGGGCGTTCATTGCTGCGTCCATGGCATCAACCTCGCCTGCGCGTGGCGCAAGCCGCTATCGATCAGGAAACTCACGATCCCGATGACGATCATGTAGAGAACGAGCGCATCGACATCGCGGCGGACATAGAGCGTGTCGACCATCATCTGCCCGATCCCGGCCACCGCCCGTTTCGCCGTGGACACCTTGATGCCGATCGCCAGTTCCGCCGCGATGATCGAGCCCCAGGCGAAGGCCATCGCGATGCGCGCGCCGGTAAAGACGAAGGGGAGCGCGCCGGGCAGCACAACCGACCGGAGCAGGAGAAGGCGGCTGGCACCGAGCGACTCGGCCGCATGGAAGAGCGAGCGCGGAATTCGTCGCGCCGCTTCGCTGGTGTTGAGGATGAATGGAAAGACCGCCGCGTAGGCGACCACGAAAAGCGCCGCATCGCCTCTGACGCCGAGCCACAGGATCGCCATCGGAATCCAGGCGATCGGCGCCACCCCTCTCAGCCCGTCCAGAACCGGGCGAAGCGTCCGGTCGAGGAGAGGCACGGTCCCGATCGCCAGGCCGATCGGGATGCCGATCGCCGCCGCGATCGCGAAGCCGATGATCACCCGCTCCAGGCTGCTGGCGAGCGCCTGCATCAAGGTACCGTCCTCGGTCAGCGCGATGCCGGACCGGACAACCCCGCTCGGCAACGGTACCAGCCCCTGCGTGTGGGTGAGACGCACCGCGATCTCCCAAACCACGAGAAGGATCACGACGATCGCCGTCGGTAGCCCGATACGGATGGCCGGCTTCATCGCGACCCTCCATTTACCGGAGACCAGCGGAGCAGCGAGGCTTGAAGCAGCCGCAACAGGGCGTCGAGCACATAGCCGACGATGCCGACCACGACGATCGTGGCCATCACGCCCTCCATCGAAAAGAATTCCTGGAAATATTCGATGCGGTAGCCGAGGCCGGTGTCGGCGCCGACCAGTTCGCCGGCGACCATCGCTACCCAGCCGACGCCGAGGGAAAGGCGCGCGCCCGCGAACACGGCCGGCAACGCGGCGGGCAGCACGATATGGGTCACCACCAGCCGACGCGAGGCGCCGAGCATTTCCGCGGCACGGATCAGGGTGGGGTCAACCCTCCTGATGCCGTCGAGCGCGTTGACGAAGATCGGAAACAGCGATGCGTAGAAGATCAGGAACATCGGGACGCCCTGGCCGACGCCGAACAGGAGTATGGCTATGGGGATCCAGGCGATCGCGCTGATCGGACGCAGGAATTCCGCGATCGGGTCGATGACGACGGCTACAAGCTGGAACCGGGCACAGAAAAGCGCGAGCAATAGTCCGAGGGCCGCCCCCGTGCCGAAGCCGCCGGCGAGATGGATCAGGCTGGCAATGATGTCGCTGGTGAGGTCGGTATGAGCCAGGTCGACGAGCGCGGCCCAGATCGTCTGCAGCGGCGGGACAAGGGTCGGGTTGTTGGCGATGATGCTGGCGAGTTGCCAGCCCCCGGCAAGGACAAGCAAACCGCTCATCGGCTCCAGCCACGAGAGCATCCGCGTCCGAAAAGCCGGTCCGCCTGTCCGTCTCATGGCGTCACCTGCGATAAGGACCATTCTGCCGCCACGCCGCGCGAGGTTGCGGTGGAGTCGGTCGTCAGCGTAACGCCGAGCCCCGGCCCATCGGGAAGCGGGGAGCTTCCACCTTCGAAGCGGGGCAGTTCACTGCCTGCCAGCGTCCAGAAAAGATCGCTCTCGTCGAACTGGACCTCAAGCCGGTCGAAGCTCCGGACCACGGCGGAAACGTGAAGGCTTGCCGCGTGCGAGATCGGGCCACTCGGATTATGCGGGGAAAAGGCGACCCCGCAACGCTCGAACAGATCGGCCAGACGCATCATCTCGGCTACGCCGCCGGCATATTTTACGTCCGGCATCATGACATCGTAAGCGCCGGCCTCCGCGAACACCCTGTTCTGCTGGACGCCGACCAGTTCCTCGCAGCCGGCGAGCCGCATGCCCGCCTCGTTGGAGGCGGAACGCAACCGCCTGATCGCGGGTATGGTCTCTTCCGTTTCCGGAAGCGGGCATTCGAGCCAGCGGACACCGAATTCGCGCGCGGCATCGACAAGGCGGAATGCAGAAGCCTCGTCGAAGCGCCAATGGCAGTCCACCATCAGTTCCGATGTGTCGCCGGCAATTTCGGCCACCGCCGCCACGCGTCTGAGGCCGGGCCGCATGGCTTCCGCGACACGGCCTTGCCGTCGTGCGTCGTCGTCGACCTCGTCGAAAGGCGCGAGCTTGATGGCCCTGAACCCGGCGGCCAGCGCCAGACGGGCACTGGCCGCGAAACCGGACGGAGAACGATCGATCGTCCGCCGGTTGATATTGGCATAGAGCGGTATCCGCTCCCTTCGCGTTCTGCCGAGGCGATCCGCGAGACGCATCCCGTTGCGGCGTGCGTCGATGTCATGCAACGCCTGGTCGAGCGCCGAGAGGAAGGTGGCCTCGGCGAGAGTTTCGCATTGCCAGACTTGGTCCAGCGGTTTGGCCGCCATGCCCGACAATGACGGGCCGAACCGGTCGCCGGCCTGCCGAACCAACGCCTCGCGCCCCTGGAGCGATGCCTCGCCGAAGCCGACCAGCCCCGATTGCGAATGGACTTCCAGAAAAAGCCAGCGCGTCTTGGATGAGACGACGACGTCGCGCAGGCGGATATGGCTGATCATGTCCATCAACCGACTGCCATTGCAGCCGCGGATGCAGCCGTCCTCATTCGTTCCAGAAGCTCTTGCCTCGCCTTGAGCACATGCGCGCCCATCAGGACGGCGGCGCCTTCGGCGTCGTTGTTGCGGAAGCATTTGATCAAATATCGATGATCGCTTGCCACGCCCGCGAAACGCTCCGGGCCATAGCCGTAGCGCTGCCAGAGCGCGGCGATGAGAAGCCAGTGCCGGTCCACGAGCGCCAGGGCGTCGGGGTTGTCGGCGACCCGGTTGACCAACTGGTGAAACCGCCGGTTGGAGACAAGGACCGCATCCCAGTTACAGCGGGCAATTTCGCTTTCCAACTCGTCTTCGATCCGTTCCAGGCCGTTCGCCTCTTCCGGCTTGAAACGGTCGGCAGCGCGACGCGAAAGCATAATTTCCAAGGCGCTGCGAGTTTCGAAAAGATTGGCGACGAATTTCTGGTCGATCGGCCGTATGCGTGCGCCACGATTGGGTTCGATGATCACCAGACCCTCGCCGCGCAGTTCGCGTAGCGCCTCGCGAACCGGCATATGGCTGACACCGTAGCGGGAGGCCAGCTCGTCGATGGTCACCCGACCGCCGAACGGCAATATGCCGGCCACGATTTCATGCCGGATCTGCTCCGGCACGTCGACAATGCGAGGCAAGCCTTCCTCCCAGATTTGATCAAATCCTATGAGGAGGCGAATCCATCGTCAAGCCGGAATAATGAAAATTCCAGCTCTGAACGGTCCGGAAAACGGGAGGTACTTCAGCCGAATTGTCGCCAATCAGCTTGCGCAGAACCTAGCAATGAAGAAGCGCTTTATCCCGGTTCCTTCTCGAAATAGCCCATGGAGCGCGAGAATTCCGTAGCCTGTTCGCGGACGACTCTTTTTGCGCGCTCCAGGTGCGCCCCTTCCGCCCTGATGGACGGCAGCGTCACGCCGATGACGGCAAGTGCCTTGGCATCGACACCGAGGATGGGCGCGGAAACACCGCTGACGCCGATCGAAAATTCGTTGAAGGCCGTGGCGACTCCCTCCTGACGCGCATCGTCTATCTCCTTACGCAGATCCCGAATGCTTGTAATGGTGTGTTCCGTGAAGCTCTGCAGCGGCTTCTTCAGCGATCCGCCCAAATCCGCTTCGGTCATCAGAAAGGCCTTCCCGAGCGAGGAGCAGTGAAGCGGCGTGCGGCTGCCCAGAGGAGAAAACGTCTGAACAGCCTGCGAGGAATCGTGCTTCTCGACGATGACGACATCGTGCCTGTCGAGGATGGCGAGCACAGCCGTCTCGTGCACCTCCTGCTCGATCCTTTGCAAATATGGCCGCCCCCAGGTGCGAATGTCGAAGCGCTGAAAGGCGCGGACGCCGATCTCCCACATCCGCGTGCTCAACATGTAACGGCCATTCATCTCGTCCTGGCGGACATAGCCGAGCTGCCCCATTTTCTCGAGCATCCGGTAGGTCGTGCTCTTGTTCATGTCCAACTCGCGCGAAAGCTCGGCGAGGCGCACCGGCGTCGAATAGGTGGAAAGAAGCTCCAGGACTCTTAGAGCCTTCTCCACGGTTGCCGACATCTGCATTCCTCCTGTCGCAAGGCCACGCCTAAATCGTCGCCTTATGTGCTTGATTTCCACGATTGATCGTCAAAGGCAATCCTTAGATCGCCTTGGAAGCGGGTGGGTATTGGTTGTCGCCGAATGATGGCGGCGATCGCCTGCGTGTCAGGAATTACTTTCGGTCTTCTCGACTTCGCCTCCGGTCTTGCGCCATGCCGTGAAGCCGCCTTCGATGTGCGCTACCGGGGCAAGCCCCATATCCTGCGCCATCTTCGTCGCCAGTGCAGACCGCCAGCCCGACGCGCAGTAGAAGACGAAAGTGCGGTCTTCCTGAAAGATGGGATTCGCATAGGGGCTCTCCGGATCGATCCAGAATTCGAGCATGCCGCGCGGGCAATGGAAGGCCCCGGGAATCTTGCCTTCGCGTGTGATCTCGCGTGGGTCGCGGAGGTCCACGAATGTCACGGAAGCATCCGCCGCCATCGCGACGGCCTCATCGGGTTTGACCGTCCGGATGGCCGCGTTCGCGTTGTCGATGAGTTGGCGGTAGCCGAGAACGATCTTCGAGGGCATCTGCGAGTCTCCTTTTGCCTGGCGCGCCGGACTGCTGCCGCTCTCGCTTTCCCGCCGGCGACCATGTCCATATTTGAGTGTCGATCGAGTTTCGCACTTCTTGACAGAAGCGTCAAAATAATAAAACGTGGGTTCGCATATTAAAACGAAATGCCACTCGGACCAGCCGCATCTCCAAGTCTTTGCGAGCGCCTCCGAGGGCCGGGACGGGCTTCATGGTGTTTGCGCTCAGCGACGAACAACGGATGATTTCCGAGGGCGTTCACGCCTTCGTCGAGAAGGAACTGCACCCCCACGAGGAACTGGTGGAGCGGCTTGACGCCGTTCCCGACGATCTGTTCGAGGAAATCAGGCGCAAGGCCATCGCGAACGGCTATTATGCGCTCAACATGCCGACCGAACATGGCGGCGGAGGCCTGAACGCGAGCGAGCGCGCCGTGGCCGAAATCGAGTTCGGGCGCGTGAGCAGGGCGCTCGGCATCATCTGCAACCGCCCCGCGCCCATCCTGAAATTGTGTGCAGGCGATCAGATTGCGACTTATCTCGCGCCAACCGTCAGGGGCGAGCGTTGGGAATGCTTCGCGCTGACGGAACCGGGCACCGGATCGGACGCGCGCGCCATCACCACGCGGGCGGTTGCCGATGGCGACGATTACGTCATCAACGGCACGAAGCAATTCATTACAATGGCGATGCGTGCCGACTTCATCATCGTCTTCGCGGTGACGGGAGTGGAGCAGACGCCGCGCGGTGATCGCAAGCGTATCACGGCATTTCTGGTGGACAAGGACAACCCCGGCATCAGCGTGACGCCGCTCGACGTTCTCTCCAACCGGGGCATGAAGTCCTGCATCATCTCCTTCGAGGATGTACGTGTTCCTGCTCGCAACATCCTTGGTCAGGAAGGCGGCGGGTTCGCCCTCGCCAAGAACTGGATTTTCTCGGGCCGCGTTATGCTGGCAGCCAACTGTATCGGTCTGGCCGAGCGCGCCATGGGATATGCCGCTCGCTGGGCCAATACGCGCTACGCGTTCGGCAATCCGATCGGCAGCTACCAAGGCACGTCCTTCAAGCTCGCCGACATGGCGATGGAAATCCATGCGACGCGGCTGCTCGTCCATGACGCCGCAGCCAAGATGGACGCCGGGACGATCACGCAGCGCGAGGCGTCCCAGGTAAATCTCTTCGGCTCCGAAATGGCCGGGCGTGTGACCGACAACGCGATCCAGATTCTCGGTGGAATGGGAGTGACGAAGGACATGCCGCTTGAACGGTTCTGGCGCGACGCCAGGGTGGAGCGTATCTGGGAGGGAACTTCTGAAATCCATCGCGATATCATCTCCAAAGACGTCCTGCGCGAGTTCGCGGCATGAGCCAGACTTCGAGGATACGTATCGAGGTGGCCGGGCCGGTCCTTGAGATCACCTTCGATCATCCGCCCGCCCACGCCTTCAACGAACAGGCAAGCCGTGATCTGGATGCGGCGCTTACCCGCTTGAACGATGATCCCGATCTGCGTTGCGCCATCGTGACGGCGACGGGCGACCGGATGTTCTCGGCCGGTTGGGATCTCAAGGCCGTTGCCGCCGGCGAGACCGGCGAGGATTTCGGACCGCATGGCTTCATGGGGTTGCGCAGGTTCGACCTCATGAAGCCGGTCATCGCTGCCGTGAACGGCCTGGCGGTCGGCGGCGGTTTCGAATTTGCGCTCAATGCCACGCTGGTTGTCGCAGCCGAACATGCGGAGTTCGGGCTACCCGAGCTGCAGCGTGGCTTCATCCCCGAGGCGGGAGGTCTGTGGCGCGCGCATCGCAAGCTGCCGGTCAATATCGCCTCAGAGCTTTTGCTCACCGGCCGCCGACTGACCGCCGAAGAAGGTTTCCGGCTCGGCTTCATCAACCGGATCGTGCCGCGCGAAAGACTGATGGAGGAGGCGAGGGGGCTAGCCCGATCCATCGTATCAGCCGCGCCGCTGGCCGTCGGCGCGCTTCTCGAAGTGACGCGCGAGGTCGAGACGCTATCGGACGAGCAGGCGTTCGCGCGGCTCTATTCGGGGCTCCCTGCGCGCGAGCGCATGCGCAAGTCGGACGATTTCAACGAGGGACCGCGGGCTTTTGCCGAAAAGCGTCCCCCACGGTGGACCGGAAAGTAGAGAATTATGGATTTCGATCTGAGCGAAGACCAGCGCGTCATGCGCGACAGCCTGCGGCAGTTCCTCAAGCGTGAATGTCCGATCGAATATGTTCGGCAATGCGACGAAGCCGAGCGCTTCCCGCACGAACTTTATGAAAAGCTGGCAAAGGCAGGTTGGCTCGGTCTGCCGATCGCCGAGGAATATGGAGGCACCGGCGGGTCATGCACTGACCTTGCCGTATTCCTCGAGGAGTTCGCCTCGCATTTCGAGGCCGGGGCCAACATCTACTATACGACGATCGTCATCGCGGCCGACGCCATCTCGCATTTCGGTACCGACGAGCAAAAACGCGACCTGTTGCCCAGGCTCGCACGTGGCGAGATCCGCTTCGCCTTTTCGCTTTCCGAGCCTCATTCCGGTTCCGATGCCGCCTCCCTGCGCACGCAGGCTGTCCGCGAAGGCGACGAGTGGGTCATCAACGGCCAGAAGATGTTCTGCTCTTGCGCGCAGGAGGCCGACTACATCCTCCTGATGGCCCGCACCGACAAGGAAGCGCCCAAGCACGAGGGGATATCGATGATCCTCCTCGATCCCGGGACAAAGGGGGTGGAACTCCGCAAGCTGAAGAAACTCGGCCTCAAGCCGATGGATATCAACGAGATATTCCTGACCGACGTGCGCGTGCCCGTCGACAATGTGATCGGCGAGGTGAACAAAGGCTGGCGCAACGCGTTGAAGACGCTCGACTACGAGCGCTGCTGCCTGTCCGCGGTCAATGTCGGCGCGGCGCAGTCCTGCCTCGACAAGGTGCTGACATACACCAGGGAGCGCGAACAGTTCGGCCAGAAGATCGCCAGCTTCCAGCTTTCGCGCGCCAAGCTGGCGGACATGGAGATGGAGATCGACGCGGCACGTCTTCTGCTCTATCGGAGCGCCTCGCTTGTCGATCGGGGCATTCCCAATAACAAGGAAAGCGCCGTCGCCAATCTCTATTCTTCCGAGGCCTATGTGCGCGCCGCACTTAGCGGCATGCGGCTGATGGGTGGATGGGGCTACCTTATGGAATTCGACATGCAGCGGCATTTCCGCGATTCCAAACTTGCCGAGATCGGCGGCGGCACGTCGGAAATCCTGCGCATCGTGATCTCCCGGGAACTGACGAAATGAGCCAGTCCGCACGGATTGAAACGCTCGCGGTCCACGCCGGCTTCGATCCGTCGGAGAATCTGGGGTCGGTGACGCCGCCGCTCTACCAGACCGCGACGTTCGTCGCCGCGGACACGGAAGCGCTGGAAGCGGTGAATTCGGGCCGCGCGCGAGGCTTCGTCTATTCGCGCATCCGCAATCCGACCGTTCTCGCCGCCGAGCAACGGATCGCGCAATTGGAGGGCGCCGAATCGGCCGTGCTCTTCTCCTCGGGAATGGCGGCCGTTGCCGGCGCGCTCGAGCCGCTGCTCGTCGCCGGCGACGAGATGGTGGCGACGCCGGATATCTATGGCGGAAGCATCCGCTACTTCACGGAAGGCCTGCCGCGGCACGGCATAACGGTGCGCTGGGCGCGATCGATCGATCCGCAGGATGTCGCCGCCTGCGTCGGCCCGAAAACGAAGGTCATCTATACCGAAACGCCGACCAATCCTCTTGTGCGCGTCGTGGACCTGCCCGCGCTTTCGCGGATTGCGAAAAACGCCGGGGCGATCCTCGTGGTAGACGGCACGCTGGGCGGACCGCTCAACCAGAAACCGTTGGAATTGGGCGCGGACATCGTCGTGCACAGCGCTTCAAAGTATCTTAACGGGCATGGCGACCTGATCGCCGGCGCCATTGTGGGCGGGCGCAACCACACTCGCGCTGCGCGCAGCCTGCAGCAGGCGAACGGCTCCATCCTCGATCCGTTCGGCGCATGGCTTCTGTTGCGCGGCATGGCGACCTATGCGGTGCGCATGATGCAGCACAATCGTAACGGCGAACGCGTCGCCGCCTTCCTGTCCGATCATCCGAAAGTGCTCAAGGTCCACTACCCTGGACTGGCCGACCATCCCGACCATGAATTGGCGAAGGGGCAGATGACTGGTTTCGGCGCCCTGGTGTCCTTCGAATTACCGGACGATGCCTCGGCGCGCCGGGTGGTGGACACATGCCGAATCTTCCGCATCGGACCCAGCCTGGGCGGGGTAGAGAGTCTTATCAGCCAGCCGGGCAACACCTCTCATCACAGCGTGCCGCCGGAGCGCCGCCGAAGCATGGGCATTTCCGACGGGCTGGTTCGGTTGAGTGTCGGCATCGAGGCCGCTGACGACCTCGTCGCCGACCTGGAAAGAGCGTTGGAGGCGATATGACTGCCGATCTCGTCATTGCGAATGCGACCGCTGTCCTGCCGGACGGCCCGACGCGAGCCGACATCGTCGTCGGCGGCGAACACATCATCGACATCGTCGACCCAGGCAGCGGCCGGGCCGCCGAGGTCGTGGACGCCTCCGGCCGGATCGTGCTGCCTGGCGGCGTCGATCCGCACGTCCATATGCTGATTTCCTTCATGGGACAGCGCAGTGTCTACGATTTCGAGAGCGGCGGCATCGCCGCGCTATGCGGCGGCACGACGACCGTGGTCGATTTCGCCCTGCAACGCAGGGGCAGGGGGATAATCGAGGGCTTGCGGCATCGCCGCAAGCAGGCCGATCCTGTCGTCACCCTCGACTACGGGCTGCACCAGATCGTGACCGATGTGAATGAGAGTTCGCTTGCCGAACTCAGGCAACTCCGCGAGGAGGGCGTGTCGACCCTCAAAGTGTATTCCGTCTACGAGGAGGATCAACTCAAGCTGGAAGACGGAGCCTTCTACGCCCTGATGCAAGGCGCGGCACGCGAGGACCTGATGATCTGCCTGCATGCCGAGAATGCGGGCATAATCGACCGTTCCCGCGCGGAGGCGGTGCGGCTCGGACACACAGAGCCTAAATATCATGCGCTGACCAGACCCCCCATCACCGAGGTGGAGGCGATTTCGCGGGCGCTGCTGTTTGCCGAAGACACAGGCTGCCCGCTGCACATCCTGCACCTGGTCGCGGGAAAAGGCGTGGACTTGATCGAGCAGGCCAGACGCAAGGGCCAGCGCGTCACGGCCGAGACCTGCACGCACTATCTGGCGCTTACAGACGAGGCGTATGAGCGCGAGAATGCGCAATACTATGTCATGAGCCCGCCGCTTCGCTCGGCCGAGAACCAGGAGATGCTATGGGATGGCCTGAGGCGTGGCGTATTGACCGCCGTCACCTCGGACGAGGTTTCCTACAGCGCCGCCGCGAAGTCGCTCGGCATCGCTTCCTTCGCCGACATCGCCAATGGCTGCCCTGGTGTGCAGGCGCGCCTGCCCGTTCTCTATACGCTTGGCGTGGCGGAAGGGCGCCTCTCCCTGGAGCGTTTCACGGAAGTCTTTTCGTCCTGGCCAGCGCGGATGTTCGGCGTCGGCGACCGCAAGGGCCAGATCCGGAAGGGATACGACGCCGACCTCGTCGTGATCGATCCTGAAACGTCGCGCGTGATGGACGCCTCGTCCCACTATGGGAACATCGGCTACACTCCCTTTCAAGGCATGGATCTGGTCGGCTGGCCCGTCCTGACGGTCTATCGGGGACGCGTGGTGGTCCGCGACGGCAAGTTCCTGGGCAAAGCGGGGCAGGGCCGCTTCCTGCACCGGAACCCGACCGACATGCCGGAAATCGAATGAGCGGCATCTCCACATTGCGCACGGATTTCGAGGCGCTGATGGAGATCGGCCGATTGCCCGAGGGCGGGTGGTCGCGGCCGGCATTCGGCGAAGAGGATTGCCGGGCAAATGAATGGTTCGCGCGGCGCGCCCGCGAGGCAGGGCTGTCGGTCCGGACCGACGCCATCGGAAATGTCATCGCGCGGCTGGAGGGCCGCCCGGGAATCCCGGCGATTGCCATGGGGTCGCACCTCGACACGGTCCTCTCCGGCGGCGCCTTCGACGGTGCGATCGGTGTGCTGGTGGGCCTCGACGTCGCACGTAATCTCCGTCGAGCCGAAAAAGACTGGCAGGTCCCGATCGAAGTGATCGCGTTCCGCGACGAGGAAGGGCACTACGGAGCCTTCAACGGCAGCCGTGCCATGATGGGCGAGCTCCCGGCGGAGGAGATCGGCAGGCGGCGCTCCGTCGAAGGAACGATGCTTGCCAACGCGTTGCGCGATGCCGGTCTCGATCCTGAAACTGTGCCGGAAGCACGACGCGACCCCTCGGAATTCGCCGCCTTTCTCGAACTCCACATCGAGCAGGGCAGGGTGCTGGAAAAGGCGGGTATCGACCTCGGCATCGTGACGTCGATCGCAGGGCAGGAGCGGATGGCGATCCGCTTCACGGGGGCGCCCGATCATGCCGGCACGACGCCGATGGAGTTGCGTCGTGACGCGTTCGCCGCCGCCGCCCGCTTCGCCGACCGGTTCCGCGATCTGGTCATTATAGGCGGCGAGGGGGTCACACGCGGTACGATCGGCATCGTGCAGGCGACCCCCAACCAGGGAAATGTGATTCCGGGCGAAGTTCGCCTTGGACTGGAGATGCGCGACATTTCTGCCGATCGGCTGAAGCGTCTCGGCGAAGCGGTGACGGCGCTGGCGAACGAGACGGCGACGGCCATGCAGGTCGAAGCCTCGGTCAGGGCCGTCTATCGCTCCGAACCTATCGCCATGTCGGAACCGGTGCGAACGGTGCTGGGCCACGCTGCACAGGCGCTTGGAATGAGTGCGATGGATCTGCCCTCGGGCGCCAATCACGACGCGGGCATCATGGCGGCGCATGTCCCCACGGGCATGCTGTTTGTGCCGTCCCGCGACGGACGCAGCCATTGCCCCGAGGAACACACGGAGTGGCCGCAGATAGAGGCAGCCGCGCGCCTCATGGAAAGGGCGGTGCGCGATCTCGCCCGACGGATCATCGAGGGCGGTGACATTGGAAGCTGACCCGCACCGTAAATCGGCGGAAGCACTCCGCTTCGAATCGGACGTGACCGATCTCGACGATAGAAAGCGAGACGGGCGCGAAGCGCTGTCGCCCTTCTGGCCAGCGGGATCCGACTTCCATCTGTCATGGCCAGGCGGCAGCGCTTTCGAGAATCTCGAGCGCTCGGCGCGGCGACATCCCGCCCGCCCGGCAATCTTCTACTACGGTGCCGAGATCAGCTATGGCGAACTTCTGACACGCGTCGTTGCGCTGGCGGGTTATCTGCAGCAGCGCTGCGGTGTGCGTCGGGGTGACCGGGTCATGGTGGATATGCAGAACTCGCCGCAGTTCGTGGTCGCATTCCACGCTATCCTGAGGGCGGACGCCGTCGTGGTGCCGGTCAACCCGATGAACGTGGTCGGCGAACTCGACTTTCTCGCCGCCGACAGCGGCGCGCGCGTGGCACTTATCGGGGATGAACTGATCGATCGCTTCGCCGAGTTCGTGCCGACGCGCTTCGACCATGTGATCGTTGCCCGCTACGCCGATGAGGCGCCGATCTCGCCGAGCGATCCTCTTCCGGAGGTCATGCGCCGGGCACCCGTCCGGCTGCCTGACGGACCTTTTGTCGATTTCGCCGACGCCCTGGCGGAGGGATGCGCCCCGGCGCCGCATCTGAACGGCGACGACGACCTCGCCGTCATGCCCTACACTTCCGGAACAGTCGGCCATCCGAAGGCATGCATGCATCACCATTCCGGCGTGACCTTTACCGCGGCGGCGCAAGCCAAGTGGTACGGTTTCGACGAAACCAGCGTGGTGACGGCGTTCATGCCGCTCTTCCACGTCGCCGGCATGCAGGCCTCAATGAGTGCCGGGCTGTTCGCGGGAGCGGCGCTGGTCATCATGTCGCGATGGGACAGGGGCCTCATTCCCGCCCTTTTCGAACGGCATGGGGTGACCTACTGGAACGCTGCCCCCACCATGATCGCGGACGTGCTTGCGAGCCCCGACTATACCGACCGGACATTCGCCGAATTGAAGACGCTGACCGGCGGTGGAGCTTCCATGCCTGCAGCGGTGGCCAAGCGCTTGCTCGAACGGCATGGGCTGCGGTTCTGCGAAGGTTACGGATTGTCCGAAACGATCTCGGCGACGCACATAAATCCGGTCGCGCATCCGAAGCCCCAGTGCCTGGGCATTCCGATCTACGACACGTATTCCATGATCGCCGATCCGGAGACGCTGGCTCGGAAACCGGATGGCGAGACAGGTGAAATCCTCGTCAGCGGTCCGCAGGTGATGGCCGGCTACTGGAGGAATCCGGATGCCGACGCCAAGGTCTTCGTCACCATCGACGGGCGGCGGTATCTGCGCACGGGCGACCTTGGGTATGTCGACGAAGACGGCTATTTCTTCATCGTCGACCGCCTGAAGCGCATGATCAACGTCAGCGGTTACAAGGTCTGGCCGGCGGAAAGCGAGGCCTTGCTTTACCAGCATCCGGCAGTACAGGAATGCTGTGTCATCTCGGCACCGGATTCCTACCGTGGCGAGACGGTCAAGGCGGTCGTGCGGCTGAAGGCAGAATGCCGCGACCAGGTCACCGCTGAAGACATCATCTCGTTCGCCCGCACGGTCATGGCCAACTACAAGGTTCCGCGCATCGTCGAATTCGTGGATGAATTGCCTCGCTCAGGCAGCAACAAGATCGATTGGCGGCGGCTCCAGGACGCGGAATGGGCCAAGCGGAATGACTGAGCAGATCTGGTACGAGGATTTCGAGCCTGGTTCGGTGCTGGTGTCCATGCCGAGGCGCATCACCATGGACGATATCGACCGCTACGCCGAATTGACCGGCGAGCGTCATCCAGTCCACATGGATGACGAATTCGCCAGGGCCGCCGGTTTCCAGGGCCGCATCGCGCACGGCCTGTTCGGCCTTGCTCTGATCGAGGGGCTGAAAGCCGGGCTTGGCTGTTTCGAACGGAGCGTGGTCGCCTCACTTGGCTGGGACAAGGTGGCTTTTCACGCACCCTTGGCCCCCGGCGACGACGTGCATCTGCGTCTTGAAATGGTATCGAAGAGAATGAGCTCGAAGCCGGGTCGCGGCATCGCCACGGAACGGGGCATTCTGATCAAAAGCGACGGCACGCAGGTTACGAGCGGCGACCATGTGATCGTCCTGTTGTGCCGGCCATGAGGAAGCGGTGATGGCGTCCCGCATATCCAATATCCGGGGGAACCGAATCGATCGCCATGCCCGGGAGATCGAGCCGTGAAGCGGGTGCTCTGGCGCCTTCTAGGAGCTATTCCGACGCTTTTCGGCGTCATCCTGGCCACGTTCCTCCTGACGCGGGTCCTACCCGGCGATCCGGCCGTCTTCTTCGCCGGCAATCCCTCCATGGACGCACATGCGATCGAGCAGGTGCGCCAGTCGCTTGGGCTCGACAAGTCGCTGCTGCAGCAGTTCGTCATCTATCTTCATGCGCTGGCGCACGGCGACCTCGGCCAATCGATCTCGACCGGTCTTCCGGTCCGCCAGGAATTGCTGAACCGGCTGCCCGCTTCAGCGGAACTTACCCTCTGCGCGTTCCTGCTTGCCATCGTGACCGCAGTGCCGCTGGGCGTGATCGCCGCGCTCAGGCCCGGTTCGCTGATCGACCAGCTCTGCCGGCTCATATCGACGCTCGGCGTGTCTCTTCCGACGTTCGTTACAGGCCTTATGCTCATCTACGTTTTTTATTACCTGCTGGGCGCGGCGCCAGAGCCGATCGGCCGGCTCGATCCATTCATGACGACGCCGCCCAAAGTGACCGGTTTCCTTCTCATCGATACGCTGCTCAACGGCGACTATGACGCATTCGTGGCAAGCGCGAAGCAGCTCATCCTGCCTGCCCTCACCATGGCGTTGTTCGCGCTCGCGCCGCTCGCCCGTATGACGCGCGCCTCGATGCTGAACGTGCTATCGAGCGACTTCATCCGCACCGCGCGTGCGAACGGCCTGTCATGGCGCACCACCGTCATCACCTATGCGTTTCGCAACGCGATGCTCCCGGTGGTGACGACGCTGGGCATGACGTTTTCCTACATGCTGGGCGCGAACGTGCTGGTGGAGCAGGTGTTTGCATGGCCGGGGATCGGTGCTTTCGCACTGAACTCCCTGATCTCGCTGGATTACGCGCCGTTGCAGGGCTTTATGCTGATCATGGCCGCCATCTTCCTGATGGTGAACCTGGTCACCGACCTTGTCTATGCGATCATCGATCCGAGGGCGGAGTTCGAGAAATGAACTCGATGATGCGCGAAAGACTGCGCGTGGCGCACTATCTGATCGCGGAGAACCCGATCAATCTTGTGGCCTTCGGCCTGTTCGCTTTCCTATTGCTGGCCGCCATCATAGGACCGGTCGTCGCGCCCCACAGTCCCTTGGCGACCGATACCTCGATTGCCTTGCAACCGCCTTCAGTGGCGCACTGGTTCGGCACCGACCAGTTGGGGCGCGACGTCTTTTCGCGCGTGCTGGTCGCAACCCGCCTCGACCTCTTCATCGCCTTCAGCGCCGTGATCCTGTCATGCATCGTGGGGTCGACGATCGGCGCCGTAATCGGCTATTTCGGCGGCTGGCTAGACGCGACGGTAAGTCGCTGCGTCGACGTGCTGATGGCTTTCCCCCTCTTCGTCCTCGCGATGGCCGTCGTCGCCGCGCTCGGCAACACAGTCATGAACGTCGTTTACGCGACGGCGGTGATCAATCTTCCCTTCTACATCCGGCTGGCCCGCGCGGAAATAAACGTGCGCCGGTCGCTTGGCTATGTCGAGGCCGCCAGGGTGGGTGGCTCGGGGGATTTCCGCATCCTGTCGGTGATCCTCCTGCCGAACGCCCTCTCACCGATCGTCGTTCAGGCTTCCGTCAATCTTGGCTGGGCCGTGCTCAACGCCGCGGGCCTTTCCTTCCTGGGCCTCGGCGTGCGCGCCCCGACCCCCGAATGGGGGATCATGGTTGCGGAAGGCGCCCACTTCATCGCGTCGGGCCAATGGTGGATCGTATTCTTCCCTGCCTGTGCCCTGATGATCACCGTCTTCAGCTTCAATCTGCTCGGGGACGTGGTGCGAGACATCCTCGATCCGAGGTTGCGCACATGAAGCATCTGGAAATATCCGGGCAGGCGGAGCCCGTCGCTTCGGCTCCGCCCCTGCTGTCGATCAACGAACTGTCGGTCCGTTTCCGCACGCGGAGCGGGATCGTTAATGCGCTGGACCGCGTAACCTTCGAGGTGAGGCCGGGGGAGATCGTCGGGGTAGTCGGCGAAAGCGGCTCCGGAAAGTCGGTGACGGCCTTCGCCGTCATGGGCATCCTCGACGCGGCCGCCAGCATCACGGGCGGATCCATCCATTTCGAAGGTCGCGACGTGCTTGGCATGAACCGCCGCGAGCGTGACATGTGGCGAGGCAGCGAAGCCTCGATCATTTTCCAGAACCCACGGGTCGCGCTCAATCCGATCCGCAAGGTGGGGCAGCAGATCGCCGATGTGCTGGCGCGCCATTCCCCGGCATCGCCCAGCGCTATCCGGCAGAGCGTGCTCGACGCATTGCGGCAGGTACGCCTCCCCGATCCCGAGAAGCGGCAGAGCGCCTATCCGACGGAACTGTCCGGCGGGCAATGCCAACGGGTGGGAATAGCCATGGCGCTCGCCTGTTCGCCCCGGCTTCTGATCGCCGACGAACCGACCACCGGGCTCGATGTCACCACGCAGGCGGTCATCATGGAACTGATTCGCGACCTGGCCCGTTCGCGACAACTCGGGACGGTATTCATTACTCACGATCTGGCGCTGGCGGCGCAATATTGCGACCGGGTCGTGGTGATGCATGCCGGCCATGTCGTCGAAACCGCTGCCGTCTCCGAATTGTTCAGCGCAGCCCGCCACCCCTATACGGCAAAGCTGCTGCGCAGCGTGCCTTCGCTGGTGGATCGCCTCGAAGAATTGCAGGCGATAGAGGGTTCACTGCCCGATCTGCGTCGGGTAGACCTGCCGTTCTGCCGTTTTGCCGAGCGCTGCGAACGACGGATATCCCTCTGCGACAGCGCCCCCCTGTCGCTTGCGCCCATAGGCCCCAATCACTGTGTCGCATGCCGGAATCCGCTATGAGCCCTCAGCCCGTACTGGAAGCCCAGGATATCTCCAAGCATTTCGTCCTCAAGGGAAGCGGCGATCTTCTGGGCCGCAATCGCCCGGTGCTGCATGCAGTCGACGATGTCAGCCTCTCCATCGCCAGGGGAGAGGCGGTCGGCCTCGTCGGCGAATCCGGTTGCGGGAAGTCAACGCTCGCCCGCATCATAAGCCGCCTCGTCGACCCCACGGCCGGAACGCTATCGATGTCCGGCCGGTCCATCACCGACATCAGCTCCGCGCGCTTCGTCCGCTCGGACCTGCGCCGGAAGATCCAGATGGTGTTCCAGGATCCGAGCGACAGCGTCAATCCGCGTTTCTCCGTCTTCGACATCATCGCCGATCCCCTCCGGCAGCTCTGCCGCCCCGCTACCAAGGCGGAACTCGTCGCGCGTGTCCGAGAAGCGGCGCGAGCCGTGAACCTGGCGCCAGAGTTGCTGGACCGGTTCCCTCACCAGCTTTCCGGCGGCCAGAAAGCTCGTGTCGGCATCGCTCGCGCCATGATCGTGGATCCGGAACTGCTCGTGCTCGACGAGCCGACTTCCGCGCTGGACGTCTCCGTGCAGGCAACGGTGCTGAAGCTGCTCGCACGACTGACGCGGGAGGCCAATGTCGCGCTCTTGTTCGTGAGCCACGATCTCAATGTGGTGCGTCTCCTCTGCAGCCGCATCTTCGTCATGTATCTCGGCCGCATCGTCGAAAGCGGTCCGACCGAGGAGATTTTCAACCGCCCCCGCCATCCCTATACGAAGGCCCTCCTTTCGGCGGTGCCGACGCTCCGCTCCGGCCGAACCGGCGAGCGTGTGAAGCTGGAGGGCGAACCGCGTAGTCCCATCGACCCGGATCCGCTTGCCTGCCGGCTGGTCGGACGTTGTCCCTGGCAGCAGCAGCGCTGCACCGCCGCCGAGCCCGAACTGGCAGCCTGCGGCCCGGCCCATGCCGTGCGCTGCCATTTTCCGTTGGATTGATCGAAAGCCGAGCCGGAAAATCGCGTCGGAAGGGATTCCAGCCGCGCGCCGTACCCTGCAGCAAGTCCGCGGGACGCTTCCGAGATCTTGGAGGACGGCGGAGGGGCCGCCATCCTCCGATTTTCGCACCGTCGATTCAGGTCCGCTTCAGCGGGCGGAATTCGATCTCGCGGTGGAAGTAGAACGTATAGCCGTCGATGTCCTTCTGCATGCCCAAATTCAAGGAAGGCTCCCAAAGGAGGATGACGGGGATTTCTTCCTTGACGAGAGTGATCATGCGCTTGACGTCGGCATCGTAGGTAGCCTTGTCGGTCTCGAACCGCGTCTTGTCGACCAGCTTGTTGAATTCCGGATTATCGTAGGAGCCGAAGTTCCACCGGGTTCCGCCGAAATAGAAGATGCGGAAGAAATAATCCGGGTCGCGGAGATAGGCCGCCGACCCCTCGAAGTAGAAGGGGACCTTCTTGTTCTGGAGCAGGGTTCCAAGTTGCCCGCTCGGAACCTTGTTGATCTCGACCTTGACGCCGATCTTGCCCAGCGCCTCCTGCACCAGGATCGAGATGGGTTCGGCCACGGTCGCGCGCGACAGGTCGAAGGAGAAGGTCGTATTGAAGCCGTTCTCGAGCCCCGCTTCCTTCAGCAGGGACTTCGCCTTGTCCAGATCGGTACTGTAGCCGAGCGGCTGCGGGAATTCGGTCGTTTCCGGTTCGCCCGGTTTCCCGCCGAAAAGCGGACGCCCCCGCTTGAAGAGTGCCGCGTCGAACATGGCATCATAGGGCAGCGCATAGGCGATAGCCTGGCGGACCTTGACGTTGTCGAAAGGTGCAATCTTGCTGTTCATGCCGATGAAATCGAAGACGTTCGTCATCGGCACGTTGAGGACCTTTACGTCCTTGTTTCCGGAAAGCTTGACCGCGTCCTTGGGCGGCAGGTCCTGCGCGATGTCGGCATCGCCCCGGACGAGCGAGGCGATGCGCGATTCCGCGGCGGGAACGGTTCGCCAAAGGACCCTCTTGAAGCTCGGCAAGGGGCCGCACTTCCAGTCCTCGAACCGCGAAAACAGAACCCTCTCGCCCATCGAAAACGACTCGACCTTGTAGGAACCGCCGCCGGCCGCGTTGGCTATGAGCCATTTCGAGGCGAACGGATCGTCGCTGGTCGCATGAGCCTTGGCGAGCTTCGAATTGACGATGATCGGGTAGGTGAGGGCGAAATTAGGGAGAGCGAACCTGTCGGGTTGCGGAAGATCCACCCTCACGGTGTGTTCGTCGACGATAACGAACTGCTTGGGGTCGGTCATCGAACCCGTGCTGAATTGGGCCTTTCCGATCGGACTCGCCACAAGCCTGTCCAGCGACCACTTCACGTCCTCGGCCGTCACAGGGCTGCCGTCGTGGAACGTAGCGTTCTTGCGGAGGTGGAACGTGATGCTCTTCTTGTCGTCGGAGATTTCGTATTTCTCGGCAAGCTCCGGCTGGATGTCGAAATAGTCGTAATAGTAAATCCCGTCCTCTCCCTTCTTGGAGCCGAACGTGACCAACCGGTCATAGACGTTCCAGGTGATCTGGAGGCTGTCCCTGTTCACGCCAACGCTGAAGGAATCGAAGGAATTCGGTGCGCCCTCGCTCAAAAGGCTCAGGTCTTCGGCGCGTGACGCGGCGAAAGCCCATTTGCGGGGAAGCATCGCGCCACCGGTGACGGTGGCCATGGCTGCAAGGAAGTCCCGACGGTGCATCTTTTAGTTCCTCTCTGTTGGTTCGCGCCATTGTTTCTGGCTATCATTACGTCCTTCGCGCCTTTTTCGTTCGGGCCGGGGCGCGGCCGGTCGTTCACTTGCGCAGAAAGTCAGAACTTGACGTTCTTCCTGCCTTTCAGCCCGAGCATCTGGCGCGCGTCGTCGGGTGTGGCGACTTCGAGCGTCAGTCCCTCGATGATGGTCCGGATCATGCGAACCTGCTCGGCATTCGAGGTGGCGAGCCGACCCTTGCCGGCGTAAAGACTGTCTTCCAGGCCGACGCGCACGTTGCCGCCCATGGTCGCGGCCATCGTGGTCATGTTGAGCTGGTGCCTTCCGCCCGCGAGAACGGACCAGCGGAACTCGTCGCCGAAAAGTTTTTCGGCGGTCTGTTTCATGAACATCAGGTTTTCCGGCCCCGGTCCGATGCCGCCGAGCGTGCCCACGATGAGCTGGACATACATCGGCTTCTTGACCAGCCCGCGGCTCACCATATGTGCGAGATTGTAGAGATGTCCGACATCGTAGCACTCGAACTCGAACCGGGTACCTTGATCCCCCAGCTTTTGCAGTATGGTTTCGATGTCGGCGAAGGTATTGCGGAAGATGGCGTCTCGGCTGGCCTCCAGATAATCTTCTTCCCAGTCGTATTTCCACTTTCCCTTGTATTTGTCGATCATGGTGTAGGTGCCGAAATTCATCGACCCCATATTGCAGGAGCATAGTTCGGGCGCGGCGGCCAACGGGCCACGAAGCCGGTCCTCGATCGACATGAATGTGCTGCCGCCGGTCGTCATGTTCAGCACGGCGTCGGTGTGGGCGCTGATTTCGGAAAGGATGCGGAACCAGATATCGAGGTTGGCGGTCGGACGCCGCGTCTCCGGATCTCGCGCATGCAGGTGGATGATCGCCGCTCCCGCTTCCGCCGCCTCGATCGCCTGGCTGATGATGGCGTCGGGCGTCACCGGCAGGTGCGGGGACATCGTCGGCGTGTGGGTTGCGCCGGTGATGGCGCAGCTGATGATTACTTTGGAGGTGTTTGCCACTTTGATCCGTCCTATTCTGTATATTCCAGGCCGCCGCAGATGCTATGCACCTGCCCGGTAATCGCGCGCCCGGAAGGGCCACAAAGGAACATCACGAGATCCGCGATTTCCTCGGGCTCGACCATGGTCTTCATCGACACGGCGCGCAGCGCGATCGCCTCCATCTCCTCATAGGTGATTCCGCGGGCCTTCGAGCGATCGGTGAAGACCCGCCTGATCCGATCGCCCGCCACGACGCCGGGCGCGATAGCGTTGACGCGGATCTGGTGAGGGCCCAGTTCGACCGACAGTCCGCGCGCCAGCGAAATGACGGCGGCTTTCGAGCTTGCGTAGGGCGAGCGCAGGGGAAACGCGTATTTGCCGGCCACGGAGGCCATGCAAACGATGCTGCCGCTGCCGGCGCGCTTCAGATGCGGTATGGCCGCCCGGGCAATAAAGAACTGGCCGTGGACGTTGACGGCGAAGGTCCGCACCCAATCCTCCGTCGAGATTTCCTCGAGCGGTGCCGCGGGTCCCGCGATGCCGGCATTGTTGACGACGATGTCGAGGCCGCCCATGGCCTCGGCCGCATCGTTTACGAAACCGGCGGCCGCCGCTGCATCGGAAACGTCGCAAACCTTGGCGCCGATGCCCGGCAAGCCTTCGGCGGCCGCAGCCAGATATTCCTGGGAGAGATCGCAGATCCAGACGCTGGCGCCCGCGCGACTTAACGCCGTCGCGATCGAGAGTCCGATGCCGGAGGCGCCCGCGGTCACGATGGCTTTTTTTTGCGACCAGTAATTGGATGCGTTCATATCTCTTCCTTGGATGTCGAAGAAGTCTTGCGGATACCCTCGCCGGAGGAACGAGGGACGATACGTGGGGGCTGGAAGGCCCGCACCGGTGGAGCCGGCATATCGAAACGCTCCGCCTCGACCAGCGCGGAGTGGGCGATGGGTGCCTGCGACAGGCGCGAGGTCGGCCGGTCGAGCGTCAGAACATTCGCGTTGCCGTGGCGGTCGAGGGGCCTTTCGGCATCCGGATCGTCGGGGTCGTACCAAGCGCCTGTCGATAGCTGGATGGTTCCGGGCAGGACCTCCTCGCTCAGGATTGCTCCCGCCAGGCAGGCACCCCGATCGTTGAAGAGGCGGATGATATCTCCATCCCTTATTCCGCGTGCCTCCGCGTCACGTGGGTTAAGCCGGGCTGGTTCCCGGTCGGCGACCTTCGATTCGCGACTGATCCGTCCATTGTCGAGCTGGCTGTGCAGCCGCGTTGCCGGCTGGTTCGAGACCAGATGCAGCGGGAAACGCTTGGCTTCCGCGCCACCCAGCCATTCAAGCGGCGGCAGCCAGGCCGGATGGCCGGGGCAATCCTCGTAGCCGAAGCCCGCTATCGTCCCGGAATAGATCTCGATTTTTCCGGAGGGCGTCGCGAGAGGATGGGTTAGCGGGTCGGCACGGAAAGTATCGAACAGGTTGTGCGTTTCTTCCGCATCGGGGAGACGGAAGTCGCCATCCGACCAGAAGCGCTCGAAACCGGGCAGGTCTATGCCATTTCCGGCCGCGATCTCCCGTGCCTGGCCGTACATATGGCGCACCCAGCCCATTTCGTCGCGACCTTCGGTGAAGGCTTCGCCAAATCCGAGTTTGCCGGCGATATCGGCCAGGATATCGAAGTCGCTGCGTGCTTCGCCGAAGGCCGGAACCGCGCGGCGCATCGCGAAGAGGTGGGACTCGTCGCGAGCGATGCCGAGATCGTTGCGTTCGAGCATCGTGGCACTGGGCAGGACGATATCCGCATGGCGTGCCAGCGGGTTCCACCACGGCTCGTGGACGACCACCGTCTCCGGCCGGCGCCATGCCTGGACAAGCTTGTTGAGGTCCTGCTGATGATGGAAAGGGTTGCCGCCGGCCCAATAGATCATCCGGATGTCGGGATAGGTGTAGACACCGCCATCATAGTCGAAAGATGCGCCCCGATTGAGGAGCATGTCGGCGACGCGGGCGACGGGAATGAAATCCCGTACCGGATTCCTCCCCTGCGGAAATGCCGGCCATGAAAACGGTGATCGGGAGAAACCGATGCGGTTGCTGTCGGCATAACCGAAGCCGAAGCCGCCGCCGGGCAGCCCGATCTGGCCGAGCATCGCGGCCAGCGTGATCGCCATCCACAGCGGTTGCTCTCCGTGGCTGGCCCGCTGCAGCGACCATGCCACCGAAATCATCGTTCGTTCCCGCGCCATGCGCCGCGCGAGCGCCTTGATCGCGTCCTCGGAAATGCCGCAAATGGGTGCAGCCCAGGCCGCATCCTTCGGCGTCCCGTCGCTCTCGCCGAGCAGGTAGGGAAGGAAAGCGTCGAAGCCGGTCGTGTAGCGGGTAAGGAACTGGCGGTCGTAGAGTTCCTCCGTCACCAGCGTATGGGCAATGCCCATCATCATGGCGGTATCGGTGTTCGGCCGGATGGCGAGCCATTCGGCGCCTGGTACACCGTCGAGGTCAGAGGCGAGCGGGCTGATGCCGACGAAAGCGGTCCGGTCGCAGGCCGCGAGGCGTTCCTTCACGGTGTGCAGGGCGACGCCGCCGGCGCTTACCTGAGCGTTCTTCCGGGGCAAGCCGCCGAATGCGACGAAAAGGGTGGTGTGCTCCGCGATGACCGTCCACGGCGTGTGATTCCGGTCGAGCCCGTCATGTCCTCCTATGATGTGCGGGAGGAGGACTTCGGCGGCGGCATAGCTGTGAGTGTTGACCGACCGGGTGTAGCCGCCGCAAAGGTTGAGGAAGCGGTGAAGCTGGCTCTGGGCGTGATGAAAGCGGCCCGCGCTTGCCCAGCCGTAGGAACCCCCGAAAATAGCGGAATTGCCGTGATCGCCGCGAACACGCGCGATCTCGTCGGCAACCAGTTGCGTCGCCTCGGGCCACGACACCGCAACGAACGGCTCGCGTCCACGTCCGTCTCTGGAGGCCCTGCCGCTCTCGAGGAAGCCGGCGCGAACCATCGGCTGAGCAATACGGATCGCATCGGTCAGGGCGCCCGGCAAGGAATGCCCGATGGGCGAGGGGTCGGGATCGCCTGCAAAGGGCGCCACGGACACGACACGGCCGTCTTCGACTTGCGGCTCGTAAGCGCCCCAATGCGTCAAGGTCACCAGACGAGCCATTGGTTGCCTCCGCGTCCCGCCTCAGGCCGTGATCCTGGCAAGGCCGCCATCGAGAACGGCCGCCCCGCTATCCGCGGCTACGGCCCGGAAGAGCACCCCTTCGTCGTCGTGCCAGAAGGAGAATTGCAGCGCCTGTCCAGGGAAAAGCGGACCGGCGAACCGTGCCGCAAGCCGTTTCAACCGTGCCGGGTCGCCGCCGCAGAAGCTGCGGACTACGGTCAGGCAGCCGATGCCGAAGGTACAGGCGCCGTGGAGGATCGGGCGGTCGAACCCGCTCTGCCTGGCCGCGGCCGGGTCGATGTGGAGCGGATTGCGGTCTCCGAGAAGGCGGAACAGGGAGGCCTGGCTACGCGTCGTGGGGACGATCGTCACGACATCCGGCGGCAGGTCGGGCAGCTTCACCGAGGGAGGTTGCGTTCCGACCGATCCTCCGAAGCCGCCGCCGCCACGGACAAAGAGGTTCGAGATGCTTTTACAGATCTTTTGCCCGGCCTGTTCGATCGACGTTTCCTGGACGATGATGCCGCCCCGGCCGTCGCCCTTGTCCACGAGGCCGGCGATGCTGGTGCCGATCTGCGTCGCTCCCGCGGCTGCCAGCGGCCCGTGAAAGGTCAGATCGAGCGATCCGTGGACGACATGGCTGAGTTCGACCCCGCCGGAGGGGAACCATGAATCATCGAAGGCAAGCGAATTGGCGAAACTCGGAACGACCTTGAGGTTCTCCTCATAGACGAGATCCAGGTCGCTTGCGCCGCCTTGCGCGCCCGCTCCGACCGCCAGCGCGTATAGCATGACATCGCGATCCGAATAGTGGACGGACCGCGATGGAATATCGAGATGCATAAGGCGATCGGCGTCGAGAGCCACGGCCGGATCCTCCCGTTGGCAAGGACAAAATGCATGGCATAACCGTTCGCATATTGCAACTCGATATCAAGGAATGAAACGATTTGACAGTGACCATTCTTCGTTCCGTCTGCTCGTATCGGCAGGCGCCGGCGCTTGCGCCGGATATATTGGCGTGCAAGGAATGAAACGTAAGATCGCATATTGAACCATTTCGGTTCCGGTTGGAGACATCCATTGCAGAATGGCAATGAGGCGGCAGCTGTATTGCCCGAGGGGAAGGGCGCATCGCGCGCCGGCGGGTATCGAGGCATCGCCCTGATGGTAGCGGCCGTCGCCGTCCAGTCCTGCTCGGAGGCGGTCGCGAAATTCATGACCGCTTCGCTTCCGGCGGTCGAGGTCGCCTGGCTGCGTTATGCCGTCTTTGCCGCGATCGTGGTGGTGGGAACGTTCGCGCGCGGCGAGCGCCTGGCGTTGCGGACGCCGAGACCCGACCTGCAGATCCTGCGAAGCGTGACGGCCGTGGGCGCGGCGATCTTCTTCATCATGGCGCTCTCCCTGCTGCCGATGGCGGAGGTGACGGCCATCTCCTTCGTGTCTCCCTTGCTCGTCACCGTGTTCTCGATACCCATCCTGAGAGAAACCGTGGGCGTAAGAAGATGGATCGCCGTCGCCGTGGGGATGGCGGGCGTCCTCATGGTGGTCAGGCCGAGCACCGCGACCTTCGCCGTGTCCGCCGCCTTTCCGCTCTTCGCCGCGGCGAGTTGGGCGCTTGCTCTCGTCGTCACCCGCCTGATGAGCGCTTCGGACCGGCCGCTCGTATCGCTTACCTATGCCGCGCTCGTCGGCTTCGCCGTGACCTCGGCTCTGGTGCCTTTCACCTGGGTGACGCCCGATCCGAAAGGGCTGCTTCTAGGCCTCGCCACCGGCATATTCGGTACGGCGGCACAGTACCTGACCGTCGCGGCGCTACACCATGAACGCGCATCGGTCCTTGCGCCGCTTTTCTACGGGAGCCTCGTCTGGTCCATCCTGTTCGGATACATCCTGTTCGGCGATCTGCCGGATCTGTGGACCTATGCGGGGGCGGCCACGATCATCGCCGGCGGTCTCTATACGCTTAGCCGTTCACCCAGACGGCGCTGAACGGCAGGCCGTCTCGATCAAGGCGTTCCGCCACCTCTCGCTAGTCGGCTTGGCAGAAGAAAGGGCTGGTCCACGCCCATTGGCCATTCGATTGCCTGAGCCGCAGATACAGGCGGTCTCTCCCTACAAGGTCGTCTAGTTCCACGCGCCCGCGCCATTGCCACTGATCGGGCGCGGGAAGGGGGTGAAACCGATAGGCGGGGCTGTCGATGGGACCCAGGTTACCCGAAAGCGCTCCTTGCCGTAGTCGTTCAGCCGAGACGGTGACCCGATGGCCGTTGAAATCGGCATGGAACTCCGCCTCGGGCAACAACTCGACGCGTGCGGCAAAAGCCTGGGTAGCCGGCGTGACGTTGTTAGGGTTGGCGTAGGAGCGGAGCCGAAAGCGGACCTTGTTACCGTCAAGCCCGATCTCTTCCTCGGGAATAGCCTCATCAGTGCCTTCCAGCGGCGATACAATCTCGGGTCCGCGAAGGCGCGGTTCCAGGGCAAGTATGCGCCCACCATTCAATTCGACGGAGCCCTCCCAGTCGAAGTGCTGACCGCGCGCACCCCATCCCAGTTCGAGGACGAGCAGGGTTTCGAACCGGTCGGAGCGGGGCAAGACCGGGTTCGGCGTCAGTTCCGGCGTTATCCGCGCGACGATGCGTTCGTTGCGGATGACGTCGATGAAGTCGATGAAGCTTCCGCCGACGGCTTCCACTTCGAGGGTGGGTCGCTTCATCGGAGGGACGACGCTGCCCTGGGGCGCATCGCCGATCGTGGCGAAGAGATGGATGCAGTCGCCGGTGAGCGCGTTCGTGCGGCGCGCGAAAATCGCATCCCAGATCGTCATGGGCGTGTTTTCGGTCGCATAGACCGCGGAACGGCCGTGCCCGTAGGAGCCCGGATAGGCACTATGATGGTCGGTGTTGCCAAGCAGGCCGAAGCGATGACCGAGGCCCAGCCCATGGCGCACCGTCGAATTGCCGTCGCTCGGCCCCATGGAATGCAGGAAAGGGCGGTCGCCCAGCGATGCTTCCGAACAGCCGTGCATCGAGATCATCTCGATCAAGGGAGAAAGCGATTCGTCGAAGGAGTCCCAGTTGATACCGCGCGCGCCGCGCCGATAGCCGATGTGATGCGGGAAGGCCAGGAAACGTCCTGGATAGCGTGCCCGTAACGAGGCGTGCAGTTCGGCCGGGCTGTCCTCCTTGACGAGTTCGTGCTGGTCGAGGTCCCTGTAGACGATCGTGTAGTCGCCATGCTCGCAGGAATGAATTTCGTAACCCGGGAAGACCGTGAAGCTTCCCGGAAGCGCATATCGCGCCAGGAGATCGAAATGCCCGGGCCACAGTCTTTCCAGCCGGGCGAAGCCTTCCACGTGAAACCCGACGATGTGAGCGACGCTCGGATCATCCACCGGCATGTCCGGCCAGTGGGCGTGGCCCGTCACCGATACGAAGTCGAGTTGCCGCCTCGCTCTCGCCAGCGCGTCTTCGAGCCGGCCGTGACCGTAGGACAGGCCGCAATGATTATGGATGTCTCCGTAATAGGCGCGATACCCAAGACGGGAGGCGAGCGGCGTCAGACTTTCAGGAAGCGCTGCGGTTGGCATCGGCACCTCGAATACAATCGATACATATTGTATTTAGATGCAGACGGGAGGCGATGGCAATCGGATTCGATCTCGAGCCGGCCGAAATGATCAGCGGGGCGCGGCCGTGCTGCCCCTGAGCGTCTCGCTGCAGGGCAGGTAGACAATCTGTGGAGCAATAGCGGGCGCCGCAAGCCGGTTACGGATGGTCGACATCAATCGCTCGGCGGCATCCCGATGTGAGCTTCCGGCCATGGTGAAGCGATCGAGATGCTCGGTGACGACGTCATGGTGTCCCAGAACGTAGACGCTGAGTTCCTCCGGCACCCGGATGCCCAGCTTTTCAAGCGCCTGCGAGACGCCGAGAGTATCGGAAATACCAACCAGGATGACGGCCGTGAAGGGAAGCATGCCAGTGGACCCTCGAAGTTCGGTGAGCGCTTCTTCGACTGCGCCGCCGACATTCTGGCTGGGATGTATGACGTTCTTCAGCAGGATCGGCTCATGGAGCCGAAGATCGCGCCGTGGATCCCCGCCAGCTCGCTCGAAGGCGCGCCTGACGCTCAGGATCGGCTGGGCCATCGCATCCAGCGAGACCATTCCGATATGCTTGTGCCCCAACTCTTCGAGATGCTGGAGCCCCATCTGCAGGGCATCCTCCCAATCCGTGCCTACGCGGTCGATGTCCACCCCCGAAAGCGAATGGCCGTCCACGGTGAGTGCGGTCGTCTTGTCCTGAAGCAGATGCAGCAGCCGAACCGGAATGTTCTCGTAGTGGGATTGCAGGATCGCGGCATCGAAGCGCGGCAGCGAGCCCAGAATATCGAGGAGATGACCGGTGTGGTGATAGGACATCTGTACCACTTTGCTGCCCTTGGTCGCCATCTCCTCCACAATGTGGTTCTGGACCAATGCGCAACGCTGGTTCATGCTGGCGTTGGAGAGAATAAGCAGGCTGTCGAGCAGATTTCCGGTGCGATCCGACGCGCGCTCGGCCACTCCCCTGGACCGGGTGACGAATGTACCCCGCCCCACCTGCGAGGAGACCAGCCCCTGGGCTGCAAGGACGCCGAATGCGCGCTGCACCGCCGCCTGACTGACATGAAAACTGCGCATCAGTTCGCGGACGGTGGGCAGGCGTGCGCCGTCCTCCAGACCGTCCATTAGATCGTAAAGCGACCTGAGAACCAGGTCTGAGGAAGATGTTCTCACTTGCCGGCCTTCCTTTCCGCCGGTCGTACCGGAAGACGCGGATACATTGCAAATCGTCATCCTGCAATCAATCGCCGGGCGCCGGACTTCCTCGCGACCCGCCGACCGGGCCCACAGCGGTATATCGATATCACAGTTTTCAGTTGCGGATAGGTTAATTGTATCTGCTAGATACAATTTGCATCTTTACAATGTTTCCGATCGAAATAAGATTATCCGGCGGACGGATGGCCGCGATCGGATCTGGCTTGGATCGAGGGTGGAGCGTCAACGATGTCGAAGGCCGAGGCCGGCCCCGTGGGGGCTCCGCTCCCCACTATCACGTCCCCGATGATCGACATCCGCAACGCTCGGAAAAGTTTCGACGTCCGTGGTGGCGGGAAGACGCTCGTGCTCGACGACATCAGCCTGTCGATCGCTCCCAATCAGTTCGTGTCCGTCGTCGGTCGCAGCGGTTGCGGCAAGACCACCCTGCTCAACATCATCGCGGGGCTCGATGCGGCCAGTAGCGGGGAGGTCCTCATAGCCGGCCGGAGGATAGTGGGCCCGGGGCAGGGGCAGGGGGTGGTTTTCCAGCAGCACGCCCTCTTTCCATGGTTGACGGCTCAGGAAAACGTGGCGTTCGGAGCCCGGAGCCTGCCGCTTACGAAATCCGAAAAGACGAAGCGGGCGTGCGAACTGCTGGAACTGGTGGGACTGGAAGCGTCAGCCGGCAAATATCCGCGCGAGATGTCCGGCGGCATGCAGCAGCGTGTCGCGATAGCGCGCGCGCTCGCTCTCGATCCGGACATCCTCCTCATGGACGAGCCGTTCGGCGCGCTGGACGAACTGACCCGCATCGAGATGCAGCAGGAACTGCTGAGGATATGGGAGGCGCGCCGGAAGACGGTGGTCTTCATCACGCATTCGATCAGCGAGGCGCTGACCCTCTCCGACCGCGTCGTCCTGCTTGCGCCGCATCCAGGGCGGATCGCCCGTGACATAGTCATCGACCTGCCAAGGCCGCGATTACGGACGGATCAGGGCTTCAATGCGCTCTACGAGCAAATCTGGAGCGGGCTCTCGTCATGAGGGAGCAGTTGACCCAGGCCCTGGTCGCTCTCTTGCTGATCGCGGCGATTCTGCTTGGCGTCGAGTTCGGAGTGCGCGAGGGATATCTGAAGGCCTACGAGTTTCCGCCGGCGAGCCGGATCGTGCAGGGTTTCGTCGAATTGACGACAGTTGGATTCCCGACGGGCGTGACCCTCTGGACGCATATCCTGGTGACTGTCGTCCGCATCGCGAAAGGCTACGTGGCCGCGATCGCGATCGCCGTGCCGCTTGGCCTGTTGATCGGCGCCTTGCCCGTGCTCGACAAGATGACGGCACCGCTTGTCGTCTTCTTCCGCTCCGTCGCAACGCTCAGCCTGCTGCCGCTCGCGATCGTCTGGTTCGGGGCGGGCGAACTCACCAAAGTGATCCTGATCGGCTATGGCTGCTTCTGGGTGATGCTGTCCAACGTCATCGCAGGCGTCAAATATGTCGACCCCGCGCTGATCCGCGCCGCCCGTTCCTTCAAGGTCCATGGCTGGACGCTCTACCGCGAGGTCGTGCTGCCGGCGGCGTTGCCTCGCATGTTCGCCGGGGCGCGCGTCGCGCTCGGGGTGGGCTTCATGGTCATCGTCGGAGCGGAGATGATCGGTACCATCCAGGGGTTGGGTGCGCTGATCATGGAGGCGCGCAGCTTCTACCGCAGCGAGATCACCGTGATCGGCATGCTGGTCATCGGCGTGCTCGGCTTCCTCATCTCCAGCGGCCTCGCCGCGCTCGAGAGGCTGTTGCTTCCATGGGGTGGCGGACTGGGCGAGACGTCCCGATGAGAGGCGGTTCGCGCATAAGCAGCACCTTTTGGGGGCTGGCGGGGATCGCCATATTCCTGGCAAGCTGGGAGCTTGCCACCCGGCTTGGGGCTATCGATCCCACCATCTTTCCAGGTCCGGCAGCCGCGATCCGCTCCGCCGTGCAACGTCTGCCCGCGAGCGTCTTCCTCGACAACATGGCGTGGAGCCTGTTCCGGGTGATTGGCGGCTTCGTGCTGGGCGCGGTGGCCGGCACGGTGATCGGCTTCGCCGCCGGCTGGTATCGCGGCTTCGGCTATCTCGCACGCCCCCTGATCGAGCTGCTGCGGCCGATCCCGCCGCTCGCCTGGATCCCGCTCGCCATCATCTGGTTCGGGCTGGGCGAGCCGTCGAAATTCTTCATGGTGTTCCTCGGGGCCTTCTTTCCGATCGTCACGTCGGCCTATCACGGGATTACCCATATCGACTCTTCGCTGATCCGGGCTTCGCGCAGCTTCGGGCTGAAGGGCCTCGGCATGCTCTTCCATGTCGGCATTCCCGCCTCCGCGCCCGATCTCGCGACGGGACTGCGCATAGGCTGGGGGCTGAGCTTCGGCGTCCTCGTCGCCGCCGAACTGATCGCGGCCGATCGCGGACTCGGCTTCATGATCATGAACGAAAGAAACAGCGGCGGCTCGGTGAGCGTGATCATCGTGGGCATCCTGCTCATCGGATTGCTCAATCTGGTGACGGACGCTGCGCTGGCGGCTTTGATCCAACGCTGGATCGGACGGTGGCACGGCGCCTGAGACACCGAAGCGGGGAAATCATGCACTCGATCGGCAATCACAACAAAGGAAGGAATGGGAGATGATCGGAAATATCCTACGCAGGCAATTCATAGGCCTTACCGCCGGCGCCATGGCGGCGGTGCTCATGGGTACTTCGGCATATGCGGCCGACAAGCCCGAGACGGATTCGCTGTCCATCAGCATCGGGCCGGATCTCCCCTTTCTCGTCCACATAGTCGCGAAGGAAAAAGGCTGGTTCGCCGACGCTGGCTTCAAGAGCGTGGAATTCAAGCAGTTTACCTCGGGAAATCTCGCCGGTGAGGCGCTGCTGGCCGACCAGATCCAGCTATGGACGCCGGGCAATCTGCCTCCGGTGGCGATGGTGCATAATGGCGTGCCCGTCGTCATTCTCGGTTCCAACGCCGTCAGCCATGGCCTCGAGAAGCTTGTCGTGCGCAAGGACGCCAAGGTCGAAAAGCCGGAGGACCTCTACAAGATCAAGATCGGCCTTCTGGTCAGTTCCACCTCCGGCGCCATGCTGGGGAACATCGCGAAGAAATACGGGCTTGATCCCTCCAGACTGCAGGCGGTCAATCTGGCACCGCCGGAAGGCCTTGCCGCGCTGAAGAACAACGAGGTCCAGGGTGTCATCTATTGGGAGCCGTTCCCGTATCAGGCTCTGCAAAACCCGGACATGGAACTGCTCCATACCGGCACCAAGAGCTATTTTCCGCAGAACAAGGGCGAGGATGCCCAGATATCAAACAACCGCACCGTCTGGGTCGCTTCGCAGGACTGGGTCAGGAAGAATCCGATCGCGACCAAGGCCCTCGTCGGCGTGCTCCTGAAGGCGCAGGCCTGGGTCAGCGATCCGGCGCATCAGCAGGAGGCGCTCAAGATCTTCTCGGACTATGAGAAGCAGCCCATCGAGATGAACAAGGCGATTATCTCGAACTACACGTTCAACCCAAAATTCGACCAAGCCTATGTCGACGACATGAAGGCGATCGAGGCCTTCCTGAAGAGCACGAATCGCATCCCCAGCGAGGGCGACCCGCTGGATTACAGCTATTCGGAGCCGATGAAGTCGATCGATCCTTCGCTTGTCGAAATCGACGGCAAGTGGAAGCCTTGACAATCGAGGCGCCCGCGCGAGCGGGTGCCGCCATTCCGGAGTGGAAATGATGGCGGAAGCAGGCCCGGCGCCGATCAGGGTTGCGGTGATCGGCGGCGGTTTTATAGCCGACTATCATGTGAACGGTCTCCGCGCCGCCGGCGGCGCGGAGGTCTCGGCACTCGTTTCGCGCAGTGCCGCGAATGCGGCGCGCCGGGCGGCGGAGCTTGGCGTCACCCGATGGGAGACGGACCATCGCCGGGTCCTGGACGATCCGGGCATCGATGCCGTGGTGGTCGCCACTCCGGACGACACCCATGCATCGGTCGCGACCGATGCGCTTGCGGCGGGAAAGGCAGTGCTCCTGCAGAAGCCGATGGCACTCAACGCCGCCGAGTGCCGGGCGATCATCGCGGCCGGGAAGGCATCGACCGCGCCGCTCACCGTCAGCTTCATGCATCGCTATTTCCCGGAAGTCGGCTGGCTGAAGCAGGTGCTTGCCGAGGGAAGCCTCGGATCGATCCACATGGTCCGCATGCGCAATGCGACGCCGGGCGCCGACTGGAATGACTGGTTCTACACGGCCGATCACGTTGCCGGCGGCGTCGTCATGCAGCTCGGGGTGCACGGCATCGACCTGATACGGCATCTCTTCGGGCCGATCTCGGAGGTTTCGGCGCGGATGACGACGGCGCGGCCGGAGCGACGGCTCAAGGACGGCCGCCTGGTGCGCTCACGGCTAGAGGACAATGTTCTCGCCACCTACCAGCTGCGGGGCAGCGCCATGGCGACGCATGAAATGAGCTACACCGAGGTGCAGGGCTGCGACCGCTTCCGGCTCGAGGTCTATGGCGAAAAAGGTACGGCCTGGCTGCGGACCGAGCGCGGCGCGGCCGCGCTCTTTACCCCCGCGGCGACGGGCCGGGAGGAATGGGTGACGCCGAGGCTACCGAGCGAGCCGTTCGGCGCGGCGCACCATCGCCACTGGCTCTCGATCGTCAGGGGTGAATCGCCACGTGACGACACGCCTGAAGCCGGCCTCGTCTCGATCGAGGTGGCTGAAGCAATCTATAGCGCCTCCGCTTCCGGACGCCGCGAGACGCTGGCTGATGCAACCGGGGAGGGGCGGTCGTGAGCATGCGGATCGCCGTGCTCGGCGCGGAGCACTATCACGCCAATTTCTGGATCAGGGCCTTCCTGCAGAGCGAGGGTGTCGCGGTCGCCGGCGTCTGGGACAAGGATCGCGCGAAAGCCGTTGCGCTTGCCGGACGGCACGGGATCGGCGTTGCCGACAATCTAGAGACGCTGCTCGACCGCTCGGATGCGGTCGCCATCTGCTCGGCGACCAACGAGCATGTCGGGTTTGTCCGCGAAGCCGCGCGACACGGCCTGCCTGTCCTTTGCGAAAAGCCCCTCGGCGCCACGGAGGGCGATTGCCTGGAGATTGCGCGCATCGTCGGGGAGAGCGGCGTCCCGTTCATGCAGAGCTTTCCTAAGCGTTTCGACCCGATCAACCAGGAGATCAAGTCGCTGCTGGCCGATCGGGCGCTTGGAACGGTGACGCTGTGCCGCGTCAGGCACGGCCACGGCCATGGTTTCGAGGACGACTTCCGCCAAAGCTGGTTCGTGGACCCGGCCCGTTCGGGCGGCGGCACGTTGCTTGACGAAGGCGTGCATGCGGCGGATTTCCTGCGCTGGATGTTCGGCGAACCGAAAACGGTCTCGGCGGCGGTATCCTCTGCGGCGCTCGGACTGCCCGTCGAGGACACGGCTGTGGCGACGTTTCACTTCGACAGCGGCATGTTCGCGGAAGTAACGACCAGCTGGTGCTTCGCCGCGGCCGACGCCTCGATAGAAATCTACGGCACGGAAGGAACGCTTCTCCTGACCGGCGTCGACCTCGCCTCGCGCGCCACCCATGACGGCGGTTTCCTGCGCGTCTACTCCCGCAAGACGGAACACTGGTCCGTATCGCCGACGATCCCGCATTTCAAGACGGGTGTCTTTCACGAGCATGTCGCCTGGGCCTTCGTCCGGGCGCTTAAGGAAGGCCGGCCAATGCCGGTGACACTGGAGGACGGAATGCGGGCCTTCGCCATGGTGGAAGCCGCCTACCGCTCGGCCAAAAGCGGGCGGCTGGAGACCGTTCGGCCGGCTAGCGAATTCGACGCGGGCCTGATCCGATGAGCGCGCTTGTCTGCGATGTCGGTGGCACCAACACGCGGCTCGGCCTGGTCGAGCGGGGCGTTCTGACGAATGATGGTCTCGCTAGCTTTCGCAACGCGGAATTCTCCGATTTCGACAGCTTGCTTTCAGCCTATTTACGGCAGGTTGGATGCGACAAGGTCGATACGGCCGCTATCGCGCTCGCCGCGCCGATCGGTCCGGAAGGGGCGACGCTTACCAATCACGACTGGACCATTTCGCGCAGCGGCGTAGGCGTGGTCACAGGCGCGAAGGCTATCTATTTTCTCAACGATTTCGAAGCACTGGGCTTCGCGCTTCTGAATGTCGAAGCCCTCGACAAGGTCATCCTTCGGGATCGGCCGGAAGCCACGAACAGGCGGGCGCGGCGCCTCGTACTGGGAGCCGGCACCGGCTTCAACGCCGCCGCTCTCATCATCGATCCGGTGACCGGGCATCCTGTTGTCGCGGCGGCCGAATGCGGACACATGACATTGCCTGTCCAGGGCGACGAGGAGCACGATATACAACGCTTCCTGTCGAGGAGGCGCGGTCGCGCATCGAACGAGCGCGCACTTTCCGGACGCGGATTGACGGAGCTTTACGCCTGGTGTTGCGAGAGGGCCGGAACCGATGCCATCCTGCAGGGCAGCGCCGAGATCGTACAGCGGGCACTTGACGGTTCGGATGGCCTTGCGCGGGCGGCGGCGCTCCTCTTCGCGCGATTTCTCGGCCGCGTCGCCGGCGATCTGGCGCTTGCCTTCCTGCCGCTCGGCGGCATCTATCTGACTGGCGGCGTGTCGCGCGCCTTGCTGCCGCTGCTGAAGGACGATCCCGCGTTCATGACAGCGTTCCACGCCAAGGGGCGTATGAGCGAATTCATGGACCAGTTTCCGATCGCCATGTTGACCGACGACCGGGTGGCGCTCACTGGCTGCGCTGCATTCCTTGCGGCGCAGCCCGGACGCTAGAAAGGCGCTGCCAAGAACAACGCGAAAGCGCTTTATCGGGACGTTCTTCCCCTGCCGGACGAATTGTCCGCTGCGCCTCAGTTCCGATTCTGCAGTTCGAGCAGATCGCTCGGCCGGAACCGGTATTGCCGGGATCCGCGAACGGGTGCATCGAGAATCTGTGGCGCGTGCCCCTCCTCGACCTCGGCGATCCACTCCAGCAGCCGTTTTTTCAAGTCGTCGCAGAGTCCGCGGAAGACGTCCATACCGATCAGGTTGACCATCTCGTATGGATCGCTGTCGAGATCATAGAGATAGCACTCTCGATAGACATCCGAGCGCGGCGCGTCTTCGTGATATTCCGAGGTCACGCCATATTTCCAGCGATGCGTCCTGAGCGCGCGACCCGTTTCCGTCTCGCTGATCTGGAAAAAGAGATCTTGCCGCCATGGCGTGCGGGCATCGCGAACCACGGGCATGATCGACCGGCCAACCATGCTTCCGGGTATTTCGATCTCGGCCGCATCGATGAGGGTAGGGGCGATGTCGATGGTACTGAAAAGCGCCCTGACCTGGCCGCCGGCATTGAAACCAGGGCCCGTGATCATCGTCGGAACCCGAACCGCACTTTCATGGCAAGAGCGCTTGTATTCGTCGTTGCGCGTCTTGAAATGGCAAGCGTGGTCGGACGTGAACATGACGATCGTATTGTCGAGCATGTCCAGGCTCTTCAAAGCGTCCATGAGCCGGCCGAACGCCTCGTCCAGCCGCTTGACCATGCCGTAATAGCCGCCGAGGTGCCAGGTGCTGGTACCTTTCAGCGTAGCGAGATCCGGCGGCGTCCACTGTTTTGCCGTCAGGTCCTCACGGTAACCGTCCGGCGGAGGGTAATCATCGACATGGTTCTGGTGGTGCGGTTCGAGAAAGGAAACGAAGAGGAAGAACGGTTCCTTCTGGTGATTGTCGCAGAAGCGGATCGCGGCGTCCGTCAATGCGTCGACGCGGTAGCCGGGTAGCTTCTTCCTGTTGTTGTCGTCGTCGAAGAGAATGGCGTCATAGGCATCGGAGACGAATTCGAGATGGTTGGCGGCGAGCCAGCTCTGATACCCGCCACGCAAGTGCCTCGGCACCGGATCCTTTCCGGCTAGATGCCACTTGCCGATATAGGCGGTCGTGTAGCCATTGCGGCCGAAGACCTTTGCCATCGTCTCGGCGTCGTCAGGCAACGGTATCTCGTTGCGGAAGACGCCGGTCTGCGTGGCGAAACGGCCTGTCTGCAGCGACGCGCGCGCGGGGCCGCAAAGCGGCTGGCAGGCGAAGGAATGGTAAAGATGCGTGCCGGCCCGGGCGAGCCGGTCGAAATTGGGCGTCAGGCCCATCGGGTTGCCGTGCGCGCCGGTGGTATCGTGCCGCTGCTGATCGGTGAAGAAGACGATGACGTTCGGCTTGGTCATGGCGAGGGGAAACGGCCTCCGCTGCACTGGAAGGTGAAACGGCCGCACACTATCTGCCGGCATTCCGCCGCGAAAATGATATTAAATCCCGCTCAATATAACTGCAGGTTATAACCTTGCTGTGCGGCGTCCTCCGCCAGGACCGGCAGCATCTGAAGCGCGCGGCGCATGATGGGATATTCGCTCGATGATTTGCGGAACCAGGCGCCGGACGCGAACTTCCAGATCGGGCGTTCGAGACGCAACGGCACCAGTCCGGCGGCGGCGGCCACTCCCTCGAGCGATGTCGGCGCCAGCGTCAGGAACTCCGTCCCGCTGACCATCCTGAAGCTTGCCGCCAGCACGTCGATCTCCATGCGGATGGCCGGCGGCGGCAGCATGTGGTCGCTGCAATAGAGCCTGAGGCGCTCCGCCAGCAGGCGGTCGCGCTTGTAGATGATCCATCTGCAGTTGGCGAGGTCCGTGGCTTCGATCTCCGGCCGGGCGGCAAGCGTGCTGTGGCGGCAGCAATAGGGCGTGATGGACACTCCAAGAAACTTCAGCCTCGATATGCCTTCCGGCGGCACGCCGTGCAGCGCACCCAGCATCAGGTCAATCTCGCCGTCGACGAGCTTCGGCAGGGTGAGCCCGGCGACATCGAAATCGAGGCTGAAATCGGTTTCGGGAAACTCGGAACTCAACAGCTTCACCAGATCCGGCGCCATGGTCATGTGATAGACGGCGCCGGCGGCGATATTGAACCGGCGCAGCCGGCCTGAGGTGATGGCGTGCACCTCCTCCTCAGCCTGGCGGTAATGCATCTCGATCGCCTGCACCCGCATATGCAACCGATGTCCCGCTTCCGTCAGCACCATGCCGCGCGGAGTCCGCATGAAGAGGCGGGCGCCGAATTCGCGCTCGAGCCGTCGGATGGTCTTGGTCAGCGCCGGCTGGGTGAGGCCGATGCGAGCCGCGGCCGCGGTAAGGTTTCCCGTCGTCACCACCGCGCCGAAGGCGCGCAGATTGCGGTCCATGGCATTCCCTCAAGTTATGCATTCAAGAAACTAATATCATTTTCCGTAGCGACAGTCAGGCGCTAGCCTGTTGCGGAAATCTGGAGGTCCCGCGTTCAGGCATGTTGCGCCCGTGCCGACCGGGATGAAGGAGGACGAGGGACGGCTAGTGGAATGAATTTGACATTCGATACCCACTCGACGTCGTCCGTCGGGTCGAATGTCGAATTCGAAAATTCCTCTAGAATCATAAACTTGCCAGTGGTCCTTGTGTTTCCAGCATTTGCCTCGCGCCCGATACAAAAAGGGGATGCAAATGTTGGAAACGAACCACTAGCTCGATCCGGAGGCCAGGGGAGGAAGATGATGAACAGGAAAACCGGAAGATTGCTGGCGATCTCGGTGGCCGCCGCTTTGGTTTCCGCGCCGGCATGGGCCGGGGACAGTTTCATGGATGTCGGAAAGCAGGCGCCGATCACGATCCTGATCAACGCCTCGCCCTGGTATGGCGGTTTCCAGGATGTCGTCGGACTCTACGAGCAGCAGACCGGGAATACGGTGAACCTGGAGGTGACGCCGTTCCCGGGCATGCTCTCCAAGGCGCGGACGGCGGTGCGCACCGAGGGCAAAAGCCCTTACGACCTCATCAACATCAACAGCCCCTGGACGATCGAATTCTACCAGGGCGGATTCCTGGAGCCGCTCAAGGAAGTCGATCCGGCTTTCGAGGTGCCGAAGGAGGTCTATTCCCTCGACGACGCGGGTTGCTGGGATGCGTCCAAGCGGTTCCGCACCTGCAAGACGGGCAAGCTGATGGGCTATGCCCCGAACGGCAATATCGAGCTTGTCTACTACCGAAAGGATATATTCGAGCAGAAGGAGCTGAAGCCGCCCGTCACCTTCGACGACGTTCTGGCGAACTGCAAGGTCCTGCAGAATCCGCCGCAGGCATATGGCTACCTGCAGCGCGGCGAGCCGGTCTGGTATGACTGGATGGCCTACATGCTGGCCTATGGCGCGCAGGACGTCAAAGACGCCGAAAACGGCGACTTCGCCGTCACCATCAACAGCCCGGAAGCGAAGGCCGCGCTCGACAAATATATAGAGGTGAGCCGCGCCTGCGGGCCGGCCAATTACGGTTCACTCGCGCAGGGCGACCTGATCCAGCTCGTACAGACCGGCAAGGGCATGCAGGCGCAGGCCGTCATCGCGTCGTTCCCGAATTTCGACAACCCGCAGAAATCCGCCGTGGTCGGCAAGATGGGCGCCACCATGCTGCCGCGCCTGACGCCGGAGAGCAAACCGGGCGTCGCCATCGGAAGCTGGGTGTTCGGCATCCCCAAGAACGCTTCGGCCGAAGGCAAGAAGGGCGCCATCGCCTTTTCCAGATGGTTCCTCACCTACAAAGCGCAGTACGCCTATGCCGAGGGCGGCGGCATTCCGGTGCGCAAGGATGTGTTCGAATCCGACCTCAAGGACAAATCGGAATTTCGCTGGATGAAGGCCTACAAGGACGAAATTCCTTACGGTAAGCAGGAATTCGGCTACGCTGAAAGCGCGGAGATCACCAACGCGCTCAATCTGAGGCTGAGCCAGGCGCTCGTCGGCGAACTGACTTCGGCCCAGGCACTGAACAAGGCAGCCGATGATTTCGTCGGAATATTCACGAAGAGCGGCCGCAGGACCGGGAAGCTGCCGCCGCTCGCGGAATAGGAGGAAGCAGATTGGGTGCCGAACGGGTCTGCGCCAGCTATTCCTGAGGGTTATCGATCGCGGCCACTAATATCATTTTTGTTGGAGCCAACCCGAAGCTATCTTCTTTTGAGCGTGCGACGGCGCCGCTTTCGGGAGTTTGTTCCGTTGGCGTCTCGCGGTCGCAGGCAGATAATCACCCGCGGACAAATCCGCGGATCGGGAGGAACAGATGAAGCGATATGATCTCGTGCCGGGCCTGCTGGGAGCCGCCGCCGGAGCAATTCTCGCCGCCTCGCCGGCTATGGCTGCCGACAGCTTCATGGATGTCGGCAAGCAGGCGCCGATCACCATCTTGATCAATGCCTCACCCTGGTACAACGGATTCGAAAGCGTCGTGAACCTCTACGAGGAGCAGACCGGCAACAAGGTCAACCTTGATGTCACCCCCTTCCCGGGCATGCTCGAGAAAGGACGAAGCGCCGTTCGGGATCCGAACAAGAGCCCCTATGATCTGATCAATATCAACAGCACATGGACGATCGAATTCTACAAGGGCGGTTTTCTCGATCCCATGCAGGACGTGGACCCCAAATTCGAAGTTCCCAAGGAGGTCTTCACGCTCGGCGATGCCGGCTGCTGGGACGATGCCAAGCAGTTCCGGACCTGCAAGACGGGCAAACTCATGGGCTACGCACCGAACGGCAATGTCGAACTGTTCTACTACCGCAAGGACGTCTTCGACCAGAAGGGCCTGAAGGTGCCTGTCACCTTCGACGACGTGCTGGCGAACTGCAAGGTCCTGCAAAATCCGCCGCAGGCCTACGGCTACCTGCAGCGCGGCGAAAAGGGCGATTCGATCTATTACGACTGGATGGCCTACATGCTGTCCTACGGCGCCCAGGACGTCAAAGACGCGGAAAACGGCGACTTCACCGTCACCATCAACAGCCCTCAAGCCAAGGCGGCGCTCGATAAGTATGTCGAGATTGGCCATAAATGCGGTCCGGCCAATGCCGGCACGCTCGGCCAGGGCGATCTGATCCAACTGATCCAGACCGGCAAGGGGATGCAGGCGCAGGGCGTCGTCGCCGCCTTCCCCAATTTCGACAATCCGCAGAAATCCGCGGTCGTCGGCAAGATCTATGCCTCGGTCCTGCCGCGCGCAACGGCGGATGGTCATCCGGGCGCCGCGATCGGAAGTTGGGTGTTCGGCATACCCAAGAACGCCTCGGCTGAAGGCAAGAAGGGCGCCATCGCCTTCTCCAAGTGGTTTCTGACCTACAAGGCGCAATACGCCTATGCCGAGGGCGGCGGCATTCCGGTGCGAGGCGATGTCTTCGATTCCGACTTGAACAAGCAGGAGAAATTCCGCTGGATGCAGGCTTACAAGGACGAGATTCCGTACGGAAAGCAGGTGTTCGGCTATGCCGAGAGCGCCCAGGTGACGAATGCGCTCGGCCTCCGGCTCAACCAGGCCCTGATCGGTGAACTGACTTCGGCCCAGGCGCTCAACAAGGCAGCGGACGATTTCTATCAGATATTCCAGAAGAACGGCCGCAAGACGGGGAAGATCGAACCGCTTCCGGAATAAGGGGCTTGGAAGGCCGCGCCGGGCGCGGCCTTCCTCAATCAATTTCGAATGATGAACGCCTTCAGGCGGCGCGGAGGACTCCCTGACAAGCGACGCAGATTTTACCGTCCGGCGCGGCGACGGCCTGGTCGGTTTCCTCGATCGAAACTTCAAATGGATCACGATCGCGCCGGCGGCTGTGTTGCTGCTGCTCCTGACGGTCTATCCGATTCTGAACCTCATCGGCATGTCGGTATCGACCATCGGTTTCCAGGCCGCCAAGGAGATATGGACCTTCACTCCAGGCACGAATTTCCACGATCTGCTCGACGACGATATCTTTCGGATCTCTCTCTGGAACACGCTGGTCTTCGCCGTCGTCGCGGTCGCCGTCGAAATAATCCTTGGCCTGACGCTTGCCATCCTCGTGGCCTCGGTTTCCCGTTTCAAGGGCCTGATCCGCACGGTGCTGATCGTCCCGATCCTCATGCCGCCCGTGGCAATCGGGTCGATGTGGAAGCTGATGTACAGTCTCGATTTCGGCGTGCTCAACCAGATCATCACGTCTTTGGGCCTCCAGCCGGTCAACTGGCTGGGATCGACCTCGCTGGCGCTCTTCTCGGTCATCATCGTTGACGTCTGGCATTGGACGCCTTTCGTCTTTCTCATCCTGTTCGCCGCCGTCGAAGGACTGCCGAAGGAAGTCATCGAAGCGGCGCGCATCGACGGCGCGCGCAATCGCGAACTGGTCTTCAAGATCATCATACCTTTGATGAAGCCGGCCCTGGCCGTCGCCCTCCTGTTCCGCATCATCCTTGCCTTCAAGGTCTTCGACGAGGTCTTCCTCCTGACCTCCGGCGGGCCGGGAACGTCCACCGAGGTGGTCAGCCTCCACCTCTACAAGGTGTTCTTCGAGCAGAACCAGATGGGCTACGGTGCGCTTTTGTCTTTGGCCATCATCGCCGCGACAATCGCCTTCCTGTGGGTCGGCCAGCGCGCCGCCTCTGCCGTGGGGGCACGCTGATGCTCGTCCTCAGAGGTCCGGCGCGATGGCTGGCTTATCTCGTCCTTGCGACCGGAATAGTGATCATCATCGGCCCCTTCCTGTGGGTGGCCCTGCAATCGTTCAAATACGAGATCGCCATCCTGCAGGGATCGTGGATATTCACGCCCACCTGGTTCAACTATTCCGACGTCCTCTATTCCCACCGTTCCGACTTCCCGACCAATGTCTGGAACAGCGTCGTGGTGGCGAGCCTGTCGACCTTTTTCGTGCTGATCGCCGGAACGCTTGCCGCCTATTCGCTGAGCCGCCTCCGGTGGAACCGGTGGATCGCCAGGACCTTCCTCGGCTGGACGCTGATCTTCAACATGATTCCGCCGCTGACGCTGATCGGTCCCTGGTACCTGATCTTCCGGGAGGTCGGACTCTACGAGACATTGACCGGGCTTGTGCTCGCCCACATCACGCTTCACCTGCCTATGACGATCTGGATGATGATGGCTTATTTCAACGAGATACCGAAGGAGATCGAGGAAGCCGCACGCGTCGACGGCTGCGACCGGCTCGACGCCTTCTGGCGGATATCCCTGCCGTTGGTGACGCCCGGGCTGATCGCGGCGGGCGTGCTCGCCTTCGTCTTCTCATGGAACGAATTCGCCGTTGCGCTGAACCTGACCAGCCGCGCCACTGCCACCGTTCCGGTGGCCATCGCTCGCTTCGCCCAGCAATACGAGGTCCAGTACGGCCAGATGGCGGCGGCCTCCATCGTCTCGACGATACCGGCGCTCATTCTCATGTTCTTCGGCCAGCGTTTCGTCGTTCAGGGGCTGACGATGGGCGCTGTGAAATAGCTGAGGAGGCGGACCATGGCTGAAGTGAAGCTGGAAAACGTTCATAAGCGCTTCGGTGGCGCCGAGGTCATCCACGGCATCGACCTCACGATCCGCAACGGCGAGTTCGTCGTCCTGGTCGGCCCGTCCGGCTGCGGCAAGTCCACCCTGCTTCGCATGATCGCCGGGCTGGAGGACATTTCCGACGGCACCATCTCGATCGGCGGAAGGGTGGTCAACGACCTTGAGCCCCGCGAGCGTGACATTGCGATGGTGTTCCAGAGCTACGCGCTCTACCCGCACATGAATGTCGAGAGAAACATGAGTTTCTCGATGACGCTGCGCAAGGAGCGTCCGGAAAAGATCCGGCAGGCGGTGGAAGGCGCCGCGGCCTCGCTCGAACTGAGGCCCTATCTGGAAAGGCTGCCGAAGGCGCTTTCAGGCGGCCAGCGCCAGCGCGTGGCCATGGGCCGCGCCATCGTCCGCCGGCCGAAGGTGTTCCTGTTCGATGAACCTCTTTCCAATCTCGACGCTCAATTGCGCGTGCAGATGCGGACCGAGGTGCGCAAGTTGCATCAGCGCCTGGAAGGTACGTCGGTCTACGTCACGCACGATCAGGTCGAGGCGATGACGATGGCCGACCGCATCGTCGTTCTTGATAAGGGCAGGATCGCCCAGTCGGGCACGCCGCTCGAACTTTACGACCGGCCAGCCAACCGGTTTGTGGCCGAGTTCATCGGTTCGCCGGCGATCAACCTTTTCCCATGTGACGTGAAGGGGGGGAGGGTGTTCCTCGCTTCCGGCAATGGCGCGGTGGACATCGGCCCGACGACGACGGCCGAGGAAAGGATAGAGCTGGGCGTCCGGCCGGAACATCTGAAGCCGGTGGAGAGCGGAGGCTTGCCGGGGACGGTGCAGGTCATCGAGAACCTCGGCGCTGAGACATACGTCATCCTCAACGCGGCCGGTCGCGATGTCTGCTGGAGGATCGCCGGCCGGCCACAGGTCTCGGTCGGCGACCGGATGCAGCTCGGTTTCGATCCCGCCCACATGCATTTCTTCAGCACCGCCTCCGGCGCCCGCCTCTGACGAAGGTCCGCTCCCGGTTGACAGCAGCAAGGAAAACCAACCCGTGAAGACTGTTTTCGTTCTTTTCGATTCCCTCAACCGCCACATGCTCGGCTGCTACGGCGGCACGCGCATCCCAACGCCTAATTTCGACAGGTTGGCCACGCGCACCCTGGTCCACGACCGGCATTACGTCGGTTCGTTGCCATGCATGCCGGCCCGCCGCGACCTGCTGACCGGCCGGCTGACCTTCCTGCATCGAAGCTGGGGGCCGCTCGAGCCCTTCGACAACGCCTTTCCCGAATTGCTCAAGACCAAGAACGTTCATTCGCACCTGGTGACCGACCACTATCATTACTGGGAAGATGGTGGCGCGACCTACCACAACCGCTACTCCACATTCGATTTCGTGCGTGGACAGGAAAGCGATCCATGGAAGGCGATGGTGCAGCCGCCATGGGAGCGGCTGCGCGAGAAATATCACGAGCGCCAGCGGACAGTCGACGCGATCAGCAAATACACGCCCTACATGATCAACCGCGAGTTCATCCGCGAGGAGAAGGATTTCCCGTCGGTCCAATGCTTCGAGCGAGGCTTCGAGTTCCTCGACACCAACCGCGACGCCGACAACTGGCTATTGCAGATCGAGACCTTCGATCCGCACGAGCCCTTCTTCGCGCCCGACCGCTTCAAGGAGCCGTTCAAGACCGGCTGGAATGGACCGATCCGCGACTGGCCGCGTTATGGCCGCGTCGACGAGCTTCCGGAGGAAGCAAACGAACTCCGCGCCAATTACTATGCGGTAGTTGCCCTTTGCGATGCCCTGCTTGGCAGGCTTCTCGACTATTTCGACCGTCACGACATGTGGAAGGACACGGCGCTCGTCGTCACCACCGACCATGGCTTCCTGCTCGGCGAACATGATTTCTGGGCCAAGAACCGGATGAACCTCTACGAGGAGATCGTCCATATCCCGCTATTCATCCACGATCCGCGCAAGCCGGGCGCCGGGCGCACGAAGCGGCTGACCCAGTCGATCGACATCGCTCCGACCTTCCTCGACCTCTATGGTGTCGAGCCGCCGGCGGAGACGGAGGGCCGATCTCTGCTCAGCGAAGGAAACCGCGAAGCCGTCCTCTTCGGCTATTTCGGTGGCGCCGTGAACGTCAGCGACGGGCGCTATACCTATCATCGTTTCCCGGAAGACATCGGCACCCAGGAAATCTACCAATATACGGTAATGCCGGCCCATCTGAAGCAACTGTTCACGCCGGAGGAACTGTCGGGCGCGACGCTCGCCGATCCATTCGGCTGGACGAAGCGCGTGCCGCTCCTAAAGGTGCCGGTGATCGAGCGCTCGCCAATGTATAACAACTATGGCCCTGGATCGCTTCTCGAACGCGATACACGCCTTTACGACCTGGAAGCCGACCCGGGCCAGGAGAGGCCGCTGGACGATCCCTCGATCGAGGCACGGATGGTCGAACTTATGCGCGGTCTCATGGAACGGAATGAAGCGCCGACCGAAGCGTATTCGCGCCTGGCCCTCGAAAGCGCCGCGAGGTGATGTCACATTAAACCGGCTTCAAGTTAGGAGGGTACGATGGACGCGGATTTCGGCTGCATCGCATCTCCCACCACCGCGCCGCGCGCAAGCGGCCCGACGGTAGCACGGTATATCGACAACCAGCCGCGGGGAGCCGCCGGCAGGCGCAGCGGTACGCTCAGGCGACGCTCCATCTCTTCTCGACCGACCAGCAGATCGATATTCCGCCGGCCCAGATCGATCTCGATTTCGTCGCCGTTTTCGACATAGGCCAGCGGCCCGCCTTCGGCTGCTTCCGGCATCACCTGACCGATGGTAATGCCGCTGTTCAATCCCGACAGTTCCCCGTCGGTGACGACCGCGACGGCACCTGCCAGGTCCGTGCCTTGCAAGGCAGCCATGAAGCTGGCGGCGAATACGGTGCCGGGTCCGCCTTTGGGACCCATCATGCGAAGCACGACGACGTCACCTCTCTCGATATGCTGCGGATGGGTTGGAGCGAGTCTCTCGATGGCGTCGGCCTCGTTCTCGAACACCCGCGCCTTTCCGGAAAAACTGCGGGTCTGATCGGGAACAGCCGCGATCTTGACGACCGCGCCATCGGGGGCCAGCGAGCCGCGTATGATCGCCAGGCCGGGGTCTGTCGAGAAAGGAAAATCCAGACTGGCAAGATGTGGTGAATCCGGCGTTTCCGCGCTCGCGATCAGTTCGCCGATCGTCTTGCCGCTCACCGTTGCCGCGTCGGTCTCCAGAACCTCCTCCAGTACCTTGAGCGCGGCCATGCAGCCGCCAGCCGCCTCGAAATCCTCGATACGCGTGCCGCCGTTCGGCCGTATCCGGGCGATCAGCGGTATTTGGGCCGCCGCCTTTTCCACCTCGGCGACGACATCGAGATCGAGTTCGGCCTCGTGTGCGGTCGCCGCCAGATGGCGCACCACATTGACCGAGGCACCCAGGGCCACGGCTACACGGACGGCGTTGCGGAAGGCCGCTGATGTCAGGATGTCGCGAGGTCTTAGATCCTCTTCCACCATTTCCACGATGCGGCGTCCGGCAGCGTCGCAAATCTCGTTCAACCGCTCCGAGCCGGCGCGGATCGGAGTATTGCCAGGCAAGGTCATGCCGAGCGCCTCGGCCAGGACATGCATGGAATTCGCGGTAGCGAGGCCGGCACATACGCCGGGACCCGTGATCGCCACACGGCTCATCTCGGTGAGTTGCTCAAGGTCGATCTCGCCGGCCTTGTAGCTGCCGACGGAATTGTAGAGCGTCTCGATGTCGACCGATTTTCCACCGCAACTACCGCCGAGCTGGTAGCCGCAGGCCACCACGATCGAAGGGATGTCGAGACGCGCGGCCGCCATCAGATGTGCAGGCGTGGTCTTGTCGCAGGATGACAGAAGGACCATCCCGTCCAGTTCCGCGCCCTCGATCTGAACCTCCACGTCGAACGACATGAGGTCGCGCGTCGGCATGAGATAGCGGCCTTGCCGGCCCGCGCTGGTGACGAAATCGGATGACGCGGCGGTGCGAACCTCGAAGGGCAGGCCACCGCTGTCGCGGATCGCCGTTTCAACTCGCGCCGCAAGCCTGTCGAGATGCTGGTAGCAGACGGACAGTTTGCTCGACGTGTTGACGATTGCGATCTTCGGCTTGGAGAAATCCTTCTCGTCGATACCCATCGCGATCCACTGGGCGCGGCGCACGGCCCACCGCGTGCTGCCCGGCTCGAAATTGCTGCGGATCGGCCGCCTCGTTCTACTCATCGAGCCTGGCTCCCATTCTGTTGAGGCCCGTCCTGATGCGCGAGCCTTCGATGCTGCTTGCGGGGATCTGCTCGTCGACCGCGATCGAGGCGGCGTGGCCTATGGCCTGGCCGTAGGAAAAGCACTGCGCGGTGACCCGCGCCGAGGCCACGGCCTCATGCTCGGCCGAAAGACAGCGGCCGGCGAACAGTAGCCCCTCGCCATGCTCGGGGACGAAGCATCGATACGGCACCTCGTAGAAGTCATTCAGCAACCAGTGCACGCGCGGCTTTTCGCCCGCATGCAGCTCGATCGGCCATGGTGAGCGGGCGATACCGTCGGAGAACTTAGCGCCGGTCACCACGTCCTCGTTCTTCAGCACATAGCGTCCGAGGCCCTGGCGCGTTTGACGTACGCCGACCTGCACGCCCGTATCATTGACGAAGCTCCGTTCGCAGCCCGTGACGTGGTCGCGGAAGAAGCGGGCATATTCGCGCACCTGCCTGCGACCGAGGACCTCCGCCTCCGTGAAGTCCCGCGCATGGAGCGTGTTGAGCGCGCGGCCGTCCGACCCGATGATACGTGTGCAGTTGCACAGCAGTTCGTTCGGCCGGGTCGTCGGAAACAACCAGATCTTCGTCCTGGGCAGGCTGTATCGGCCAGCATGGTTCTGGGCGGCGATCATATCCGTGACCTCGGCGGGCATGATCGTGTCTTTGCCGTAGGTGTCGAACAGACGATCCGTGTCGACGCCCATCAGCCGGAAGATCATTGTCGGGTTCTGCACCTGGCCATCGGCCCCGATGAAGCTCCCCAGCCCGGCCATCGCGACCACATCGGCGTCGCCGCTGGCGTCGATCGTAATGCCGGCGCGCAGTCGAAGCGTGCCTTCCTTGCTGTAGGCTTCGACGCCGAGCAGGCGGTCCCCGTCCTTGATGACGCCGGTCACGGTTGTGTGGAACAGGACTTCCACGCCGGAATCCGCCAGGAGCTTGTCTGCGGTCTCGCGCCAGACGAGCGGATCGTGAACGCGCGTAAACGTCTTGCCGTAGCGTACGGGAGCGGTCAGCCCGCCACGTCGTTCGAGTTCGAAGATGAATTCGTCCACGAAGCCGTGGACTACCTTGCGCGGTGCCGCGCCATTGTCGTCGCTGGCCTCGTAAAGGCCGCAGATAGTGCCCGAGAGACCGGCAACCGCGCCGCCGCCGCAGAAACCGTAACGCTCTATAAGGCAGACACTCAAACCCGCCCGGGCCGCCGTCACGGCGGCGGCGACGCCCGCTGCCCCGCCGCCGACGACCAGCGCATCGAAGCTGCGTTCGATGGTTCCACGCGCATCGCCGGCCATGTCGATCGCCTCCTGCCCATAGGGCGCTTCACTAAGCGACTACTAATATGTTAGTAGTCGTCAAATGACAAGGCCATTGAGGATGATGGTACAGGCGGATATGGTCGCGGCGGTGAACGCGACCCGTGAAGAGGCTGATACCAGCCGAGGCGGCGACAGGGATATCGGGGTTCGAATGCCGAGTAGGCGCAAGGCGAGGGGCACGCGCGGCGAGGTGCCGCTTTCCGAACGAGCCTATCAGACCATCGAGGAGAAGATTGTCGTCGGCGAGCTTCCGGGCGGCAAGGTTCTGTCCGAAGGAGCACTCGCCGAGCTGTTGGGGATGGGGCGAACGCCCGTTCGCGAGGCCTTGCAGCGTTTGGCAGGGGAGGGTCTTGTCCAGATATTGCCCCAGCGAGGGGTCCTGGTCTCCGACATTACGGTCGACGACTATCTGAAGCTGATGGAGGCGCGCCGGCCGCTCGATGTGTTGATTGCGGGTATCGTTTCGTCGCGGGCATCGGATGGTCAGCGGGCGCGCATGGCCGAAATGGCGGCCCTGTTCGACGAAGCGCGAAGCGCTGCCGATGAGCGGCTCTTCATGCAGGTCGACCGTGAGTTCAACGGACTCCTCTGCGAAGCGGCGGACAATGTCTACGTTGCGAGGATGTCGGGCCTGCTGCAGGGCCAGTCCCGGCGCTTCTATTTCAGGCATCGCCATCGAACGGATTTCAGCGAGACGGCAGGACTGCACGGGGAACTGGCGAGAGCCGTTGCCACGAGTGATCCGGACCGGGCAAGCAAGGCCGCGGATGCGATCATCGCCTTCAACATCCGGCTTGCACGCGATGTGCTTCTCGACAGGCGATGACATGCCGGATCGAGCCTTTCCGGTGTGCGGACAGCCGCTTCTAGCGTCTTCGGGGTGATGATGGGTGAAGCCAGGATCGGCATCGGGACGCGGCACGTCGGTTTAGAGCGCCGGCTGATCCGCGACGTACGGGGAGAGGTCAAGTTCGACGCGCTGACGAGAGGCCTCTATGCGACCGACGCATCGATCTATCAGATTTTTCCGGTGGGCGTCGTCTTCCCCCGCGATGTGGCCGACGTGCAGGCCTGTCTGGCGGCCGCGGCCGAGTTCGGTGTCCCGATCATAGCGCGTGGCGCAGGAACGTCGCAGAACGGCCAGCCGATCGGCGCTGGGTTGGTGCTCGACATGAGCAGGCATTTCAACGGCATCCTCGATCTTGATCCGGAAGCAGGGACGGTCACCGTTCGTCCCGGAACCGTTCTGGAACAGTTGAACGGCGCAGCGCGTCAACACGGCCTTTTCTTCCCGGTGGAACCGTCGACAGCCAGTCGTTGCACATTGGGCGGCATGGCCGGGAACAATTCTTCAGGTGCCCGTTCGCTGCGCTATGGAAAAATGGTCGACAACGTGCTGGGCATCGAAGCCGTCGATGCGGAGGGGGAACTTTTCCGCTTCGGACGCTCCCCGAGCGACTCAAGCGTGCACGGCCGTATCGCCGAGACCCTGGAACGGCTGCTCGCGGTCGCCCGTGCCGAAACCGGCGAGGTCGAGCGCACCTTCCCGAAGGTCCAGAGGCGGGTCGGCGGCTACAATCTCGACGAACTGATCAGGAAGCCCGCGAACCCCGCGGGATTGCTGGTCGGGTCCGAAGGCACGCTTTCGGTGACGACCGGACTGACGTTGAAACTGGCGCGGCTGCCGGCCAGGCGGGTGATGGGGATATGTCATTTTCCGAGCTTCCGCTCGGCCATGGAAGCGACCGCCAGCCTCGTCGATCTGGGACCGACGGCGGTCGAACTGGTGGACAACAACATCCTTACGCTTGGCCGCGACATTCCGCTGTTTCGCAACACGTTGGCCGCGATCACGCGTGGTACGCCCGATTGCCTTCTGCTGGTCGAATTCGCCGGGGCGGACGAAGCATCCCTGGCTATCGATCTGCGGCGCCTTGACGAATGCATGGCGGACCTCGGCTTTCCCGATGCCGTTGTCGAAATAACCCGGCCCGACAGGCAGAAGCTGGTCTGGGACGTGCGGGAGGCGTGTCTCAACATCATGATGTCGATGCGAGGCGATCGAAAGCCGGTCTCCTTTATCGAGGACTGTGCCGTCCCGCTCGAACATCTCGCCGACTATACGGATGCGATGACGGCATTGTTTGCACGCCACGGCACACGCGGCACCTGGTACGCACATGCGTCCGTCGGCTGCCTCCACGTCCGCCCCATCCTCGATATGAAGGACGTTGCGGATATTGCGATCATGCGTGCCCTCGCAGAGGCAGCCTGCGATCTGGTCAAGGGATTCAAGGGATCCTTCTCCGGAGAGCATGGCGACGGCATCTCGAGATCCGAGTTCATCGAGCCGATGTTCGGCGGGAGGATGACGGCTGTTTTCGAGGCCGTAAAGCACGGTTTCGACCCGCACAATCGGCTCAACCCGGGCAAGATCGTCCGACCGTTCAGGATGGACGACCGCTCGCTCATGCGATTTGCTCCATCCTATCGCGTGACCGAGCCCGCGTCGCCCATTCTGGACTGGTCCGCCTTTGGCGGCTTCGGCGGCGCTGTCGAAATGTGCAACAATAACGGGACATGCCGCAAGCTTTCGGGCGGTACCATGTGCCCGTCGTACCGGGTCACGCGCGACGAGCGGCATGTCACACGCGGGAGGGCCAACGCCCTCCGCCTCGCCATGTCGGGGCAGTTGGGGGCAGACGCCTTCACTTCCGCGGAGATGAAAGCCTCCCTGGATCTCTGCGTCTCCTGCAAAGGCTGCCGGCGAGAATGCCCGACCGGAGTCGACATGGCCAGGCTCAAGATCGAGTTCCTGCACCAATATTACGAACGGCACGGACTGCCGCTGCGCGAGCGGCTGATCGCCTACCTTCCGCGTTATGCCGGATACGCCGGGCGTCTCGCGCCGCTGATCAATTTGCGGAACCGGGTGCCGTTTGCAGCCAAACTGTCCGAGCTGATGCTGGGCTTCAGCGCGCGCCGAACCCTCCCTGTCTGGGGACGCACATGGGATGCTCAGTCCCGCACATCCGCGGGACCGGTGGCCGGCGACGGCCGGGACATCGTGCTGTTCGCCGATACGTTCAACAGCCATTTCGAGGCAGAGAACCTCGATGCCGCGGTGCGCGTGCTGGGCGCTGCCGGCTATCGGGTTCATCATGCGCAGGCGGCCGACGGGGGGCGGGGGCCTTGCTGCGGCCGGACGTTCCTGTCTGCCGGCATGGTCGAAGAGGCGCGCAGGGAAGCAGAGCGGAGCGCCGCGATGCTGCTTCCCTATGTTCGCGCCGGCGCACGCATCGTCGGGCTGGAGCCGTCATGCCTTCTCACATTCCGCGACGAATATGAAAGCCTGCTGCCCCCCGAGGATTTCAAGGCACTGGCCGAAGCGAGCCTACTGTTCGACGAACTGCTTGCACCCGATGCCGGGCGCATCGCCGACCTGCTCGGAATCCGCGATCAGGGCGGCAGGGTTGCCCGCGTTCACGGGCATTGTCACCAAAAGTCCATGGACGCGCTGGCTCCACTCGAGAAATTGCTGGGAGCGATACCGGGGCTGGACGTGCGCATGATCGATTCAAGTTGCTGCGGCATGGCAGGAGCCTTCGGCTACGGCGCCGAAACCATCGACGTGTCGATGGCAATGGGCGAACTGGCCTTGCTGCCGGAGGTCCGAAGGACGGGATCCGGCGACGTGATCGTTGCCAACGGCACCAGCTGCCGGCATCAGATCCACGACGGCGCGGGCCGCGATGCCATCCACATCGCCCGGTTCCTGGACGAACTGATTCAGGCCGATACCGGCACGGCACCGGCCCTCAACTGATCTACCTGACAGCCTTGGCGCCCGCCTCCGCGACCTGATGATCCTGCTGAGGCGCCAGACCCGATATCCCGACGGCGCCCACGGTCTGGCCACCGACGATGAGAGGGACACCACCCATTACCGGTGTGATGCCCGGCAACGCCAGCATCGCCAGGCGCCCGGCGATGCGGTCTTCCATGGCCCCGGTCGGGCCGCGGAAGATCGCTGCCGTACGCGATTTTTCGAAGGCAATGCGGGCAGTCGCCGGCGCGGCCCCGTCCATGCGTTCGAACAGGATGGGGTAACCGCCGGCGTCGACTACCGACACGCTTACCTTCCAGCCATTCGCAGCGGCCTCCTGCTTGGCAGCCTCGATGACGGCGCGCGCATCGCTCAATTCCAGTAATTTCGTATCAATCATCTAGCAGTCTCCATTTCGGGCGTTTCAGATCGCCAGGCTTTCAGCGTGGGTTCGAGCTACGGCACAGGTGGCAGTCGTATGGAAGCGACGGGCGATCCACCGTCTATGCCGCGCTCGTTTCCGCGAGATAGCGCATGGCCATGTCGACGCCGCCCTTCTGGTGCGGGACGCCGGCCAGTTCGAAGCCCATCTCACAGCCGGCCAGCGTGCCGACCAGCGTCAGTTCGTTGATCTCGCCCAGATGTCCGATACGGAACACGCGATCGGCCACCTTGGAGAGGCCGGATCCGAGCGACATGTTGAAATTCTCCAGAACCTTGCGCCGGAAGGCATCGGCGCTATGGCCTTCGGGCATCATCACGGTCGTGAGCACGGGCGAAAAATGGCGCGGAGACGCGCAAAGGTTTTCCAGCCCCCAGGACTGGACCGCACGGCGTGTCGCCTCTCCCATGCGCCTATGGCGGGCAAACACGTTTTCCAGCCCCTCGGCCAGCAGCATATCGATCGCCGTATCAAGGCCGAACAACAGGTTGGTCGCCGGCGTATAGGGGAAATAGCCGGTCTTGTTCATGGCCAGCATCTCGCCCCAGTCCCAATAGGAACGACGGATGTCCGACGATTTGGAAGCAGCCAGCGCCTTTGGGCCCACGGCGTTGAAAGAAAGGCCAGGGGGCAGCATCAATCCCTTCTGCGACCCGGCCACCACCACATCGACACCCCATTCGTCCATGCGCAGGTCGGCGGAAGCCAGGCCGGAAATGCTGTCGACCATCAGCAGCGCGGGATGGCCGGCGGCGTCGATCGCCTCGCGCACCTCCTTGATCACCGTGGTCGATCCCGTCGAAGTCTCGTTGTGGACGACGCATACCGCCTTGATCTCGCGTTGCGTATCCTTGCGAAGCTCAGCCTCGATGGCGTTGGCGTCCACGCCTGCCCGCCAATTCTCTCCCGCAATAACGGGCACGAGCCCGATCTTCCTGGCGAGCTTCGCCCATAGGGAGGCGAAGTGCCCGGTCTCATAAGTCATGATCTTGTCGCCGGGCGATAGCGTGTTGCTGAGCGCCGCTTCCCACGCCCCGGTGCCCGAGGCCGGATAGATGACGACGTCATGCTCGGTCTTGAAGATCTTCCTGATCTTGGAAAGAACCCTCGTCCCCAGTTCGCCGAATTCCGGACTGCGGTGATCGATGACCTGGCGCGCGGTCGCGGCGAGAACGGCTTCGGGCACCGGCGAGGGCCCGGGAATCTGAAGAAAATGGCGACCGGTTCTGTTCACTGTCTTCTCCCGCGAGGCATGTCGGACGCCGCAGTATCGTAAGGTCTGATTGACAAATCCATTGAATTAATCTCAGTAACAATTATAGAATTCGTAATTATCAGACGACGTCTACGGATACCGTCCCATACTCTGGAAACGTCGCGGTAAAACGTTGCGGACTTTCCAGAGCGACGATGCCGCAATAGCTACCCGTGATGACGATGTCACCGCGCCTCAGCCCGCCTCGATGGCGCGATACATGACGAACGACCCAGCAGAACAGGTCAAGCGGGTCGCCGAACGGATGCGCGGCATCGGTGGGGTGCTGCGGCTCGTCCGCACCGATGGCGAGAGATACCCGCCCCAGGTCCTGCTTCCTCCAGGGCACCGGCTCACCCAGTATCACGCCGCCATTCGCCTGCAGGTCGGCCAGTTTCCAGAGTGCGTCTCCCGCCTGTGGCTCGACCAGCCGCGGCTCGAGGATTTCTATGGCCGGAACGACGGCATCGACGAGTTCGGCGCACTCGGCCCTGCCAAGGTCTGCCGCTTCGGCCGGCACGTCTCGGCCAAGCCTCAGGCCAAGCTCGGCCTCCAGCCGCGCAGCACCTTCATAGCGCTTGTAGATGCCTCCATTCTTCAGCCGACGCGAGGCTGGAAGCGGCGCGCAATAAGGCTCGGCGTCGGGCTTCGCTAGTCCGACTTTCCATCCGCATGCATTGCCGAGTGTCCCCATCATCAAGTCCTGCACCCGATAGGAATCGGCACGGGTCGCAGGACCGGCAAGAAGCGGCGCGCCCTTCGTGCGGCGATCGAAATGTTCTGCGAGAAAAGCCGCCCCCGCCGCGGCTGAGAAGGCGTTCATGCTACAGGTCCGGCCATGCGTAGGGACCAAATTCCTCCGCATACACCTCGGCCAGCGAGACGAGCAGCAGGTCGGAGCGGAAGGGGCCGACGAGTTGGCAGCCGATCGGCAAGCCGGCAGCGGATGGCGCGGTAGGAAGGTTTATCGCCGGCAAGCCGCCCGCATTGACGAAAGGCGTGAATACGGCATGTCCCCGCGGGCCGGCCGCGACGCCGTCGATGGTCTCGGGATGGCTTTGCGACTTCGGCCATGGAAGGGCAGCGACCGACGGGGTCAGGATGAAGTCGTAGTGCTCGAACAGCAGCCCAAGCTCGTTTCGCAACGACTGGACGTCCGCAAGGAGTTGCAGGTAAGCGGTCGCGCTGGCCTTGCGTCCGGTTTCGACCATCGGCAACAGGGAAGGCGACATGAGGCTGGTGTCGAGCGAGTGGCTATCGACCAGCCAGGCAAGTCCTGCGGGGCCGATCAGGTTCCATATCGCATTCAGCCGGTCGACATCGAAGGGTACCTCGCCCGTTTCGATGTTGTGGCCCATCCGCTCCAACAGACGCGCCGCGGCGTCGACACTGCCGCCGATCTCCGGGTCCACGGGAAAATCGCCGAAGCGAGGCACATAGAGGATGCGCCAGCGCTCCCTGGCTGCCGGGACTGTACGGCGTTCCTCGTCGGAAAATGCGAAGGTGGGACGGTCCGCCGGATGGCGATGCGCGGCCGTGAACAGGATGGCACGCAGATCGTTCGGCGAACGGGCGATGACGCCCATGGTCTCGAAATCGCCGAGCAGCGGAGGCAGCCCATCGACACGGCTCACGAAGCCGGGGCTTGGCTTCAGCCCGTAGAGGCCGGTATGGGCAGAGGGTCTACGGATGGAGCCGCCTCCATCGGTTGCCATGGCCGCCACGCCGATGCCGCCCGCCACCGCCGCGACGGCGCCGCCGCTCGATCCGCCAGGCGTTAGGTCCGGGTTCCAGGGATTGCCGGTGGCCCCGAAGACGAGGTTGTCGGTGTACCCCTGCAAGGTGAATTCCGGCACGTTGGTCTTGCCCAATATGCCGACGCCGGCGTCTCGCAGGCGCGCGATCGGCCACTCGTCGCGCTCGGGCACATAATCCGCATAGGTATGGCTGCCCCAGGTGCAGCGAAGGCCTCGAACCGGGATGTTATCCTTGACGGTTATGAAGATCCCATCGAGCGCGCCGCGCGGGGCTCCGGTCTTCCATCTCTGCGTGCTTTGGCGGGCGAGTTGGCGCGCCTCCGGCTCGTTTCCGGTGACCACGGCGTTGAGGATCGGATTGACCTTGGAGAGCCGCTCCAGGGTCTCGTCCAGAACGTCTTCAGGCGTGAACTTGCCGTCCCGATAACCCGCCGTGGTTTCCGCGATGCCGAGCTGCCAAAGCTCCATGTCAATTCACTTTTGGATTGTCGATGTAGGCGATGACGTCGAACTCGACCAGCAGCTCGGGCATGCCGAAGCTTCCGGTGACCGTCGCGCGCGAAGGAAGCGAATTGCCGAAGAAGAACTTCTTGTAGGCATTGTTCATGCCCTGGAAGTAGCGCATGTCGGACAGGTAGATCATGACGCGGACGACATCGTCGATCGTGCCGCCGGCCGCCTCCAAGAGATGCGTCAGATTTGTGAGCGCCTGGGTGGTCTGGGCTTCGATATCGCCTACTCCCACGACCTTGCCGTTCACGTCGAGCGCGACCGTAGCGGTGTAGAAATGATTGCCCGCCAGCGTCGCCTGCGAATGCGGGTTCGGTGAAGTCAGGACTTTGGGCGAATAAACGATCTGCTTGCCCATACTTGTTCCTTTCATATCGGCCATCCTGGATTGTGGTCTTGGGATTTCGTATCGCCCTCGAGATCGAGGAGCAGTTGCGCCAGCACCCGCGAACCGCTGCCTGTCGGCCCTTGCGGCATCAGCGGCGTGTCGTGTCGGTTCCAGCAGGTATTGTAGATGTCGAGGTGCAGCCAAGGATGCGCGCCCACGAAATGGGACAGGAACGCCGCTGCGACCGGCGTGCTGCCGTTCTGTCCGGTCGTGGAAAAGTTGCGCAGATCGGCGACCGGGCTTTCCAGGAACTTCCGGTATTCCGGCCACAGCGGCAGGCGCCAGATCTTTTCTCCGGCGAGCTTGTCGGCGCGCGCCAATCGCTCGAACCAAATATCGTCGTTGGCGAAGGTAGCGGTTCCGATCGGGCCGAAAATGCCGAGGGACGCACCCGTCAGGGTCGCGAGATCGATCACCGCCGCGGGAGTCAGTTGAGCTGCGACGTACAGCGCGTCCGCCAGGATCAGGCGACCTTCGGCGTCGGTGTTGATGATCTCGACCGTCGCGCCGCTGGCCATCAGGATCACATCGCTCGGCCGCATAGCGTCCGGACCGGGCATGTTCTCCACGACGGCGAAGATGGCGGTGACGGGGAAGCTCGGCCTGAGCTTGCCGGCCAGGACCATCGCACCGAAAACCGCCGCTCCGCCGCCCATGTCGGCTTTCATATGGTCCATGTCTTCGGCCTTCTTCAGCGAGATGCCGCCGCTGTCGAAAGTCACCGTCTTGCCGACCAGCACCAACGGACGCATGTCCTCGGGCGCTTCGGTCGGCCGCCAGTCCATGCGCACCAGGAACGGTTCGTAACGGCTGCCGGCCGCGACCGTCAGCAACCCTCCCATTCCGGCAGCTTCGAGTTCCTTGCGCCCCATTACGGCCAGCCTGAACCCAGCCTGCCCGGCGAGGTCACGGCAGCGCTCTACGAAAGCCGGCGGGGTGAGTTCATTAGCCGGCTCCGTCGCGAGACGACGCGCCGAGAGAACGGCCAGGCTGGTCAACCAGCCGGCATGCAGCCCGTCGGCGACGATCCCTTTTTCGTCGGCCGCCATGAAGTCCAGACCGTCGAGCTTTCTACGCGGATCACGGGCGGGCCCCGACGACCCGAACCGGTAATTGGCCGAGAACACCCCTTCTGCGATTGCCTGCACCCTCGGCTTCGTGATGTCGGGCAAGACGATCGTGCAGGCCGTCATGCCCCGGGCGGTTAGCAGGGCAACGGCCTCGGCCGCTCTTGTGCGCAGCGCCTGCGGATCGTCGTTTTCCGGAAGTGCCGCGAAAAGCACCGGCCGGTCGCCGTTGTCGCCGTCTGCCACGGCCGACAGCGCCATGCCTGCCTCTCCGAGCAAACCGGCATCGCGCTGCCGCACTGCCGCCGCATCCAGCCAGTCAACGGGAAGCGCTCCATGCCCCGCGCCCAGAAAGGCAAGGACGGGGCGGCCGGCCGGGAGCCTGCCCGGCTGTCGAACCAGAGGGGCCTCTGGAAGAGCCATGACCTAACCAACCCTCTCAGGCGGGAACTGGCGTCGCCAATGGTCGGCTATGTCGGAACGCCTCGCCACCCAGACCCGCTCGTGTTTGCCGATATGGTCGAGGAAGCGCGCGAGGCCTCGGGCGCGGCCCGGGTGTCCCACCATGCGCGGATGAAGCCCGATATTGAGCAGCTTCGGCGCGCTTTCGCCTTCCTCGTAGAGCTGGTCGAAGGCGTCGGCCAGCAACAAAAAGAACTCGTCCGCCGTCTGGATGCCGCGCGGCACCAGCTTACAGTCGTTCGTCACCAGGGAATAGGGAACGATCAGGTGCGGCTTGCCCCTGACCGCCGCCCAATAGGGAAGCTCGTCGTTATAGGCGTCGGAATCGTAGGCGATTGCCGGCTCGTCCGCGAGCAATTCGCGCGTATGGACGCTGGGACCATAGCGGCAGCACCACCCTTCCGGCGCGCGCCCGACCGTCCTCTCCAGGCTTTCTATGGCCTGACGGATATGGCGCCGCTCTTCCTCAAGGCTCAGCAGCCAGTGTTTTTCCCATCTGTATCCATGACAGCAGATATCGACGGTGCTCTCACGGAGCCTGTTCGCCAGGACTTCGTGCCGTTCGAGCGCCACGGCGCAGGCGAAAGCCGTGAGGGGAAGGGCACGCTCCTCGAACAGGCGCATGATCCGCCAGATGCCCACGCGGCTTCCATATTCATACATGGACTCGGCGGCGAGGTCCCGCCCGGCGATGCCGGTGTCCATGCCCTCGCCTTCGGTAAGCGCCATGTCGGTTTTTGGATCTCCGTCGAGGGGCGAATATTCCGAGCCTTCCTCGATATTGACGGCGAAATTGATCGCAATCCGCGCGTCGCCTGGCCAGCGGGGATGGGGGGGAGTCTCCCCATAGCCCACGAAGTCGCGTTCCGGCCCTGCGACCCGCGGATCCCCGGACCCGCCTCGGTCTTTCGATTGTGGTGTCATTTGGCGGGTGCTCCGGCTGCGATCCATTGGGCGAGCAGCTTGCGCTCGTCTTCGGTGATTCCGGTCAGGTTGGCGGGCGGCATGACATCCGTCGCGACAGCCATCTGCTGGATCTTCTGGGCATTTCGCGCCGCCTTTTCCATCGAGTCGAGCACAAAGCCCTTGGGGGCTTCGGTGAAGCCTTCCATGGTCGGCTTCTGCGCGTGGCAAACCGCGCAGCGCGTCTGAAGCACCGCAGCTACCTTCGAGACATCGACATTGCCTGGCCTGGAGATCGTGCCTTGCCTGTCGAGAAGACCGGGGGGTGCGAGCAGGACCATCGCTGCCACGCCGAGCGCGATGCCGGCGGCTATCCAACGCGGCTGCGCATCGCCGGCATGCATCGTATTGAAGAAGTGGCGGATCGCGACGCCCGCGCCACTTATCAATATGAAGCCCTGCCAACCGTACGGGTGGCCGTAGGTCATCGGGAAATGCCCGGCGATCATTGCAAAAACGACCGGCAAGGTCAGATAATTGTTGTGGTAGTTCCGCCTCTTCGCATCCGCGCCAACGTCGAATTTATCGATCGTTCCGTCCCGCATGGCCTCCAGCATCTTCTTCTGGCCGGGGAGAATGACGAACCAGACATTGCCGGCCATGATCGTTGCCATGACGATGCCAGCATGAAGGTAGGCCGCCTTCCCGCTGAACAGATGCGTGAAGCCCCAGATGGCCACCGAAATCAGAACGGCGATGACGAGAGACAGCACCTTGTCGCTCGCGATGACGCGGCACAGCACGTCGTAAACCACCCATCCGCCGATGATTGACGCGATGGATGCGAGGATGGCTGCGGCGGGACCGAGGCTGTCGGCCCCTCCAGCCACGAGGTTTATGCTGGCGCCCCACCAATAGACGACCGCCAGCAGGCCGGCGCCCGAAACCCAGGTGCTCAGCGATTCCCATTTGGACCACTTGAGTCTTTCAGGCACATAACCCGGTCCAAGAGGGTAGCGGCTATAATTGTAGATGGAACCGCCATGGATCGACCAGAGCTGGCCGCTTACCCGATCGACAGGCGGCACGGGTGGTCGGAACGAGCGGTCGATACGGTTGAAATAGAATGACGAGCCGACCCAGGTGATAGCGGTTATCACATGCAGCCATCTCAAAGCGAGGTTCAGCCATTCGGCAATATATGATTCCATCGTTATGCCCTTGAATGCGGAATCCCGCCGGAACGGATGAAGGCCGAGGCCAATATCTCGTCTTGAGATCAATTAGACAAATTCAAAAAAACCATTGATTGATGAGTTTAGCTCAATAGAATGCCCGCCGTTGGGGAACAGCGATCGTGGCCAACGTCACCCTGAAACAATTGAGAACGTTCGTCGCCGTCGCGGATTGCGGACGGTTCCGTTTAGCCGCGGAAGCGGTCAATCTCACGCAATCCGCGGTAAGCATCCTCATCAAGGAGTTGGAGGGGCAACTCGGAACGAACCTGTTCGATCGGCATACGCGCTTCGTCGGATTGACCGATGCAGGCCGGCGACTGTTGCCGCTCGCGCTCGACATTCTCGAACGTGTCGACAGCGCAATTGAATCGATGGTCGACATAACCGCGCTCAAGACAGGACGCGTGACCATCGCCTCAGCCACCGTTCTCGCAGCGACATATCTTCCGAGCCGTATCGCGAGCTTCATGCGGATACATCCCGAAATCCGCGTCGACTTGCGGGACGTATCCGAAGACGAGATCCGCACGCTTCTGCTGAACGGCGAGGCCGACATCGGCGTCGGCACCAGCCGGTTTCGGGAGCAGGAGATCAATGAACACGAGCTGTTCGCCGATCACCTGGCGCTTTTTTGTCCAGCGGACGATCCGTTGGCGCGGAGAAAGGCGGTTGACTGGGCAGACTTCGACAATCGTTCCTTCATCGCGCTTACTTCTGAAAACCCTCTCCAGCGGCGCATCGATCAATTGCTTGAGGTAAATGGCGTCGCCACCCGGCGTCAATTCAGCGTCCGTTTCTCCGCGACATTGCTTGCGCTGGTCAACGAAGGGCTCGGGATAGGAATCCTGCCTGCGGGATCGAAAGGCCTGTCGCCCATGGTCAACATCGTGATGAGGCCCATAACCGACCAGGTGGCTTCCAGGAACGTTGTGGCTCTTACATTGCGTGAGCGGACGTTGAGCCCGGCGGCACAGAGCTTCTTCCTGCATATTACAAGCTAGGCGGCGTGGACAAATTGGTCGCTCGCTGGACGATCTTTGTCACTCCTCGACTATCGAGCGGATGACCTTAGCCGGATTGCCGCCGACCAGTGTGTCGGCGGGTACGTCTTTGGTGACGACGGAACCGGCTGCGACCACGGAGTTCTCGCCAATTGTCACGCCTCCTATGACCGTCACGTTGGCAGCGATCCATACGTTGCGCTGAATGACAATAGGGCTGGCGGTCACACCCGCTCGGCGCTGCGACGGAGCGACGGGATGGCCTGACGTTATGAGGCTGACATTCGGGCCGATCATCACGTCATCCGCGATGTCGATGCCACCCAAGTCGTACATTGTGCAGTTTTGATTGATAAAGACATTACGCCCGATGCGCGTGTTGTCTCCCCCTGTCGCGTAAAGGGGCGGAATGAGACGTACGGTGCTATCCAGCTCCTTGCCTATCAGCTCGCCAAACATGGCCCGAATCCGATCAGCATCATCATACGACAGCCGATTGATTGCTGCCGTCATTTGCCAAGCCCGGCTTACGGACGCCACCATCGCCGCCGATTCAGGCGTCCTACGGGGGATGAATCTGGCGCGGTCATTCGTCATTTGGCGTCCGTTTTGCCAAGCCCTGTTCGTTCGGTGGAGAGTGCGGCAACGACATGGAATTCGCAATGCGTGTGCGGGATTGACTGCGGACAGCGGCCACTACAGCATCGACAGCACCACCGTCCGCGCCCACGTATCGGCAGCGGGCGGAAAAGGGGGACTCATCGACGCGCTCTTGGCCGCTCGCGGGGCGGGTTCACCAGTAAGCTTCACTGCCTAGCTGATGCCCTCGGACGACCACTTGCCTTCCACCTGACGGTCGGCGAGGCGGCAGACTGCAAAGCCTATGACGCCCTGATCGGCCTGCTCAAGCGCGCGCCGAATGCTTTGCTTGCCGATAAAGGCTACGATGCTGATGCCATCCGCGCCGACCTTGCTCAACGGAAGATCGAGGCTGTCATTCCCGGTCGATCAAACCGCCGCGTGAAGATCGACCATGACCGGACGCTCTATAAGCAACGCAATCGCATTGAGCGCATGTTCGGCCACCTCAAGATCAACCGTGCCATCGCCACCCGTTATGACCAACTGGCCAGCAGCTTCCTCGGCATGGTTCATCTCGCCACGACCAGATACTGGCTCAAATTTGTCCACACCGCCTAGGGTCCCGGCCCCAAGTCAGGCAAGAAGAGCGGCCGGACATCGTCCTTAGACGACCCTGTTTATCAACGGTTCGCCCTTCATCAGCCTTTCGACGTTCTGCCATTCCCGCCGCCTGTTGGCGCTGATGTCGGCCGGCGTAAGCGAGCCGCCGGCCGTATGGGGCGTGAAGGCGATATTCGCATCCGGCCTCTCGGCCAGCTCCAGCAATGGATCGCCCGGCAAAAGCGGCTCCCAGGCCCAGCCGTCGGTCGCAACGCCCGAGAGTTTTCCATCGCGGAAAGCTTCCGCGACCGCCGCTTCGTTCAAGGTGGAACTCGAACCGGCGGAGATCAGGCAGGCTCCATCCTTCATGCCCGCGATGAAATCACGCCCTATCGGCGGCTCCTCTCCGGCAATATGTGGAAGCAACAGGCAGAGGAAATCGCTTTCCGCCCGGATCGAATCGCTGTCCGCATAGCTGATGCCGAACTGTTCCTCGACCGCGGCCGGAAGACGCGTTCTCTTGTTGTAGAGGATCCTGCAGCCGAACGGTTTCAGGCGCATCGCGAGCTCGCCGCCCACTTCGCCGAACCCGACGATCCCGACCGTCGAGCCGATGACCGGGCGAATATTCCGTCGCCCGGTCCAGTTGATCAGGAAATAGTTCCCGTCGCACTTGCGGGGCGGCGCTTCGTACTCGGCTTCCTGCCGCAGGATATCCTCGCATTCCCGGAAGCGTTTGGCCAAGGTCAGGAGTTGCATCATCGTATGCTCGGCGACCATTGCGCAGCTCTGCAGCGGCCAGTTGCATACCGGTATGCCCGCCCGCTTCGCGGCTTCCAGGTCGATGTCGTGCGTCATACGCCCAAGGCGCTGAATAAGCCGCAACTGGCCGGCACCGGCAATTGCCGCGGCATCCACTTCGCCCTGCCTCTCGGTGATCAGGACGTCGAAATGAGGCAGATGCCTTGCCAGTTCGTCCCGCGTGGGCCGTGAGCAGATTTCGATATCGAGGCCGGCGGGAGCCACATCCAGCGCCTTCTTCTGATGGACGGCTTCCCGAAAAGTCGACAGCAGCACTTTCAGTCTTGGCATTCTGTTGGACCTCTCACGGTCGGAATTTTGGCCAAAAGAGAACCGGGGCAACTATACGGTCGCCATCCGCCTCTTCCGCAGTCCGGCCCGGGATCAATCGTCGCCCGCCGACCGCGTTTCGTACCAGTGGCCGATCGAAGCCTTCGAAAGCCAGGTGAAGAAAAGAAAGACGGCTATACCCAGGCAGCACGACATGATGACTGCCGCCAGAAGCCGTTCGCCTTCGAGTTCGTTGGCATATTCGCGCAGGCGCTGACCGATGCCCACATCGCCGCGGCCGAAAAAGAAGTCACCGACGATGGCTCCGATAACCGACAGGCCAGCCGAAATGCGCAGGCCGGCAAAGATGGCGGGCAACGCGGCGGGCAGCATGAGCTTGCGCAGCCGCGTCAGCCGGCTGGCCTTGTGCAAGGTAAACAGATCATGAGCGCCCCGCGATGCGCTGTGCAACCCGAAGAGCGTGTTCACCAGCATCGGAAACAGCGAGATCAGAACGCAGATGACTACACGCGATGTCTGTCCGAAACCGAACCAGAAGGAAATAAGCGGTACGATGGCGAGCAAAGGTATCGCCTGAAGCGCCACCATGTAGGGAAAGACGGCGATTTCGATCAGCTTGCTCTGGCTCATGATGGTGGCCATCAGCATCGCGATGCAGATCGCGATCGAAAGGCCGATCGCCGCGACGCGCGCGCTCGACCACAGCGACAGGAGGATTTCGGAGAAATTGCCCCAGTCGGCGAAGCCCAGGCGCCAGACTTCATGCGGAGGGCTCAACAGAAAGCGGTTGGTGCTGTTGAGGACGAGGTAGCTGATCATGTACCAGACGACGAGCAGCAGGCAACCCAGGATCATCGGCGGAATGATCGTCTCGCCAAGCTGACGCGCGAAAGATTTGGGCTTCGAAAGGTTCGCAGGCTGGGTAGCATTGGCGGGAACGGCGACAGCCTTGCTCATCAATAGGCACTCCTCAACGCGCTGGAAATCTCGGCGGAGAGTTCCGTGAACGCAGGATCGAAACGGAGAGGCGGGTTTCGCGGGTAATCGAAGGGAACATCGAAGCTCGCGACGATGCGTCCCGGCCTTGCCGACATGACGTGAACGCGCGTGCTCATGAACACCGCTTCACCGATCGAGTGCGTGATGAACAGCCCCGCAAAGCGCTCCTGGCCGAAAAGCCGCTGTGTCTCCTCGTTGAGATGCTCGCGGGTGATCTCGTCGACGGCGCCGAACGGCTCATCGAAAAGAAACAGGGAAGGCTTCAACGTCAGCGTTCTCGCGAGCGATGCGCGCATCTTCATTCCCCCGGAGAGGGACTTCGGATAGTGCTTTTCGAAGCCCGACAAACCCACGAGATCGATCGCGGCCTGTGCGAGCTTTGTCCTCTCGCTGCGTGGAATGCCGTGAAGCTCGGCCGGAAGCTCGACGTTTTGCGCAACGGTTCGCCAATCCAATAGCGTGGCGTCCTGAAAGACGTAGCCTATCTTGTCCTCTTCCACGGTCACGGAGCCGGAAGTGTGCTTGATCAGGCCGGATGCGATCTTGAGCAGCGTAGACTTGCCGCACCCCGAGGGGCCGACGATGCTGACGAACTCGCCAGGCCGCACCTGGAACGTGACGTCGGAAATTGCCTGCGTACCGTTCGGGTATGTCATTCCGATATGATCAAAAATCAAAGCGGGATGTGCCGAAGCCATCGCGTGTCCTCCATATCTGGCGCCTACCGCTCTGGCGGAAATGTTCATGGCAGCTTTCTCTTGCTCAGGGGCGACACCACGGTCGCCGGGCAGGGCGGGCACGCTCACAAGACGGGCCAGCGCGGCCGCGACGCCGGCACCGCCGCGCGTCTGGCAATTTCCGGCATCCGTCGACGGGCATCCGCCACGATCGCTTCCTGGTCCATCGTAAGGATCTCGTGATTTCGGACCACGACCTTGCCGTCCACCACCACCGTATCGACATCCGCTCCCTGCGCGGCGAACACCATCGTGGCGACCGGGTTCCAGATTGGGGTAAGATGGGGCACGTCGGTATCGATCGTTATCAGATCCGCCTTTTTCCCCACTTCCAACGACCCGACCTGGTCGGCTATGCCGAGAGCGCGCGCGCCATGGATGGTTGCCATTTCGAGCACCGTTTCCGCGCGCAGGCAATTACGGGTCTTCGCGTGGGTGCGGGCGATATGACAGACCACGCGCAGGTCACGAAGGAGATCCATATTGGCATCGCCGGCGGTCCCGTCGCAGCCGAGCGCTACGTTGACGCCCTCGGCAAGCATCTTGACGACCGGGGTCGGGCCCCAGGCGGATACCGCATTGTTCGCCGCGTTGGTCGACACAGACGCGCCGGCCTTGGCCAGCATCCTGACGTCTTCCTCGTCTGCCGCCGTGCAATGTGCCAGGACGGCGTTCGGTCCGACGATCCCGAGATCGATGCCGAATTCCATGTGGCTGCGGTAGCCGAGACTGCGCGCGTAAGCGTTGTCGCTCTCCAGTTCCGAATGATGGATGGTGAGGCGCATGCCACGTTCTTTGGCGATCTTGGCAACTTGCCTGTAGAGGTCGGGATTGGCCGAGTCGTCAGCGGTCCTGCAACCGAACCAGACCTGGATCCTTCCATTCGCGGCGCCATTCCATTTCTTATGCGCGGCAAGGGTATCGGAAATCGTCCTGTCGGGGTCGAACCAGGCCGACATAGGCCAGCCGACCTTGTCCCGGTAGGCGGCTGGTACATCCATGACAACCTTGCCAAGCGCCGCGCGGATACCCGAGTTCACGCAAGTCTCGGCTATTCCGTCGAATCCATGATTCTCCGAAGTCATGCATTCGATGAAGCTCGTCGTCCCGGATTTCAGCATCTCCAGGATGCATAAAGATGCGGAAGCCGCGCCGTCTTCCGGCGTCATCGCCCCTTCCATGGGAAGCGTAAGGCCGTAAAGCCATTCGTGAAAATTGTCGGAGCGTTCGTTGCGCTCGCCTACGCCGCGGAAGAAGGCCTGGCTCAAATGTACATGCGTGTCGATCAGACCGGGCGAGATGATGTGCCCGCTGTAATCATGGACCTGAAGCTCGGGGAACCGTCTGACGACGTCGGCTGTCTTACCGACCGCTGCAATCGAATCCCCGATGACGGCAACGGCTCCATCGTCGATCACCCGGCGCTCGCTGTCCATCGTGATCAGGGTAGCGTGGGCGAATATGAAGCCGGAATGCGCCGACACGAGGGTCTCCTTGTTTGTGAATTCAGGCGGCGCCCGGTCTCAGGTCGAAAGTGACCCTGCCCGGGCGGAAAGCGGATTCGCCATCGGCTTTCCGCCGGGAGAAGCAGCGATGTCGTCCGACTTCAATTGAGCCCGATCGACTTGTCGATGAATTCGTTGGTGTAGGTCTTGTCGGAAGTCAGATCATCCGGAAGGCGCTCCCCACTCCTGCGCAGGATATCCATCATGCCATCGACCACATTCTTTTCGAAATTGCCGAAGATAGCGTCGCTTCCATTCGCCACCATGCCGAGATCCAGTTGCGCCTTCGCTGAATAGGCGGCTTTGTCCATGGGGTAGCGCCAATAGCTGTCGATCTTTTTGACCATATCGACAATCTTCTCATTGGCCGATTCGGGATGTTTTATGTAGTCGATCTCGGACTGCTGCAAGAGCGGAATAAGCATCTTCAGGCAAGGCCGCAGCTTTTCAAGATCAGCACTGCGTATCGCGAGCGTCTCGAAATAGGCATGAAAGCCGGCATCATCGATCAACTGGTATTTTATCGGCTTTCCCCACTCGGTATAGACCTTTGTATAGTTGTATGGATCAACCGTAGCCAGAGCCTGCTGCGCAATCTTACCTTTGGACGCGATGAAGCGTGCCGGCGAACTATCAAAGGATTTGTCGATCTGAGCTTCTGAAAGCTGCCCCAAAGTAACGAGATACTTCGGGTAGGAGGCATAAGGTGATACGTTTACGACAATATTCTTGTCTTTTAGGTCCTTGATCGTCTTGACGTCGGGGTAAGTTTGAGGGTCCCACATGATTGCGACCGGGTTCTTCTCGAACGGCGCCATTACGGAGATCATTGGCGCCACCCGGTAGCCAAGGGCCAGATCGTAATGTGAAAGCACCGCCATGTGGATGGCCGGGTCGGTGTACATGACCTTGTTGGTGCCCATACCAGCGATCGGAGCGCCGCCTGAGCGAAGCTCTATTTCAATCCCGGTGTCCTTTCCTTCCGCGACAAGCTTGCCGCGGGCGGTCATGTTCTTGTTGTCGATCTTGTATCCGTCGCCCAGCACGTTGAAAAGATAGCCGTGCTCGGCCTGCGGGAACCAGTCGAGCTGGACAATGAACGGCGAAGGACATGAGGCGGAAAGGTTGGCGTCGGCGGCGTTCGCCGAACCAGATGCGAATAAGAACGGCGACACCACGGCAAGAGCTGCGGCCACCTGAATTGAACGGTTCATGACTGTCTCCTCCCACAGCAGCTCGCAAAACCAGCCTCTGCCGGACAGCAGGCTAAATATGCCGAATTACTGATGCAACAGTAATGATCTGATCAATTGTTTCGATTTTTTATAGCTGCTCTAGGCGGGAGCCATCTCGACGGCAGCCGGACAAACCGCCACGAGCAGGCTGAAGCCGGATGAAAGTCGCACCTGCGATGCCGGGCTGTAGTTGCGGGATCGTCATGGTTGCCGGCAATATCTCCCGATCCATTCCGCGGAGAGCACTTCGACGGTCCGGCCGATAGCCCTGAAGTCGACCGATTCCAATGTGCCGGCCAGATCGATGAGTGCGGAAGTGACCGGCGTGGCGATCCCATAATGATGGCCCAGGGATTCCATGGGAACCAGCGAGCAGGGAACATCCTCATGGACAAAGCGCCGCTGCAGCTTGGGGCCGAAGCGCGCGATGCCGCCGACGATCCTCGACCCGGCCGGGTAGGCACGGCGCCCAAACTCGGATACCGGAAGCGGCTGGAGCCCGATGCCGGCAATCAGCCGGTCACGCTCGGCCTCGAACGCGTTACACAGCCGGCTGACCCGGCCCAGCTTCGCCTCGTCGAAATGCAGGATGCCGCTCGTCATTTCTCCAAGATCCCTGTCGAGCAGGACGGCGCCGCCGACATAGGCCGGGACATGCCCGATGCAGTTCGGATTGTTCAATCCGTTTTGCAGAACATTCTCGCCGAACTCGAACTCGGGAAAGAGCGTCATCATCGATTGAAATGCGGGCGCGTCCGTGTCCGATCTGTCGCCGGCGATTTCAAGCCACCGCTTGTGGCCTCTGATCGAGAGGGTTGCAGGATTGATCTTGCCGCACAGGTGCAGCGTGTTGTTGAGCTCGAAAACCCTGGGCAACCGTGCTCCGCGAGCTTCCAGCGTATCGCGGAAAATTTTTGACCCGCCGACATAGCCGCAATTCAATACGACGATCTGTCCTTCCTTGACTGCCGAGGCAATCGAGTTTGCCACTTCCGCGTGCCTGTCGGCCGTCGTCGACACGAAGATCAGGTCGGCTTCCGCCACTGCTTCGGCATTGGAGGGCGCCTGAGGGGGCATGGCCACCATCCCGGCGCCACGCTGTCCTTCGTAGGACAGCCCCCCCGCGAAGGCGAGGGCGTCGCCGATAGCCGGATCGGTATCGTACCAGGAGGCGATGTCCATACCGCGCAGCCCTGCTTCCACCGCGAGACCACTCCCGGCCGCGCCCATCCCGATCAGCGCGCAGCGCAATGTCGACTTGCCCATTTGATTCCCCTTGCATCTTCGAATTGGTCGTGATGATATTAGGACGTCCGTACAACTAGTACAGTCCTGATTTCAAGTACCGCAAGGGAGGATGTGAATGATCGGCATTGGTGAACGGAAGACGCGCCGGCTCGGCCTGGCGGCCGCGGCAATAGCGGGATCTCTGCTTCTCGGCTTCACGCCGACGAGCGCCGAGCCCCTCAAGGTCGCGGCGGACGTAGGCTATGCGCCATGGGCCATGCGGGGCCCCGACGGCCAGGTCACCGGCTTCGTAATCGACGTCGCCAACGACATCGCGCGACGGATGGGTCGCGACAAAGCCGAAATCATCGACGTCAACTTTTCCGCGATTTTCGCGGGACTGTTCGCGGGCCGCTACGATGCGATCATGGCGCCGATGGAAATCACCGACGTGCGGGCCAAGCAGCTGCTGTTCACCGAGGGTTACATGTCGAGCGGTCTGGCCCTCGTGACCAGCTCGGACGACAAGGAGATCAAGTCGCCAGGAGACCTGAAAGGCAAGGTGCTGGCAACCAACAGCGGCAGCCAGTCCGATACGTGGGCGACCGAAAACCAGGCGAAGTACGGCTACACGGTGCAACGTTACGACAAGGACACCGACGCCATGCAGGCAGTAGTCGCCGGCCGTGCGGCCGCCAACATCGTCAATGTCAACGTCGCGCAATATGCCGCTCTGAAGAACAAGAAAATCGCCGTTGCCGCTCGTCTCTACACGGATCGGGACATCGGCTACGCCGTCCGCAAAGGGGACGAAAAGCTGCGTGCTGAAATCGAGGGCGCGCTCGAATGCATGAAGCTGGACGGCACGATCGAGGGCATCTACAAAAAATGGTTTGGCGAGGAGCCCGAGCCGGCCAATTCGATGATGAAGGTCTTTGCGGGCTACGGACCCGTCGGTTACGAGGGTTACGAACCGACCTATCATGTCCCCGCATGCAAATGATGGTTGAAAAGAACGTGGAAACCCCGGAACCGTCCGGGGCTTCTCCGCTTCTCACGATAACCGGCCTGCAGAAGAGCTTCGGGACAACGCCGGTGCTGAAAGGCATCGACCTCACGGTCATGCGCGGTGAACTGGTGGCCCTGATCGGGCCGTCGGGCTCCGGCAAATCGACGCTGTTGCGCTGCATCAACCGCCTTGAGGAGCCGAGCGCCGGCAAGGTCATGCTCGACGGTGTCGAGGTCACCTCGGCTCAGGCCGACATCAATCAGATCCGTCGCCACATCGGTATGGTGTTCCAGGCGTTCAATTTGTATCCCCATCTGAATGCGGAAGCCAATGTGACGCTTGCGCTTCGCAAGGTTCTGAGGAAATCGAGATCGGAGGCGTCCGCCGCGGCGCGTGCGGCACTGGACCGGGTAGGCCTCAAGGCGCGTTACGCGGCATATCCGGGAGAACTTTCGGGCGGGCAACAGCAACGCGTCGGCATCGCCCGCGCAATGGCGCTCGAGCCGAAGCTGTTCCTGTTCGACGAGCCGACCTCGGCGCTCGACCCCGAACTCGTTTCCGAGGTCCTGAATGTCATGAAGGACATGAAGGCCAACCATCGGACGATGGTGGTCGTCACTCATGAGATGGCCTTTGCCCGCGATGTCGCCGACCGTGTCGTCTTCATGGACAACGGGCTGATCGTCGAGAGCGGCACGCCCGACTACATCTATGGCTCCAGCCGCAACGCCCGGTTGACGGAATTCCTGCGCAGCTTCAAGGACAGATCGGGTCCGCGGTAATGCAACTGATCGCACAATATTTTTTCGACATTTCGATCATGGAGAAGGCGATCCCCTTCCTGTTGAGGGGGCTGGTCACGACATTGCTGATCGCCGTGTTGGTTGTCGTCCTGGGCCTTAGTCTTGGCCTCGCGCTTGCCTGCCTGCGGTCCTACCAGAAGCGGTTGCCCAACCTTCTCATCCTCGCCTTCATCGACATATTCCGGTCGATCCCGGAACTGGTCCTGCTGATCGTGGCGTATTTCGCACTGCCCGAATTCGGCATAAGCATGCCCGGCTTCGTCGTCGTCGTTCTCGTGCTTTCGCTTGTCATGGCGGCGTTCACGGAAGAGATCTTCTGGTCGGGGATCACCTCCGTTCAGAGGGGACAATGGGAAGCCGGCCGCTCGACGGGCCTCAACTTTACCCAGGTCCTTTTCAGCATCGTCCTGCTGCAGGCCGTGCAGATGGTCATACCTCCATTGACCAACAAGACGATCAGCATCACCAAGAGCACGGCTCTCGCCTCGGTCATTTCCGTTTCGGAGTTGCTCAATCAGGCATCGAGCCAGCAGGCTCTCTACGCAAACCCGACGCCGCTCACGCTCGCCGCCCTCCTGTACCTGCTGATATTCCTGCCGTTCGTCATCTTCAGCCGATTCATCGAGGGCCGGTATGCCGTCAAAAGATAACAATTTCCGATGCTGAACCTGGACGCCATACGGGAATCGATCCCTTACATCCAGTCGGGGCTTTGGACGACGGTCCTCCTGGCAGCTATTCTCATTCCCGCGGCGTTCCTGTGCGGCCTGGCGATCGGCGTGCTCGCCACGTCGAGGTCGCTCGCCATCCGCGCACTGACGTTCACTTACATAGACTTCTTCCGCTCCTTTCCTCCTCTCGTCCTCATCATCTTCATATTCTATGCCCTGCCTTTTCTGGGACTGCGGCTCCCCGAACTGCCGGCATTCATACTGGCGATGACATTGAACGGATCGAGCTACTTCGCCGAAATCATCAGGGCAGGCATCCAGTCGATCCCCAAGGGGCAATACGAGGCCGGGCGTTCGACGGGCCTCTCCACGATACAGACGATGGTCTATATCGTGCTGCCGCAGGCATTGAAGAACGTCACGCCACCGCTGCTTAGCAATTGCATCGAACTCTTCAAGGCGACTTCGCTTGCGTCTGTGGTAGCGATCGCCGAATTGCTCCGGAGCGCCAGGATCGCGCAAGGGCTCATGTTCGACCCCTCGCCACTGCTTCTTGCAGCGCTTGTATATTTCGTGATCCTGTGGCCGTGCGTGCGGCTTCTTTCGCGGCTCGAGCGGCGCAGCCTCACATGGATCGTCTGAACAAAGGCATCAGATTTTACGGAAAGGCGGCGAGGTGAACGCTCCTCTCTATCTCCAGGTCCAGATGGACATATTGGCGGCGATATCGAGCGGCGCGTATGCGGCCGGAGACATGTTGCCGACCGAAAGCGAGTTCTGCGAACAGTACGGTGTAAGTCGCGCCACGGTCCGCAGGGCGATCGAGAATCTTTCCGTAGACGGTATCGTCGTAAAACAGCATGGCGTCGGCACGTTCGTCCAGAAGCGTCCCACGGTCGGACAAAGCGTGCGCTTCAGGGGATATCTGGATGACATTCTGATCCTCGATCCTGAAAATCATTATCAACTCGTGTCGATCGAGACCCGGACATTTCCGGAGGAGATCGCAAAGATATTCGGCGGTGACGAATTCGCCACGGGAACGGTCAGCTTGAACCTTCTGCGTCGAAAAGGACGTTCTGTCATGGTGGGTGAACGCTACCTGCCTACGCGGATCGCTGAATACGAACAACATTCAGACTACGAAACGGGCGAGCAGCCGACCGTTGCGATCTTGAAGAAGGCGGGGATCCGTATCGCTCGCGGCCATCAGATCATGAAGGCGGTGACGGCAAGCCAAAAAGTGGCGGGTCTGCTCGGTGTCAGCCAGGGCACTCCGCTGATGGCGTCCTCGCGCACGTATCACGACATACACGACAAGGCTGTCGCCGTGATCGAGGCGATCTACCATCCAACCAACTTCGAGATGTTCATCGATCTCGCCCCAAAGATGGGTGGGCGGTTTCTCTGACAGGAAAGAGACTGGCTTAATGACGAAAATGGACCTGGTCGTGCGCAATGCGAAATGCGCGACGGCGGCCGACACTTTCGATTGCGACATCGGCGTGCGTCACGGGGTGATATACCAACTTGGCGGTGCGATGGACGGCGCCGCGGAAATCGACGCCGCGGGGCGCTGGGTGCTTCCCGGCGGGATAGACAGCCACGTTCATTTCGATCAGAGGAAGACCCACGGCGGGCTTACGGCAGACAATTTCTTCACCGGGACCGTTTCCGCCGCATGCGGCGGCAATACGACCGTCATCCCGTTTGCAGCCCAGCACAGGGGTCAGTCGGTCAAATGGGCCATCGACGAATACCATGCCCGCGCCGGCGGCAATGCGGTCATCGACTACAATTTCCACCTGATATTGTCCGACCCGCAGCATCCCGTATTTGCCGAGGAACTTGGGGGGATCTGCAGCCAGGGGATCAAGTCCTTGAAGGTGTTTACGACCTATCCTGCCATCGTTCTCGACAACTCGGCGCTCTTGAACGTCTTCGAGTTGGCCAAGAAGAACGGCTGCACGGTGATGGTGCATTGCGAAAACTCGGAGATCATCAGTTTTGTCACCGAGCGCATTCTCGCGCAGGGATCGACGGCGCCTCGATATCATCTCGCATCCAGGCCAGCGATCGCGGAGAGCGAGGCAGTGATGCGGATCTGCTGTATTGCGGAACTCTTCAATGTTCCCACAATGATCGTGCATGTCTCGTCGGGACGATCGCTCAAGGTTGTGGAGATGGCACGGCGGAACAAGGCAACGATCTTCGCCGAGACATGCACGCAATATCTGACCTTGCCGCAGTCGCTGCTTGCAAAACCCGGCCTGGAAGGGGCGAAGGCGATCTGCAGCCCACCGCTGCGCTCGGACGCGGAGAGTGCGGAACTTTGGGCAGCGATCGGGAACGGCGCCATCAATGTCGTTTCTTCCGATCACAGCCCCTATCGTTTTGACGAAACCGGCAAGTTCGCTCATGGCCGGGACGTGCCGTTCACGCGTATTTCCAACGGGGTACCCGGCGTCGAGATCAGGTTGCCGCTGTTTTTCACGCGCGCCGTTCAGGGCGGCCGGATCAGCATCAACCGCCTTGTCGAGCTGACCGCGACGAACGCCGCGAAAATCTATGGGATCTATCCGCGCAAGGGCACGATCGCGGTAGGGTCGGATGCCGACCTGTGCATATGGGACGACGATTATGAGTGGACGATCACCAATGATCGTTTTCATCATAACGTCGACTATACACCCTACGAAGGGATCGAAGTCACGGCCTGGCCTGCGGTAACGATCTGCCGTGGCAACGTTGTCGCCAGATATCACGATTTCACCGGCCAGCGCGGATATGGGCAATTCATTGCGGCGTCCGAGACGCTGCCGCATCATGGCAGCACCAGGACCCAGGACGAATTACGGGAGTTGGGGGTGGATCTGATGGAAAATAGACAACAATAGCCTGCCGCCCTTATACAGGAGCCTGAAGCAAGACATCCTAACCCCTGCCCAGGCCTCCGGTTGCCGTTGCGAATGTCCGGCAAGACAAGACGCGGCATTTCACTGAATGCAATCCAGGTGACGGTCGCCTTCAACCCGTTCTTCGAGCAAGGAGTCGGGTTGAAGGCGAAGCGGCGACCTTGCCGCTTTCACGTGATCGGCCGTCTCTGATTTACAGGCCCTTGTGATATGCGAGGAGGTTGAAGATAAAGTTTTCGACGCTGGAGCCGGCTCAGCGTTCCGGAGGAGGGCGCATTACTTGACGCCGTCCCGGATCCTGATACGGCGCCTTTCGATCATAATAGGGAACAGACAGACAAATGAAGCGCCAGACACGGCCGTTCATCGTTGAAGTAAAGCACAAGCGCGGCACTCGGAAATCCCGTCGTTCGATCTGGGGCGGCCTCGACCTGTCGGCGATTGCCGCAGAGACAGGAAATGAAGAGCAGCAGCCAAATGATCAGCTTGTTGACTCTAACGTTACAGTTGTTGATGCTGAACCTCGGCATAACTCGCGAGCGGAGCAACACATGGCCGATCCTCAGGAAGCTGAATCAACACAGACCGGCGCGGAAGCGCCTGCCAAACCAACAACAGCCGAGCCAAGAAAAAGAGCCGCACGACCCAGGAAGGCCAAGGCAGAGGCTGGACAGCCGACGGTCAGGAAGAGCGCCAGGCAGTCGGTCAAGGCGACTGAGGCTTCCGCCCCGGCAACGCGAGCCCCTCGAAAAACGTACTCTCAAAAAGAGAGAGCACAGAAGCTGTCGCAGATCGAGAAGTCGATCGCCGGCGGCGCTACGACCAGGAACGCGGTCGGTCAGGCCGGAATTTCGGAGCAGACCTACTATCAGTGGAAAAAGGCGGCAGCCCCCGCTTTCGAAAGCGACGAATTAAAGGATCTGCTCGCGCTCGAAGAGGAGAACAAGCGCCTCAAGAAGATGCTTGCCGAGCGCTTGCGTAAAGAAAATGCCGAACTGAAGAACAAGCTGGGTCTCGCTTAGGACTCATTGCGCACAAGCTGACACCGTGCTTGGCGCTGAAGCGGAGGCATCTCGCCTTCGCCGGCGCGCTGGATTCATGAACCGATCTCAGGCTGGCGTCAGTCATCTCGTTCACCGCAGGCTCGGCCTCTTCTAACCCTGCTGGAGCGATATAAAGCACGATCGGACTGGCCCAGCTAGAAGCGAAGCTGCACCAGACGACACGCTCATACTGTCAGTAACGGGAACTGTTTTCAGCCATGCTGTGATGGTCGTCTCGAAAGGTTGATTGGCGGGCAGCCAGGTTCGACCTAATGTCGAATTCTTGTTTTCTTGTACCGCCATCCAACCTGGAGATTTCCATGACGACCGTCGCCGTTCTCGTAGGCAGCCTGCGCAAAGAATCCTTCAGCCGCAAGACCGCCAAGGCTTTCGCCGAGCTGACGCCTGATCTCACATTCGACTTTCTCGATATCGGCGCGGTTTCATATTTCAACCAGGATCTCGAAGCTAATCCGCCATCGGACTGGACAGCGTTCCGTGACCGTATCGCCGCGGCCGACGCCATTCTGTTCGTGACTGCCGAATACAACCGTTCGGTTCCCGGTGTTCTGAAGAATGCGCTCGATGTTGCCTCGCGACCGTATGGGCAGGGCGCGCTTATGGGCAAACCTGCCGCAATCATCTCCACGTCGATCGGCGCCATCGGCGGGTTCGGCGCAAACCACCACCTGCGCCAGTCACTATGCTTCCTGAATATGCCGACGTTGGAACAGCCGGAGGCCTATATCGGTAATGCAGGCAGCCTGTTTGACGACGAAGGCAACCTCGCCAATGAAAGCACGCAGGACTTCCTCGCCAAGTTCGGGCAGGCGTTCAAGGATCATATCGCGCGAAACACGGCCAAATGAGTTTTCGTCCCGCACGGGAAGGTTCCGGCCGTTGGGCCGCTATCTTTCCCCGTGCGGGAAATCCGGCAGGTCATCCGATTCACAAATCGGCACCGATTTGGTATCCATGCCGTATGGACGAGCTCAACCTGAAAACCGACACCCGACAGGCCAACTGGCGTCGCCAGAATCCCGAAAAATACCTTGCCCACGTTGCCGTGCAGCGTGCGTTGACAAATGGAGACCTGGTGAAGGGACGCTGTGAAATTTGTGGCGATCCGACGGTCGATGCACATCACGGTGACTATCGCAAACCGCTCGAAGTCAGATGGCTATGCCGTCAGCATCATACTCGCGTCCACGCATCTGGATGCGATGGCGATCTTTTCCCGGTATGCGATCATGATCAGGATAGGCCGGTAGTTCCATAAGATAGATTATGCGACTTTTGTGGTGCTTTTGCCTTGATGATGATGCTCCACGCTGTGCCAAGCCCAGCCTGACGACGCCCTATTCCACTTCGTAGGTAAAGCGATTCGGCGAGGCGCCGACGGTCACTCGGGTGATCTTCTCTCCGGCCATCATCCGCTTCAGCACGTTGCGGCTCAGTTCCGGCAGGAGCGTGTTGGTGAGGATAGCGTCGATCATCCGGCCTCCGGATTCGATCTCGGTGCAGCGCGCCTTGATCATGTCGAGCACACCCTCGCCGATGATCAACTCCGCATCGTTGTTGTCGCGAAGCCTATGCGCGATCTTCCTGAACTGATGATTTGCGATGGCTTCGATCATCGCGTCGGAGAGCGGGTAATAGGGAATGGTCACGACCCGATGGCGGCCCCGGCCAGCAACCTTCAGCAAAATCTGGACAACCGCGGCGGTGGGGGAGGAGGCGGTGGCGGCGGCTCCGGCGGAGGGGGATGGTAGGACCGGGGCGGAGTGCTCTAGGAAAGAAGCTGTGCTGATCGCCCCTGCGCCGAAAGCAGTTTGATTGCCTTGCGGTCGAAGGAGACGAAAATCTCTCCCCCAAGCCAGCCGCCGTCGGAGGCGATGACGCCGTCGGCAAAATCACCGCCAGCTTCAAGCACCGCCAATCCTGCCTCGACGGCCGGCCGATTGACGACGACATTCGCGGTATTCAGCAAAGCCCGAATCGCGGCGGCAATATCTTTCCGCGCGGTCTGATACTGCCGTCCGAGGACCCATGCGAACTCACACAAAGCCTGCAGGCTCACCGCAACGATATCCGCCCTGGCAAGCAGGTCGACGGCCACGGCCGCCTGCTCTTCATCATCGGCAACATACGCGCGCAGCAACACATTCGTATCGGCCGTGATTTTCATGCCTTTCCGGACCCGGCAGCCGAGCCCGCTTCCTCGATTGCCTTGTTGATCTCCTCGATGCTGAGCACCCGGCCATTCGTCTTGCCCTTCAGAAAGCCGTGCAGATCGCGAAATGACCCCTTCGGCCGCGCCGCTTTCAATTCCGCCCGGCCGTCGGGCAGCAGATCCAGTTCGATTTTCTCACCCGGCCGGATGCCCAGATGTTGCAGCACGTCCCTGCGGAACGTCACCTGACCCCGTGCGGTCACCGTCAGCGTCGTCATATTTGCCGACTCCTATCCATTCCGGGCTTAAATAATGCAAAGTTGCATTACTATCAATGGCAGATGCCGATTTGTGTCGTGAAACAGCCGGTGGGGCGGTTCAAGGGGACTGCCATCCCTGCGGTTGACGGTCAGTCCGGAGGTTCCAGATGGCCGTTGCCCAGCGTCCGGCAATTGGCTCGCCACCAGACGACATGGCCATCGGGCACGAGGCCGTTCAACAGTTTCATGGCGGCTTCGGCCACTTCCGGCTTGTCGTAGAACTCGATCACGATCGGCAGGTCGGCGGTGAGGCGCAGGAGATCGGCCGCACGCACCGTGCCACTTGCGCCGAAGCCGGCGATGCCACGGAATACAGTGACACCCTGTACCCGGTGCTGATCGTGCAGGAGGGCGAGTATCTCTTCCTGCAGGTTGGTCCTGCGACCATGCTCGGTTTCATGGAGGTAGATGCGCACCACGATCACTTCGTTGCTCATGGCAATGACCTCAGAGGTTGCGAGCGAGATAGGCGCCGCCGAAGGCGCCGATGAAGCCGAGCCCGACAGAGAGCACGACGTAAAGCGCCGCCTTCACGAAGCTGCCCTGCTCGACAAGCAGTAACGTCTCCATCTCGAACGTGGAGAAGGTAGTAAACCCTCCGAGCACTCCGGTCAGGATCCCCGTGCGCAGTTCGGGAGAGATCGTCAGGCGCTCCAGGGTCTCGATAAAGAGGAACCCCATCGCGAAACTGCCGAGCAGATTGATGCTCATCGTAGCGTAAGGGAAATCCTTGCCGTAGATCGCCTGGACGAGATTCGTCATGGCGTAGCGCGCCCAGCAACCGATCGTGCCGCCGATGGCGATCGCGATATAAGTCCACATAATTACCCTTCGTCATCTTCTAAAACAGTGCGAGCGCCAGGATCACCACCAGCAGGGCGCCGATCAAGGCCAGATAGAAATTGAGCTGGCCGGACTGGATACGACTCATCTTCTCGGCGAGGAAGCGTACGAAGCGCACCCGCGGCGAAAAAAGATACGGACCGAAGATCGGCGCCACATCGTGCATGAAGACAAGCCGCCAGGAGCCAGACGGTCAACGCCCGGGAGAGCCCATAGAAGGTCGCGTTGAGGACCACGCCGGAGAGGATGAAGCGGATTCGTGACGCGAGCGCGCAGTCTTCCAGATCCTGCATAATCTCATGGCGGTATGCGATGTCGTCGACGTCGGTCAGGCTGGTGTGGAAATAGCCCAAGAGTTCGTATTCATCGCGGCCTGACGTCAGCGACGCCATGGTCTGATCCAGATTGAGGTCGCCAAAGCAATCCGGCTCGCCCGCGGTTTTCGCGGCCGGATATTTTTCGGGATTCTGGAGCAGGATACTTTGGAACGCGGATGGCGCCGGACGTTTATTCGATACATCCGCCCCTACCCTGCACTTGGCCTCAGGCCGCTTCGCGGCTGAGGCGGCTGTCCCTGGAGGCTTCGTTTCGCCTGTGGCGCCGTGGCTCCGTGCCGGGTGCGCACCTTCCTGGGGCCTGCGAATTTGATCCATGCCACACTCCCGCTCTCTCTTTTCAGAGCAGGAGTCATCGGCCCTAGGCGGTTTTAGCGGACCCCACCGCTTCAGGAAACCTAGTGAATACGACCGTAATCTTCAAGCGGTCATCGCACATGGGCGGATTTCGTCGTCGGTGGCCAAGGCGATGCGTCATTGCCTGCCCCAGGTTAGAACGGACTCCTTGCAGCCTTGCACGAGCCCGCTCATCTTGTGGGATTCTGCGAAGAAAGATAGCATCGGAGCCCGTTGTGGCGAGGCGGATGACTGAAACCGATAACCGGCCAGGTCGCGTGAGATCTCTTGGACAATACGCAAGCACGTGGTCTTCGGACCACGCAGGATAGCAAGGCCTCCAAGGAGGCTACCCTATGTCCCGCACATTTCGAGCTTCTGTTCGGTGATTGCCGATCCGAGCACCACCAGGCCGGTGAATATCTTTTCATGCACGAAGACCCCGCGGACCGTGTCTACGGCGTGCTGTCGGGAACCGTGGAGATTTCCACCTTTTCCCTGAGCGGGCGCAAACTGGTCGCCAATATCGAGCAGTCGCGCAGCCTTATCGGCGAGATCGGTGCGCTGGATGGGGGACAGCGAACGGCGAGTGCCGTCTGCCTCACCGATTGCGAACTGGTCTCCCTGAGCCGCACGCAGTTGATGCGCAAGCTCGGGGAAAATGCCTCGCTGGCGCTGGCGATGATCGACCTCCTCTGTGCGCGCCTCCGCTGGATCGACAATGAACGCAACGACCTTGCGCTCCTCAAGGTCGAGGCGCGGCTTGCCAAGCGGCTGCTGCTCCTCGGCGAAAGGTTGGCCGACGACACAGGCTGGATCAGGATTTCTCAATCCGAGCTCGCCGCGTTTCTGGGCGCCACACGGGAGTCCGTCAACAAGATGCTCAATACCTGGCGCAACCGGAAACTCATCGACATCAGGCGTAGCGCGATCCGCCTGGTGTCGAAGCATGGCTTGCAGGAGATCGTCCATCTCGAGGACGAGTGACTACAGTTTCGAGAGCAGGTAGCGCAGGCTCGAGCGGCTGGGCATGAAGAAATAGCCGCCGCCGCGCGTGGTCACGAAGCTCGGCAAATCTCGTAACAGCACGCGCCCTTCGCCTACCGGAATGGAGAAACTGCCGGTGCCTTCGTTCGCACCGATGGTCGGATCCTTCTCGCCCGCCAGTCCCTGAACGAACGCCGAGGATACCCAAGTCTGCTGCATGAACTCGTATTGTCGCTCTATATCGGCATTGAGGCACATGAATAGAAGACCGACCTCCTGTCCTTTCTCGTAGGTGCGGCCGCAGCGAAGGATTCGGTGGCGATTGTTGATTCTGAGCTGGATCTCGGGATCGCTCCCTAGCGAGTCCCGCGGATTGGAACGACGTACATGCGAGCCTAGCGGGCACTGGAGGCCCTGCGGATCTTCCGCGGCGAAGGCGAAATCATTGTCCGGTCCGCGATTCGGACGGCCATTGGGGTTGCGTACGAGGGAACTGCCGTCCTGCCAGCGCCCGACCATCTTCGCCGCAATCCATTGAGGATCGAGCTTCGTATTGCCGGTTTCCTTTTGCGCGAGGTCCGCCGCGTGCCGGCAATAGGCGTTGAAGGTCGAGACGTGCTGTTCAAGTTGGCGAACGACCATGAAACTGCCATTGCGACCGAAGTCCCGCATCCTCGCCTTCTTGTCGAAAAGCTGTTCCTCCGGCCCGGTTTCCAGCGCCGGCAACATGCCCTTGCCATCCTGCGCCTTGGGAACCGTGGGCGACGGCGGATAGAACCCGCTCTCGTCCTTGTAGCCAAGCAGGAACTCGCCGGGTGCGACGAGATGCATGGGCGCGACATGTCCGTTGGCGCGCGGCGTGCCCCGTATGACGGGTTGCGAAATACCGTCGGCAAAGCCGAAATGCTCGATCGCCTGCCTGCCTTCTCGCCTGACCAGCAGCGGAAGCCGGGCCACCAACTTGCCCCCGGCATTCCCTGCCGCCTGCAATACCCCCTGGATATCGGCTTCGAGGATCTTGTCGGTCGCGGCGTAGCAAATAATCACCATGTCCGCAGGGTTCTGCTCCGAGCCCCACAACCAGTGCTCCGGTGCACTCTGGCCGGTATCGTCAAGAACACGGCTGTGCGCCTGCGTCGCCATGCCCTGCCGGAAGGCGGCTGGAAAGCCGTCGAGGCTTTCATCAACCTCACCGACCGCATGGTCGCCGAAGCCGAACCGCCTCAGGCCATCAGGCCCCAGGAGCGTGATCGCTGCCCGCTCGGGGGAAAGCTGATTACCGAAGCTGGTTTGCTTCAGCACAAACGCCAACCAATCCCGCCGCGCAACGCGCGACAGTTCCGCCGGGACCTGGAAAGCGAGCATTTCCGCGTTCGCGAGCGGGCCAAGAGGCCCGAAGAAGATGGACTGGATCTCATCGGTTTCGAGCGTGCCGCGCGGACGCGGATGCGAACCGAAGAGCCGCAGCCAATCCCGCGCCTCGCTCTCCGTCTCGGCCCTGGCGAAGCCGCTCCTGATCAGCGAATTGATCCGAATGCGGCTGGTCGTGAGGTTAGGATAGGCTGCGTACCAGAAGAGGGTCGGCGTCTGCTGCGCTCGAGCCCAGCGCTTGAAACGGTCGCCGTCCGTCGCCCCGTCGAGGAAGAGCATTCGCGTCTTCGGAAACCCCAGCGTGTTGCTCCAAACACCGGTCAGCCCCTCATGGGCCTTGGTGATGAAATCTTCCAGATAGCTTTCCCAACTGCCATCGTAATTGCTGAAGAAGACGAGCTGCTTCGTTTTCGGCAGCGTGATCCATCGGGCGAAATGGATCGTGTTGATGTCGGCCAGATAACCAGGCCGAAAGACCTGCTTCGCCATGATGGAGATCAGGTAGAAGGAAAGCCTTAGCGCCAGCCGTCGCAACCATCCCGTTTTCAAGCCGGAAACCGCCGTCAGATGATTCTGCGCGAGACGGTTCTCACGCCTCTCGATCTCCTCAAGAAGCGCCAGGTCCACTCCCTTGTTGATTGGAACGTCCCGCTTTTCCAGACGCCGCAGGTAGAACAAAAGGAGCAGGCCGATAAAGGCGACCAGCATGCTCACCCCGATGAGCGTGAGCACGATGGACGTGCCGACGATCAGAAGATTATGAAAGACGCCGGGCTGATAGCCGAACACCAGCGCGTAGGTGATGGTAAGGCAGATGAGCAGGGTCACGGTGACCGTGACCCATACGCGCGGCGCGCGCAGGGTACGCATGACTGCGCTGGCGACGGTGCCGGCGGGCTTTTCCAGAAGTGTCTCGGCGGGCTCGAAGGCCCAGTCGAAGCTACCCTGCACGGTCAGGCTGCGCCGTACCGAGGCCAGAATCGCCCCGGCCTCGGCATCGTCGCCCGCGGCCGTGATCTCGACCTTTATCGCCTCTTCCAACTCGGCCTCCGCGCGGATGCGCCTGACGGAGTGGCCTGGTGTTCCCGAGAATACGAGCCCTGCATTGCTGCCGAAGGTGGGGGATATCATCGGTGCATTCCGGCGAATGAAGGCATCCACGGGCTGTTGAATGTCCAGTCCGCAAGCCAGATGCAAGAGATCGCGCAGGACGGGTTCCGCGGCTTTTGCGAAGGCACCGATCACCTCGTCCTGAGATCCGTCGCCGGAAAGTTCGATGACCAGGTGACATGCGCCTTCCGCGCCGTCTGCCGCTTCGCCATCGATCACCGCAATGCTGGCAAAATGAATGACACCGCTTTTATCCAGAGCGGTTTTCATCGTCTCATCCGCCGGATTGCCGAGAGCATCGACTTTCTCGCGCAATTCGTCCGTGCGCGCGCCTTCCGCGCAAACAAACACGGCTGTCACCATGGCCTGCTCGACGGTCCTGGAAAGGGGGGCGGGCTCGAAACAGACGACGAGGCTCTCGGGATAGGCGCCGAGCCGTTTGAGACGCCCTGCCCTGCCTTTGGCTCGACGAAGGCCGGGCTTCGAAAACAGAGAGCGGAAGCACTCCGCGATCTGTTTTCGGGCAATCGCCGCTCCGATACACTGATGAATGCCGTGGCCGAACACCAGGTAGTCGCGCGCCGATCGATCCATGTCGAAGCGCTCCGGCTCGTGCACCGCCTCGGGATCGAACATAGCCGAGAGCGTCGCCGGCATGACCGATGTGCCCGCTCTGATCTGTCTCTCGCGCCGCGTGCCCTGGGCGATGACGGCATCGCGAGCGGTATAGCGGAACGGGCCGATCCAGATCGGCTTGAAGCGCATCGCCTCCAGGATCGCCCGCTCCAGGCTCGCATTGTCGCCTGCCGCGATCGCCTCTTCCACAGCCCGCCGCGCTTCCGGCCTGGAAAGCAGCACGTCCAGGCAATTACCGCTCGCCAGAAGATTGGTCGGCGTGAAACCGGTGATCATGCCGAGCATGATGGCGTGGATGTCGCCCGGCGTGATCCGCGGATCGTCCTCGTCGAGCAGATCGACCAGTCTGCCGAGCGGTGTGGAACGCGGGACCGTTCCCTCGCGCACCGCCTCGATCGACAGGTCAATCACTTGCTTCATGCGGTCGGCTGCGACCACCGCCAGTTCGCGCACAACCGGATTCGCGCCCGGGTCGGCGAAAAACAGCCCGCTCAGCGCATTGGCCCACTGGGAGAAGGATATCTCGTCGTCGATTACCAAGCCGAAATATTCGCGGCAGATCCGAACCGGCACCACGCGCAGGAGATCGTTCACGGCATCGAAACGCGGCGCGGCGCGCTGCATGATTGCCCGCGCATGGCGCGCCGCCAGAGGTCGCACCACGCTTTCCACCTCGTCGACCGGAAAGGCGCTCAGCACATGCGACTTCATGCGCCGGTAGTCCGGGCCATCCTGCATGCCGAGAATGAAATTGGTACCGCCAGCGATCTCGGTCATTTCCAGGCCGTAGGGCGTCTGGAACACGTCCTGCCGCTCCAGCACTTCGCGCACGTCGTCGTTGCGCGTGACCAAGACGAACTTGCCGAGACGCAGGATCGGGAAGAAACGCCGAAGGAACCCCAGCGCCCAGCGCGGATCTTCAAGAAGGTAGCTTACAAGCTTGGCACGCAGACCCTTCGCGCGAATCCGCTCGATATCGAAGGGCGGCATGTCGGCCACCGGCCTCTGATTGCGCTGCGCCTCGCGTACACCATCATAGTATTTGGTTGTCGCCATCGCGAATTCCCCGGACAGCATGGCCTTAGTGGTGAATCGGTCAGACTTATGTGAAGCAGTTCACGCCGGGCGACATACGCAGCACTTCGTCCTAGTCGGCGAGATTGAAGTTATCAATGAGGAAGGCTATGGCCGATCTCTCCACGAACGGGATCCATTCGACCCGCTTCAGCGAAAAGTCGGGATGGTATGTGTGGAATAGATCCTTCTCCCTTCGCGCCTCCTCCATGCGATTGCTGCGCGCCAGAGCTCCGATCTTAAGGAAGCGGGCATAGAAATATCGCGGAGACAGGCTGAGCGATCCTTCGGCCGCTTCAACGGCTTCTCCCCATTGCCGGTTGAAGCAACAGGCGGCGGCCAGCTCGCCCAGATTGTGGAACCCGTAAATGTCGAAAGGGCTCAGGCGGCGCGCGGTCCTGAACATAGGGATGGCCGTAGCCGCTTCCCCCAGCAGGAGATGCGCGCTGCCCATTGCCGAATGGGCGAAAGCGAAACTGGGATTGATCTGCAACGCCTCGGACAGGTGCTCGATCGCCAGTTTGGGCCGTCCGCGCATGATGGCCACTATCCCTAGATGGGCATGGGGACGGGCGTTCTGGCTGTCCATCAGCAGTGCTTTGCGCGATAAATCCGTCACCTTGTCCAGATCTTCACTAGCACCGGAGCGCAGCCAGCCTCGCCAGAAATACCACCAGGCCAGCTCATTGAGCACGGCGCTGGAGTTCGGTTCCTTCTTGCGCGCCTCCTCGAGACAATCGAAGGCAAGGGCGGTATCCTCACGCGTGCGGCGCTGCATGTGCCAACGCCCCCGTCTGACGAGTTGCCAGGTCTCCAGACTTTCCCAAGGCACCTGGAAGGTCCGTGCCTGCTCGGCCCGCTCCACCTCTTTCTCCAGCATGCTGACGATCATGCCGCCGATTTCGTCGTTCACCAGCGAAAGCTCCGAAATCGGTCTGCGAAATCCACGCGACCAGATCAGCCTTTCCTTGACGGCATCAGTCAGCAAGATGGTAAGGTCGAAGTGCGTGCTGGCGCGAGAGATCTTGCCGTCTACCAGATAGCGTGCGCCCAGTGCGCTGCCGGCCCTTCGCGGACCCAACGCCTTGTCACGAAACTGAAAGCTGGATTCCTTCGCGATGACCGGTAGCCAGCGCGTGCTGCATAATCCCTGGATGATATCTTCGGCGATACCGTCAGCCACGTAATCGAATTCCTGCGGGCCTGCTTCATTCTGGAATGGCAGGACAGCAATGGCTGGCGGCGCAGAGGGATCAGCCTTGCCTTGCGGTCCGACCCGAGCATTGTCGCCGCTTTCCCTGCTCGCAACGAAGACCCGCACCGGAAGGGCGATATTCTTGAGCGTCCGCTCGCCGAGATCGGTGAAACGGGCCGCAACCTTGTCTCTCACGTGATTCCAGGTGGTCTCGGAAATCGCCAGTCCGTCGTAGGGCGCCAATTCCTGGATGCGGGCCGCGATATTCACGTCATCACCATAGAGGCTGACACCGCGGACGATGACATTTCCGGTATTGATCCCGACCCGGAACTGCATGCGCATCCCTCCCGGCACACGGTCGTTCAGGGTGACGATCCTCTGTTGAAAGTCGAAAGCGGCGCGAAGCGCATCGATCGGCGTGCCGAATTCCGCCATGATGCTGTCACCGGCGGCGCCGAAAGTGCGTCCGCCTGCAGCGTCGCAGCTGTCAGCGATTATCGATCGCCGTTCCTCGAACGCCGCCACGGCGAATTCATCGTCGATTCCCATCAGGCGCGAAAACCCGACCGCATCTATAGACGCGATCGTTGTGATCTGTCGGGTGTATTGCCCCTCGGACATCGTTGTCGGCAGGCGCCCCCAAAATAAAGGTCAGCCTAACCTTCCCAAAAAGTTCAAGCAACCAGCAAGAGGCCTTCGGGCGTTTTGCCGGCGCATACATGGGGTTCTCTGGGCCCAAAGCGCCTTTGAGCGGCAAATGTAGTCAATTTCACAGAAGTCATACACAAGCGTGCTTAATCTGATGCCGTTCAACAGATCGTCCGACTCTAAATCAGGTGTTCGACATGACGGCCCTCTCAATCTGTACCGCATCGTCCAACAGAACGAGCATGGCGCTCGAAAGAGCCCGTCCCGAATTCATCGACGATGCCGAGCCACCCCGGATTGTGTCCAACCTCATCGAGGACGAAGCCCACCGCCCCGTTGCGCAGAAGGGCTCGGTGGTCCTCATCGATGATCGCATTCTGGCCCGGGAGTGCTTGCGCAACAGCCTGGATTCACGCCACGCTCCATGGAAGGTGATCGCTTACAACTCCATGGAAGAGTGGCATGAACAAGCGGACCGGCATCCTCCTCTGGCCGCCGTGCTCCTCCATGCGGGTTCAAACGAGATCGCTGATCCCCACATGGAGGAGCGCATCAAACAGGTCATCCGGTCATCCGATCCGGCACCGTTGATCATCCTGGCGGACACGGATGACGTGGCTCAGATTCTCGCTGCTTTCGAATATGGCGCTCGGGGCTATATACCTTCGTCGGTGAGTGTCGAAGTTTGCGTCGAAGCCATAAACCTTGCGCTCGCCGGCGGGGTCTTCGTGCCAGCGAATACGGTCTTCGCGATGCGCGATGTCATCAGTTCCAATTCCACGCCCCAACGGCATCGCCGCATGGGAATGTTCAGTTCGCGGCAAATCCAGGTGGCCAAAGCGATCTGGGAAGGCAAGCCGAACAAGATCATCGCCTATGAGTTGAACATGTGCGAGAGCACGGTGAAGGTTCACATTCGCACTATCATGCAGAAGTTGAAGGCCACCAACCGAACCCAGGTCGCCTACAAGGTCTCCAATCTGTTCGCCAGTAACGACATCGGTTTGTAATGCCCTGGCGGTCGTACCGTCTCCCATCTTCGCCGACATCGAGACGGTAATTTTCGGGGGGCAGCGGTGATGCGCTCTTAATTGCTCGCATAGCTGTCCGTCCAAAGTGCAAAGAAGACGACGGTGCCGGAAATCATCCCGTTGCCCTTTCCTTTGGTCCTCGCTTTTCCCTAGCAGAGCCGTGCCTGCCCCGCAGCCGAAGCCAGCCGGTAGGCCACTGGATAGCCTCGACTTCGGCCGGTCGTCGGGACAATTTACCGGACGACAAGCACAGGGACCGGGCTATGGGTCAGAACTTCGATGGTCTGGCTTCCAAGAAACAGCCGCCCGAGCCCACGCCGGCCATGTGACGCCATGACGATCAGCGTGCAGTTCCTTTCCTTGGCAATATCGACTATCGCCTCGGCGGGCCTCATTTCTTCTATGTACACGGTGTCGGCGGCAACGCCGATGCCCGCAGCAGCCGCCTTGGCCTTGTCGAGAATTGCCGTCGCGGTTTCCCGTTGTTGTCGCCTGTAGGTGTCAAAGTCGATCGTGGCTACAGCCGCACCCGCGCCCATCTCGCCGCCAAAGAGATAGGGGGACAACGGCTCGCTGACATTCACGATCGTGCACTTGCTGCCGAGTTGTTTCGCAAGGGAAAGGCCGTGATCCATGCCTCTTTGCGCAAGTTCGGAGCCATCGGTCGCAATGAGAATATGGGAATACATCTGGAGAGCCCTCTCGTTCGTTTTGACTTCCTCCCAACGCTACCTGCTGGCACGGGAGATTCAAACCGACCGATTGTCGCCTTGCCCGTCGATCGCCATGGCGGCAAGTTTGCAATTGGCGATTATCCGCTGAAGCATGGGGCTGCATAGCTTCAATGCTGCAATATCGGAAAAGATAAGGCTCGCAGCGCTAGGCCGGCCGGATTTCAAGCCAGGGATGTCCATCGATATGAGGCGCGGGACAGTAAGAGCACGGCAATAGTCGCGATCTGCATCCAGAGGCTTAGAGAAAGCAATACGACGCCGCGCAGAGTCCGCAGCGCAATCCATGCTTCCTTTTCAAAATATCCGTCGACTCAGATTGCGCACCGTGTTGTAAAGGCGCGGGGTTTTAAAGGCGCAGGTGTAGTGGCGACCTATGTCGAGGTGACGCTGACGATCGGCGTACCTATAGACGCGGAATATTCATCCGCCGAGCACGCAGACGACATCATTGAAAACGTCAAGCAACTATTCCCAGCGGCAGACGTGACGGTTCACGAGGAGCAAAGCCGCCAGTCGAACAAGCCGAAGCGCGAGATGCGGTACCGACGAGCATAGTCGCAATTATTTCGTCCAAGATGCAGAGACCGCTGCGGCAGGTACCCCCCCGCCGCGGACGCCATATCGAGAAGGTTATCGTGCCGAGGCGCTCCCCGACTCGTGGCGAGGAGAAGATCGCTGACGAGACTGATCATCGTCTCTGCGAGGCGCGCCAGTCAGTTGTATCGCCTCGTCAAGCGCTGCTCTGCGCCGGCTAAAGGATCGCGCCCTGTTCCAGCAACAGTTTGCGCAGGCGGCGAAAGTCGGTTTCCGCTCCTCCCTCGCAGGCAAGCGCTGCTGATATTCCGGCTGCGTGGCCGGTGGCGAAAGCCGTGCCCATGACGCGGATGGAACCATAGGCCTGGCGATCGCTTCCGACCACCCTGCCGGCGAGGCGCAGATTGGCGATGTCGCGCGCCTCGATCGCTCCGCTCGGGACATCGAAGAAGCCCTCTCCGCCGACATTGACGAAGCGCGCCCGGCCCGGCGCTTCGTGCACCTCCATGGGCCAGCTCGCCCGTGCGACCGCATCGTCATGCCTGCGGCCCGCCAGCACGTCTTCCCCCGTGACATCCCGGCGGGAGAAAGGACGGCGTGTCTCGCGAATGCCGATCTGCGGCCCGGTGGCCACGATATAGGTCTTCTCGAAACCCGGATGACGGCGCAGCACGTCGATATTCCGCCAGGCAAGTTCGCGTGCTGACATTTCGGCTTTGGTCAGGCTCTCCCCGGTGATGCCGTCGGTCGACAGGTCGATCGCCGTCCACCAGTATTCGGTATCGGAGAGTCGCACCATGACACCACCATCCTCCCGGAGGATGGGCTTGTCGGTCGTCGCATTGTGCTCGCGTATGATCTTCGCCATTAAGGTCCGGTCGAAGGCCGCATCGGCCGCAACGCCGCCGATGCGGACCGGCAGGGAGGCCGGCTGGAGGTGCGCCTCCGCCCCGCCCTTCTGGTTGAGGGCCGCCCCGGCAGTGGCCGACAGGGTGGCCTCGCCGCTGGCGTCGACGAAAGCCGCGGCTTCGACCGTCGTCATGCCGGCATGATCCAGGAGATCGACCGAGACGATCCTGTCCGCCTCGACGATTGCGGAAACGAGCCTTGTGTGGAGACGGGTTTCAGCGCCGGCGCGAAGCGCTACGCGATCGAAGGCGACTTTCACCGCCTCGGGATCGAGCGTGACGACCCAATAGCCGCTCTTCGAGACGATGGGCGCGATGTCCATGCCGATGGTTCCGAGTTCTCGCAGCACCTCTTGCCCGATGCCGGCAACGCTTTGGACAGGCGTCGGTCCCGCAAGGAAAAAGCCGCAATAGGCGAGCACCTGCGCGTTCGTCGCCGCTCCGCCCATGAAGCCGTAGCGTTCGACCAGCAAGGTCCGGCATCCGCTCCGCGCGGCTCCCGCCGCCGCTGAAAGCCCGCCGGCTCCGCCGCCGACGACCACAACATCGTATTTCTCGGTGCGCTTCTTCACCTGCTGCATCCTTCCTTTCGATCCGTACCGGTTTCGACTGAAAGCGAGGACGACACAACCCGAAGGCTTCAATAATCCCTTCCTTGAACGGCGGGATGTATAATCCTGGCCTTTTCCTCAACCGCCTCGCGGTGCTGGCGATCTGAATCCTGCCGGCTAGGTTCGAGGCATGCCTGCAATCCGGCGCCATGCCTCGCTGAGCCGTTCGAAATTCTCCCTGTCCGAACATCCGACGCCAAGCCGATCACGTCCGCATCCGAATTTGCGGCGGAATCGGTTTTCACTTGCCTGGCTTGATGAAATATGATCAGTTGACTGGACAAGCTGGAGCAACCACTGGTGTCCAAGGCACGAGCTCGAAGCGGCCCTCTTTATCTGCAGATTGCAGATGGTTTGAAAGAACACATCGGCGAACTGGGTCCCGGCGCGCGTATTCCGAGCGAGCCGCAGATCGCCAAGGATTGGGGAGTCAGCCGATTTACGGTCGCCAAGGCCGTGGAACAGCTCGTCGACGAGGGCCTTGTTACGCGACGGCAGGGGAGCGGCTCCTTTGTCGCGGAACCACCGCTACGCCGTTCGCCCGGCTATCTGCTGAGCTTCACGGAAGCGGTCGAGGCGGCAGGCCACGTGGCATCGCACCGCCTCCTTGCATTCGAGCGGACCTCCTGGGTCGACGGCCTCCCATATCCGGACAACGCCGACCTGATCCTGATGGACAGGCTTCGGCTCATGGACGGGAAAGCCGTTGCAAGACACCGCTCCGTTCTTTCAGCGGAACTGCTCGGAACGATCGGCCTTGATCGGGCGGCGGCCGAACATCCCCATTTTTCGCTCTATCGCCATTTCGAGAGACACGGCCTTTCCGTCGCAAGCGCAACCGAAAGGATGGTCGCCTGCCGCGCCGCGAAAGAGGACAGAAAGCTGCTCGCATTGGACGGAGACGCGGTCGTCGTTGCCGTTACCCGTCATTCCTTCACCGCAGACGGCATGCCGATCGACGCTGTCGACGCCATCTACGACGCACGACGATATTCCTACGAGGCGAGGCTCGTTCGTCAGCGTCGAAAAGGGAACAAGCTAAACAGGGAGAATGACAATGAAGACATCTTCGGCAATCGGCATAGCCACCTTGGCCCTCGCCTCGGCCCTTGGAACAACTAGCTCAATCGCGGCGGACAAGCCGGCCGCATTGATCATAGCGCAGGGCGGTCTCGGGGATCAGTCCTATAACGATCTCGCCTATGCCGGTTTCAAGAACGCGATCAAGGAAACCGGTCTCGAAGGCAAGCCGGTGGAATCGAAAGATGTCGTCGCTCAGGCCACAGACATCTTGCGGCGCGCATCGGATGCCGATTTCGGCCTGGTTGTCGATCTTGAATATTCCCACGGCGAGCCGCTTGTCGCGGTGGCCAAAGACTATCCGGATACCGACTACGTCATTCTCAACCAGGTACGCGAAGGCAAGAACATCGCCTCCGTGCTCTTTCAGGAGCAGGAGGGCTCCTATCTGGCCGGGACGCTTGCCGCGCTGGTGACAACCGACACGTCGATCAAGGGTATCAACGATAAACCCATCATCGGCGTGATCGGCGGAACCAAATCGGCCGGCATCGATAAATTCATTGCCGGCTACATCCAGGGCGCGAAAGCCGCAAACCCCGACATACAGGTGAAGGTCGCGTATTCGAACAATTTCGGCGACCCTGCCATAGGCTTGCAGATGACCAAGGCCATGTTCGAAGAAGGCGCGGACATCGTTTACCAAGTCGCGGGCGGCACCGGCATGGGTGTGATTCAGGCGGCCAAGGAAGCCGGGCACTACGCCATCGGCGTCGATACCGACCAGGACGGCGTTGCACCCGGGGCGGTGCTGACCAGCATGGTCAAGCGGACAGACATCGCTGTCGAGACGATGGTCAAGGACTATGCCGCGGACAAGTTCCCCGGCGGTCAGACGGTCACTTTCGGTCTCAAGGAAAACGGCGTCGGTCTTTCCGAGATGAAGTACACGAAGGACCTGATCCCAGCCGACATCCTCAAGAAGGTCGAAGAAGCCAAGGAAGGCATCCTGTCGGGCAAGATCAAGGTTTGGAATGTCGTCGACCAGGGCTATCCGGATTTCATGAAATAGCGGATCAGGCGATGACCGAACCGACGACAGGTATGGATCCCAACATCCGCCTGGGGGCATCGAATGTCACCAGGCGGTTCGGGTCGGTTGTCGCCAATGACGGCGTCGACTTCAAAGCTGAACGCGGCACGGTTCACGCCATCGTCGGCGGCAACGGCGCCGGCAAATCGACCTTGATGCGAATTCTCCAGGGCATGGACCGTCCGGATGAGGGGTTCGTTCTGGTAGACGGCGTGCCGACCGTATTCCTGGGTCCGGCGGACGCATTTGATCGGGGCATCGGCATGGTGCACCAGGAGTTCATGCTCGTGCCGGGCCTGACGCTCCTTGAGAACCTTGTCCTCGCCAAGGAACCGACGGACAAGCTCGGGCGCATCGACCACAAGGCGGCATTGGAGGCCGCGCATCATCTCGAGAAGCTTGCGGGAGTTACCCTTGACTGGCATGTCTTGGAGCAAGACGCTCCGGTTCACGTCCGGCAGATCGTGGAAATCCTGCGCCTCCTTTATCGTGGTGCGGACGTCCTGATCCTCGATGAGCCGACGGCCGTCCTGGCGCCGGCACAGGTGAACGAAGTTATCGCACTTCTGGGAAAGCTGCGGAGCGAAGGCCGCACCATCATCTTCATCAGCCACAAGCTTGATGAGGTGCTTGCCGTCGCGGACCGCATAACCGTCATGCGCAATGGCAGAGCGATCGGCAGCCTGGAGCGCCAGCAAGCGAGCAAGGCTCGTCTCGCGGAGATGATGATAGGCGAGGTTGTCGCCCGTCTCGAACTACGCGAACAAAAGGCTGGCGCGGAAGTCCTCTCGATCGAACACCTCGACGTTGCCGGCCGCAGACAGGTGAAACTGAAGGATTTCAGCCTGGCCATCCGCTCCGGCGAGATCGTCGGTATCGCCGGCGTAGCCGGCAACGGACAGGACGAAATCACCGGAGCTGTAACCGGATTGATCGAAGCGGAATCCGGCCGCATCCGCATCGGCGGCGTGGATATCACCGACGCGTCCTTAAGCGTTCGCCGGGCTGCCGGGCTGAGTTACCTGTCGCCCGACCGAGCCGCGGAGGGTCTCTGTCTTCAGGCCTCGATCACAGACAATGCGATTGCCGGGCATCATCGTGCTTCCCGATTTTGCGCTGCGGGCGTCACCAGGCTGGGCGCCATAAACCGTCATATTGAAAATCTTCTCGACCGCTTCGCCGTAAAGCGGGGATCATCGGCCTTGCCTGCTTCAAGCTTGTCGGGCGGCAACCAGCAGAAGGTAGCCGTGGCGCGGGAGCTCGACGGCGATCCGAAGGCACTCATTGCCTGTCAGCCCACGCGCGGTGTCGACATTCGCGGCATTGCCTTCATCCACCAATGCCTGCTCGACTACCGCGACAGAGGCGGTGCCGTGCTTCTGATCTCGGAAGAACTCGACGAGCTTCTGGAATTGGCCGACAGGATCGTCGTTATCTACGGTGGCGAGGTGACCGGAGAGGTTGGGCGAGGAGCATCGGACGTCGCCGAAATCGGACGCATGATGCTCGGCGGCAAGGTAGCGGCATGAGCGATGCCGTAATCATACCGGCAAAGACCGGCCTGCCTCTCAACGCCATCGCAAGTGCGCTCGTGCCACTGGTGCTGGCGCTTGTCGTTGCGGCGGTCGTGCTGGCGCTCGCCGGCTACAACCCGTTCGAGGTCTATCGTCTGCTCGCGGTCGAATCTTTCGGCAGTTCACGGCGCATCGCCGCCACGCTTTCCTCGACGACGCCGCTTATCCTTACCGGCCTTGCGACCGCGATTGCCTTTCGTGCCGGCGCTTTCAATGTGGGCGTGGAAGGTTGCATATTCGTCGGCGGCCTCGCTGCCGCCTATGTCGGCTTCACCTATGCCGGGCTTCCGGGCATCGTGCTCATAGTCATGGGACTGGCCGCATCCGTCATTGTCGGCGCGCTGTGGATGCTCGTTCCCGGCCTCCTCAAGGCGCGGCTCGATGTCGATGAGGTCGTTACGACGCTTATGCTGAATTTCATCGCCATCAGCCTGACGGCTTATCTGGTGAACGGTCCCCTCCTGGCTCCTGGCTCGGCTAATTCGGCCACCCCAATGGTCGCGACGGCCGCGCGGTTGCCACGTCTCATGCCACCCTCGACGCTGAATATCGGCTTCATCATCGCGGTGCTCCTGCTCGCTCTCTACTGGCTTTGGGGCAACCGGACGGCACTCGGCTTCGAGACGCGGCTGGCGGGCCTCAATGCCCGTTTCGCGACAGCGCAGGGTATCGACGTGCCGATGCTCATCATCAAGATGATGCTCCTCTCCGGAGCGATCGGTGGGCTTGCGGGGGGTATCCACGCGCTTGGCACGGTCGGCCGTTTCGTCTCGGGCTTTTCCCCGGGATACGGCTTCACCGGCATCGCCGTGGCGCTGCTCGGCCGCGGCACGGCACCGGGCATGTTTCTCGCCGCATTGCTGTTCGGCGCGCTTGCCACGTCGGGTGCCACGATACAGCTCTTCAGCGACGTCCCGATCGAGATCGTCGACATCCTGCAGGGCATGATCATGATCTTCGCGGTCGCCCGCTTCGGCTGGATCTTCGCCCGCCGGCGGAGGGTGGCATGATCGATAACATTATCTTCGCGGCCATCGCGATGACGACGCCCGTGCTGCTGGCCGCGATCGGAGGTCTGGTCAACCGTGTTGGCGGCATCGTCAATATCGGTCTGGACTCGATGATGCTGGCGGGAGCGCTGGCGGGACTCATCGTCTCCTCCACGACAGGAAGCAGCGTCCTGGCCGTGTTGGCGGCTGCCGTGATTGGCGCGGCGCTCGGCCTCCTGATGTCGCTTGCCGTCACTCGGCTCGACGCGAACGAGATCATCGTCGGGCTGGGCTTCAATGTAGCGGTTGCGGGGTTGGTTCGGTTCTTCCTGAAGACCGCCTACGATAGTTCCGGAACACTCAGCCTTCCGGGCGTGGTGCGCCTGCCGGCGATCGACGTTCCGGTTATCGCCGACGTGCCGGTACTTGGCGCGCTGATCTCGGGCCATGACGCGCTGACCTGGATCGCATGGCTCCTGGTCCCCGCGACCGCATGGTTTCTGGCCAGAACACGGCTGGGTCTCAGGCTTCGCGCGGCAGGCGCCGCGCCGCAGGCTGCCCGGTCACTCGGTCTCAGGCCGCTCCTGCTGCGCGATGCGTCGACCGCTTTCGCCGGGATGATGGCCGGGATTGCCGGTGCCTATCTTTCAATCGGCGTCGTCGGCATCTTCAACGAAGGGATCACCGCGGGTCGTGGTTTCATAGCGCTCGCGGCTTTCTATTTTGGCCGAAACCGGCCTTGGTCGACGGCGTTCGGTGCACTTCTGTTCGGCTTTTTCGACGCCTTCCAGATCAGGATGCAAGGCCGTGGCGTACCGGCGGAACTCGTTCAGACGTTGCCTTACATCATGGTGATCGTCGTCCTTACCGTGATGGCGTTGGCGACACATCGCAAACGCTCGAGGAGGGCCTGAGCATGGCAGCCAGTGTCAAGACCGCTCTCTTGTTGGTGGATGTGATCAACTCCTTCTTTCAACCCGGACACCCGAACTATTACGATGGAGTCGAAAAGGTCCTTCCCGCGCTTCAATCACTTCTCGCGGCAGCGCGGCGCTCCGGTTCCATCGTTGTCCATGCCGTGGAACTGCATCGGCCGGTATTCGACGACTTCGAGTGGCGCAAACTGCCCGTTCACCACCTTGCGGGAGCACAGGACGCCGAATTCTTCCGCGAGTTTCGACCGGAGGGAACGAGCGAAACCACTGTCTTCAAACGCAGGTTCAGCGCGTTCTTCGCCACCGATCTTGCGCTGTTCCTGACCGAGCAGCGCGTGGAACGCGTGGTTATCGGCGGCGTGAAGACAAATGTGTGCATTCGCGCGACCGCACAGGACGCCTTCGCCAACGGCTTCGAGCCCGTCGTCCCACGCGAAGCTACCAATTCCAACAGGCCACATCTGGCCGAAGCCTCGCTTGAAGACATTGACCGATACATGGGGCGTGTCGTGTCGCTGGACGAAGCGATCGGGATGCTGTCGTGACCCGGATAGCCATAACAGGATATGCCAGCCTCGACCACGTCGCGGTGCTCAATGGGACGCCTCGGGCCGGCCGCACTACTACCATCCTGCGCCGCCCAGACGATGCCTGGCCGCGGCTCGGCGGGAGCCCAGCCTATGTCGCCGCCGCGCTGGTCGCCTCAGGCGTGCCCGACGCATTTCCGATTTGCTGGGTGGGTGAGGACGCCGAGGGCGCGGATTACAGAATGCGGCTCGCCGGCGAAAAGATTCCCGAAGCGGGCGTCGTGGCTTCAAGCAGGCTGCGCACCCCCGTAGCCATCCTCGCCTATGAGCCGGATGGCGGTTGCATCTGCCTCTATGATCCCGGCTCGATAGAGGATCTGAATTTCTCCGAACGTCAGCATGACCTGCTTTCGACAAGCGATTGGACCTGCATTACGATCGGACCGAGGCTCGCCACCGAGACCGCATTGATGACGGTCGGCCACAAGGCTCGCCTCGCCTGGGTGGTAAAGCACGATCCACGCTCGATGCCGATTTCATTGGCTGCCCGGATCGCGGAACGCAGCGATCTGATCATTACAAGTAAAGCCGAACGCGCCTTCCTGGACGAAGCGATGGCCAAGGCCTCAACCTCTCGGCCCGGCTTGATCGTGATCGAAACGCAGGGAGGATCAGGCGCGCTCCTGAAGCGCGATGGAAAGGAGACTTTCGTCGAGACCTCTATCATCGACGTGAGCGATCCGACCGGAGCTGGAGACACTTTTGCCGGAGGCGTACTCGCGGCTCTCGTAAAAGGTGAATCGGACCCGGCCGAAATATTGACGGCCGGCCATCGCGCTGCGGCCGTTTTGCTTTCGACGCGGCTCGATGCGGAAAAGGAGAACACTGCCCAATGAAGGAAAATGAAGAGACGGGCAGCGCCTGGTATATCGGCGCACGCCGCGACGAGGTCGGAGAGGCCGCCCTCCTCGTCGGCGATCCGGCTCGTATCGAGCGTCTGGCGGTGCATATGACGGATGTTCATCTCGTCCGGGAAAATCGTGGGCTTCGCACCATCACCGGGACGCGCAACGGACGCCGCATCACCGCCAGCGCGTTCGGCATGGGCGCGCCGATCGCCACGATCGTGCTGCATGAGCTTTTTGCGCTCGGCGTTCGCACTTTCCTGAGGATCGGAACGGCGATGGCCGTCCCCCCTGCTCGACTGGGCGACTTCGTTTTGGCCGATGGAGCGCTACGCGCGGACGGCACGTCGAACAGCTATGCCCCGCTTGGCTTTCCGGCGATTGCCGATTTCGGACTGAACGAGCACCTCCGTCAGAGATTGTCGAAAGCCGGGCGCAACTGGCATGCGGGAATTTTCGGCACATGGGACGGTTTCTATACGGAAATGTTCAGCCTCTCCGGCGACCGGCGCGAGATGATCGCCAGGCTGAAGAATGACATCGAACGGCTCGGGCTGATCGGGACCGATATGGAGACATCCGCCCTTCTCGTCGCCGCACGCGTCTTGGGCGCGCGCGCGTCGACGCTCTGCATCGCTACGGTTGACGCCCATACGCAAGAGAAGATCGGCGACCTCGAGATGGCACGAGCCGAAACTGAACTCTTCGAGATCGCCCTGGACGCGCTCGCCGCCTGATTGAACCCAACCCGACAATAGAAGGAGGCCTTGGATGACCTCTCTGATCGATAGATATTTCAACACATTGGCCGAGAGGCTCGAAAAAGTGCGTACGAGTCAGGCGGATTCCATCCGCAAGGCTGCCGAACTTTGCGCCAGAAGCATTGCAGCGGAAAAGCTGGTCTTCACCTTCGGCACCGGGCACGGGGCCCTGCCGGCGCTCGAGAGTTTCCCGCGCACCGGCACGATCGTCGGTTTCCGGCCCATCGTCGAAAGCACAATGATCTCCTTCCATCATGTCTGGGGCGACATGGGCGCGAGGCAATACCGCTTCATCCATTCTCAGGAAGGTTACGGCAAGGCGATCCTGAGTTCGCACCAGATCGACCCGGCCGACACGATGATCCTCTTTTCGCATTCCGGCATCAACGCGGTGATCATGGACATAGCTATTGCGTGCAAGGCGCGGGGCGTATCGCTGATCGGCGTGACGTCCCTGCCCCATTCGTCGGTGACGCCGTCGCGCCATTCATCGGGCAAGCGCCTGTTCGAAGTCGCCGACGTCGTCGTCGACACCGGCATTCCGCTTGCCGATGCGGCGATCACGATCGACGGTCTCGATTCGCCGGTGGGCGCCTCCTCCACAAGCGTCACCATCGCTATCGCTCATGCGATCGTTTCCTCCACGGCGGAGATCCTCGTCCAACGAGGCATCAAGCCGCATGTCATGGTCAGTCCGAATACGACCGGCAAGGAAGCCGCGACACGCCAGAACGACGAGAATTACGAAGAACTCTGGAAGCGGCTGAAGGCGCGCTGACCGATGGACCGCAAGCTTTTCATCGACGGAAAATGGACGGATGCCGCGACCGGCAACCGTGCTTCCATCCCCGATCCTGCCACCCGCGAGACCGTCGGCACGAGTTCCATCGCCGGCCGCGCGGATGTCGCTCTGTCGGTTGCTGCCGCGAAGCGAGCGCTGCAGGGCTGGGGCAACACCCATCCCGACGAGCGCGCCGCAATCCTGCATCGGGCGGCCGGTCTGATCGAGCAACGCGTCGAGGCCATCGCTGAATTGCTGACGCGCGAACAGGGCAAGCCTATCCCCGATTCAAGAAAGGAAATCCTGTTCGGCGTCGAGGTCATCCGTTTCTACGCCGAGGAAGGAAAACGGCTCGGCGGCTCCATTCGCCCGGCCTCGCGACCCGATATCCGCAATCTGGTGACGACGGCACCGGTGGGTGTCGTCGGCGGCATCATCCCCTGGAACTATCCCGTCGATCTCTATGCGTGGAAAGTTGCCCCGGTGCTCGCTGCCGGCTGCACGCTTGTTGCAAAGCCTCCACACGAAACGCCGCTGGCGATCGGCATGGTTGTCCAATGCTTCGCCGATGCAGGCCTGCCGAATGGCGTTCTCAACGATATACCGGGCACGGGTCCCGAGGTAGGCGCGGCGCTCGCCGAGCATCCCGGCATCTCGATGATAACGGCGACGGCTTCGGTACCGGCCGGCCAGTCGATCATGCGGGCGGCGTCGGGAAACCTGAAACGGCTGTCCCTCGAACTCGGAGGCCAATGCCCCTTTATCGTGCTGGACGATGCCGACCCGGAGGAAGCGGCAGCCGCTGCCGCGCGCCGATCCTTTTCCAATATGGGCCAGATCTGCATCGCGGTGAACCGCATCCTCGTCTCGCGCGGCATCCATGACCGCTTCGTCGAAGCGCTGGTAGCGGAGACACGGAAGATCAGGCTCGGCCATGGCGTCAAGCCGGGCGTCCTCTACGGGCCGGTATTGAACGAGAGTGTGCGTGAACGTGTCAGCCGGCATGTTGCGGACGCCGTCGACCGCGGCGGCCGACTCCTGGTCGGCGGTAGAACGCCACATGGCGATGATATGGATGCAGGCTATTTCTTTGAACCGGCCCTTGTCGATAACGTTCCCGACGACGCGTTGGCGCTGACACAGGAGACGTTCGGGCCGCTGGCCGCTATCCGTCCCGTCGCCGACGATGCCGAAGCGCTCGGGGTAGCCAACGCGCTTCCCTTCGGTCTAGCCGCATACGTCTATGCCGGCGACCTCGAACGTGCCTGGTCTCTGGCCGAGCAGATCGAGGCAGGAGCGGTAGGCGTGAATGTCAATGATACCAGCGAACTTCACGCACCCTTCGGCGGCTGGAAGATGAGCGGCATTGGCCGCGAATTGGGGCGCGAGGGGATCGAAGCGTTCCGTGAGGTAAAGCATATCAAGATGCGGGTACGGAGACGGGCGTGATTTTTAGATTGGGACGCTGTCGGCCTCCTTGCCTTCACTCTTGGCATGAACACGTTGGCGGCGGGCTCCCTACCACCCGGAGGATCGTTGGTAGGGAATGCTCAATCGCCGCAGCAGCGCGACGGCCTGGCTGAGAGCGAGGCCGATAACGCCAATGACGACCATGCCGGCAATCACCTTGTCCGTCTCGAGGCCGGCCTGAGCGTTGGTGATCATGTAGCCGAGCCCGGCCTGGGCTCCGATATATTCGGCCGCGATCACGGAGACCCACGCATAGGCTATCGCGACCTGAAGCCCCGTGAGGATGCGCGGCAGCGCCGCGGGAAGAACGACACGCAGCAACATCCGGGAGCCCGAAATGCCAAGCATCCTTGCCGCCTTCAGCGTTAGCGGATCGACGCTGGCGATGGCCGCGGCCGTATTGATGGCGACCACGAAATAGCAGGCGTACGCGACGACGAATATCTTGCCGATGATGGAGACGCCGAACCAAACCACAAGGAGCGGAACCATCGAAAAGGGAAGGATGAAGCGAAAGCTCTCCACGATCGGATCGAGGAATGCTCCGAGCGCTGCCGACCGGGCAAGCGCGAAGCCCGTCGCGAGACCCAGCGCGGTGCCGATCAGGAATCCCCAGAAGAGTTCCGTCAGGCTCGTGGTCACGTCGATGCCGAGCGATCCCGTTGAAACCATTTCCGCGAGCGAACGCCCGACCGCCAGCGGCGAAGGCAGGATCACAGGCCGCGTGTCGAAGATCGCCGTCGTCCCCCACCATATCGCGACAAGGATGACAAAGCCGAGAAGCGCGCTTGCGGCACCGCCGGGAGATGGAAGATAGCGTGCGATGCGCCCAATCATCTCATGTTTCCCGGTTGGCGACGATCCATGGGAACAATGCCTGCTGCGCGCGCACGAAACACCAGTTGGCGGCGTAGCCGAGTGCCGCCAGCACGAGCATTCCGACCATGATCTGCGCCACGTCGAAGGATTGCCCGCCATAGCTTTCCAGCGCTCCGATGCCGACATCGCCCGCGACCAGTTCAGCGATGACCACGCCGCCCCAGGCGGCACCGAGCGCATAGCGCAGGCCGACCAGGATGTCGGGCATGGCCGACATCAATGCTACCTCGATGCGTTGCCGCAGCGTCAGATGAAGCGACCTGCCGGCTTTCAGAAGTTCCGCATCGATCGAGGAGACACCCTGCGCCGTGTTCACCACGACGGTGAAGAGGCTGATCAGAACGATGATGCTCGCCTTGCTCCAGTAGCCGATGCCGAACCACAGGATCGCCAGCGGCACCCAGGCGAGCGGCGAAATGAACCGCAGGAAATCGAGGACGGGCCTGAGCAGCAGGCGGACGGGTTCCACGCGGCCGATGAGGATGCCGATCGCGATCCCCAGCAGCGAACCCAGCACCCAGCCGCCCAGCGCCTCCTGGACGCTCGCCCAAATGTCCGCCAGCAATTCCGTGCGTGCCAGTTCCACCAGCCGCACCGCCACCCGCCAGGGCGTCGGCATGAGTTCGAGTCGCGGCGAGTAGAATATCCACGAAAGCAGCACCCAGCCGCCAAGGATGAAGAGAATGGCGGCCAGGCGATAGCCAAGCAGTCTGCTGGTCTCGGCTCGTGCGCTCACTGGCCTGTCACTTTGGCCGCGAACTCGGGATGGACAAGTTCGTCGATGAACGCCGAAACATCGGGAACCTTGATGGCGCCGTATTGTTTCAGGACGCCGGCCTGTTCCTTCAGCGCGGCCTTGTCCGGGAAGATCTCGGTCGGCTCCACGAGCTTGTTCTTGTAGCTGTAGGTGACGTTTTCGAGGCTGGTTTTCGTTCCCTTCGCAAGCGCCTTGTAGGCTTCGTCCGGCTTGTCCTTCAGAAGGGCCTCGGCGCGCGCCACGTAGCGCAGGAGATCGACGACCACGTCGGGATGCGCCTTGGCGAAATCGGGCCGCACGATGACGCCACCGCCCGGCCAGGTCTTGCCGTAGATGTCCGACGCCGTCTTCACCAGGATGCTTGTTCCTGAGGTAAGCGTCTCGGCGGAATAGGGAACGTAGGTGATGGCGGCGTCATAGGCGCCCCGCTCGAGCGCGGCGGGTTCCGTCGGGCCGGAGGTGGCAAAGCCCTGGATATCCTTCAGCGTCAGGTTCGCCTGCTTGAGCGCCATCTGCAACACCGCCGTCGGCGCCGTGTTCGGCGACACGCCGGCGACCTTGTGTCCCTTGAGGTCGGCCACGGACTTGATGCCGCTTTCCTTGCGCGCCACCAACGCGACATAGTTCGATGCGCCGTTGGCGATGTACCACATCACGCCCGGGCTGCGGGCGGCGACCTGCTCGATGCCGGACGTATCGGCTTCGCCGAAATCGATGGAGCCCGCCGCCATTGCCGCGGATTCGGGCGGGATGCCGTTGATGAATTCGTGCCATTCGACCTCGTAACCGGCATCCTCCAGCCAGTGCTCGGCCCGGACCAGCGCCAGCGGCCGAAGCGCCGGGAACATGCCGATGCTCAGCTTGTGCGTGGTCAGCTTGCCTGGATCGGCGGTCGAGCCGGCTTGTGCCGGGAATATTGCGAATGCGGCAGCCGTCGCTGCCAGCGCGGCCGTTACAAAGCTGGTCTTCATGGTTGCAGGTCTCCTTCCCTGAATGTCCCTGTTGATGTTCCGGTCAGATGACGCCGGCTTTTCTGAGCGCCTCGATCTCGGCCGCATCCATTCCGAGCATGCCGCCCAGAATCGCTTCGTTGCCCGATCCGAGCGCCGGCCCGAGCGAGCGCACCTGTCCTGGCGTTTCACTCATCCGGGGGATTGGCGCGGCCATGGTAAGGCGGCCATATTCCTCGTCCTCCACGTCGATCAGCGTGCCGCGTTCACGGAAATGCGGATCGGCGGCGATGTCGGCGACACTCATGAGTGGAGAGGCGGGGATATCGGCGGCGACAAGCGCCGCCATTGCGTCGGAAAGCGGCGTCCGACCGACCCAGTCGGCGATGATCGCATAGAGCGCATCCTGGTTCTTCACGCGCGCGGCAAAGCTGGAAAATTCCGGCTCGTCCGCCAGGCCGGGACGCCCGATCACCTTGGCCAAACGGCGGAGCAGTGTCTCGGTACCGGCATGGATGGATATGCGCTTGCCGTCGGCAGTGTCGTAATCCGCCGCAGGCACCACCTTCGGGTTGGTGTTGCCGACCCGCTCGCGGACCGTGCCGTTGGCGGAATAGGCCAGCATGGCATCTTCGGAAGCCCGGAACCCGGGTTCGTAGAGCGCGAGGTCGATGACCTGGCCGGACCCGCCGCGATGGTCGCGATTATAGAGCGCCGTGACTACGCCGAACGCGCCGGCATAAGCCCCCATATAGTCGATGACGGCATAACCGGTTCGCACCGGCGGGCGGTCGGGATCACCGCTGACGTAGGTGAGCCCTGAGAATGCGCTGGCTACCCGATCGAACGCGCCGCGATCGGCATAGGGGCCGGTCAGGCCGTACCCGGTGACGTAAAGCGCAATAAGGCGCGGAAAGCGGCTGCGGATCGTATCCGGGTCGAAACCCCATTTGCGCAGCGTGGGCGGGCGGAAATTGGTGACCAGCACATCGAAATGCGACAGCAACCGATAGACGATCTCGCGCGCCTCGGGTTTCCTGAGATCGAGCGTGATCGATGTCTTGTTGCGTGCGTCCTGGACCCATTGCAGGGAGCGGCCACCTGGGGTCGCGGCGCTCCGGCGCATGAAGTCGCCATGTCCCGGATCCTCTACCTTGATGACCTCGGCACCGAAATCCCCCAGCGTCGTGGCGGTCACCGGCGCAGCGATGATGGAAGAGAGGTCGAGGACACGGATGCCCTCCAGCGGAAGTTTCATGCACGTTCTCCATGGCTTGCCCCTCCAGCGCCGGGATGGGCGAGAAGGTCGAATATCTCGGAGGTGATGCGCGCGAAGGCGCCGCTCGAACGGTCGCGCTGTTCGGTATCCGGCGAGACGGTCCGGATGATCCGTCCCGGTCGCCTGCTCATCACGAAGACCGTGTCACCGAGGTAGACGGCTTCGGACACGTCATGCGTGACGAACAGCACAGTCATGCAGGAATGGGCTGTGATGCGGCGTAGCTCCTCCTGCAACAGGGCGCGCGTCTGCGCGTCGACCGCCGCGAAGGGTTCATCCATCAGGAGCACGTCAGGCTGGAGCGCAAGCGCGCGGGCGATGCCGACGCGTTGCGCCATTCCGCCCGACAATTCGTGCGGATAAGCGGTCTCGAAACCATCCAGTCCCACAAGGCCGATGTACTGGCGGGCCCGCGCGCGCGCTTCGGCGCGGGGTATCCCTTGGGCGTCCAGGCCGAAGACGATGTTTCCGATCACCGTCTTCCAGGGGAACAGCGCCGGTTTCTGGAACACGACCGCGAGCCTCGCCGGTTGTCCGTCCGGCCCCCGGTCGATCCCGATCCTGCCATCCTGCAACGGCGCCAGGCCGGCAACTATATCAAGCAACGTGCTCTTGCCGCAGCCCGATGGGCCGACCAGGCAGGCAAAGGCGCCGCCGGCAACAGTCAGACTGCAGTCGGCAAGCGCTTGCACCGTTCCTCCGCGCGTCTCGTAGCGAAGCGAAACGTCTTCGACCCGTATCTCGGGTCCCGGCCTTTCGGCAGCGGCCTTCGAGGCCTTTGTCATTCCGGCCCTTTCTTCAATTCGCTTGCATGCTGTCGTTCCGATTGTCATGGGGCTATCCGGGCACGTCCGTGCTGCCTTTGCTCCATTCGAGCAGTTGACGCTCGACAAGATCCATCAGCGCGGTCAGTGCCATCACCAGGAAGGCCACGACGAGGATCAGGGCCATGACGCTGGCGACGTCGAAGCGGCCGCTGAAGGATTGCACCAGAAGGCCAAGTCCGCTTTGAGCGGCGATCATTTCGCCGATCACCGCGCCGGCGCTGCAGTAGATGAGGGTGAGGCGCAGCCCGGCGAAGATGCTGGGGAGCGCCCAGGGAAGGCGAACGTCACGGAACAGACGAAGCTCCGACGCGCCGAACAGGCGCGACATCAGGAGAAGGTCGCGGTCGACATTCTTTAAGCCGCCGAGCGTGCTCAGGAGCATGATGAAATAGCCGAGCGAGACAGCGAGTACGACCTTTGACGCCATGCCGATGCCGAACCAGAGGATGAACAGCGGACCGAGTGCGATGCGGGGCATGCTGTTGAAGGCGGTGAGGAAGGGAGAGAGGATGCGGTTCAGCCAGTCGCTGCGATCGAGGACGAGCGCGGAAGCGATACCGAGTACGACGGACAGGACAAAGGAGATTGCGATCTCGATTAGCGTCGTCAGGAGATTGGGCAGGAGATCACCCTCGCCGACCAGCTTCCAGAACGCCTCCACGATGCTCGTCGGAGAAGAGACGAAGGCCGGATCGGCGAACCCGTAGGCGACCGCTCCTTCCCAGAGCGCGAGAAACGCGACGAGGAAAATGGCCCGCCCTGCAAGGATCGAGCCGGAGCGGCCCTCCGAAACACGGGTCGCCTCGCCGAGGCCTGCTTCAGAGCTGACGGAATCGGTCATTCTGTGCTCGCCTTCAATGAGGTCCATGTCCTGCGATAGAGGTCGTGATAGCGGGAATCCGCCTGCAAGGCCTCGGCCGACCGGGGTCGCGGAATGTCGATACTGATCTCATCGGCCACGCCTGTTCCGCGCTTCGACATGACCACCACCCGGTCGGCCAGAGTGATGGCCTCGCCAATGTCGTGCGTAACGAAGACGACCGTCGCGCCGCTCATCTCCCAAAGGTCCAGGAGCCGGTCGTGGAGCATGAGCTTGGTCTGGGAATCGAGTGCGCTGAAAGGTTCGTCCATCAGATAGACGCTGCGCGCCACCGCAAAGGCGCGGGCGAGCGAGGCGCGCTGCCGCATGCCCTGGGAGAGCCGGGAAGGATAGAAGTCCCGGTAGTTGCGTAGGCCGACCTTCTCGATATAGGCGATCGCTTTTCTTTCGCGCTCGGCGCGGGGAACGCCCGAGACCTCGAGCCCGTATTCGACGTTCCGCTGGACGGTGCGCCACGGCAGCAACGCGTCGCGGGCAAGGATGTAGCAGATGTCGCGGCGGCCGGCCGCGGGAGATTCGTTCCTGACCAGCACCGCGCCACCCGCAGCCGGAACGAGGCCGGCGATAACGTTGAGCAGTGTCGTCTTCCCGCAGCCGCTGGCGCCGATCAGGGCGACAAATTCGCCCTGATACACATTGAGATTGACGCCCGAAAGCGCGTTGCGCGTCTGACCGAAATTCACCGACAGGTCCTCGACCGTGATATCGACGACCCGCTGTTCCGCGCCGGCCCGGCTTCTGTTCGCGTCAGCAAGCATTCAGGTGCGGCTCATTTCGCGCAGGTGAAGGTTTCGGGGGCAACCGGATCGATCACCTCGGCGCGCGTCTTCGGCTTGGCCACCTGCCCCTGCTCGACGTCCAGCTTCGCCCAGGTGTCAATCGTCCGGCTGTCAATCGCCGGTCCGTAGGTCGGCATCAGGCGCTTCACCATCGCCTTGTACTGATCGGCGGAGAGTTCGGGCACCGGCGCGTATTGCTGCATGATCGCGACCACCTGGTCGAAATTGGCCGGATCGCTGTACCAGCAATAGGAGTCTTCCATCGCCTTCACGAACCGGGAGACGACCTGCGGCTTCTCCTTGATCGTGGTTGTGGACGCCCACCAGCCATTGTAGCCGAGATCGTGGAACATCTCGGGTCCTTCGTTCGCAGCGAGGTTCACGACGACCTTGCCCTCCCCCTTCGCCTCGAAGATCGAGGGCAGCGGCTCGATGCTGAGATAGGTATCGACGGTTCCCCGCTGCAGGGCAGGACGCGCGGTATTGGGCAGGCCGACGGCGAGGAAGGTAACGGCGTTCTCCTTGTATCCGGCATCGGTCAGTATTTTCTGCTCGAGGTACTGGACGGAGACGCCGAGCGCGAGGACGCCCCATTTCTTCCCGATGAGATCCTTCAACACCGCCGGATAACCATCCTTCAAATGCGGCAGGTCGAGACCCTTGCGTGCGATGAGGGCGAACGGGACTTTCGCGGTCGAGCCGGCAACGCCGCGGATCGGCAGACCCTTGTCGACGGCGACGACGAGATTGTCCCAGGAGTTGTTGACGAAGGTGACGCTGCCGCTGGCGACGGCCGAGGTCATGGCCGGGCCGGTGGTGATCGGCACGAGTTCGACCTTGAGGCCATCCTTCTCGAAAAACTTCTGATCCTTGGCCACCAAAGCCGGCAGCGAGATCAAGGCGCCGGGGTAGTAGCCGACGCTAGCCTCCAGAGCGTCTTCGGCGCGCGCCGCCGTGGACGCGGACAGCGCGAACATGGCCGACAGACCCGCAATCATAGCGACGGCCGCCGCACGCCCCGTATTTCCGATGATTTTCTTCACGATTTCCTCCCTGCTCCCCTTGGACGACGGCCGCCCGCTTCGCTTTTGTTCATGCCCGCAGCGCCTCGTGCGAACCGTCGGGCGTGCCCGACGCCGCCACGCTGGACGCCGAATGATGACGTCCATTGAATTTCGGCTCAGGCAGGCCACGCGCCCCCACTCCATGGACGGCCAAAAGATGGCCCGCCAGCGGTTGCGCCAGAAGACGCTCCTCGTCGAGGAACCGGCTCGCCGATGTGACGTAGAGGATGTCGAGGTCCGGTCCGCCGAACGCGCACATGGTCGGGTTTGAGACAGGCAGTTCGATGCGGCGCATGAACTTGCCGTCGGGATCGAACCGTGCCACCGCGCCGCCGCGGAACAGCGCCGTCCAGTAGCAGCCATCCGCGTCGACCGCCGCGCCGTCAGGAGCGCCGTCATCAGCGTCGATCGACAGGAACAGGCGCCGGTTCGCGATCTCGCCGCTCGCGAGGTCGAATTCGTATCGCCACACCTTCCCCGCCAGCGTGTCGGCGAGGTACATAGACCGGCTGTCAGGGCTCCAGGCGATCCCGTTGCCGCCGATCAGGCCGTCCTCCATCAGGACCGGGTCACGGCCATCCTCCAGGCGCCACAGCGCGGCCGAAGCGGTGCGGTGATCGGTATTGATCGAGGCGCACCAGAAGCGGCCGGCGCGATCGCATTTTCCGTCGTTCAGCCTGTTTGCCGCGGGCCGGTCGCTCTCCACCTTGGCGACGCGGCGCGCATTGCCCGACTCCGGATCGAGTTCATAGAAGCCGCCTCTGACGCCGCTGATCATGCCGCCGCCGTCGCGGCAGGCGATCGATCCGATAGGCCGGCCGCCAAGGGACGCGGAAAAATCCGTCCTGCGCATGTCGCCGGTCGCGGGATCGTAGGCGTGGACCACCGTCTTCCAGGCGTCGATCCAGTAGAGGATGGCGCTGTCGGCATCCCAATAGAGCGATTCACCCAGATCGTTCCGTTCGGGGGCGATGCAAACGACATCCGGCTGCATCTCTCCTCCCAATGCAAAATAGATGTGATCACTACCATATGGCTTGATCGGGCACGGCGTCAACTGCTAAATCCCGCGCATGAAGAAGCCCGATTCCGTCATCAGTTTCCTGACCTCCCGCGTGTTGAAGCTGTCGAACACGCTTGGCCTCTATTCCAGCCGCCGCTATCGTGACGAGTTCGGCCTGACGCTTCCCGAGTGGCGGGTCCTATCGGTCGTCGCCTATTCCGAGCCCACCACGGCGCGAGAGATCAGCCGCATCCTGGCGACGGACAAGGGCTGGATCGGCCTCTCGGCCGACAGCTTGAGGCGAAGAGGCTATGTGTCCGGGACGCCGGACAAGCGCGACAGGCGTCGCACCCTCCTGACGCTGACGGAGGAGGGTCGAAAGAAGCACGAGGCGGTGCTGGCGGTGTCGACCTGGCGCCAGGAGAGGCTGATGGCCTGCCTGCCCGACGGCGCAGGCGACCTTTTCATCGAATGCCTCGACCGGCTCCAGGCCGAGGCGGAGAAATTGCTGGAGGAATCGGAAACGCTGAAAGGCGCGCCGACGGCGCCTAGTCGACAATCGCCTGGTAAGTGAGCACGCGCAACTCGCGTCTGAGGGGGTAGCGTGACGAAGGAATGAGCTGCGTCATCATGACGACGGCCAGATCCTCGGCCGGATCGACCCAGTAGGCGGTGCTCGCCATGCCTCCCCAGCCGCATTCGCCGGGACTGCCAACGATCTGCGCCTTGGCCGGGTCGATCAGGACGGAGAAGCCAAGGCCGAAGCCGATGCCGTGGAAGGTGCTTTCGGCGAAGCGTGGCTGCCCCATCGCCGCCAGATCGCCATCGAGATGGTTCATCATCATCAGTTCCATCGTCTTGCGGCCGAGCAGATGCGCGTCGCCGCACGCTCCCTTGGAGAGCAGGAACTGGCAGAAGCGCATATAGTCGCTCGCGGTCGAGACCAGCGCACCCCCGAACGGCGTCTTGAGCGGGCCCGCGAAGCGGCTCGCCGCCGGATCGTCCTGAAGCTCGGGGCGGCCGTCGGCGCCGGGCGCATAGCAGGCCGAGAGGTGGTCCATCCTGTCGGACGGAACGTTGAAAGTTGTGTCTTCCATGCCGAGCGGCTTCAGGAGACGCTCCGTCAGGAAAACATCGTACGGCCGCCCGGAGATGACCTCGATCAGTCGGCACAGAACATCGATCGAGACGGAGTAGTTCCAGCGTGTACCGGGCTGGGCGACCAGCGGCAGCTTCGCGACTTTCCCGACGAACTCCGCAAGCGTCATGTCGACCCCGAGCCGGTCGATATTCTGCTCCCGGTACATGGCGTCGACAGGATTCGCCTGCATGAAACCATAGGTGAGGCCGGAAGTGTGGGTCAGGAGATCCCGGAAGGTGATGTCACGCAAAGCGGGCTCGCTCTGCACCGCGCCGAAACCGCCGCCGGACCACACGCGCTGGCCAGAGAATTCCGGGATGAATCGTGTGATCGGATCGTCGAGCTGGAAATGGCCTTCCTCGTAAAGCATCATCACGGCGGCCGAGGTCAGCGACTTGTTCATCGAATACAGACGATAGAGCGTCGCCGGCGTGGCCGGCCTGCCGCGCGCGATATCGGCCATGCCCTCGCAATGATGAAACGCCGCCTTGCCGCCCCGGGCGACCATCACCTCGATCCCCGCCAGCCGGCCGCTGTCGATCTGGCGCCGCATCCAGCCCGTCACGCGGCCGAGGCGCTCGGAGGAAAGGCCCACTTCTTCGGGCCGGGCGATGGGCTGGCTGATCAAGTTCGGTCTCCCCGGTTCAGTCCCATTCGGCAGGATCTGCCATTTGCCTGCGCGGGCTGCTCGAGATTTATCATCTGACCCACCCGAGTCCAGTCACCATGGTAGTGTTCACATCTAATTGGCGCGAAGGCAATCACGCAACGGCGAGGGTCCGGCTATCGCAAAGCAAGAGGGCGCGTGAGGCGTTGTCTTCGTTGCCCGGCAACGGCGTGCTGGGGATCATTTTGCTTCTGGCGCCGGTCGGCGTCTTCATCACCTGGGGGATGACGGCGCTGGGGAACCGGCTCTTGAAATGGCGGTAGCAGAAAAAGACACTCTCATCTTACCACAAGCAAATTTTCGGCGACGCAACCCCGTCTGACTAAATCTCAGCGTCGGTCACGCAGACACGACGTTCAAATTGCGCACCTTGCGCTATGGTACGGGGAGCCACAGTCTTTAGCGGGTAGTCCAGATGCTCACATTGCGGCAAATCGAAGTTATCCGCGCCATCATGGTGACCGGAAGCATCGCTGGTGCTGCACGGCTGCTCAATGTGGCTGCGCCGGGAATCAGTCGGCTCATGAAATATTCCGAGGATTCTCTCGGCATACGTCTTTTCGACCGGCGCGCCGGTCGCTACGTGCCGACGCCCCAGGCGCGCCATATCTTCGACCTTCTCGACACCGTCCACCACAAGATCGAGGACCTGCAATCGGCCGTGGAAGGGCTGGCGCGCGGCGATGGTCAGGAACTTTGCATCGCATCGGTGCCGAGCATCGCCAATGTGATGATGCCACGGGCCATTGCCGCGCTTCGCCGTCGCTATCCGGATCTCGCGCTCGACATCAATATCCTCAAGATCGAGGAGGCGATCGACTATCTCCTCCTGGGCCGTGGCGAACTGGTCGCTATTTCATCGCGTTTCGACCATGCCCTGATCAAGTTCGAACTTCTCGCCAGCGGCAGGCTTCTGTGCATTGTTCCGGAAAATGGTCCACTTGCCGCGCGCGGACGGATCACGCCGGCGGAAATGGCTGAGTTTCCGCTGATCGGTATCAATCCCAAGGATCCTTACGGTGCGGTCATGGCTGCCATGTTCGAGAATGCCGGACTGGAGTACCGCATGAACATAAAGGCCAGATTCGGGACGACGGTTTGCAGCCTTGTCGCGCAGGGGCTCGGAATTGCGATCATCGATGAATTCACCGTGGCTCACGGCCAGGTACCCGGGCTGAGGACACTCGATATCGACGCCGAAAGCACCTTTCATACCTATGTCGCCTATCGGAGCGACGTATCGCTCTCGGCATTCGCCGAACAGTTCCTTCGTCTGCTCAGGGCGGAAATGACGGCTGCCACTTCTCTGGGTGGCCAACGCTCACCGCCTCCAAAGCCGTAACATCATGTTACGAATGGCCGCAAAATTGGTACGCGAAATTAGGTCTCGCAAGCGTTAGGCTGCGCTTCTGGATATTTCTGTGAAGGGCACAAGCGAACGTTCCATATTCGGAGCAGGAAATGCGTGCGCAGCCTGCAGCATTCCAGAAGGTACGACGGAAACAGGATAAGCGAGAGTGTTGTCGGTTCAGCTTTCGGGAGAGACGAAGCTTCTGCTTGTTGTCGGTGATCCGATCGAACAGGTCCTGTCGCCAACGGCGTTGACGGCTCTGCTCGCGCAACGCGGCAAGAACATCCTTGTCGTCCCGTTCCATGTACCAGCGTCCGAATTCCGGAAATCGATGGGTGCTTGCGAGGGCGTCCGAAACGTTCCAGGCGTGCTCGTTACCATCCCGCATAAACGCGCGGCACTCGGCCTTTGTGCCGACGTCACCGAGAGGGCACGGTTTGCCGGCTCCGTCAATGTCATGCGCAAGGAAGCACGCGGCTGGTTCGGCGACAACACCGACGGCTGCGGCTACATGGACGGCATCGCGCGGCTCGGCTTTACCGTCGAAGGCAAATCGGCCTTGCTCGTTGGCTGCGGCGGCGCCGGCTCGGCGATAGCGTTCGAAATCCTGCGGCGAGGCGCGGCCCGGCTGGCGCTGCACGATGTCGATGCCGGACGTCGTGACGCGCTCATCGAACGACTGTCGGCAGCTTTTCCCGGCCGCGTTTACGAAGGCAGTGAAGATCCCACCGGTTACGACTTCGTCGCCAACGCTACGCCAATGGGAATGGATCCCGCCGATCCCCTGCCGGTTATCGTCGAGAATCTGACGGCGAGCCAATTCGTCGCCTGCGCCGTAACCAAGCCTGCGGTCCCGCCGTTGATCGAAGCGGCACGGCAGCGCGGCTGCGCCACCATGACCGGCGCCGGGATGTTTCAGGCGCAAGCCGAAATCCTCATAGATTTTTTGCTCGCGCAGGGATCGGCGAATGCATAAGAGTTCCTGCGGGTTAAGGGAGCTCCACTGTCTCCTGATCGATTGATTGTCCGGGGCGGCGCAATGGAGACAGCGCTGATCGAGCTCCGCTAACTGGCTTGGGAGGAATACGAATGAACCGCAGAATAATTCTTGCTCTCGGCGTCGCCATGCTGGCGCCGGTCGGTCTGGCTCACGCAGACGATACCGTGACGATCGGTGTGCTGGCCGAGCTTTCCGGCCCCGGCGCGCCCTCTGGCACCAACTGGCGCGACGGCACCAGGATCGCCGTGGAAGAGATCAATGCCGACGGCGGCATTCTCGGCAAGAAGGTCAAGGCGAACGAATACGATACGCAGACCGACCCGCAGGTATCGCGGGCCCTGGCGCAGAAGGCGATCGACGAGGGAGCCTACGCGATCTGGGGAACGGTCTACTCAGGATCGACCATCGTCAACATGCTCGTCGCCCAGCAGAACAGCGTGCCGCAGTTCACCGGATCGGAGGCGCCGGCCATCGTCGAGAAGGGTAACCCGTTCATCTTCCGCACGTCTTCCGGCGCGCAGAAGGGTGTTCCGTCCCTCGTGCCTTATTTCAAGGACACGCTGAAGGCCAAGAAGGTCGCGATCGCCTGGGTGAACAACGAATTCGGCAAGGGCGGGCACGACGTCTTCGCCAGCCAGATGAAGGACGCGGGTATCGAGGTGGTTGCCGATGTCCCGTCGGAACAGGGTCAGACGGACTATGCCGCCGACGTCTCCAAGCTCAAGGAATCCGGAGCCGACGCAGTATTCGTCTACATGAACCAGGAGGAATCGGCGAGATTCCTGATCGAGGCGAGGAAGCAGAGCCTGCCGATGCCGCTCGTGGGCGAAGTGACGCTGACCGAAGCCAAGGTGATCGATCTCGCCGGGGCTGCGGCGAACGGCGCCATCGCCCATGTGGGCATTACGTCGACGGCGACCGACAATCCCGGGATTGCCGCCTTCGACGAGAAGTTCAAGAACACCTTCCATCGCAACCCGACGCATGACGCCCTCAAAGCCTATGTGGGCGCATGGACCACGAAATACGTGACGGAGATGGTCGGCAAGTTCGACGGCCAGGCCTTCGCCGACAAGATGCATGGCCTGTGCCTCAAGGCGAAGGACTATCCGCACATCGTCCTCGATACCTGCTGGGACGATCACGGCGAGATGTCCCGCCCGAGCTTCATGGTGCAGGTCAAGGACGGCAAGGCGGTCGTGATCGGCACCGTTCCGGCCAACTAGCAAATCCCTAGAGGTCGACCGCGGCGGGAGAATCCGCCGCGGTCCGTCAGCCGAGGCCGACGATGTCCCAATTCCTGCAGGTTCTGCTCTCCGGTCTCGCTACCGGCTCCATCTACGCGCTCGTGGCCATCGGGTTCACGCTTGTCTGGCAGGCAGCTCAGACGGTCAACTTCGCTCAAGGCGAGTTCGTCATGCTGCCGGCTTTCTTCGTGCTTGCCGGCCTGCATTTTTTTCATATGCCGCTTTGGGGCGCGCTCATACTCGGCATCGTCGCCTCGGTCATCGTCCTCGGAATCCTGTTCAAGAAACTGGTCGTCGAACCGATCCTTCCGAGCGGCGGCATATCGCTCGTGATCGCAACGATCGCGCTTGGCATCTTCCTCAAGGAAAGCGTCAAGGAATTCTACGGCGCCGAGGCGCAGCCGTTCCCCTCGCTTTTCCCCAGCACCACGACCAATTTCTTCGGCGCCGTACTGTCGGTGCAGGATATGCTGAACCTGGCTTTCTCGCTTTGCGCCGTCGTCCTGCTGACGCTTTTCCTGAACCGCACCCGGACCGGCCGCGCGATGCAGGCGACTGCCCAGAATCCCGCCGTCGCGGAGATCCTCGGCGTCAACGTCAAGCGGATGATCCTGTACACTTTCCTGATCAACGCCGTCCTCGCGGCGCTGGCCTCGTTTCTCATCACGCCCGTCTATCTCGCCAAATTCTCGAATGGCGAAACGCTCGGGCTGATCGCTTTCATCGCCGCCATCGTCGGCGGATTCAACCAGATCCGCGGGGCACTTGCGGGCGGCCTCCTGATCGGCGTGCTCGACAATCTGACGGCCACCTATGTCACGGCGGATTATCGCGCGGCGCTGCCGCTGGTGCTCTTGATCGCCGTCATCCTGATCCGGCCGCAAGGGCTGCTCGGCACATCCGAAGGACGGTCCGTCTGATGAACGCTCGTCTTCGGACCATCTCGATCCTGGCGCTGGTCTTGCTCGCCATCCTGGCCCCGCTGGGACAGAAGGGCTACGTCATCTATGTCCTCACCTCGTGGCTCATATTCTCCATCGCCTCGATGGGGCTTAATCTGACGCTCGGCTATGCTGGCCAGATTTCGCTTGCACAGGCCTCCTTCATGGGCATAGGCGCCTATGTGACGGCGCTCCTGACCCTGAAGGGATGGCCCTGGATCGGAGCCATGCCGCTCGGGCTGGCGGCATGTTTCGTCGTCGGCCTGTTGCTCGGTTATCCGGCGCTGCGGGCAAAGGGCCACTTCCTTGCCTTCGTGACCCTGGCGTTCAATACGCTGGTCTTCCTCGTACTCCGCAACGAGGATTGGCTGACCGGCGGCACCTACGGCCTGTCTGGGATGCCGCGACCGGCTTTCGGCCCATTCTCCTTCATGAAGCCGGTTTCCTTCTACTATTTCACCCTTGCCGTGACCGTGATCTCGGCCCTCATTCTGTGGGCAATCGTCCGCTCGCCCTGGGGACGCGCATTCAAGGCCCTGCGAGAGAATCCGATCCGGGCCGAAAGCCTCGGTGTCGATACAAGACGCATCACGCTCCTCGCCTTTGCGATCGGCTCCACCTATGGCGGCCTCGCCGGTGCACTGATCACGCCGCTGGTGCAGTTCATCGAACCCGGCTCGTTCGGCCTGGTCCACTCGCTGCGCCTCCTCCTCATGGTCGTGGTGGGCGGCTCGGGCTATTTCTTCGGCCCGTTCATCGGAACCGGGGTCGTCATCCTGCTACCGGAAGTGCTGCGGTTCACCCAAGGCTATTACCTGATCATCTATTCCGCCCTTGTCATCGCGATGCTGGCCTTTTTCCCCAGGGGCCTGATGGGCATCGGGACATGGGCGCGACAGCGGTTCCGCCCGCACCAGAACCGGGGCGACATGGCGGAAGGGGTGCAGTTGAAATGACCGCGTCCGTGCTTTCGGTTCGCAATCTTTCCAAGAGCTTTGGCGGCATCAAGGCCGTGAACGACGTGTCGTTCGATGTCCGCAAGGGCGAGATCCTGGGCCTGATCGGCCCCAATGGCTCCGGAAAGTCGACGCTCTTCAACTGTATCCTCGGCCAGCTCGACGCCGACGAGGGCAAGGTCGCCGTGAACGGCCGCGAAGTCTCGGGCATGCGTGCCTCGCTCCTGAACAGGCTGGGCGTCGGGCGAACTTTCCAGCAGCTCTCCGTCTTCCCCCAGATGTCGGTCATCGACAACATCATCCTCGCCGGGCAGGAACATCATGGCTCGATGCTGTCCCGCCTCTTCGGCCCTTCCGACGCCGGACTTACCGAGGCAGCCGACCGGTTGATCGGCTTCTTCCGTCTGACACATCTGCGCGACACCCTTGCCGGCTCTCTTTCCTACGGTCAGCAAAAACTGGTCGACGCGGCGATGGCGTTCATGGCCGGCCCGAGCCTGGTTCTGCTGGATGAGCCGGCGGGAGGCGTGAACCTCACCATGCTGGCCGGCCTGAAGGAGCGGCTGCTTGCCTACAACGCCGAACACCAGACGACGTTCGTGGTGATCGAACACAATATGGACTTCGTCATGAGCCTCTGCACGCGCATCATCGTTCTCGCGGAGGGCGCCGTCATCGCTGAAGGACCGCCGGACGAGATACGCGCCGATCAGATCGTCATCGACGCTTATCTGGGGGGCTGACGATGCTCGAACTGAGAAAGCTCTATGGCGGGTATGGACGGATCACTATCCTCAATGGCGTGTCGTTTACGATCGAGCCGGGAACGATCACCACGGTGATCGGGCCGAACGGCGCCGGCAAGTCCACCCTGTTCAAGGCCGTGTTCGGGCTGCTTGATATCCAGTCTGGCGAAATCCTGTTGGAAGGACGCAACGTCACGCGCCAGAAGCCGCGCCAGATGATCGCGAACGGCGTCACCTATGTGCCGCAAGGCCGCAATGTCGTCCCGCAACTCTCGGTCTACCACAATCTGGAACTCGGCGGGATCACGGCCCCGGACCAGGCACGGGTGCGGCAGCGTATCGAAGAGGTCATGGACCAGTTCCCGATGCTGAGGAAATTTCGCGATCGCAAGGCGATAGAGCTTTCGGGCGGCCAGCAGAAACAGCTCGAAGTCGCGCGCGCGCTGCTGCTCGATCCGAAGCTCGTTCTGATCGACGAGCCTTCGATAGGTCTTTCGCCCAACCTCGTACAGGAAGTCTTCAGGACGCTGCAGCGCCTGCGCGATCAGGGCGTGACGATCCTGATGGTGGAGCAGAACGCCAAGGCGGCGCTCGCCATGTCCGATTATGGGCTGGTGCTGGAACTTGGCCAGACCCGGATGCACGACAAGGCGGACAGGCTGCTCGCCGACCCGCGCGTTGGACAACTTTTTCTTGGCGGCCATGTCGAAGACGCAGAATACCCGGCATAGGATCGAGGCACTCCCGGCGCCTGCGAACCGCCTTGGAGAATGTCCGGTGTGGTGCGACCGAACCCAGGTCCTGTGGTGGGTGGATGTGCTGGAGCCGGCACTGTGGAGTTTCGATCCATCCACGGATTCATGCCGGAGGCATCCGGCGACGGGCCGCCGTATCGGCTCGATTGCGCTGCGAGAAACCGGCGGCCTGATTCTCGCCTGCGATACGGGCCTTTACGCATACGATCCCGAAACAGGAGACCAGAAATTCCTGGTCGATCCCGAACCCGGCAAAAAGGCTCATCGCAAGAATGACGGTCGCGCCGACCCCTGGGGCAATTTCTGGGTCGGCACGCTGGAAGAGGAAAGCTACAGTCCCGTCGGCAGGCTTTATCGTGTCGCGCCCGATCTCTCGGTCAGTGTCGAGGCCAAAGCGCTCGCCATCCCGAACTCGCTTGCCTTCGACGCGGAACGCGGCCTGATCTATTTCGCCGATACCCGCACCTATACGATCTGGACGGCCTCATGCGACCGTTCCGGCGCCCGGACGCGGCGGAAATCCACCTTCGCCACGACAGTTCCGCCCGCGCGACCCGATGGAAGCTGCATCGATGCCGAAGGCTGCCTCTGGAACGCCGAATATGCCGGCGGGCGCCTTGTCCGTTACGCGCCTTCGGGTGAAGTCCGGACGACCATCGAGCTTCCGGTCAGCCATCCGACCTGCTGCTGTTTCGGAGGGCAGAGGCTCGACCAGCTCTTCGTGACGAGCGCATCCGAGCCACTGGACAATTCCCAGCGGATGGATCAGCCCCTCGCCGGCCGCGTTCTTGCGTTGAACCCCGGGGTAACTGGCCGGGCGGAATATCGCGTCGGTCTATAGCTTGTTGAGGATGGTTATCATGAAGACGTCGATAGCGACCGTGTCGATCAGCGGCGACTTCCGTGAGAAGCTTGCGGCGATCGCGGGAGCCGGGTTCGACGGGGTGGAGATCTTCGAGACGGATTTCCTGGCCTTCGACGGGACGCCGGCCGAGGTGGGGCGGATGGTGCGCGATCACGGGCTGGAGATCACGCTGTTCCAGCCCTTCCGCGATTTCGAGGGCATGCCGGAACCGCAGCGCGCCAAGGCCTTCGACCGGGCGGAGCGCAAGTTTGACGTGATGGGCGAACTCGGCACAGACCTGATGCTCGTCTGCTCCAACGTCTCGCCGCTGTCGCTCGGCGGCGTCGACCGGGCGGCGGCGGATTTCGCCGAACTCGGCGAGCGGGCCGCGAAGCGCGGCATCCGCGTCGGCTACGAGGCGCTCGCCTGGGGTCGGCACATCAACGACCACCGCGATGCCTGGGAGATCGTGCGGCGCGCCGATCATCCTTCGGTCGGGCTGATCCTCGACAGTTTCCATACGCTGGCGCGGAAGATCGACGTCGAAACGATCCGCGCCATTCCCGGCGACCGCATCTTCATCGTGCAGCTTGCCGACGCGCCGCTGATCGACATGGACCTGCTCTACTGGAGCCGCCATTTCCGCAACATGCCGGGTGAAGGCGACTTGCCGGTCGTCGACTTCATGCGCGCCGTGGCGGCGACCGGCTATGGCGGGCCGCTGTCGCTGGAGATATTCAACGACCAGTTCCGTGGCGGCTCGCCACGCTCGATCGCGGTGGACGGCCGGCGCTCTCTGGTCGCGCTGATGGATCGGGTGAAGCGCGAGGAGCCGGACATCCGCATCGAGGTTCCCGACATGCCCGACCGGATCGCGGTCGAAGGTGTCGAGTTCGTCGAGTTCGCCGCCAACGAGACGGAGGCGGAGGAACTCGGCGCGCTTCTCTCCACCATGGGCTTCTCGCCCGCGGCCGAGCATCGTAACCGCGATGTCGCGGTATGGCGCCAAGGCAAGGCGGGCGGCATCAACATCGTGGTCAACACCAGCCGCGAGGGTTTTGCCCATTCCTCCTATCTCGTCCATGGCACCAACGCCTACGCAATCGGCCTGCATGTGGCGGATGCGGCCGCGACGGTGGCGCGTGCAAGAGCGCTCGGCGCCGAGACCTTCGCCGAGCAGCGCGGCGCGGGCGAGCTTTCCATCCCCGCGATCAGGGGCGTGGGCGGCGGGGTTATCTATTTCATCGACGATACGCTGGCGAACGTCTGGGATGTCGAGTTCGAGCCCGTGGAACAAGCCGGCTCGCACGAGGCCGGACTGTTCTCGATCGACCATGTCGCGCAGACGATGAACTATGAGGAGATGCTGACCTGGCTGCTCTTCTATACCGCCATCTTCCAGACGGCCAAGCAGCCCATGGTCGATGTCGTCGATCCGGCGGGGCTGGTGCGCAGCCAGGTGGTCGAGAGCCCCGACGGCCGGCTGCGGCTGACCTTGAACGGCGCGGAAAGCCGCAAGACGCTTGCCGGCCATTTCGTCGCCGAGAGTTTCGGTTCCAGCGTCCAGCACATCGCCTTTGCCTGCGACGATATCCTCGAAACCTCCGCTAGGCTTGCCGGGCTCGGCTTCAGGCCGCTGGAGATATCGCCCAACTACTATGACGATCTCGAGGCCCGCTTCGATCTCGCGCCGGAACTGGTCGCGAAACTGCGGTCGGGCAACATCCTCTACGACCGAGACGAGGCCGGCGAGTTCTTCCAGTTCTACAGCCGCAACTTCGGCGAAGGCTTCTTCTTCGAGATCGTCGAGCGTCGTGACAATTATGCCGGCTATGGCGGCCCCAACGCCCCCTTCCGCATCGCCGCCCAGAAACGCGCCATGCTCCCTAAGGGCATGCCAAGTCTTTAATTATCAGGGATGGTCGATAGCGGCTTTCCTGGAAAATCAGTGCGCACCATGCGGCCGACTTCGGCCGGCGTCCCGTCTTCATGCCGCTTGCCAGTCCAGTTCCATAACGGTTTTTAACCGGTCTCGACCATCCCGATCAGCGCCTTGACGGCCATCGGATAGCCGCGCGGCCCCAGTCCTGCGAGCACGGCGGTCGCGACGGTGGACACCAGCGAGCGATGATAAATCTCCTCGCGGCGGTGGATGTTGGAGATGTGGAACTCGACGATCGGGCCGGGAAACATCTTCAGCGCGTCGAGGAGCGGGATCGAGCGGAAGCTCAGGCCTGCCGGATTGATCAGGATGCCGGCGCCCTCGTCGATCGCCTCGTGCACCCAGTCGACAAGCTGGTGCTCGGCGTTCGACTGATGGAAGCGGAGCGATCGCCCGCCGGCCGCCTCCCGGCACATCGCCTCGATCTCCGCCAGCGTGGTCTTTCCATATATCTCCGGCTCGCGCGTGCCGAGACGGTTCAGGTTCGGTCCGTTGAGGACAAAGATGGGCTTCGCCATTAGCGGCTCCGGTCGCTTTCCCACCTCATCCTCTCTTGGCCGATCGCAGAATGCCGAGCGTGGCCTCCCGTGCCAGCGCGGCGCGTCCGCGCGCGTCGATCTTGGCGGCACTTGCGGTATGAGGCACTTCAACGGCGATCGGCACGTCATCTGGAATGATCCTCGTCAGGCCGACCAGATCGATTCCGCCAAAACCGGGCAGCAATCGCTCGCCCCGGGCCACTTGAATGAGGCCGCTCGTCGTTTCGTCGTAGGGCACGGCACCATCGCAGAACTGGACATAATTGATCCGCTGGCGGGGAAGCGCAGCGACCTCCTCAAGCGTAGTGGCCGAGCGATCGAAATGAAGTGCATCAACCAGAACGCCGGCATTGGCACAGCCTGTCGCTTCCACGATCGCGCGTGCGGCCTTCAGATCCGGCACGCCCGTCCACGGCATGAATTCGAGATCGGCTGTCAGCGCGCGCTCGCCGGCCATCTCGCAGAATCGACGCATGGAGCCCACAAGCCTGTCCTTCTCGGGATCGTCACCCGCAACCAGAACATGCCGTGCGCCAAGCGCCGCGCAGCGATCGCAGAACCTGTCGAACAGATCCCAGTCATTCTCCTTGCCCAGCCTCACTATCTCGACGTCCGCCACCACGACGCCCGTCTCCTTCATGGCGCTGGATACTTCCTTCAACAGGGAATCGTCATACAGCAGCGGATAGTCCTGCTCCGCGCCGGGCGCGGCGGGAAGAATGCGCAGCCCCACCATGTCGTAGCCCGTCGCTGCCGCTATCCTCACCGCTTCTACCGGCCCGACGTCGAAGACCGTGAGGAAGGAAAGTGAAATCTTGTGCATGGCGATGCCCTCTGGTGATTATTCAATCTCAAGGCCGGCACGCCCAGGCGCACCGGAAACTCACATGGTCCTCGATCAGGCTCCGGTTCGGGACGCTTCCGCCGCGTGTCGCGCGATGCGCCAGCCGAAGACGATAGCCGGGCCGATTGTCGTACCCGGCCCCGGATATGTGCCGCAGAAGATGGAGCGCGCGTCGTTGCCACACGCATAAAGGCCTTTGATCACGCGGTTGGTGTTGTCGAGTACGCGACCGTCCGCATCGCATATGAGACCGGCGCACCCGGCGAGATCCACCGGCTTCACCTTGAGCGCATAAAATGGCCCTTCATCTATCGACCCGAGACAGGGATTAGGCTTGATTTCGGCATCGCCGTTGAAGCGGTTCATGACGCTGGTGCCACGGCCAAAATCCTCGTCAACCCCGGTTTGCGCGAACCTGTTGTTGCGCTCCACCGACTCGACGAGGTTGGCGCGATCGACCTCGATGGCCTTTGCCAGTCGATCGAGCGTAGGGGCGCTGACCAGATAACCTGCGCGCAGGAGCTTCCGCAGGCGTCCTTTCCCCGGAAGCACCAGCCCGAGGCCGTACTTGCCGATGAACCTTGAATCGACGACCAGCCATGCCTCCGCATGGCCGGCCTTGATCATGCCCATGCAGAAATCATGATAACTCGCCGTCTCGTTCACGAAGCGGCGGCCGTCGGGTCCAACGGCGATAAGCCCAGGCTTGGCCCTGTCGAGGATGATATGAGGCCAGATCGAACGCGAACCGTCATTGTTCTCAAGGAAAGAACACGGCATCCACAAGGCCGGGCTGTCATGGCCGTCATCGAATCCGGCCTCCAGGTCGGATCGGGCAAGCGCTATGCCGTCGCCGGTGTTGGTATCTGGAGCCTGGGAAACCGGTCCCACTTCCATCGGAAAGAGCTCGCCCCGCAATTCTTCATTCCAGCAAACGCCGCCCGTCGCCAGCACGACGCCTTTCCGCGCACGGACATTTTTCCTGCCCTGAGGAGTGTCGACCAGAGCGCCGATTATCCGTTCACCGTCACGGATGAACCCGGCAATGCCGCTTTCGAACCAGATCGGCACCTTCCGCTCGCGCAGGCTGTAGAACAGGCGCGCGACCAGCGCATTGCCCATGAGCAGGCGGGTTCCGCGCGGGAATTTGAGACGATCGAGGAAATGGCGCGTCAGCAGTCTCGTCGTCGTTCGGAGGTTTGACAGGCTCCGGAACGGATTGAGCAGCGCGCTCAGTTCGTTGCGCCCGACCATCATTCCGCCGAGACCGGTGAAGACGTCGCGCGGCGGCCGGACCCTCGCGAAATCCTTCCCGAGCCGCCTGGCGTCGAATTCGAGCGGCACCAGTGCTCGTCCCCCATAGGCCGATCCGGGCCCATCCAGGTAGTCGGGATGCGCCTGGGCGGCCGCGAAGCGTACCTCGGAGACCTCCTCCAGGTAATCGATCGCCGCCGCTCCCGAGGCGAGAAAGGCTTCCCTCAAATCGCCGGCACCGCGATTCCCGACGACGAAATCCAGAAAGGCACGCGCATCATCTATGCTGTCGGGAACTCCGTCGCGCTGGCTCAGGCTCGTGCCGGGCACCCAGGTGGTGCCGCCGGACGTGGACGTCGTGCCTCCCACGAGGGACGTCTTTTCGCAAAGAATGACCGACAGCCCTTCCGCCGCCGCCGTCAAGGCCGCGGTCATCCCGCCAGCACCGGCACCGAACACCAGCAGGTCCGCCTCGGCATCAAAACGTGCGATATCGATTTTCATCTACCGGTCGCTTCTCTCGCTTGCGCTCATCACATATTATAGAACAACATTCAATAACTGAATTATGTTTCATATTCTTCCGAACACGGCTACGCTGCAACTCTCGCGTGCTACAAGGAAGATTGTGTGCAGGAGATTCTCAGGTTGAAAATCCGTCTGAACGGGATCACCAAGGACGTGAAGCATCCTGGCGGGGAAGGAAGCGAAGGATGAGCAGCATCATGCAGAAGACGCTCCGTACTCTGGAACTGCTTTCCTACAACCCCGAGGGCCTTGGCCCGCGCGAGGTGGCCGATGCTCTCGATATTCCGGCCAGTGGCGCACATCGCCTGCTGAATGAACTCGTGACCCTCGGTTATGTGCGGCAGGAAAAGGACCGGGGGGCCTACGCCCTCACCACCCGTCTGATCTCGCTTGGCCTGCGCTTCATGAGCGAGAGTGGAATCGTCGACGTGGCCCAGCCCGCACTTGATCGCCTGGCGCGCGAGTCCGGCGAACTTGTGAGACTCGGGATTATCGACGGCAAGCGCCTTACCTGGGTCGCCAAGTCGCAAGGAGCACGAAACGGCCTGATCTATGATCCCGACATGGGTGCCGAGGCACATCTGGCATCGTCGAGTTCGGGCCTTGCATGGCTGATGACATTGAGCGACGAGCGCGCCTTGGAAGTGGCTGCGTATCAGGGTTTCGCATCTGAGGGGGCCTTCGGCCCCAACGCTCCCACCACGGTTGTGGAACTGCTCGCCGCCCTTGAGAGAGCCCGGCATCTCGGCTTTGCACTGACCATCGAGACCTATGCGCTCGGAATGAACGGAATGGCGGCTCCGATCCGAGGGAAGGGCGGCGAGGCACAAGCCGTGGTCTCCGTCTACGGCCCGGCCATCCGGATGACCGAAGCACGCATGCTCGAACTTGGAGAACCGCTTCTCGCAACGGCCGACGAACTGGCGGACGCTCTCAAGGTCTCTCCATTGCTTCGGCATCGAGGCTAGGTGGTTCCGCTCGCCGTCGCATCCTGAGCAGTGCCAACGGGCCTGTCGATCAGACCACCTTTGCCTGCGCCACCTCGCGCGCGGCCGCCTTGTAAGCATTGAGCGTGATGGCGAGCTCCTCGTCTCCATGGGCAAATGAGACAAAGTATCGTCCCCAAGGAGTCGGCAGGCCGATCACGCCGTTCCGGCGCAGCTCCTCGTAGGTGATCCGGGAAGCATCCACGCGAACCTTTTCCAGGGCCTCGTCATACGTGCTCGGAACCTCGCGCGAGAACCAGAGAGAGAAAACCGAGTCGAAGCCGGATGTGGAAACCTCAATGCCCTCATCGGCAAACGCCTCGACCATCCCGGCCCGCATCCTGGCGCCGTAATCGTAAAGGCCCTTCTGATAGTCGGCCTGTTCCAGAACACGCATGGTGGCGATAACCGCGCTCGCTGCCAGAGGATTGCCATGATACGTGCCGCTCCGCGGAACCGAATTGTCCTCTATCACGGAGAAGGCATCTTTGGTCCCAAGCACCGCTGCGACGGGAATGCCGGTGCCGATCGCCTTACCCATCGTGACGAGATCGGGCTTGAGGCCGATGGCATGCGCCACTAGGCGCACGCCCCTTCGCAAACCGGCCATCACTTCATCGGAGATGATCATGACGCCGTATTGCTCGGCCAGTTGGTTGAGACGTTCGACCCATTCCTTCTCAGGCTCCAGACATGCGGTATTGCCGAGCAGTGGCTCGATCAGGATGCCTGCGAGATCGTTCCCGAAATCGGAAAATAGCTGCTCGAGATCGGACATGTCATTGACCCGCAGCAAGGTGATATCGTGCTGGACGGGGCGCTGATTGGTGCGATTGGCTTCAGGCGAGTTGACCAGACCGAAGCGGACATCCTCGAACCACCCGTCATAACCGCCCACCGACTTTGCGATCAGCCGGCGTCCGGTCTTGGCGCGCACGATGCGGTTTGCCAGATGCACGCTCTCGGTGCCTGTGGTCGTGAAGGTGACCCGTTCCGTCCCTTCTCCACCGATCCGGCGAAGCGCGTCGGCCGCTTCGTTCTCCAAGGTGTTGGGGAAGCCTGGCATCGAACCGTTTTCGAGCGCCCTCGTACACGCCTCGACAACGGCGGGATGGGCGTGGCCGAGAAGGTTTGCCCCCATCGCCATGCCATAGTCCACGAAAGAGGTGCCGTAGCTGTCGACGACGCGCGCGCCTTTGCTGGACCGGATGTAGAAATCACGCCCGTCGAGGACACCAAGCGCTCGTGCCAGACTGGAGACACCGCCGGGAAGAGTATCGGAAGGGCTGTAGGTCATAAGAGGCTCCGATTCAGTAACAAAGGACAGAGATAGAGGTCACGCGGGTTCAAAAGCCGAAGTGACGTGGAACCCACATCGTGAGGCTTGGGATGAAGGCGATGGCCAGCAAGACAATGCCGCTGGCGACCCAGAACGGGATGATTGCCCGCGTTACCACCCACAGATCGAGCTTCGCCACGTTGCAGACGACGAAGAGATTGGTCCCGACCGGTGGAGTGAAGAGACCGATACCGAGCCCGACGGTGAAGATCAGGCCGATCTGGTAGGGATCGAGACCCAACGATACCGCGATGGGGTGCAGAATTGGTGCGAGAATGACGAGTGCCGGCCCCGTATCCAGCCAGAGTCCTGCAAAAAGCAGGATCAGCAGAATGATCATGACCTTGAGCGTTGGATCGCTGAACACGCCAAGGAGGCCGTGAGCGACGGTGTTCGGAACCTGGGCCACAGTCAGCAACCAGGCGAAGGGTACGGCAACGGCCATGATGATCATGATGGCGCCGGTCGTGCGCACCGTTTCGAGTGAAACGCGTAACAGGCCTTCCCAGGTCAGTTGCCGATATATCGTGATCGATACCAGCATCGCCCACACCACCGCGACGAAAGCAGCCTCGGTCACGGTGGCGAAACCACCGACCAGAGCGCCGATGACGACCAGCGGCATGACGAGGGCCGGCAGCGCGTGCCACAGGCTGAGCAGGAGCGCCTTCGGCGAGAAGCGGTGCTCCGACTTCGGAAAGCCGTTCCTTACGCCGATGATGTAGGACGTGACGATGAAGGACAGCCCGAGCAGGAGCCCCGGAATGATCCCCGCGGCGAACAATCCGCCGATCGAGGTGTCGGTTATGACACCGTACATGATCATGACGACAGAGGGTGGGATGACGATACCGAGCGTCCCCGACGCAGCCGTCACCGCCGCCGCAAAGGCCACCGGATAACCGCGTTCCTTCATGGCCGGTATCATGATCGTGCCGACCGCTCCCGTGTCGGCGGTAGCGGAACCCGATATGCCGCCATAGATCATCGCGGTGCCCACATTGACCGGACCCAGGCCGCCGCGAACCCAGCCCAGGCTTTGATCAGCGACTGCGATGATACGGCTGGTCAGGCCGCCTTCGTTCATGATGCCGCCGGCGAACAGGAACAGCGGTATGGCCACCAGTGACAAGGAGTCGGCGCCGCGAAAAACCTGCTGCGCCATCCATGCGTCGGGCAGCGGGAACAGTCCGAACAGCACGATGACGATGCTGGGCCCGGCAAGGGCCCATGCGATGGGGATCCCGATTGCGATCAGCCCGAGAAATACCAGGCAGAGGACGGCAAGTATCATTTCATGTTCTTTCGAAAATCACTTACCGTCTGGGCGATCTGAACCAGCACGAGACCGGCTGCCATGACGCCGATCGCAATGTGCTGAACCCAATTGGGCAAGCGCATGACGGGCGTGGGCGTGAAGGCGGAGCGCTGGAGCATCGCCCATGTGCTGTAAAGCAGCACGATTGCGATGACCGAGACCAGGGTGCGGCGAAGCAAACCGAGCCAGAGGCGACCGCGCGGAGACAACCTGTCGTTCAGAAGCTCGATCGAGACATTCTCGCCGGCACGCTCGGCCATTACCGCCCCGAGAGCCGTCACCCACACGAATGCGATGCCGACCAACTCGTATGACCAAGTAAAACGGTTGGTGCCGATCACCCGGGACAATGCGCCGATACCGGTGCCCAGGATCACGACCGCCAACGCGACCAGAGAGGCGACAGCCCATAGCCACGCGGCAGTTACGTGAAGATGGCGCATCACTTCTTTCCGGAAGTCGCAGCGCGCACCGCACCGACGAGATCGGCCCCGTAGTCCTTGCTGAAGCGGTCATAGACAGGATCGACCATGGCGGCAAAGGGAGCGGTGTCGACCTTGTTCACCTTCACGCCGGCGCTGGTCAGTTTGTCCAGGGTCTCTTTATAGGCCTTTTCGATCTCCTGCCGGTACCAGGCCTGAACGTCGTTTGCGACATCCGTGACGGCTTTCTGCTGGTCCTCGGGCAGGCTCTTGAACCTGTTCAAATTCATGAACCAGTAGTTCGCCATCCACATGTAGTTCGATAGCGAGAGATACTTCTGAACCTCGTACCATTTGGCATCGTAGAAATCGCGCAATTCTGGCTCGGCCCCGTCCACGGCCCCTGACTGCAGGGCCATGTAGGTCTCGCCGTAGGGCACGGTTTGTGGAAGACCCCCGAAAACCTTGATCGTCTCCAGTGCCACATTGATCGGCGGAACCCGGAACTTCATGCCCTGCATGTCCTCGGGCTTTTCGATCGGACGCTTGTTGTTGGTGAAATTGCGGAAGCCGGAATCCAGGACGCCCAGTATCTTGTATCCACGCGGCTCGGCCATGGCATAGAGCTGCTGGCCGACATCCCCGTCCAGAAGGCGGTGCACATCGTCAAAGCTGGAATAGAGAAAAGGCAAAGAAACGACATTGAGACGCGGATCGATGGCATCGACCACGCCTCCCAGGCCCATGTCGATCGAGCCATCGCCTACGGCTTCCGCGACAGGCCCTTCGTCGCCGAGCAGGCTGTTTGGATAGACCTCGACGGTAATGTCGCCATTGGTTCGGGCTTCGAGCTCGGTCTTGAAGCGCGTCATGGCCTCATTGATCAAGCTGCGATCGGGCGATGAATGCGCAATCCGCAATGTGGTGGCGTCTGCGGATTGCGACGCAACCATCGCAAGAAAAGCCACTGCGACCGTAGTGATCCCCGAAAAGCGCATCGTATTCCCCTTCCTTGTTTTGGAATTTCCGTCCATACTGGAACAGCATTCCATTCCTGTCAATTACCATACGTCGCATGAGCATGGAAAAGAAAACGACATGAGTTCCAATACGAAAAATCCGCTTCGGGTCCTGGTGACCGGAGCAAGCGAGGGAATTGGCGGCGCGTGTTGCAGACGGTTTGCTCGTGACGCTACCCAGACGCCGCTCAGGATCGTCTTGACCACGAGTGGGCATAAACCAGCCCCTGTCGGCCTGATTGCGGAACTCGAGGATATAGGCGCTGTCGTGCATCACGTCGCCGCCAACTTGGGAAGCGAGCAAGACTGTGACCGGGTCGTCGCGGAGACGTTGGCATTCTGCGGCGGGCTGGATGTCCTGGTCTCCAACGCCGGCATGGTGAGCCCCCGCCCCTTATTGTCCGCCGATGCAGCGGCATGGGACCGATTGTTCGCTGTAGATGCCCGCGCCACGCTGCTTCTCGCACGCGGCCTCCATGGTGCGCTAAAGGAAAGCCGCGGCGCGATCGTCGCAATCGCATCGACGTCCGGCCTCTTTCCGCATGTCGGACATGGCGTCTATTCACCCGCCAAGGCCGCCCTGATCATGCTGGTCCGCCAGATGGCGCTCGAATGGGCGAGCGACGGGATCCGCGCCAACGTGGTCGCTCCCGGGCTGATAGAAACCCCTCTTACAGCGCCGATCTATGCGAACGCGGAAATGCGGGCCGCCCGTGAACGGGTGGTGCCGCTGGGGCGGATCGGCCGTTCGGACGACGTCGCCGAGGCCGTATTCTTCCTGGCGTCCGCAGCCACATCCTACATCACGGGACAGATCATGGCGGTCGATGGCGGCATCGCCGACGCAGCCCTCCTGCGCATTCCTGGAATGCCGCCCGCAGCACCCCGCTGAACGATCAACCGATTCCCAGGGACCGCTCACCCATGGACGACGACGTCGTACGATCTCAGGCAGTCATCGACTGTGACCTTGCTATTGTCGGTTCGGGGGCGGCAGGCCTGTCGGCGGCCGTAACGGCGGCGGCCAATGGGCTGCGCGTCCATGTCTTCGAGAAGGCATCCGTTCTGGGCGGGACCACGGCATGGTCCGGCGGGTGGATTTTTGCACCCCGCAATCCGGTCGCCCGCCGCGCCGGTATCCATGAACTTTTCGAGGCGCCTTTTCGATATCTGAGCGACGTGCTCGACGGCCATTTCGACGAAGCCCGGGTAAAAGCCTTCCTGATCCATGCGCCGCGCATGGTTGAGTTCTTCGAGAACGAAACGGAGCTCCAGTTCGAAGGCGGCAATCATATTCCCGACACCTACGGTGAAGTGCCCGGCGCCGGGACGGGCGGACGCTCCGTGATTGCCGCGCCTTTCGATGCCCGGCAACTCGGACGGCATATCGGACTGCTGCGGCGCCCATTGCCGGAAACCACTTTCCTGGGCATGACAATACAAGCGGGGCCTGACCTTCGCGCCTTCATGACGATGGCACGCTCATGGCCGGCGTTCAAATATGTCGCCCGTCGTTTCTCCGCCCATCTTCGCGATCTCGCATTTCATGGCAGGGGCATGGAGCTTCGCAATGGCAACGCCTTGATCGCGAGGCTGCTTCTTTCGGCGCTGCGCCTGAATGTGACATTCCATGCTGGAACGTCCGCACGCCGCCTGCTGATCGAAGGAGGGCAGACGAACGGGGTGATCGTTGCGTCCCGCACTGGCGAGATCATCGTCAAAGCCATGCGAGGTGTGGTTCTCGCCTCAGGAGGCTTTTCACAAAATGCGGATCTATGTCGTCGCTATTTCCCCGCCGCCGAGCATCATCATCCGCTGGCGATCCCCGAAACGGTTGGCGATGGCTGCCGCATGGCGGAAGAGATCGGCGCTTCCTTCGACGACACGCTGGCTTCGCCTGCCGCGTGGTGCCCGGTATCGCTGGTGCCATGGCCGGACGGCCGGCAGGGTGTCTTCCCGCATATTATCGATCGAGGCAAGCCGGGCATCATCGCCGTCACCCGTGACGGTCGCCGTTTCTGCAACGAGGCCATGGGATATCATGACTTCGTTACCGATCTGCTGGCCGCTACTCCAGCGGGGCAGGTGCCGGAGAGTTGGCTGATATGCACTCGCGCCTTTCAGCGACGCTATGGGTTGGGCATATCCAGACCTTCTCCGGTTCCTTATCGCTCCTGGGTCAAAAGAGGCTATCTCGTGGAGGCCCGCACGACAGAGGAGTTGGCCGCAGCCTGCGGTATCGACCCGCAAGGGCTTGCAGCCACCATCAAATACTGGAACCGACACGCCCGCCAGGGGCAAGACCCGGCCTTCGGGCGTGGCTCGACGCCTTACCAGCGCCTCCAGGGTGATCCTGACAACAAGCCCAATCCCTGTGTCGCTCCGATCGAACAGGGCCCATTCCTCGCCCTTCGCGTAGTGCCCGGTAGTTTCGGGTGCTTTGCAGGCATCCGGACGGACGACCACGCCCGGGTGCTCGACACGGCAGGCCGCGTAATCCCCGGGCTTTTCAGTGCCGGGACCGATAGCGCAAACGTCATGGGCGGCTACTATCCAGCCGGCGGTATCAATATCGGACCGGCCATGACGTTCGGCTACATCGCCGGACGGACAGCAGCCGACCTGCCTCATCAGGAGGATATCGACATCGCGGCAGATAATTGAGGAGGCGAGAAAAGGGCGGACATGATCGCTGCCCATCACATGAGTCCAGCCTAGCCGCCGCGCTAACAGTGATTGCGTGTCCTCGGTCTCTTACCCCGCAAGGCTCCGCCCCTTGGGAACGACGCGGCACAGCCAAGCCGGCATCGGAAAGAGGGTGGATCACGGCGGCGCTTATGACAACCATCCTATGGGAAAACCGCCGCGCCTGTCGCGCCTGTAAAACGACCGATAATCTCGCATTATTGGGGTCGGCAGGCAGCGGGCAGATCGGCCTGGGCGATTCGCGCCGAAATTATACCATGTTCCGACCGTCCCACGCTCATCGATAGGCCGCATCTACCCCGCCCTTCGGTCCGGAGACGGGCTGTTGGCCTTGACGGCGGCCATCAGCATCGGTCCGACAGAGAACTGCCCTGCCCTCGCCTTCTCGGTCAATGCGCGCAGATAGCCGCCGGCGGAATTGATGTGCTGAGCGCGCTGCAGGATGCAAGCTATGACGATCGCCGCGCATTCCTGGCCCATCACATGACAGGCATCCTCGTAGGCGGAGGGCGAAACGCCCAGATATCCCCTCACCTGCGCGGCCGTCGACATCAGATCGCGCCAGTTTGCTAATCCGTCCAGCGCATATTCGGCAATGTCGGGGCAGGCTTTCAGCACAAGTCCCAGCGGGTAGGTTTTTGATGGCTCTCTCCTCGCCGCCTTCGTTTCTAATTCTACCCCCGCAACCCGGCTTGCTTTTTCTAAAGCAGGTTCAAATTCAGATGAAGGGTTGGTGTTTGAATTAGATTGCTGCAGCTCATTTTGAGACTCATTGGCGCTTGGATTCTCTACATTTATAAGTTCTTTCAACGCGTTATCGATTTCGTCGCGCAGTTCGTCGAGCTCGGCCGCGAAAGGCTCCAGATCACCAATTGCGGCTTTGCGCGGAAGCCGGTCTACAACGGCCCGAAAACGCCTCCAGAGATCCTGCCAGGCGCCTGGAGCGTCCTCCTCGATCGCCGCCTCGATCAGCTTGCCGATATCACGGCGCTGCAGCGTGATGCGCTCGCGCATCAGTTTCAGCGCACGATTGTCCGAACGGACCGTCGCAGCTGCGGCGGCGAACTCTCCGGCACGCACGAGAAGCGGTGCGAGCGAGAAGCCGAAAGCATCCTCCAACTCCCCTCCCCTGCCCTTGCGCGCATAGCGCTTGCCGTTCGGGCTGTCGCGCCTCAATATGATCCCGCATTCGAGCAGCGCGGCCAGGTGCCGGCGCAATGTGGCGTAGGCCATGCCATGCGCGCGCAGCGACAATTGCCGGTTCGACGGGAAAACGATCAGGCCGTTCTCCTCCGAAAGATCATCGTCCGGATGGAACGAAAGGAGTGCCGCGAGCACGGCAAGCGCGCGGTCTCCGACGCCGATAACAGATTTTCCCTCGCAGAGATCGCGATAGACCTGCCATTTTCCGACGGTCTTGCCCTCCGGGATCGCACTGGCATCGAACTGCGCCGCCACCAGGGCAAACGACATCGGCCGGCTCCCGAAAGGAGTCGTTGCAATCTGCCTCTCCATTTCCTTCCACCCTCGATCAGGCAAAAAAAACCTGCTCGCCGGAACGACGCCGAGACTCTTGACAGTGATTCGCGGATTTGCGATTCTCAGCTTGCTAAAGGTTGAGAGGGCTTCCGCGACGGTGACGTTTCGGGGGCCTTTTCTTTTGCGGGTTGCTCTCCTTAGATTACCATTGCGGGCTTGCGCCTCTACTCGTTGGCCGACCGCGCAGCGGCAAATTCGGCGTGAAGCACCGGCAGCCTTGCAGCCAGATAGGTGCCGAACCCTTCACCAGCTTCGCCGGAGAGCGTTATGACGCTCCCCTTTCCCTGCGCGGCGAGCGAACCAATCCGGCGACCAGCGGCGTCCTTCAGAATTGTCTCCTCCCGCCGCTTCGGGGCCTTGTGGGTTAGTCTGGAATAAAGCATCTGGAAACGGCGGTCGCTGTCGGCGTTGCGGAACCGAGCGCTCGCGATCTCGTCATCGGCTTTGACGCGGGCCGCCTCGCCTGCCAGCGCCTCGCCAAGCGCCAGCCAGCGCGGCCGGCCGACCTTCGGTGCGGCGCCGATCGCCTCGGCAATATGGCGCGGGATTGCCTCCGCGACCTGCAGGAGCCGCGTCATCTCCGATTTGTGCACCGAGAGAGCACCTTGCGCCACTGCCCTGTCGAAACCGCTCCCTATCAGCGTCCGGGCGAACATCGCGCGCTCGATGAAGGAGAGATCCCGTCGTTCGGCGTTCTCCCGGCCTTGTGCGGTGGCAAGTTCGGCATCGCTGAGCACGCGAACGATCGCCTTGACGGCTACACCCAGCTCTCGCGCCGCCTGGACACGGCGATGGCCATAGGCGGTCTGGTAGCGGCCGGCTTTGGCCGCATCCGAGTGCGGGCGAAGCAGGACCGGCACCTGCTGGCCGCCATCGCGGATACTTTCCCTCAACGCGGCAAAGCCGTCATCCTCCGGCCCTACACTCAGGCGGTCGGCAAACGGAGAGACGTCGATCAATGCGGGATCGACCTCGATGACCCGCTCGCCACTGGCGAGGCTCTCACGCAGGCGCCGCGCATCCGACACCTGCTCATTGAGCGCATCAAGCGACAACCCCATCGCCTTCACCGAGCCGGCCACGGTGCGGCGAATGGCTCTCGCTCCCGCAGTGTCGTCCGTAGCACCCTTCTCTTCCGGACTGCGCGATGCAGCATCCGCCTGCCCGAACATCGATTTCAATTGTTCCTTGCGACTGGTCATTCGTCACCTCCAGCGTCGCAGTCTAGACCGCGGCCGTGGAGGGTGGATAAACAGGTCGAAAAGGTCGTGCGGTGCCGGGCCGCGGTCATCATCGCGCCCTCCCCCATGCGTCCATGATCAGGGATTCAATCTCGGAGTTGACAGCTGTCAACGCTTCATAAGCACGGTCGTAGGTTGCCCGGTTGAAGTTTTCGCGTCCGACCTCATAGAGCGTCTGCTTGGTCAGGCCGGCATCGGAAACAGCGGTCGATTTCAGCATCGGCGTGGTCAGCACGCGCGGCCCGAACTGGGTACGCAGGAAGCCGGCAATCTGTGTCTGCGGCCCGTCATTCGGCTCGTAGCGCGTGATCAGGTAGCGCAGGAAATCAAAATTCAGCACACCGCCCGCTTCACGGACGACCGCCAGGAGATCGGCGGTCATGAACAGGAACTGGCTCATCGACGCAACGTCGAGCATCTGCGGGTGAACCGTGACGATCACCGAAGTCGCCGCGCAAAGCGCGCCGAGCGTCAGATAGCCGAGCTGCGGCGGACAGTCGATGACGACGATATCGTAACGTTCCTCCACCGTCGCGATCGCCGCCTGCAGGCGTACGAAGAACAGTTCGTCCGGCGCGGCGTCGAGATGGCCGAGACGCCTTTCGGTCAGGTGGCGCGGCGTGGCATGCTCGTATTCCTGCAATTCGAGATTGCCCGGCACGAAGTCGAGCCCGTCGAAATAGGTCTGCCGGATGATCTCAGAGAGCGGCCGCTGCTCGTCGTCATAGCGTACCGCGCCATAAAGCGTGTCGTTGCCGGTCAGGTCGAGTTCTGGCTGATAGCCGAAAAGGGCGGACAGCGACGCCTGCGGATCGAGGTCAATCGCCAGGACGCGATAGCCTTGCAAGGCGAGATACTGGGCGAGGTGGGCCGCAGTCGTCGTCTTGCCGGAGCCGCCCTTGAAATTGGTGACGGCAATCACCTGCAGATGTTCGCCGTCCTGTCGCCATTTCAGATATTGCCGTTCGCGTGCCGGGTTTTGCGCGGCAAGGAAGCGCCTCAGTGCATTGACGTCGGCAAGCGTATAGGAGCGGCGACCGCCCTTGCCGACCTCCGGCGCCGGACCGTCTCCCGAGATCGACAATTGCCGGAGATAGCCGTCCGACACGCCGATCAGACGCGCCGCCTCGCCACTGGAGAACGGACGCAGGCTCTTCTTCGCCAGCGGTGGAAAGAGCCGGTCCCTGAGCGAGGAAAGCTGCGCTGACAACAGTTCCGCGTCGGCCGCAACCTGGCGGTCGGCTGTAAGCGGCTGTTCCTGCGCTACCTGGTTCATTCTCCGACGCCCTGACAAGCCCTTATCGCCCCCGGCGAATCGCAACGGGGATCATATTACACGCGCCGACCGTGGTTACGGAAGAACAGGCGACAGACGGCCGAATAGCGTTACAGGCTGCGGGAGGAAGCGAGTCGTGTCAACAGGTTTAAGGTTAACGCCGATTAACCGTTAAGCAACCATACCTGATGTGGGCAGCGGACGTGGTCGCACCGCAGCACCAGCTCGAGTTGACAGCTGTCAACTCGAGCTGGTTGGCCCGGCTTCCACATATCCGCGTCGGCGCTTTGCCGAGGCAAATTCGCCGAAAGCGGCCAGCGCCGCCGCCCTGTCCTGATGAAGCTCGATCAGCCGGGCGACCTGCCTACCGATCCAACCCCATCGGCGCACCAAGGCAACATCCCCGAACAGCCTCTGCTCGATCAAAATCCCATAATAGCGCGCCATGTCGGCGGCCGGTTCGATGCGTTGGAGAAGCAGCGTCCGTGTATCCATGCCGAGAGCCTGACAGCACCGCCCGAAGCCGTCCAATTGAAATGTCGAATCGCACGGCGGTGGTCGATTCACGCGATTGATGGATCAGGCCGCCGCAAAGTTCGCCCGCCGCAAGATAGGCGATGGGCAGGGGAGGGAGCTTTTATCTCTACAGCCCGGACGCCTTGGTCAGGTTGACCCTGAACCGATCGCGGCGGCGCTGGTATTTTCTGGTCATTTCGGCGGAGGCGTGGCCGAGCTGCTTCTGCACATAGCGTTCGTCGACTTCGGCCGAGGAGGCGAGGCCGGCACGCAACGAATGGCCGGCGAACTTTTGCGCCCGCTCGCCCTCGCTGAGGTCGCCGCGCACGCCGGCGGCGAGCGCCGTACGCTTGACGAGACGGGCGACCTCCTGGTCGTTGAGGCGGTCGGCGCCGACCGCCTTGCCTTGCCCCGTCACGCGGCGGAAGAGCGGCCCATGGGCGATGCGGGCAAGTTTCAGCCAGGTCTCGAGCGCCACGATCGGGCAGGTCGTGTCGGACGAACCGCGGCCGATCTCGACCTCGCGCCAGCCTGTCTTGCCGCGCAGGGTCACCAGCATCCCTTTTTCCAAAACTTCGATCCAGCCGGAAGAATCTTCGGTCTGCTCGCGGCCGACATCGAGGCCGACGATTTCGGAACGGCGCAGCCCACCGGCGAAGCCGAGCAACAGCATCGCCCTGTCGCGCAAACCACGTAACGTTCCGCGGTCGAGCGTCTCCAGCATGGCGATGAGATCCTCGGGGAGGATCGCTTCCTTCTGACGCGGCGGCGCGGCGTGGGTGTTGCGGATGCCGGCCATGACGGTGGCGATATGGCGGTCCCTGCGATCGAGTTTCTGGCCGCGCTGGGCAAAATTCCAGGTAAGCGCGGACAGCCGGCGTTCGATGGTCGATACCGATTTTTTTGCCCCTGGGGCGGTACCGGAGGCAAGGGCGGTGATGTATAGCCCGACCGTCTGTGGATCGGGCGGCATGAGTTCAAAACCTTGCCGGCGGCACCAGAAGGCAAAATGCCGCCAGTCGGCGGCGTAGGCGCGCCGCGTATTGGCGGAGCTTGCCGCCTCGACATAGTCGCGCGCACGGCCGGCCAGCACCTCCAGGTGCCCTGGGAGGCGTTCCGTCCCATTCGCCGGCACGGGCAGGGCAGGGTAGGGTGCTTCGGCAGCCGGTTCCTCCGGCGCGCGGCCCATCTCCCGGACGATGTCGATGATGTCGGGAAGATCGTTCTCATCAGAGTTCATGATGGTTTCTCAACGGTGTACGCATTCAATACGTACGTGATTGCAATTGCGAGCCGGCAGATACCGGCAGATATATGTATGCTGCTCGGGCAATTGTGGGATCCAAGCCATGGCGCGTGCAGCCCTTGATGATACCGATCGAATGAACATCCGGGTGAAGCCGGTGGTGAAGGCGCGCCTACTGCGGGCCGCGGCCCTTCGCCATACCGGTCTCACAAGCTTCGTTACCCAATCTGCGCTGCGCGAAGCGGAAACCGTTATCGCGGAAGCCGAGACGATAAAGCTTTCGGAGCGCGATTTTACCCACGTTCTTGAGTTGCTGGACAATCCGCCGAAGCCGAACGCCAAGCTTCGCAAAGCGGCGGAGGCCTTGCCCAAGACACTTTGATGCTGCCGGTCTGGCACGAAGAAGCAATCGCCAGATCCCACGACCGCGTCGGGTTCGACTGCGGCGATGCTGAGAGAATATGTTCCTGTGGCGGTTTGCGCGACAAGGGCACGAGCAGAACGCCGTAAAGACGTTCTGTGCGGTTCCCGACGCTGCACCGGCGAGGATTCTCGGCTTCTATAGCGTGGCGCCTGCTTCGGTCGAGCACGACGCTGTTCCCGCAGCCATGACGAAGGGGCTCGCAAGGCACGACGTGCCGGGATTCCCGCTCGCACGGCTTGCTGTTGACAAATCCGTCGCGGGCAGGGGGTTGGGCGGCCAGCTCCTGCTTGCTGCAGCGCTGCGCTGCATCCGGGTCACCGAGAATGTCGGCGGCGTCTTGATGATCATCGATGCCAAGAACGAGCGGTGTCGGATTGCTGGGGTTTTTGAGATCGCCATTCATTTAATTTCAATGGGTTATCCGTGTCGTAATTATGAGATCGATTCAGGGTAAATGAGACTGGATGCGGTACTGAGTCGGAATTTTTGAGACC